>Ga0214917_10000839_pt1 | contig 39972 bp, 56 predicted proteins | sample LL_1208_BB_MetaG_FD_177983 | JGI IMG/M metagenome (GOLD analysis project Ga0214917, IMG submission 177983) | Freshwater microbial communities from Lake Lanier, Atlanta, Georgia, United States - LL_1208_BB | ecosystem: Environmental > Aquatic > Freshwater > Lake | place: USA: Georgia | collected... | reverse complement strand
ATCTGCGTTCTGTAATTGTGGGATCTGCTTGCGGATCTCTTGGGTCATAAGTAAATGACCGCGCTTACCTAGTTTTGGCATATCAGATCTCCCGCACTTCAACGCGAACAATTTTGTCGAACTTTTCGCCACATTGGCAGTCATACATAAACTCATAATCGTCAATACAAAATGCCCGTTCGCAAATCATTAAGCAACCTTTACATTTGCCAAAGATCCAACGGGTGCGGTGCGTATCGTTGATAAATTTAGGTGTGTGCTTCATTATCGGCTCTCAATCTTTAGAGACTTGCCTTGCACTCGGCATGACTCGATCAGAGCTGCGATTAACTTGCGTTCCGCTGCTTGTTGCTCCAAGCGAAAAGCCATTGATTTCTTATCGTTTTTTGCCTTCATTGCCTTGCCTTCCGTTATCGGATCGGAGCCTTCCCCAATCGCAATAAGACAAGTCTAGTTGAATATAATAAAAAGTCTAGGATTTAGTTGAAGTTTTTTTATTTTATTTCTGAAAAAGTTATTTGAACTCCGGGATAATCTCCGTAACATTTTGCTGCGCGGATCTCTGTTACTTGTGCGTCATCGCGATACGCAATAGCAGTTAAAGCATCGAGAGCTGCGCGAATAAGTTTGTCGAGATCCGGCGGAACACTCGGATAAGATCGCGTTACAGTTTTAGGTTTTTGAAATACAAAAATAAGTTCCATGCCGATAGGATTTATACAAGGCTTGGCTCCAGCGCGCTTGGCTTCTAAGGCAATAGCAGATCTCCAAGCTGCGAGCGCAGATCCAGCGCTATGTATCACGCGCCCGTTCATGACTTTCATCGATCCCTGAGAGATCGGCTGACCGCCAACAAAAAAAGAAATCACATAAGCAGTGTAACGGGTTCGACAATTATCTCTTGTGTTTTATTTCCATAGTTATCAACAAGAGACACATCGTAAGTTCCGATACGATCCGGACCGGAAATACACGCTACTTGCCATAAGTGATTTTTAAGTATAAGTTGATCCCCGCATTGTAATTTATCCGGAGATAACGATACTATTTTGCTCATTTCACCCCCAAGCGTAATCATTACGCATAATTATAGGGTATAAATTACTTACGCAACAGTTTTCTCAGCTCTTCTTTGAAGTTTTCGGGCATAGGCGTAGCCTTACTTTGCGCTTCTAGTAGTTCGGCTTGCCACTTATCATAGGCTTCTCGCTCCAGCTGCCGCCGGCGCTCGCTTTCTTTCCGCTCGATCTCACGCTTTTCTTCAATAGATAACTCTCGGTCCGGTAGCGGTTCGTCTAACCAGCGTTCGGCATTGAGCCAAGTAGCCGCATTAGCCGTATATGACGGGTGGCGGTTAGGATCTTGCGCATACCGCCGCGCTCCAGCCAAGATAACCGCCGGATCGGTTTCTTTGATTGCCTTCTCGTATGCTTGGAGCGCAGCCTTCTTTGCTACCTTCTTTGGGTAAATAGTCCAGAAATCAACAAAACCGGGTGTTTCTTTGGGTGGATCTAAAGGATGTTTCTTAGGGCGTGAAAGTCGCTCCGTGACGGGCGTAGAAGTCGTGTCGTTATCGTCTTCTAAGTCGTGTCGTAGATTACGGGTAGTCGTATTGCCGCCCCGTAGTCTTCTTAAGTTAATTGTGTATCGGTGCGGTCTGCGATCATCGCGGCAGCTTGCGGATCCCCCAGCATGTTTTTCCATACGCAAGTATCCAGCGCGGACCAGCGAATTGACCGCTCTTTGAACTGTGCGCACACTTATAGAAGCCTTCTTGGCTATGGTGGCTTGACTAGGCCATGCTTCCGTTCCTTCATCGTTGGCGTGATCGGCTATAACCAACAAAACCATTTTCTCGGTAGTAGGGAGATCCGCCTTCCACACATCCGACATAAGCCGAATACTCATAGACACTCCCTAATCTGAGTCAATGTAATTCCTGTTTCAACAAGAGCCTTTAGCGCTCGCTGCCGTTGCTGCGGATATTTCTCCGGGTGTCGGAAGGCTTGCCGTTCTACGGAAGTTAATCCGCCCCATACGCCGTAACTTTCGTTCTCAAACGCATAAGTTAAGCAAGCCTTCCATATCGGACACCGGGAACACACCGAGCGCAAGGCGTTGATATTGTTATACGCACTTGCGTTCCGTTCTTCTTCTACTGAATAGAAAAGATCGGTATATAGGTCGCGGCACTCAGCCGCTTCCCAATTTACTTCGCGGTACTCGGACACCCTATTTCTCCGCTCGGATCATAGAAGGAGCAATACTTAGAACAGAATACTACTTTCTCTTCCGGATCCGGAGCAGGTCCAGCGCCCGCCACAATATCTTTAAGTTCCTGTAACCAAGATAGAGCTGCTTTCGCTACTTCCGGGTTATAGTCTTCGGTATGAACCTTGATGTCTGCCATTTCGCCGTCACGCGGAATAGCGACCAGCGATACTGTTTTTACTTCATAGCCGTTAGCGTCTAATAGATAGCCGTAAGTCTGAACCTGCCATATCTCCGAGTGACTAGGGAAATACCGCAAGCCGGCTTTCTTCTTTGTCTTCCAGTCAATAACCGCGCCTTCGCTCTTGATATAAAGATCAACATGACCCTTCATACCGCCGTAGGTTACTTCTATTTCGCGTAGGTAGTTATCTCCGAAGGGATCTTCGCGTTCCATAACGCTTTCGATACCGGAGTGAATAAAAGTGCCTAAGATCGCCGCTAACTTCTCGGTTTGATTAGTGTGCGGTGTTTCTATTAACTCATGATAAACACGCCGGCGGCAACCGCCTAACGAACTTGGACCTATCTCAACCTGCTTACTGCGATCCCGTTGGCTATCGTGTGCTACCAGCGATTTAGTTAGTAATTCTTGTAGATCTATCATTTGCACTCCCCGCAATAATTAATTGCTCGTATATTTTTAATGTGTATTTCAAACACTTTGGCGCAATGAAAGCAAGATACGCAAGTAATTGATGATTGTGTTCGATAAAAGGGATTACGGACTTTAATCATCAAACTATTTCCATACTTGTTCTGACGCTTGTGCCTATGGACCGGGCAATATCTACCTGAGTCCGTATGCGATTTGAGTTTGCGCGAGCTGCGCGAACCACCGCTTCCGCAGTAGCCATTTGTAAATGTAATTTCTCGGTAGAAATTAAGGCTAGATCCGCTTTATCGCTTACTGTGTATTTTGCTTCCTTGTTAGTAGCCACCGATAATCGAGCATGAGCGAGCGCTAACTCGTATTGTGCTTTTGTCTCATAGTAGAACTTCTCTGCGTCTGCTAGATCTCTATGCGAAATATCTACTTCTTTCGATAGATCCTTTAGCCGCTTCTCAATCATCTGTGGCGTGACTATTGTTTCACTCATCAGCGCCTTCTTTCTTCACTATTTTCAACAAAGTGTTATTGCTCGCTTTATCCAACTCGATCCGCAATACTTTCCATGAGTCCGCAGCTAGATCCATAATGTCCGGTTGAAGAAAATAACCGGCGCGCTCCAGCGCTTGCCCTACTTCTATCGGACTCATCTTTAACTCTTGGGCTAATCGAGTTATCGCTACCTGCTGATGATTAACGCCTACAATCCAGCCCATAGGCGGTTCAAACTTTTTTTGCTTACTCATAAGAGCATTCCTTCCTGAGCCACGCGCCATACAATACAAGAGTTTCCGTTAGCGTTATTTCGGGTAGTTCCGCTATCGATAATGTAGCCGTCTTTGAATAAAGTTCCGCGAGTAGGTCGGACAGTATTGCCGTCTATTCCTAGCGCCGTTTCAATTTCTTGATCCGTTGCCCCACGAAATCCTTGTGTTACTAGATACTCATACACCTTTCGGCGTAAAGATCCAGTTCGGGGTAATACTTTTTCCCCCGCAGCTCGCGAAGTGCGTTGAGCCTTCGCGGATAAAATAACTGTATTTCGGTCCAGCGATCTCATATTGCTTCAAGTTCTTTTTTCTTGTTGGTGACTGCGTCTTTTAGAGTTGTGTTATCAATTTGAATATCGCGTAGATCCGGGTTTTCTGCCCAAATCTTTTTTAATTCTTCAATGTCTTTAACTGCTTCCACGCTTACAATCAGAGCTGCTGCGAGATCTTTGTCTGCCTGAGAGTATTCTTTTACTTCGGTCTTCTTCGGCGCAACTGCTTTACGGGGTTCGGCGTTATAGCGCTCGACCTTTTCCATTTCTTCGCGGCTAGGGCGCTTACCCTGAGACGCGTAATTGCAGTTGGCTAACGCGCGCCCTATTGCGGAAGTCTCTCCATTTTCTAGGGCGCTGACCCTATTGACGGGAGACGCTCCTACGATCTCTTCGGCATAACCGGAAGACACCGGGCTTAAATCATCTCTATCAAAAAAAATCTCTGCCTTGACAATGAACCTGCGCTCATCATGAAATACTAGATCCGTCAAAACCCTGCCCTTTGGGTGATCTTTCCAAAATCGAGCCAAGCGGCTTTCTACGGTTTCGTACGAGTCTAAATCGAACTTAGCCATAATTTATTCCTTCCTATAAGGGGCGATCTGCCCCAGCGCGTCTATTGTCGCTGATACATTACGGTTTTGCCGGATTTCGCTTGGCGAGTCGCGAAGTAACTTTTGGTAACCTTTAGAAACCGGTTGGGGGTAAATATGCCTGAGTCAAAATCACATCAAGCAAGAGTTTGGCTTGTTCTTTACAATTTACAAATAGAGATCTCTGCGGATCCGACTTACCCGGATCAATTAACGGATATGTGTAATCGAGCGATGATGCTTATGGCAGGTGCGCTCCACACCGCTAAAGAAGCCGGCATCGACATACGCGACTCCGACTTTGAATTTGACGAAGAAGAAGATTAATGTGCTTACAATGCGGGAAATGCGCTCAGGAACATCCGTATAGCGCTGATGACTCCATTGACGCAAGCGAGCTGATCTAGCGTTCCTTTTGAACTTGTCCAAAAGTCCGACCAGCCAACCGCTTTCGAAACTGCGGAATGTTGTTTTGCGGTATGCCTATCTTGTTAGAAGTCAAGGTTATTGCCAATAGATCCGAAGCATCTTGATTAGAGTAACCGGCTTCCAGTATTGCTGCGTCATCGGGAAACACATCGGCATGCCGGTCCAGTTCGAGATCAATTAAGTAATCTTCCCTGCCGCCTAGCGAGTAGAGATAGCGGAAGTTCTTGGGGCAATCGTATTCAACTATGCGCTTGAACATTGAGACTTCCTTAGTGTAGCAATAGAAAGTTACATCCGGAGTCAAGAGAGCTATCTTTAGCCATAAGCGCAAGTAGTCTTCCGAAAAAAAATCCCCTGAGTCGTGGATCCGGACATACTTACCGCGCATACGCGGGTGATTGACTTCTTCTAGCATCTGCGCAAACCAGCCCTGCGGATCATCAATTACATACTCTAAGTTAGCGGTATGCCGCGCTTTTACATTACTAAAGTTGTAAGTGCCGTTTCGGGCGTAGCAGACATTGGCACACGCTCCAGCGTTAGGGCAAGTCTTTATATTTTTCCCGTTGGATAACTTAGCGGCGAGCGCCGGAATAGACCAATTATAGATCCCGTCAGGGCGCAGCTCGCTATTTTGAGTAAGTAGCCTATCTAGTCTAACCATACTTTATACACCGCCGTTACCCTGCCTTTAATGGGATCTACGAAGTGTAATCGTTGAGACGGGGTAGCGCTCGCAGCTAGCATTACGCCGGCATAGCGATTATCTGACTCTGTTGAGCCGGTTTGGTAAACAGATCCTAAGCCGTTAGCCATAGGCCACTCAGCGTGAGTATGGTAATGCCCAACATACACATCCCGGAACTCCCAAGGATACGAACCGGATCTCCACCGGTTCATGTGTTGGACTATTGCGCCCGGTGAAGCAAATCCATTTCTACCTACTTCGTCTCCGTGAATAAGAAGCGCTCGATAGGCTCCTATTTCTACGCGTTGAACATCTTCCGGGCAGTCCAGCCAAGTTAATCGCTTTTCTCCAGCCAAGAGCTGCCGCGCTAACTCATAGCACATCCGGTCAAAGTTGTCGGATCTCGGCACATTGTCTCGCTTAGATCCTATACGCCCATGATTACCCCACTCCGGGATTACTGTGACTTGCTCATAGTTAGCGAGCGCAAACCGGACCACATCTACGCATAACCGGGAGACTTGGACATACTGCTCAAATAATGTCGCATCGACTTCGAACGCTTGCGTAGGAAAATTAAATAAGCCTTCTACCATATCTCCACCAAATAAAATGTGACAAGTTTTTACCGGGTGATCTGCTCGCTGAATATCAGTAATACGAACTGCTTTCGCCGCAAACTCCATAACTCTTTTGCGCATGATTTCTGAGTTGTAAGATACGGTGCGCTTGGCTCCCTGCCAATCCGTCATGTGCCATAGAGCTGCTTCGGCTTTTGTTTTTCTTTTATCCGGTACGACTTCCGGTACCGGTAGGATCTTGCCCATAGTCAGCATCGCGTCATACGCAGCTTGCTGAGTAATTTCTACTAGATCTTCGGTGCGCTCTTTAGATCTCTTTAATTGCTTTTGTAGCCGGAGTAAGGCTTGGCGCAGCTCTGCGACATTCTCAGAGTCAATGCCTTCCGGCATATCGTTAAGTCGTTTTTCAAGGCTCATCAGATAACGCTATATCCATGCCATGACGGGTATAGCCCAGTTTATCTAACCAACTATCTTCGTGAGCAGGGTTGGCTACGCAGCGAATACTTTTGAAGAAATCCAGCATTAACGCAACTTTATATGCCGGGATATCGTCTATACCTAAAATAGCGCCCCAGCCGCGACCAGCCTGAGCAAAATTAACTGCCGCGCTGCCGTATTGATCTTCTCTATCGTTTAAGATTTCTTGAAGCATCGACATATTTTCTTTCTATGATCATAAATAGAGACTTCGGCTATACGATAACCTTCGGATCTAAGCGCCTTGCATATTGCGTAGCCGGATACTCCCCGTTCGAAAGCATTGTCGATAACTGCTTGATCTTCTTTGCTTAATTTATTCAGTAATGTTTGAAAAGGGCAAGCGTCACTCGATCCGAAATCAAACTTTTTTATTGACTCAGATAGACCCATGCCGCCCCCTAAAGATAAACCCTGCCGTAGCAGGGTCTAACTCTACTTTGTCTTTTTCTTTTTGTCTGCTTTGGCTAACTTGTCTAATTCGAGTGTTACAAAATCTGCGATACGCCCAAAAGCCGGATCGCTCTTATCGACTCCACGAATAGCCGGACCAACTATGGCTGCTACTAAAGCATAGAGAAAGGCTTTAGTATCCCCACCGGTGACCTGATAAACCGCGATTGCTACCAATACAAAGTGCCGTAGTGCTGACTTAATTAGATCTTTATTCATGCTTGCTCCTTTATCGGGCGGGCTACCGCCATGATTAGAGAATAACTGCGCTTACGCTCATAAACGCCGTCTCCGTTGGACTGAGATCCAGCGTTACCGCTTCCGGTATTGCCTTCAATACAGACCAGCCTTTTGAGTTTTTTATTGTTCTTGATGACTATGCCGACATGATCCGGCTGAGCGTCATCATCAAATTGAAAGAAGGCTATATCTCCCGGTCTAGCATCTCCCACCGGAACTAATTTGCCTTTTTTAGCAAACCACTTCAATCCAGCATCGCAGCTAGCAAATCCTTTTTTGCCGCTTGCTGCTACATGCTCTAAGAGTCCAGCCTTATCAAAACACCAAGATACAAACATAGCGCACCAAGGGTTATTATTGAGTCCATACCACGCGCCGTACTTAGTATCGTTGTTTGCGCCTTCTTGATAGCCTACTTCGAAGGCAGCAACATCAATCACTAACGCCGTCATTTGCGACCTTTCTTTGTAGATAATAGCAAAGCATAGATCTCATCTATACGCAATTCCAGCCGCTTAATTGTTTCGCCTTGCCTAGTTTGCTCATCACGAAGCGAGCTGCCGCCGTTGGGCTTTAACTCAACTAGATAATGCTTAACTAGCCACCTTACAAGAGCTGCGAAACCGCCTATTAGACTCATTATTGCGACTGCGAGCGCCGCCCATTGTTGAATATCCATGCGAGAAGATTACCTTACGATAAGAAATACATGCCGTTAAAATAAAAAAAATCAGCAACCTGTAATGTATGCGGGCTATCGTGATCCATACGCTCCATAGTGCCATTGCTTTTAGGATAATATAATTCTAAAGTACTCGATCCTGATTGAATATCTCCATAAAGCAAATAATGGTCTCCGGAAGCAATATGATGTAATCCGCCGGTGACTATGGCATTTACATTAGGCGTAAGTCCAGCCGGCAGCGTTAAAGAATAATTACCGGTTCCAAAATTAGTTACGGTAGCGCAAGATATTTTAATATTAAAAAAAATCATTTTGCCTACGCGCGAGTAATAAGCCGTAGAAGGAGATCCAGTAAAAGTCAATCCTGTTCCGGTCCATGTGCTAGTGAAAGTGACTTTTGGTACTCCAAAGTTATTATCTCCAAAGACCACCCAAGCAGATCCGTTCCAATACTCCATGTAATCATTGGTATTGTTGTAGATTATGTCTGCTTCTCGCGGATGAGTAGGCTCGCTCGACACACTAGGAGCCGTGAAGCGAACTGCCGTTTCTAGTTTGCGTAAGCGGTCATCAAGAACTGCAAAGAGCTGCCGGATATCAGGCGGTTGATTGATATAAGCCATTAGTTAGTAGTCTCCGTTAAGGTCAGCGTTACCCGTTCCGGTCCGTCTTCTCCGGGTTCTACCGATAAGCCTACTATTCGATAGATAGAGTCCAGCCCTTCCGGGAACCGGTTATCTAGGATCCGTAGGCGGCAATCATCGCCTATTGCGTAACTCCCAAACTCCGGGTTCTCAAACGCCGGAACTACTAGGCGGATCGTAGTAGGCGGATAAGCAACTGCGTTGGCTTGACCTATTGCTAATTCGTCAAGAACTGTTTGATCTGTTACATCTGAGTAGTTAGCCTGATCTTCTAGTAAGGGCCAACCTTCTCCTAAGAGCGTAGTATTTTGCGCGGTAGAACTCTGCTTGCCTTCGTTAGATCCAGCGCCTAACGCATAAATAGTATTGGCGGCTATGGCTCCGTCTTCCGGATAGACATACTCCACCACATTACCCGCCGGGAACTCGAAAACCGGTGCGGAATTAGAGCTGCTTGAATAAACTACTCCGGTGCGTGGATATCCCAGCACAAGAGTTTTGATAGGCTCATCGGTAATAGCGTCATACTCAACCTTTATATTGAAGTCGAAGCCGTTTTCCTGCCGCGATAGATCTTGAATAGCGCCATAAACCTGCTTTAACTCATAGTCATAATAAACTCGATCTATCAGCACACCCGAAGTCTCAGCTCCGACTATTACGCCTATGTCTCCGGATCCAGCAGCTTGCGCAGCGTTTATTAACCCGCGAGCAATCACAAGTTGATCTGTATTGGCATAGGAAAGAGTAGTAGTTATGCGCCGGCGCTCAAAGTAGGACTCAAACTCACGCCCGGTCAGGGTAATAATCTGCTCAGCGCTATTGTATTCGCGCCCCCAAATTACCCCACCCCACACTAAGGATCCGTTGCGATCTATGTATAACGCGGTGCGACCCGGAATCGTAGCCGGTAGAACATTAAACTTTTCGGTATCAAGTCCAGAGATTAAAAGGTGACCCGTAAAAGTTCCAGCCTGATTAAGTTGCTGAGTAAAGGCTACTCCCGTTATCGGCAGCTCGGCAAGAATGTCGTTAGTAAGAAGATCGGCAAACAAATACCGGTAAGTAGTTGTCATTTATCACAAAGTTAGTTTCTGCCAAATAAACTCTGCCGCTTGTGTTGGTGTATCAGGTTGATAGCCAATCCAAGTCGGATTAGAAGGTTGTTGCCATAGCAATTTGTATGAGTCTAGGTAAGCAGTTAATTCTTCGATAGTTTCAAATATTGTTATATTGTCAGGCAAAGTAGGATTATCAATAGTAACGCCAATAAGATTTCCGTTTGAGTCTTCGTAATATCCGCCGTCTAAAATATAATTAGGCACATGGCCTTCTGTTAAAGTATATGCTACCGCTAATTTCATACTAACTCCTTTAATAGACTTTGATCGTCAAGTGCAATAAATCCCCTGCTTGTAGCATACTCCACGCCGCAATCTATAAACTTATCTGCGCACGCTTCTAACCACTTAACAGTCATACTATGAGTAGGTTCTAAACCTTGATTAATTATATCTTGCTCAACTGCTAAATAATTAGAGATTTCTTTTTGCGCTACTGCGCCGTTAATTCCCATATCAAATAAATAAATATGATTACCTTCATCTATTATGCCTCCGCGAGATCGAGCTGCGATTAGTGCTTGTTTCATAGCGGTCATAATGTGATATTTGTTTTCTTCGCGTTCAATATCAATTTCGGTTAAATAAGTTTTGCCTATTTTTTCCATTAACGCTTGATATTGAGTTGCAAAAAAACTTAATCTTCTAACTGCTCCTTTTACTGCGTTTTTTATATTATCGGTATCGCAAATAATTTCTGTTATTTCAATTTCTAACATTTCTTGATCTAATGGATCTGTAATACTTTCAAGATCTTTTTGTTTTTTCTTTAAATCTACTTCTTTTTTTCGCAGCTCCACATGGCTTTTTTCTAAAGCCATTTTAACTTGATCAATAACCGCCAAACAATGCCGGATGCTAGAGATAGGAGTTAAGTCGGTAACATCCAGCGTTACTGATTTGAATTGTGACGAAGATTTGTAAAAGTTTTGCGTATCGCGTTGGATTGCGGGCATGATAGATTTAATGTGATCCACCATGCCTGTATATTCGGGAGAGAAGTTAATTATCTCGCTCACTTTATTTAATGCTATTTCGCTCATCTCGCCTTCCTTATTGAACGCCGCCGTTATTGGATGACGCGCCGCCTTCTGCCCAACGACCTTGCGTTAAATCTCCAAAATTACTAGCGTTGCCAGTTGTTGCAATAGTTACATAATCCATACTAGCGGAGAATTGATAAGTACCACCCTGTGTATTCAAGCCGTTCGCATTTACCCAATAAGTAGCGCTCGCAACCGCGTATCCGTTTCTATGATTTGCTTGTAGGTTGCCGAAACTTGTGGCGTTGCCTGTAGTGGCAATAGTAAAATATTCCATACGCGCAGTAAGAGCAGTAGAAGCCAAATTACCAGCGCCAACAATAAATCGAGTTGAGTTAGACGCACCCGATAATGCGTCAGTAGCAGTATTCAAACTTCCAAAAGAAGTAGCGTTGCCGGTAGAAGCAATAGTCACATAATCAGTAGTAGTAACAACGCCGGCTCCTGATGCGTTGTAATTACCACCTGAGAACATACCGCGAGTTGAAGAAGAACCACTTGCTAAACTATATCTACCTTGTGTTAATTCTCCAAAACTAGTTCCGTTTCCGGTGGAAGCGATAGTCACATATTCAATATTTGTAGTTCTTGCTTCGTTGCTAAATAATCCACCTGCCGTTAGTCCGCGTGTAGAAGAGTTGCAAGAAGCGCGAGCGCCGGTACTTGTTGCCATATTTCCAAATGAAGTGGCGTTACCGGTTGTCGCAAAAGTAATGTAATCGTAAATTGTGGAAGTGTAGTTGCCCGCAAAAACACCCCTAGTAGAAGAACCAAATCCGGGCATGCTATCTCGCGCAACAGTTAAAGAACCAAAGGAAGTTGCATTACCCGTAGAGTCTATGTTGATGTAATCCATTGTGCTTTGGACAGTAAATGATGTATTACCGCCAGCAAATACACCGCGACTCGAAGGAGCTGCCGGAGATACTGAATTGCTAGCTGCGCTCGCCGGTCCAGTAACACCATAACTTGTGGTAGCGGTGACTGTGAATGTGTAACTTGTGCCGTTGCTCAAACCGGTCACAGTTATTGGAGATCCGCTTGTTGATGTGCCGGTAATGCTGCTTGGTGATGAAGTAGCAGTATAGGTAACAGTTCCGCTTCCTTTACCTACCCAAGAAGGAGCAGTGAAGGGTACTGTTGCCTGAGCGTTACCTGCCGTAGCAGTTCCGATAGTAGGCGTTCCGGGAACAAGCCCGCCGCCGGCTAGTGTTCCAAGAATAGGCATTAGGCGATATCTCCTACGACATACCAAGTATCTGTTGCGACCTTTAATAAGGTTGCTGAAGAATATTGAGCGCGAAGTTTCGGAGCAGTTGCGGTGGCTCCGGTAGAAGCAACAGTAACACCGCCGGTTCCTTGAATAGTTACTTGACCGGTTCCAATTTGAATAATGTTGATTTGCGCACCGGTAGCGTAAGCAACCGAAGAATTAAGCGGAATTGTGTAAGTCTGAGCAGATCCATTAGAAGCGGTTACTAATTTGCCGTTGTCTGCCAACACAAAAGTATAAGTAGTTCCGGTTTGCGCGTTTAATCCTAGATTAATTACGGGTGCAGTTAAAGTTTTATTAGTTAAAGTTTCGGTTCCGTTAAGAGTGACTTCTCCAGTTCCAACATAACTTAAAGCGCTCCATGCCGAGCTGCCGTTGCCTATTTTGACTTTACCGGTATCGCTCTCAAATCCCCACTCGCCACTCGCCAAAGTAGGATTAGCCGAAGTCCATTGAGCCGCAGTTCCGCGCCTAACTTGAATTTGTGTAATTACCGCCATTATGGACTACCCCCGTCATAAGTTTGCGTTGCCGTTGTTGTTGGATTGCCGCCGCTATATGGCGCTATACTATCAAACACTCCAGCGTCTATTTCGGTGATAGCCGCAGAGCTGACTACTACCCACGCGGATCCTGAATATACTTTTAACCCGGTTGTTGTATTGTAATAAAGATCTCCAGCCCGAAGCGTAGGCGTAGATATGTCGCTTGCGCTTGAAGGAACATTGGTAGGGGTTAAGGCTAAACGACTCACGCAATATCACCCACAACCAACCAATTATCGGTAGCGGTTTGAATTGCCGTAGCAATAGAGTATTGAGCGCGGGTTTTGGGAGTGGCTGCGGTAGCGCCCGTAGATACAATAGTAACACCGCCCGCTCCTACTATCGTTACCTGTCCAGCGCCTAACTGTGTGATGTTAATTTGCGCTCCCACCGGATAGGCTACCGATGAATTTAAAGGAATAGTTGTTGTTATCGGAGATCCATTAGTTTGTGTGATAAGTTTGTTGTTATCCGCTAAAACTGTTGTGTAAGTAGTTCCGGTTTGTGCGTTAATTGCTAGGTTAATTTTAGGATCGGTTAATGTTTTATTAGTAAATGTTTGAGCCGTAGATAGATCCGCCGTTACCGCAGTATCGATGCTTAAAGTAACGCCGCCGCTTGAACCCCCACCACTTAATCCGGAGCCGGCGGTAACTGCCGTAATATCTCCGGTAGGTAAATTGGTAGTAGTTAATACTCTTGTGTCGGTTATGTTTCCGGATCCGATAGATAGCGCTCCAGCTGCTACGGAAATAGTCGCCAACGATATTGAGTTAGCCGGAGTTGCCGGAGCGGAAGGAGATCCAGCAGGAGTGCCGGCAACAACTGAAAACACAACATTGTTGGTCGCGCCGGTATAGTAAGCGTCATTAACAGTTACTACGACTCGATCTATTCTTGGGTTGGTAGGATTTGCGGTAGTAATAGTTAAAGTAGTCGTAGCATCGTTGTAAGCCATGTAAGTTCCCATGTTGGCTTGTGTTGTTCCTACAATAGCCGCCCAACCACTAGCAACAAGAACGCTCATACCTACCGGTGAATTAGGCGTTACCGCCATAGATCCGCTAGTAACAATACCGGTAGTCGCAAAGATAGCTTGCGCGGTTAAGCGATCGTTTTCTGCCGGGTGGGATCCGTTTTGTAACCAAGAAGGTGGTGTGCGTAGTGCCATTTAATCTCCTAAATGTAAGCCGAATTCCACTCGACTACTGCCTTAGTTACATTGACTAGCGTACTACCTGCGAGTCCAGTAAGGAAGAAGTTCGAGTTTCCGGGTGGTGCCGAAAACCAAGTACCTGATGTTAGCAAATTACGGGCAGATACGCCGTTAAGCGTAATTAACTTATTGTAAAGATCTACTTCAAGAAAGTCCGTATCGCTATAAGTTCCGTTAAATAGCAGCGAGTCTCCGGAAGTTACGGATCCTATCTGCGGGTTGGTGATAGGTCCATTGATAGTAATAGTCGGATAAGCCGTAGCCCAGCCGGTATTGCTGATAGTAGTGGTGATAACCGAGCTGCCGCCGCCGTAGGTCAAATTGTAAGTTCGGTTATATATACGACCCGTAGGCGGTGAATATAGAAGGGTTGCGGTTTGATCGTTAGCGTTATAGTAAGACGGATCCGGGCAGAAAAACTCGACCTGCGAAACAATGTATCCATAAGTGTAATTCGGGTCCAGCGTAGTGCGTAAGCCGCGAACGCGAGCGTTGATATATTGTTGAGTTCCGTCTAGCATAAAAAATAACGGAGTAGTGCCGGAAGTCTGCGGCAGTAGATACGATTGAATAGTGTTGTAGTTTTCTTGCGCCGTATTGTTTCCGGATCCCAGCGTTAAAAATGTAATAAATATAGAACGCCCGCCCAAAAAATCGCGCCCAGAAAACATGCCGTCTGCGTAACCCCGGTTATCATCTTGCCTACGGATCTCCGGTAAAGACTCCAGCCCTTCTACCGATTGAATTTGATACGGGGATCCTTCACCGCCAAAGACTTGCCCGTTGAAAGAGAAGGAATAAAGAACGCTAACCATTAATCATCCACCGCTCCCCTGCCGTAGCGCCGACTTACTGTTACCGCTTGTCCATACTTTTGCGCTGCTACTACGCTACTAGCAATACTCGAAGGCGAAGCATTGCTAGTAGCTACTACTGTTGTATTGAATATATTGCCACTCTCGCGTCTTCTTTCGGCTTCGATTTGCGCAGCCGTCATTCCTGTATAGCCCGTAGTTCCTACTAGACTAGCGGCTTTATCAGCATAATAAGTTTCGCTTTTTTCGTAGAGTGCGTCTATTGCCGTTGCTTTTTTAATTGCCGCGTCAGTTGTAATACCACTAGATCCAGCGCCGCTACCGCCGGCAGTGAATAAATTTTTGTTAGGATCGTAAGTTACTCCGGGCGGCAATTTTGAATAAGTAAAATTTGTAGGCGCTTTTTGCATAGCGTCAAGAGCCGCTTGCGCTTCTCCTAATTTACGCATAGCGTCAGCAATTTCGGCTAATTTAGCCCGTAGATCTGCTAACTTCTTCTCCGTAGCCTTAGCAATCTCATCTATTTTTTCTTCGTAGGCTTTTTGAGCGTTTACCAATGCGTCTTGTAAAATTTTTTGCGCTTCGGCTAATCCTTCATCAAGTCTCTTCTTGGCAGCTAATCGAGACTTCTCCAGCGTCTCCGCAGCGCTTGCTAAGGCTTCTTCTAATTGACGCTTGGCTTCGGCGGTCCGCTCCAGCGACTCAGCCATAGCCGCAGACATAGAGCGGCGATACTCTGTATGTGCGTCAGCTAGGCTTTCTTTAAGTTCCGCATCGACTTCGGCTAAAGAGTCTTTAAGATCTTCTGCTACTTTATCGTAAGCGCGGCGCAGCTCGGAAGTGGCTAAGTTGGCTCCTTTATTCATAGATCGAGCCAGCACATCAAGTCCGGATTCTTGAATATCTTCCATAGCCAAAAATGTGTCGCGTATTTCGGTTTGTTGCTCCGGTGACGCGTTCTTTAAGCCTTCTACAATTTCATTTCCGGCTTCGGGTCCAGCCTTGACTACCTGCTCAATAAAAGTCTGCGAATACCCCTGTCCGGCTAAATAAGCCGCGTTTTCTTGAAGTTTGCGAGCTGCGGTAAGTTGTTTCTTCATAGCGTCTAATAAGCCGCCACCGCTCTTAGCGGTCTTGAACATATCGGCAATCGAGAAGCCGGTGCTTGAAGCGAAGGCGCTGCGCAAACGATCTACCGATTGACGGATTATGTCTGCTTGCTTATCGGCTGCTTTTTGTTGAAGATCCGCAGACTTCTCGGCAGCTCTTGCTCGTATATCGTTGAGTCGTTCTTGTAAGCGGAACTCAATCTCTTCGGTTTTCTTAGCGTAATCCTTGGCTATATCTGCGAGCGCAAGCGTATAGCGCTTTCGAGCGTCTCCTACTGCGTCATCATAGGTTTCCTGAGCGCTCGCCAATGCTTCGTTATAGGATTTATTAAGATCGGCTACTGTATCGGCATAGCGTTCTTGCGCGTTAGCCATTGCTTCATCTCGATCTTTAGCCGCGTCAGCCATTTTCTCTTGGCTTTCGGCTATGACTTCGTTCATATCTTTATAGATATCTTGAACTTTATCTTTATATTCTTCTAGTTTCTTTAATCGTGTTTCTTCCGCAGCCGCAGCTTTCTGTGCCGCAGCAGGATCCACAAAGCCGTCAGCAGTTTCTCTACCTTTGCCTTTACCTTTAGATCCAGCCTTATCTGCTTTGTCTTTAGCCTTACCGACATTGTCAAGAGTTTTAATTAAGTCATTGGCTTTCTTGGCTGCTTTATCTGCGAAGTCAGAGATCCCGTCTAACCCTTTGTTGATAAAGTCAAGTCCAGACTTTGCGTACTTACCGACTCCGGGCAACTTGGACAATACGCCTAAGAATAATCTCATAGGTCCGGTTACGATTTTCATAATTGCTTCGAAGACTTGACCGACCATAGGTATTACAGAAGCAAAAGCCTTGATAGCAGCTTTGGCTACCGACAACACAACATTTCGAAATGTCTCGCTATTTTTCCATAACTTTACAAGTCCAACTGCGAGCAAGCCTACTGCTATCACAATCAAGCCAATAGGGTTCATCTTTTGCGCTAAATTTAATAACTTCTGCGCTATCTCAGCTCTCTTAACCGCTAATGTGTAGATACCCCATGCTACGGATCCAATTCCGACTGCTATTGCGAAGGCTTTAATTTCATCTTGATTATTCTTGAAGAAGTTGCCGAGCGCCTTTAGCATAGGAATAATTAACTTCAATACTCCTAATAATCCCCGAAATGCCGGCATGAGTGCTTCTCCGAGCGCTACTTTTGCGTCTTCGAACTGCGCTTGCATAGTCTTCATCGTGTTGGCGGTTCCGTCTGCGGTCCGGGCATAATCGCCTTGCGCCAATGTCGTATCTTTCATAATCAACGAATAAGCAGCTTGCGACTTAATTGCCGGTGGAAGTGTGCCGGTAAATGTTCCTAAGCCCATAGCAGCGGCTTCCGCTTTCAATCGAGCGTCAGATAGGGCAATACCAAATCTTTTTAGCGGTTCGGTTTCTCCTGATAGACCGGATCTCAGGGCAAGTATTGCGTCATCAATGCTAGTGTTATTGAAAGAAGCCATATCGCTTGCTAATTGGACCAGCGACATAGACATTTTTTGTGACTCACCTTGTCCGAGTCCGAACGCTTGAAATAAATTGCCGTAGGTTCCAGCTGCTTCTAAGGCAGCTTGATTAGAAATACCCATGTTGGTAGCCGCGCTCGCAGCCCAAGTCTCTACTGCCGCAGCTCCGTCTTCGAATACTACTCGGACCTTTGATAACGACTCTGCCATATTAGAAGCAGCCATTACCGTATCTTTACCGAACTGAATAAGTTGTTGCGCTCCAAAAGTAGCAGCCATTACTCCGGATAGTTTTTTGAGACTAGATCCGAACTTACCCATGCCTTCATTAGCAGTTTTTACGCCACTGTCTAAGCCTTTAAGAGAAGTCTGTGCTTGCGCTAATCCGCCTTTAAGATCGGCAACATCAGCCTGTAATTTTACAACTAGGGTTTCCAGCGTAGTAGCCATTATCCCCTACCTAACTTAGACTTGATAGCGCCGACAAAGATCCGGTTAATCTTACCGCTCTCGATTAAGGCGATAGCCGCCGGTTCTAAGTAAGGATATTTTACGCCGGATTTCCAGCGCGGTGAGCCTAATTCAACTGCTCGCGCATACTCAACTGTTGGACCAATTACCGCAATATACGAGTCAAATCCAAAAGATACTGATGTGCGAATAGATCTCCGGAGCGTTCCAGTAATTACATTCGGTCCGGATCCGCTAGGTCCAATGTGCTTAGGCGGAATAATCCGGCTACCTTCGCGGCGGCGTGTGCCGGTATTTGCATTAATTTGTGCTTGGCGTTGAATTGCTAAGCCGGCTTGGGCTATGCCTATCTGTGCGCCTTGCTCTATGCGATCTCCAGCGCCGTCAATAGCAGCTAGAACATCTTTTAAGTTCTTGACTATTATTGCACCGCTCACTTGGGATCTATCCTTTCTGCTTTGACTTCTTCTACTGTCACCGCAATAGCCATTAACCAATCCGCCGTGTTAGCAGGTAAATTATCTACTTGATCCGGAGTCCAGCCGAAGCGTTCCGCCATTTGATAATAAAACCACTGCTCATCAGGATAATCGAACTCAGCGATCCTATGACCGCCTTTGAGCAACCACTTTAATCTTTGGAGTCGGCGGTAATCGCTTTTGGGTCTGCGGCGTTATCTTCACTTTCCATTAGGCTAGGGAACAACGCTTTCTGTGCGTCTTTGGTCTGTTCAATTAGATAATCGTAATCTGCCATTTCTAGTTCTTCGATAGACTCAATCTTGACGGAAGGAATAATCAGATCGAAAGACCACTCTTCTACGAGCATAGCGATAATCGCTTCTCCCAGCGCCATAGCCTTAGATAAATCGCCTTCTTGCGAGTCGGTAGTTTTAATTACGCGCTTACGATCTTTTACGCGTAGATCTTTAGGGTCTTTGAGTTTGACTGTGTTTCCCGAAGGAAGTTTGATTTGCTTAGACATTATTTGCCTTTCCTAGTAGTTGCCTTCCGCCTATCGTAGCGTAAGGAACAGGCGGGTGGGATAACGGGAAGGCTATCGTTATCAACCTACCCCGCCTGTTCGGATCTAGTTGTTACGCGTAAGTGCCGCTTGCCTTTGCGTTCTTTAGAATCCACTTAATCGGAGCCAATCCGCCAGAAGATCCAGCATCAGTAGTTTGTGCTTGCGCATTTACATCTACCGCAATTTTAACGAAATCTTCTCCACGATCAATTACCGCTGCTACATAAGCACCCTTAGATAAGGTTGCTTGGAGTTGTAGTTCGCTTGCGCCTGATCCGTAGTTCCAATTTAGAACAATAACAGGTTGAGTATTGGTGAGATAGCGAGTTAATTCGGTATCCGCTTCCATAACAAACTCTAACTTACCCGTTACTTCTAGCGGTCCGGTGAAGATCTGATAAGGGTTCTGCGTAGTAGAAATACCGTAGATCGGAGTTACTGAACGCTTTAGATCTAGTGACCCGGAAATTGAATTTGTAATTGTAGATCCACCAATAGTTACCGCTCCACGCCATACCGGAGTAGGAAGAATATTGGAGAAAGAAGGTGTTGGGGTAGCAGCCGCAGCCGAAGCCCAACCTGTTCCCTTCGCTTCGTATTCGAGCATTCCGTCAGCATTAAACTTCAAAGAGAAGTCATGGAATTGAATACCTGCGTATGCGCGAACATTTGCAGCATAGAAGTCAGTGAGAGTGTAAGAGATCGGTTGTGAGTCAGCTCCGGTAGCGCTTGCGTTGAGCAAAGATACTGTGTGAGTATAAGGTGCGCTTGCGCCGCTTGTTGCTACGGATCCCATAATTCCAGCAAGCGGATAACCGATAGTATCGGCAAACACATGACCGCCAAAATCAAAAGTAGATCTTGTGCGACCCGGAATATAGTTATAGTTAGTAACCATAGATCCGCGTAGTCCAGTATCGTAAAGTGGATCAATTAGATCAACCGGCTTTAGGCTATCAACCATTACCGGAATAAAGTCTGTTGGTGCTACAGCAGTTCCTTTAGTTGCTTCTTTGGCAATACCTAAATAACTGCGTACGGAATTCTGTACTGTCATTTAATCACTCTCCTGCTTTCATGTCTGACGCGGCAGACGGGGTTGTTGGTGCTTTTGGTGCTACTTTCGCGCCAGCAGGAGTTACATCTGCCGCGCTGAAATTCTCAGGCGCGTCAAACTCTTGTCCGGGCTTAACTGTGATCCCTAGCGTTGGGAACACGCGTTCTTCTGTTCCGCTATATGTATATTTCATCATGCTCCTTATGCTTGGATCATCTCGGTAACAACGAATTCTATCTCAGCGTAGGTTTCCGTAGCGCCTTCTTGCGAAGTTGCCGGTTCGCCGTATCTAGCTGAGATACGGGGTTCGGCTCCTTGCCATACCAGCGTTCCCGTAGTATCTCCAAAGTTGTGATCGCTGCGTAGTCTATCCTTGATATTGTCAACAAGGGTATCAAATGCCGTCATCGCGTTTTCGCTATTGCGCTCCAGCGAGTGCTGATAGATCTGAATAATTACTGTGTAATCAACGCGCTTCCAGCCGTTCGTAGCACCGCCTACGGCTATGCGTGACTCATCTTCGGCTTGGATAAAAACTACTGCCGCAGCTCGCGACAACTGACCCGGCTGAGAATTGACTTGATAGTTAATGCGCTTTGGGAAAGAAGTGAATACTTGATTAAGCGTGGCTATCGGTGGGTTCGAAATAAACTCCGAGAGCTGCTGCCGAACTCCGGTGCGCCCTGCCATTATCGGACCCTACGGTATTTATCTACCATATCTAGCGCTAATTGTATTTCGGATCCGTAGCGGCTTGTTCCGGTAGATAGATTAGCGCTCGGTTGCGTAGTAATGTTCATAGTCATCGAGTTATCGCCGCGCACTTTAATGAACGCCGTAGTAATCAGGATCGCTGCTTCTTTGATCGCGTTTGGCATATTTCCTATTGCGACTCCAGCTGCGTGAGCGTAGGTGAGTCCAGCAGTTAAAGGAACTGTCGTAGATCCGTAGGTGTAATTGCTTGCTACTGTTACTGTCTCTTGATTTGCCCCGTCAAAGATCCGGAGCTGCGCGCCGGCAATTATTCCTGCTCCCGAATTGACTATAAGAGAAGTTGCGGCTGCGCTCGCAGCAGAAGCCAGCGTAGTATTGACGAAGCCAGCAACATAGGTATATTTACAATAGACCTGAGTGCGAGATCCTAAATTACCACCGAACGCGAGCGGTCCAGCGCTTGAATAAGTTGTAGAGAGCTGCGAAAGCGGAATAATGATTTGTTGATTTTCAAACCAAGATTGACTCGGATCCGTCATTGTTTGTAGATTATTGGGATCGGATCCGTATTGAAAAGAATTTAAAGAAATAATAGGGTTGCGGTTCGGGTGGAGCGAGATATACCCTTGCGGAGTAATACGGGTGCGTTGAGTCTCGGTCTGAGTATCGGCTACTAGATTTTGATTAAGGTACTCATCAAGATAGGAAGAAGCGCGAAGAATAATGCGGCTCAGCTCTCCGTCTTGGGCGTTAGCGTTGCCGCCTACTACGAGATTATCGTAATCAATGCTAGTCGGAGCGTTCTTGTATTCGGCAACAGTTAAGTAAGGGTTCTCCGTAAAAGTATTTGTTGTTACTCCGGTAGCCATTTACTCTCCGTCTCTTGGTGGCGGACTTACTGCTTCTACGCCGCAGCGCCCGCACTTGCGAAACCAACCATTAAAGCCACATTGTACGCAACAAAAGCCGCGTGCGCCGTCTCCAGCAGTATGCGGATTAAGAGCTGCTTCAAAATAACCTTCTGCTTTCATCGCATTTATATGCCGCGAGTTATCTACATTGTAGATCCCGCCTTTGTCCGGATTATATTTTGATCCGCCAATTACTGTTTCTTTAACGCCACGATCCGGCGCTACCATGCGTGCCATTTATGCCCCCGATAACTAAAAATAAGGGGCGCGACTGTTCAAATGTGTCGCGCCCCCTATTGCCTTACTTATGCGTTGATAATTCCTGATACTGCGCCATTCCAAGCAGGAGCGGTGCAGAAGAAAGTGCCACGGAAGTAAGTTGAGAAGTCGTAACTGAATTGAGTTACAGGCCATTGAATACCCATGTAATCCTGAACTAAGAAGTTAGCCCAAACATCAGACACTTCGGTATCAGGAATTGGCAGAGTAAAGGATAGGACCGGAGCCACACCCTGATTTAGCCAAGGATGAACCATGAGATCTACTGCTTTACCGGTAACTTCGTTTTGAAGTCCAGTAACGATAGATCCGTATGTTGTTCCGCCTTCGCCCGGATCATTAATCACTAAGCGATAGTTAGCGGTGGATCCATTCTTGATAGCGTCAGAGAGCTGCTTACGATCGTTTCCATTTAGCAATACTAGGTCCGGATCAGCCTTAACTGACTGATAGAGCGAAGCAAATACAGTTTGAAACTCTTTACCGGGATTATTTACATCAAACACGCTATTGATTGAGTTGTTGTAACCGGAGTTAGATCCCAATACTGTTGGAAGAATTCCGTCATAACCGGTTGCGTAAGCAGAAGTATCTGTTGCTGCGCGGGTTGCGGCTGCTCCTGAAGTAGTGAAAGCTGCGTTATTTCCCGTTAGACCGGTAGCAGAAGCTCCTTGAATTGTGAAAGTTCCAGTTCCCTTTAGAGTTCCCTGATACTTAAGGTTTGCTGCGCCAGTAGCAGTTCCAACATAGATGTTGTAACCAAGCGCGCCAGCAACGGCGGTGCTAACAGTAACAGTTAGAACATCGCCAGCAGCAACAGTTTCGGAAACTTCGGTGCCAAGAATGGATTCACCAAAGCCGTTGCCGGAAATACCAGCGTCAGCAGTGACATTTACATAGTAAGTACCAGCTGCGAGAGCGGTCTGAGATCCGGAAGCAACAGGAGAAGCCTTGGTGAAAGTTGGTGCTGAAAGTGCGCCTGAGTAACCGCTTGCGGTTCCGCGTGCCATAAGCATCATTCTTTCTTCCATAAGCATTGTTGCGTATAGAGTGGATGTGCTTGATAGCTGACGAAGATCTTGATAACCCAAACCTGAGAAGTTAGCGTCAAATGACACGCTATCTGATAGAGAGTATGAGTTGTATGGCAATACTAGATCATCTGCTGCGTAGCTGATCTTTGGACCGCGCTCGTAGTTGATAGATCCGAATGTTGCGGTGCTTGACTCGGTAATTCCCGGCCAAGTATTTCCTACGCCGCCAGTACCAGTACCGGTATAGCCAAGAATTCTCTTGACGCGGTGTGAAGTACCAACGCCCTTCTTACGCGGAATGCGGTTACGAAGTGGTGTTGGGCGTGGAGTAAGCAACTTAGCAGGTGCTTCGAGATCGAAGGCTGCGAAGGATGTTGAGAGTGGGCTAGTAAGAGTAATATCCTTTTGGATCTCCTGCATAGCAACTCTTTGTGCTGATAGCGCGTTCTGTAGTCCAGCGAGCGCGTCAGGGGTAAGTGACTTGGTAGCAGCTAGTGCTTCCATAGCAGCAAGCGGATCTTGTGTTGGTGTTTGTCCGGGAACGCTTGAAGAATTAGCAAGAGACTTATTTAGTTCTGCTAAGTATTCTTCGTGGCGCTCTACGGCTTCTCTCGGAGAAGCATCACCAAACAGATCGGTTGCGCGTGGCATTTCCGCCATGTTTGTGTTTCCTTTCGTCTTTACTGCTTGTTGGCTTCGGCTGCTTTCGCAAAGAATTCTTGCGCGAGCTGCTTATAGCCTTGGGCTAGTGTTGGGTCGGTTGTTGCGTTTGCTTTCGCTTTGTAATTGGCAGCCTTAACCAGTAAATCTGTTGATTGCTCAACGGAATGTCCTGTGCGTTTTGGACCGCCAGCCACTGCGAGAGATTTGGCAATAGCCAACTCGGATTCCAGCGTAGTTGCTTTTTCTTGTGCCGCCTTTGTTGCGGTCACTAAATCAGCAATCTCTTTGCGTAGAGACTCGGTTGCACTCTTTACCACTTGCTCGATTATGGCTTCTACATCTGCTGACTTATCATCATCAGAATTATCTTTTTCTTTTTCTACGACATCCGGTTCAACTGCTTCCGGAGCTGCGTCTTCGGACTCTACCGACTTATGACCGGTTTTCTTTTTGTCATCTTCTTTATCGGTTTTTTTCTTAGCCGGCTTTTCTTCGTCTTCCATTTTATCTGCCGCCATGTACTTATCGAAGCACTCGATTGCTTCCTTGTCGCTCATGCCGACTTCTTTGCAACGCTTCATGAAGTCTTCTTTTGACTCACCTTTTTTTGGCTTCATATCTTTCTTATCGGCTCCAGCAGCCATTTCGATTTCTGTCTCCTGCATGATCTCTCCTTCTGCTTCTTCACCTTCGTACCAAGCAAAAAGGTGATGTACTGCGGATAGTAAATGTTGTAACGACATTTCTTCGTTCGATCCAGCGCCCATTTCTTCTGCTTCAATAGCAATAAGTTGAGCGAGAGCCGTACGCGCGGTGTCGTATGTCTTCTTGTCGAACTTTAGCAGGTCTGCGTTCTTGTATGCGGCGGAAAAATCTAATATTTCTTTAACCTGCTCCATTAGATCCACTCCTGTCGATAGATTACTGTCTGATTGTAGGGCAAACTTCGGTGTATCGGTGGGCTTAACGATTTCGGCGGTAGATACATCAGCTCTACCATGATCGTTGCCGGGTTCGTGGCAACCGCACTCTAAGCACTTGGTAAGGCTCTTTTTTGTCTTCTTTTTGTATTTGCCGCCGCGCTTTTTATACTCGCGGACTACCCATGCGTTGGCTACGGCAGAAGGATAAACATCAAACTTTTCTTTGGCTTCTGCCTTTACGCGGTTGTAGAGTTCTTTATCTGCGGGTTCGGATCCAGCGCCGCCGACATTGATACTTTCGTAATCTGTTTCTTCTTTCTTCTCTATCAGATCTTCTACCATAATCAGAGTCGCGTCTGCCGCAGTTGATTTAGCAAGAACTAATTGGCAGTTGGGATTAGCAGGGCGATCCACTAGCGATACTTCTACTATTTGCCCGTCAATAATTCTTCCGTTGGCAGCCTTGTTATCGCGTGCTACGCGTGGGTTCTTGATACCGATAGAAAAGCCTTTGAGAACGCCGGTTTCTACTTTACGAACTGAGATCGGATCTACTACCAGCGCCCGAATATAATGCCCGTCTGACTTGGCTTCGTATTCTTTTGCAACTCCAGCTGCGATAGAACTATGTTGTTCGCGAATGTTGCCGCCGGTCTTAAACCAATCCGGCATAGCGCGGTCCAGCCAAGAAGCGTCACAAATTTGTTGATCTATATCTACTGAGTCATCGGTAGCCTTGCCATAAACCATGAGTGTTCCGTCAGCGTTTCGATCCGCCTTTTCAATCGCAAAATACGATGTAGTTAAGTCGGTCATTGGTGCTTTCTCCTTATTTCTAATTGACTCAGCAGTTCTATTTGCCCAAGATCTTCCAGCGTCACCGCCCCAAGCATCCCACGCAACTCTACCGGGAGAAGGATAACCTTTTTCTCCGGCGTTAAAGCCTTCTGCCTTTTTATCCGGCTCATGTCGCGCAAAGAACGACACCATGCGCATAACTGTATCTCTACTTATTGCTTCGCGGCGGGCAATTTGTCCTGCGCGAGTTCTACCCGTAGAAGTAAATCCGGATCCAGCCTTTCCTTCTTCAATCCATTTAATTGCGCGTTTCGCAGCAGCAGCAGCTCCGGCGGGTGGAACAAAACTTTCTGCCACTATAAATTCACCCACTCTATTTCTATGTTGTTAAGAGCTGCGTCTAATCGAGCAAGATCTTGGGCAGTAATCTTAGCAGTTTTAGGCGCAACATCTATCACCCCGTTATCGTCATACTCAGGAATTACCGGTAATAAAACACATCGACAATTTGGGTGTGCGGGCGGTTGCGTAGATCCGGAATTAAATGTTCCGCCCATTTGAACCACTTGTCCAGCGTTCTGCGCACAGATAGGGCAAGGATCGCTAACCGACCACTCCATATATTCTATTTCGGCTTGTCGGTATCGTTCGATTGCGGCGGCAGACATAGCGCGGTTAAGTTCAGTAATCGCAATAGTAAGAGATCGCTTTGGGTTCCGGATCTTGTCGTTAATGAGTTTGGCTGCGCGTTCCGGAGACAAGCCAACCGCCAGAGAGTCTGCAATTGCTGTTCCGAGTTCATTGTAAGTCTCTTTCGCTAAAGATCTAATGCTAACCGCAGCTTGCTCCAGTAAGCGGGCTAAAGCACCTTTAGGTCGGACCAGCGCCGCAGCAGCTAGATCACCGGGCTTCCAGTTTGCCCAATCAATATAAGTGTTTTCTTTAGCAATTTTACGAGATCTTCGGCGTTCTAGTTGTGTTATTAATTCTTCTGCCGCCGCGTAGCCAGTAACCACGCCTTCTGCCCATAACCTAGATAAGACTTGGTATAAAGCGTCTTCGTTAAGTCCGACATTCAGCATTGCCCATGCGCGGGCTTTGGCTCGATCTTGGGCTATGTTGTCGCTTACAGTAGGTTGAGTTTCAAGATACCGGTCATACACTTGGCGGGCATTAATCTCCAGCCCTAACGCAGCTCGGATCTTTCGAGCGTTATTCGCAGCTATGCGCCCGTCTGCCTGATGAGCGCCCCAAATCATGAGATATACGCTTTAGCAATAGATCGAGCGGTTTCGAGATCTCCTTCGAACGCGCAACGATTAAGCGCTTCCCCTACTACCGGATCTATTTCGTAAAACTCAAATTGGCGAGCGCGTTTGCCTTTACTTGCCCACTTTAGAAATGCCTTGACTTCTTCTTCGATTGTTTCTTCTTGCTCAGCGCTTGGCTCTACCTGCGGCTTTTCTCCTACTTCCGTAGTCGGAGCTGCCGGAGCTGCTTCGGATCCAGCAAGAGCCGGAGCGCTTACTACATCAGCCGCGTTAATAATCCCGTCAGGCGAGAATAAATAGATCCCCGCGCCACCAACCAATAACGGCATATCGGCTTGCGGAGTATCGAGTAAAGGCAATCCCATTTCAGATCTGCGTTCGTTAATAGTTTTACCGGCACTTGTGACTTCGATCTGAGCCTTACGAGCGTTTTCTTCGTTATCTAGTCGCTTAGAAGTCATTAATCTAAACTCTAATTCGCGTGGCATGCCGAGATAAGTGTAAGAAAGGTTAGTAAGCATTTTGTTAATCCAATTAACAAGCGGTTGCGCTCCGATTGCTTCTGCGCTCGAAGCCCTACCTTCTTCAAATCCAGCCCCACCGAGTCCGGCTTTAGGAGAAAAGCCGATTTCTGCCGGTTGGACTCCGTAGTGTCCGCAGATCGAAGTAATCAAGTAGTCATCGAGCGTGTCTTTGAATTTCTCGCCATAGCCTTCGTATTGAACCGGCTTCATACCGCTAGGCAATAAGCGAGCGCGCTTGCGTTGTTCAGTTTGCCCTGAAAGATCATCGTTAAAGATATTTTCGTAAGCGCGTAGCAGCTCCGGATTACTTCCCCAAGTAGCGTCTGTTTCAAACATCAACTCCGGCAATACGCCGTCTGTGTATTCGGCTCGGATCCATTGTTGGCGGCGCAAGTAAATATCGGCTAGGGGTAGCGCTCGCTCAGTAGGAGATTGCCCATATACGCTAATTGTGCGGCGATTACGGACCATATATGCCAAGTCATCAGCAGTAAATTCGCCGTCTGCCTTCGGATCATCGTCATTGGCGGTAAATTCGGCGCGTGGAAAGCCGTATAGGATCTGTTGGAAAGCTGAGTTGGGCGGCATAGGGCGCATTCCGCGATCATCCAGTAATGGCTTAATTGTAGATCCGTCAAGGATCTGCAAGCCGTAGAGATCTCCCCCAACGCTCATTTGCGGCCAAACTGCCCAAGCGTCAATAACTAGGATCTCTTCTAAAGCAATCATCAACCAATCCGAAAAAGTAAGCCCGTTAGCCTTGTCCGGATTTTCCCAAAATGTTCTCAGGCGGTTTATTTCATCGGTATATTCTTGGCGAGCCTTCGCCATAGCGCGAACATGATCCCCGCCGGACTCAGCAGCGATTTTTTCGGAAGCGTCTGTGCCTAAAACAATATCCCAATCCAGCCCAGTAATCTTGCTCTTTAATACTTCAATACAACGCCGCAATATATCTATCTGATCTGCCGCAGCTCGCAGAGTCTTAAAAGGAACAAGGCGTGTTTCGGTGATGTTGATGTTTTGTGCTACTTGGTATTCGTAGCGGCGCGGATCCGGTCTGCCGTCAGGGCGTAAAGGATTGATTGCTCCCGGAGTAATCGGCATACCCGGACCGAACGGAACCATGTTCAACCAAGGGTTACGCGGTAATGGGTTGGAGTTGCCGTAGTTCTGCGCAATCTGATTAAGAGCTGCGTTACGCATTTCGTTTTCCGACATGGTAGTAGCACCAGCCGGCAGATTTGGCTTTTTGTCTAAGTCTCCAGCCAGTAATGCTTTTGCGATACGGTCACGAAGACCCATGTGTATCTCCCTTTTTACTACGCGTGTACGACTACTCGATATTGATTGCTTGTAGGTGCTACGGAGAATGCGAGCGTAACAGTATTGGTAGTAGCGTGCGCTACATCGCAAATTACTTCTGCGTAACTACCGCTCGCTTCATATACTGTGACTACAACATCACGCGTTCCGAGATTATGGGTTATTGTGTAAGAAGTAGCGGATCCGTCACCGAAAGTAGTTGCGTATTTACTGACTACCACTGATGAGTCAATAGCAACTGTGTTGGTAAGAACTGAAATACCATTACCAGCGCCTACTGCTAGATCCGAAGTTAAATTAAGTCCGGAAGTAGTAGCAAGTTTGATTTCTGCGCCACTTGCGCCGGTTTGTAATCCGTAGCCGGATCGTGGAGCGAATGAGAAAACTGTGCCGTTAAGAACTACGCCGTTTGAAGCAGTATAGGTTCCAGCGCCGGAAAACTGTTGAAACACAATAGGATCTGTGCCTACTGTTGTTACTTCATCGACACACACCCAGCCTGTGTTGGCGTAGAGCGTTCCGTTATCTACAAAAGTAAAGTCACCGCCGGCGATCTCTACTGCGGTGTCAAAGTCGGTTGCGCGGGTAAGCACCCAGTTAGTAGATCCGCTACCTACTGTGGTGAGTGTGTAAATACCATTTTGAGAAGTAGTAGTTTGATTTTTTACAAGAATACGATTATTAACCGAAGGCGTTAAGCCGTCAGTTGTAAAAGCAGCTTGCGTTCCAGCGTTAGTTAATGTTGCTCCTACGCCGCTAGTGCCATTGCTATAAGTCGCGTTTAAGTTAGCGGTAGTTGCGGCATAGGAAGCCTGATGAATATTCAAACCTTGCGCAACATCATCAACATATTGCTTAGTTGCTGCGTCTGTGCTTACTGTTGGTGTTGCTAAGTTGGCAAGTTTGAAGCCTTGCATGTTGAGATCTTGACTTGGCGTGAAAGCGTGTGTGTGATCTTCTTTCGAAGGAACAGTTGCGCTTCCAGCAGATCCAGCTGCTCCGGAGATTGCGTTTGGCGTAGAAGTTCCAAGCGCAGGAGTTCCATGAGTATGATCTGCGCGAGCATAAGTAGTCGCAGTTCCGTTACCACTCGCAGCGCCGTATGTAGTTTGCGCAGTTACGGATCCGAACGCATTTGTCTGTGTCCAAGTAGATCCGTCTGAGTAATAGAAAAGATAAGTGTCGGTGGCGTAGTAAATAGTTCCAGTATCTACCGCATTTGCCAATGGTCGAGAAGCCAGCAACCCGGAAAGAATTGCGTTACCGGCAATTTCCCAACGCGTTCCATTGTAGATATAAAGCGCAGCATCAACTGTGTTGAAGTAAATCTGCCCGGTGGCAGGAGAAGCAGGAGCCGAAGCAAGGTTTTGAATTGCCGCGTTCTGTAATTCGTTTTTGGTGAGATCGAGTGAGACTAGAAACTTGCGCGCCATGTGTGTTCTCCTAAACTATGTATGCTACGCCGGTGAAAGCACCCGTAAAGGTTATCACCATTTGATTAACGCTTGGGTAAGAAATAGCGCCTTCGCATTGAGTTCCGGCAGAGTCTAATACAACTGCTACCGGATTAAAGCCTAGATTGTGATTTATTGTCCATGTCGCACTTGATACTGATTGCGTATGGGTATAAGCGATATCGCTTGGCGTAAAGGCTCCAGCCGGACCTTGCGGACCCGGAGCTGCGACAGTAATCTGATTGATTATCGGCGTTACTACTATTGTATCTTCGCTCATCGAGTCACTTCCGCACTCACTACAACCTGCCCTTGCACTAGACGGGTTACTACGCCGGTAGGCGCGGTAATTTCTAAATCATAGTAGTAATTGCCTTCGTCTATTGCCCTTGTTTGCGCGGCGGTAGCATGAACGGCAACTGTTCCTGTTGCTCCGGTAATGGTAATCCCACTTCCCGTAGAAAGCGATAGTACTGTTGTCGGATCAGAAGGTAACGAACGAATCTGTAAGGCAGCAGTGTAGTTAGTAATATTGATCGCAGTGCCGTTTGGATTTTCATAAGTTATTGTTAAATACCAATCCGCGCCTTGATCTATTGTTGTGTTATACGCGACTGCCATTATACTCCTTTACTATCCGGCGCTATCATAGCCGTTCCGCACTTACTACAATGGCTCATTGATTTCGGCATAGGTAATCCGCATTTTCGGCAGAAATTAGCGAGCGCTCCAAAGTAATTCGCAACATTAATAGTACCAAGAAGATCCGCAAAACCTTGAACCATAGCGTCAAGGCGATCCGGTGAATTAACTTCTTCCGGAGTCCAGAGAGTCATTTGATCTTCTAGCTGCGCAAACTCGCCAATGTGGTGAATACGCCCCTGCTCATACATGGCTGCTATCGGCTCAGCTCGGAGTCTTTTACCAACATGCGCTCGCACTTCGCGGATCGGTAAGCCCAGCCGGATCTGTTGGAGAACGCTCGTAACCATATCTCCACCTTGATTAACTTCTACTAGGATCGAGTCAGCCTTAAACTCATCAAACACCGATACTGCCTTCGAAGCCCAATCAAGCGGCGATCCCCGAAATGAGTAATCTCCTAGTAGGTAGCCATGTCCAGCTGCGTCAGATCCGCACACGATTATTCCGGTTTCGTCAGAGTCTTTGGTATTCGTTACTGCCGGATCTATGGATACAACAATTCGTGCCAAACTTGGTGCTTTATTTAGTCTATTTCGATCTATTAAGCCCTTAGTCCATAACGCGCCTTCTACATCTTCAAGGATCTCTCCGTATAATTCCTGCCGACCTAGCCGGGTATTGTTGTATCGTGCCTGTAACTCCAGCAACGCGCTAGGTGCTAAGTTAGCCGCGTTATCGAAAGTAGATCCGCGAGTGATTACTACTGAGCCGTCATCGCGGTTGGCGAGCGCTCGGATTAACGGGGTAGGGCGCGGGGTAGTAGTAACGATAATGCGCGGCTTATCGCCTAAGCGTAATCCAAATTGTAATTGATCCCAAGCGTCTGAATATCTATATGCCGCTAACTCATCACACCAAGCGCCATGATGTTGCGGACCGCGAAAGCGATCCGGCTGATCTGCTGAGAATAACTTTATCCTAGATCCATTACGCAATAAGATCTCTCCGATAGATCGGTTCCAGCTGCTCAGCATTCTGTATCTACGCAAGATCGAGATTACGCCTGACTCTCCTTCGGCGCAGGTATCTCTTGCGTCAGAGAAGGTAGGCGCAACTATTGCCCACCGCGTTCCGGGTTGTTTTATTGCTTCCCATGCCAGCCACTCAGCCGCCGTTCGAGTCTTCCCAGCGCCGCGCCCAGCCATATAAAGCCAAATGTGCCAATCACTCTCCGGCGGTAATTGTTCCGCTCTCGCTAATTCCGCTCTCCACTTGTAGCGGGCGGCTCGAATCCACTTGGTCGAGTAATCGGATAATTCGTTCGATATCGGAGTCAATGTTGCTGCTTCCGTCATAATTCACCACTTCCGCTTGTATCTTCTGCGGAGCGTCTAAGCCCAAGATCTTGGCGCGGCGATCTATTACTCTCAAGATAAAATCCGCAGCTCGCGTCTCCCCGTCTATGGCTCGCTTCCAGTATGCCCTTTGTAGCCGGTCCAGCCGGTCTAATTCGAGATCCCGCATTTCTTCCGTAGGTTGTTGTAGGGTCCGCAATAAAGCGCGCTTGTAAGCCTTGTATGCCCCTGCTGCGTTCGCGTAGCCAACTACCTTCGCTATTCGATCCCAAGTTTCCCCTGTTCTGCGTAACTCGACTACTGCGAGTTCGCGATCAATAATGTCCGGATCCGGCACTTTACGCTGTTTTTTTCCTGCCATGTATTTACTGTAATGTAGGAAATACTACTTCGCGAATTATGCTTGCGCCTTCATCCGGAGTCAAGGCATCAGGAATAAATGTTGCGTTGTATTCGATTGCTAAATTACGGTGCTTGGTCTCTCGACCCTTGACCCATGACGGGTTCTGCTCTTTACCAGTAATCGCAGCTCTTGCTTTTCGCCGTTGCGCAGCTCTGTCCGGGTGAGTATCTAGGTAAAACAAATGGAACTCTCCATACATAATTGCTAGATCAAAAAAGCGCTTATTGGCTAAGCGGTCACCTTCTCCATACACAATGTCATGATTTATTGTCGGATACCAAGGCTCAATCTCCAGTATCGCGGCATTTCCCAATGTGTCGGTTCCCCCAAAGGTAGGGCGCAGCCAGCCCAGCGAAATAGCCGTTCCGTAGGGAGTCTGATGTTCTCGCCACTTAACCGGATCATCGTGCTTGGCTACTTCGATCCAGTTCCGAGTAAAGGCTTCGGTAAGAGTTGTTTTGCCGGATCCCGGTGCGCCGATTAGGTAAATAGTCTTCATAACGCTCGCTCGACTATCTCCCGGTTGGGTTGGCTACCTACGATCCAAAATGCTGCTTTCCCGTCAGGTTCGTGATACCACTCAAACATTCCCCTATTGCGATCCATATAAGTAAGTGCCTTTCCTTCGTAAGTTGGGTGGAACGATATTGACTTGTCTCTCAGCTCGTAAGGCATTTTGTCCTGATAGCCGGAGAACTTAGTGTGGTGAAGATCGTAATGCTCTATCAAGATCTCTCCACCGGTCTGATGTTCTGCTTCGAGATCTCGGTGATGATGATATTTGCGGCGAAATAGATCCAGTATGGCTATGCCTGTGGCGTTCTCGATCCTGCGTAATCTTTCTTCAATAAAGTTGAGCCGGGTAGGACCGATACCAAACAAAATAACGCGCTCTAAGTCTGCGGGGCGATACTTAGCAATTCCATATAGCACCGATACGCAAGAGTTACACGAACCCGCCGTCATACCTAGCGTGGTGATGTGTGGCGGCAGGTTCTTGACTTGATACGCACCTACTTCGTGAAACGCTCGGATATCGTCATCAGCAGCGTCTTCCGGTGTCGTAATTCCGTAGCACAAGCGGTAATGATCTTTGTAGCGCTCGGACTCTGAGTGTTGCTTTACTGCGCGTTGTAAAGCCGGGTTATAGCCTACGGGCGTATAAATAAACTCTGCTCCAGCTGCGGCGGCAATATAAACATTTTCGTGCTTGATAGCCGTTTCCGGCTTAGTCGCTCCAAGTATCAGCGTAGGCGTGAGTCCGTAATGCTTAGATACCAATGCGCTCATCGAGAGCTGCGGAGATAAAACACTTGCGCCCGTGATTAGTCCAGCGTTGCCACCTTTTGCCACATATTGATCTATTAGAAATAATAATTGGCGCAGCTTGCTTCCGTTTGGTCCGCCGTATCCGAGCGGGGCGAAGTGATCTTCTCGCTTCCACCATAAGCCTTGATGTTGCTCAAATGGCGTAAGAGTGTATGTGTAATCTTCCCACCGCATTATTGAGCGTTCTATGGTCTGTTCAGGAAAGATCGTATTCATCGTTGTATTCATTCTTGTAGTAAGGGTAATCGCGGTTCATCATTATTACCTGACCGGTAAGGAGATAATGATTTTGTTTTCTTGGGTTGAGTCCGAGATCTTTTGGGTTATCTTCGAGTCGGAGATAGTCCGGTAAGTAATGCTTTCTCGCTTCCCAAAATACCGAGAGATCTTCTTCCGGCCAAGCCGCTTCGTTTTTTTTAATCCTATTGAATAACATATCGTTATAGACATTGGGGTATCGGCGGTTGGGTCGGTGCCATGACTTGTAAGTGCATAGTGCCGACTCCAGCGTAAAATAAGAGACATCTCTTTCGTAATCCTTTCCAGCTGCTCGCTTTTTCATATCGGCAAGGATCTGTTCGCCCATAGTTTCGAGCGAAGCAATTAACTCCGGCGGGTAGTTTCCGTCAAAAGTAGGGTTGCTCTTGTGCCAATCGTAATGATCGAGTCCGCTGACGATACATAAGCCGTTCCTATGCGAGCGCGAGCCGTCTCGATCTGCCAACATTAAATCATCACAATCGAAATCTATACCCATAATGCGCACATATTCAAGATAGGAGTAAGCCGACAAGCGCCCAAAAGTTGAGATCGAAGTAGCAGCTTTCCACATTGCCCCAAAGCCCCGTTGCGCCGTAGCAGTATAGAAATCCCATTGGTCCGGACCAACCAGCGAAAGATAGCTCTCTATTGCTGCGGGCATAGACTTCTTGTGATAGCGCCTATCGGTGTCGAACTCCAGCCGCTCATAGTTTTCTTTATAGAACTTAACTAGATCCAACCATTGACCTTTATCCGGAAATCTCCGGTGTAGAATTAGGCTTGTAACCGGGTTCTGCGTATTGCCGTTGATGAACGCAAACCATAGAGCTGCTTCGTTATTCCAGCCGTAGCGATCCCGAAGATAGGGCATTAAGTAATAGACGCAACCGGGATGTGCGCGATACTTTAAGTGAAACTCATAAAAATCAAGAAATACATCGTATCGGTATTGCGGTAGGCGGAAATCTAAGCCTTCCTTTAGATTACTCATGCTGCCTTCCCCCTGCGTTATCTAAATACGGGTGCTTCCGCTTCGCCTTTAATTATTTGCGCCATTTTATCTTCGCGAGCGGTCCGGCGCTCTTTTGCTTTAGCAGTTTCTACTGCGTAGGTAAAGCAATCTTTCATGCCGCGTAGGGCGTAATAAACTACCGAGTATCGGTATGCGTCTTTGGTCTTTGGACTCATAGGCGTAACGCCATGAACATACTTATATCCCGCAAAGAAAGTCACCCACCCGTCTCTGCATGAGCAAGTAAAGTTATATTCCGGAAGTGTTAGATAGCCGCCAGACATATTCTTTCGGATCACCGGCATAGCGGACCAAGTAGCAAAGTTAAAGCCGTCTCGGTGATAAGGCAAAGTCGAAGATTTATTGACTACGCCGGAAGTCCATAACGCGTCATCGGTCATTCTCCACTCATCATCGAGTCCAGCATCAGCCAAGTTTTTCTTGTCGTTTTCGTATAATTGTGGGGCAAATTCTTTATACATATCCGCAAACTTTTCAGCGAACTTAACCAATACCGCGTGTTCCATAGGTTGTTCTTGTGCCAGCGTAGTAGGGCGGCAGCTCTCGCGCTTCTGATAGATCTTTCTTGGAGCCATACCAAAAGTGCGTGACTTATTTTTAAGTCCGGTTGATTGGCGAATAGTCTCTCCATACTTGATGTTGAGAACCGCTTTACGCAAGATATTTACTTCGTCAGGCATAGGGAAATAGACAAATACAATCTCTTCGGTATCGTCATCGATCCATATACCGGCTTCTTCGCAGTTAGGCGCGTAATCAGGAACTACTGTGCCTACCAACTCACTTGCTTGTTCTTCTGATAGAACTCGCTTAATTCGGTGTATCGGTAGATCCGCTATTTTGATCTGACTCATGTGGCGCGCTCTCCCCTGAAATTATCTCAGCCATTTTTACAATGGCATCCCCGTTGCTTGTTAAACTATGCGTGTTTCGCACTTGGATTAGTTTATCAATAAGCCACACATAGATATCCGGCGGAAAGTCCGCCATAAGCATACGCGTTGCTCTTTGATTGTAACGCTCGCCATACGCAGCCAGCGTCTCAATATACCGGGTTCCGCTCTGCCCCGTTTCTCCTACTTCTACCTGAGAGAAAGCAGACTTAGATAACTCCGGAGTAGTTTGTTCTTGTATCTCGGCAATAATTGCGTCAAACTCATCCAGCGTATAACCGGATCCGTCCAACTCAGGTAAAGTTTCGAGTAGAGCTGCTAATTTTTCATTATCATATTGACCTAAATCTGCGGAACGATTATCTATGGCTACTATCTTGGCAGCAGTAGTCTCATCTACATCAACATAAACAACATCGATTTCGGACCAGCCAATTTCTTTCGCAGCTCGGTAGGTGTGATTACCTGCAAGGATCTCTCCGGATCTTTTATTTACTGTTATTGGCTTATATTGCCCGTAAGTCAAAAGTGACTCGGCAATTAGCGTGGTGTTGCCTTTGCGTGGGTTGTTGTGATATTCGCGGATCGAGTCCAGCGCTACCTTCTCAATGTTCATAGATCTACTGTAATGTAATTTGTAATCGGTAGTCAAGTAGATCGTCAATAGACTCCAGCAACATTTGCTTTCGTTGGTGGGTCAGGCGGTTGCCGTAGCGATCTTGAAGCATTTCGCAAATATGCGATAAGGCTTCGTCAATATCGGCTACCGTAATCGGGCGATCATCTATGACTATCATAGAAAGATCTTACATTTTATTACGGGCTGCGCGCCGAGCTGCGTAGGCTTCTACTTCGGATCTAAGGTAGAACACACTTCTACCCTTCTTCTTGCCCCACGATAATGACTTTCGGTATTGAATTTGCCTTAAGTTATTGAGATTAACTCCTAGTATTTGTGCTACTTCTCCCGCACTCAGCCATTCTTCATCTACCAAGGCACATCTTCCTTCCGGCTACTTTTAATGTTTTGTGTTCTTTTCGGCAATACTCCTACATCGGTAGCCGATATTTCGAGACTTGTCTTTTCGGATCCGTCTTTGGCTTGATAAGTAGATTGCGAAAGAGATCCTACTACTATCACCGCGTCACCTTTGGCAATTAGATCCGCGAGCTGCTCAGCCTTATCGCCAAACTGAACTACGCGAAACCACATTGTTTCCCCGTCTATCCACTCAGTACCCTGCTTCTTGCGTGGTGTGTATGCCAGCGAGAAAGAGCAAACCTGTGTGCCTGACTTACTTACCTTGAACTCCGGATCTTGTCCAACATTACCTTTAACTGAGATATTCATTTTACGCCTTCCCTAGTATCTTGATATTACCTTCATTGTCTAATAAAGCAAAGGATCCTTCCGGCGTTACATAAACATGATCTTCCGGATCCTTCCAGCCCGGACACATCCAGCCTTTGTTTTCTGCTTTTTCCGGGTTAAGGTGGATCGAGTCTGTGCCTAAGTTGTGGCAAGAGTGATGAACTACCAGCAAGTTAGCCGGAGTATCTTTGCCGCCCCGCGAGCGCAGCTTGCGGTGGTGTAGCGCCATAGAGTCGGTGGCAGGGAGTCCGCATTTCTCGCAGTATCCCCCTGCCCGCTCTTTAACTAGGCTGACTACTTTTTTATCAATCATCGTCTTCTTCTTCGTCATCTTCGTAAATCTCTGTCGGATCTATCGAAGGGAAGACGGGTTCGACATAGACCGGAATAATACTCATCAATACCAGCCGCCCCTGCCGTTTTTAGATCTCGATAACCATACTGCGAGTGCTCCGCATGGAGACTTATATCTATGCTCGATATAGCCCAAGCCCCAGCGAATTTGAATATGCGGGTGCTCCATAAAGTCTCGGATCTCCTTTTGAGTATTGTGCTTCATGTGCCGTTGCGGTATGCCGTAATCGTGGGTGGAAGACTTCGCCTGATAGTTCCAGCCGCTTTCTTTGCCCCATAATTGAGTAAGGCAGCCAAACTGCTTACGCGGATCGGCATACTTTTGCTTTAGCAGGTAATTAGCATAATCTTTTGGCGGCAGTTGCGCCACCACAAACTTATGCTTTTGAGTTGGAGTCATCACCGGAGCGTAAGCGTAAGAAGGCACAATAACGATACCTACCCCAATAAGGGCTACTAAAAGGTATCGCGCAGCTCTTGCTATCTTGGACCTTCCGCCGCCTTTCTACAGACTTCGCAGAGCCGATCTCCATAATGCCAAGCGCCATAGGCGCACCGATTTAGTTTGCTATCCATATCATTTCCTTTCGGTTCGGGCATGGACATAGATAAGTCTAGCCTTGATTACTGCTCAGTAGCGGGTCCGACTTCCGTAATTTTTGGCAAGCGGCTTCGTATTCTTTACTGCTTCCGTAAGGATACTTAAACATTTTAGTGTGAGATCTGCCGTTTGGCTCGACTAGCGTAACTACGCGGTCCAGCACGCAAGTAGCGTGATCTACGAACCCTAGATAACCCTTAACTGCGTCTAACGCGTTATCGTATGACTTGGTCCATATCTGTTCCCAAACAGTTCCGCCGTCTGTAACGCACACTATAACAAACTCATAAGTAGGGCTTACGCCGTAGTTGGTATTTTCTTGGATCTTCATGCTAAATGCTCCGACATACGGGGTTCGAGAGTAATCAAATTAGCCGTTAATGCTTGGCTATGAATAGACTCTATTACGCTCATAGCGTTGGATACTGCTACGAACATAGCCGCAGGATCTTCCGACTCCGCAGCCTTAATAAACATCTGACCTGTACTTGCTAAGTAATTCTGAACAACGGGATTTATCACTTGCCTTCTCCTTTGATTAGTTCTTTCATCATTTGGTCTAATGCCGAGTAGTCGAGCTGCTCGGACTTGTATTTGATCCGGTCCGGCGTAGTCTGCGAGTCCAGCCCGCATGACTCAATAAACCGGATATACGGGTGTCGCGTCTTTGGGTTTTCTTTCATAAACTCGACCGCTCCCCAATATAGACTTTCATCGTTATTGATCCACATAGAGACATTCCAAGTTGCCCGGTTCTTCCAGCCGTTGTAATCGGTATCAGACATTTGCCTTTACCACCGAAACTATTTGACCTTCGGACCCATAGGAACGCAAAGCGTCTTCTATGTCTGTTTTGATTTGGTGCTTTACTAGCGCGTTAAGGTGAGAGACGGAGATTAAGCCTTTTTCCCACCGCACATATTTCTTTAACGCGCCAATGTCATCGTCAAGATCTACTTCCAGCGTTACGCGAAACTTCATGGTAATACCACTCGATCTACCATAGCCGAGCAGGATCCATAACCCAGCCAATTACCATGCTCGGATCCAACATAGCAAACATCGTGCGTAGCGTAAGTAAATAGACAAAGTAGAACTCCAGCTGCGAAACCAAGAACAAACCAGCCACGCGGCGTTATTGTTGTTTTGCGCATTTTTTCTCCAATGCTTCGTATTTGACTTCGTAGTAATGTTGCTCACAGTAAGAACTTTGCTTGAAACAATAAATAGTCGTTTCTGATGAGTCAGCCCAACAGACTTCGCAAGAAGCGCGGTTAGGCTTGTATGGGCTTGGGTGTAAAGGCTTAGGACTCACTCCCAAGATCCTTTTCGTTTATCTAAAACATCGCTAATCAGGTCATCAAGCCCTACCATTTCGCTAGTAATAGAGTTATCGTTAAAATACCTACATACTGATAACCATTCTTCTTTCGTCAGCTCTTCGGCAATATGATCTTGTGTCCATAATTGCCATACGCAAGCTGCTTCCGGGTCCAGCGTTGATAAAGTTTCAATTACTTCTTTAACTGATTGCGCCATAAGTGATCCCTGCCTTCTTTAATAGATCAATAAGCGGTTGTGGGGTAAATGAGCAATCGCGCTCGATAGCCGGTAGATCCGGACCTAATGTTGTTTCTTCTAACTCTTTAAGCGAGAAATAACCCCACTCATTAGCAAAGCCCGTAACATAACCAAATAAGCGATCTTCGCCGTCAAACTCTGTCGCATACCAAGTCCAGCCGGAGTAAGGGCTAAAAAACTTAACCCATACTATTGAGTTTTTATCTGCGTTCTGTAATTGTGGGATCTGCTTGCGGATCTCTTGGGTCATAAGTAAATGACCGCGCTTACCTAGTTTTGGCATATCAGATCTCCCGCACTTCAACGCGAACAATTTTGTCGAACTTTTTGCCACATTGGCAGTCATACATAAACTC
>Ga0214917_10000838_pt1 | contig 40013 bp, 44 predicted proteins | sample LL_1208_BB_MetaG_FD_177983 | JGI IMG/M metagenome (GOLD analysis project Ga0214917, IMG submission 177983) | Freshwater microbial communities from Lake Lanier, Atlanta, Georgia, United States - LL_1208_BB | ecosystem: Environmental > Aquatic > Freshwater > Lake | place: USA: Georgia | collected... | reverse complement strand
CTTCTTCTTACAGTTTTATTTTTGTTAAAAACAATATTATGGAAAAGTTTACAGAAAAAGAAGCCCTAGATTATCATAGTCAGGGCAAGCCTGGAAAAATTGAAATTATCGCAAGTAAACCCATGTCCACCCAAAGAGACTTGGCGCTTGCTTATTCTCCAGGTGTTGCTGTACCCGTTGAGGCAATCGCAAAAGATCCATCTAAAGCTTATGACTACACCAGTAAAGGAAATACTGTTGCGGTAATTTCTAATGGATCTGCAATTTTAGGACTTGGAAATTTAGGTGCCCTTGCTTCAAAACCAGTAATGGAAGGAAAAGCTGTTTTATTTAAAAGATTTGCTGACATTGATTCAATTGATATCGAAGTTGACTCACAAAATGCAGATGAAATTATTAACTGCATTGCAAAAATTGGAAATAGTTTTGGAGGTATAAACTTAGAAGATATTGCATCTCCAGACTGTTTTATTATTGAACAAGAATTAAAAAATAAATTAAAAATTCCAGTATTTCACGATGACCAGCATGGAACTGCAATTATTACAGTGGCTGGAATTTTAAATGCATTAGAAATTGTAAAAAAATCAATAAAAAAAGTAAGAATTGTTGCAAATGGTGCAGGCGCTGCAGGGATTTCTTGTATTTCATTATTAAAGGCGATGGGTCTACCTGATGAAAATGTAGTCATGCTAGATAGAGACGGAGTTATCTACAAAGGTCGACCTAAGGTAGATCAATTTAAATCAACCCATGCCGTAGATACAAAACTTAGAACTTTAGAAGAGGCTATGAAAGGAGCGGATATATTTTTAGGTTTATCTGCAAAAAATGTAGTAACTCCAGCCATGGTAAAATCCATGGCAAAAGATCCAATTATTTTTGCCTGTGCAAATCCAGATCCTGAAATTCTTCCTGAATTAATCGAACAAACAAGAAGTGATGCAATTATTGCAACTGGAAGATCTGATTATCCAAACCAAGTAAATAATGTTTTAGGCTTTCCTTATATCTTTAGAGGAGCCTTAGATTGTAGAGCAAAAACAATTAATGAAGAGATGAAGATTGCGGCTGCAAAAGCCATTGCAGATCTTGCAAAAGAGGATGTTCCGGATGAAGTGGTTGCAGCATATGGTGGTGAACGACCAAAATTTGGAAAAAATTATATTATTCCATCTCCCTTTGATCCAAGATTAATTAGAAATGTCTCTGCAGCAGTTGCTGAAGCTGCAATGAAAAGTGGTGTTGCACAAAAGAAGATTGAAGATTTCTCAGCTTATAAGGATAGTCTTGCTGCAAGATTAGATCCTTCGGTTGGTTTTTTACAAAATATCTATGCCCAAGTTAGAAAAAAACAAAAAAGAGTTATTTTTGCTGAGGGTGAAGAAGAGTCTATGTTAAGAGCTGCGATTGATTTTAAAAATAATGGTTTAGGTACACCGGTTTTAATTGGTAGTTCAGAAAAAATTGCACAACAACTTAAAGATCTTGGATTAACTTTGGATAAATCCATTGAAATTCACAATTCTAAAGATGAAAAACAAAGAGAGAGATATACCAACCATATTTATAAAAGATTACAAAGAAAAGGTTTTTTAAAAAGAGATTGTGACCGACTAATTAGAACCAATAGAATTGTTTTTGGGTCTTGCATGGTTGATCTTGGCGATGCTGATGCCATGGTCACAGGTGTGACAAGAACTTTTAGTGATACTTTAGAAAATATTAAATATGTGGTTGATGAAAGACCGGGTGAAATTATATTTGGTCTCACCATTGCTGTTACAAAAAAAGGAACCGTTTTTATTGCAGATACCAATGTTCATGAATATCCAACTGCAGAAAATTTAGCAGATATTGCAATCTCATCTGCTCGAGTTGCAAAAATTTTAGGCTTTACTCCAAGAGTTGCTTTTCTAGCCCATTCAACATTTGGAAAACCCATGTCTGAAAGAAGCATTCACTTAAGAGAGGCAAGAGATATTTTAGAAAATAGAAAAGTTGATTTTGAGTTTGAAGGTGAAATGCAACCAGATGTAGCTTTAAATCAAAAATTTAAAACTATTTATCCATTTTCGAAATTATCAGCACCAGCAAACATTCTAATTATGCCAGCAATTCATAGTGCTGCAATTTCTACAAAATTACTTAAAGAACTTGGTGGCTGCACATTGATTGGTCCATTATTAATTGGGCTTAATAAACCAATTGAGATTGCAACATTAAGATCAAAAGTTTCTGATATTTTCAATATGGCAGCCATTGCTGCTTTTTCATCGGACGTTATTAATTATAAGAAAAATTAAAGATAATTTTTTCTAGATAAATTATCAGCAAGAATAATACTTGGAACAACTTCTACAACATCCGGAATTAATTTAGCTTCTTTAATAACCTCTTCCATTTCAGCTGCAGTTCTTGCCATTCCATAAATATAAATTTTTCCATTAATTGTCTCTAAATTATAATTTCGAGAATTTATTTTTTTATTTATTAGTAATGCAGCACTAAGTTGTGATGATATTAAAATATCTTTTGCTCTTTGTTTAAAAGAAGTTTCATCCGCAATCACAATATCATTTCGTACCGCTTTAATACCAGCTGTTTCCCAAGCAAATTTTGTAAGTTTCAATTTATCTTCAGCATTTTCTACTCTACCACTTAATAAAGCTGTTCCATCAATAACTTTTACATTTAAGAAAATTTGTTTGTAGTTATTTTGAATTATTTTTTTCATAATCAGTGTCTCTGCTAACTTGTCATCCAAGTATAATCCGGGAGATCTCGGATCTAAATTTATATTAACACCAATTCCAAAAACAGTTGATGTTAAATTTCCAATACAAGAAGTTAAAAATAGAGATATAAAAATGACTTTTAAAAATTTCATTATTTTTTATTGAAAATTAAAATTTTTTGATAAATTTCTTTTTTAGAAAATTTAAATTTTTTAGCTAAATATTTAGCAAGATCTGCAGTTTTCATTTTTTTTGATAGATCTAAAATTTCTTTATTTATATCAATATTTTGATCTTTATTTTTATTCGCCTCAGATGACAATACTATTGTCACCTCACCCTTTAGAACAATAAGTTTAATTTTATCTAAAATATTATCCAAGTTTCCTTTTATAATATTTTCATGAATTTTTGTAATTTCTTTGGCAACTGTAATCTGTCTATCCCCAAGAAATTCTTTCATCTCTTTAATAATTGAGACCAAATCTCTAGCTGGTAAGAAAATAATTATTGAACTTTCTAGATTTGAAAATTGTTCATAGACTTTTTTTCTCTCTCCTAATTTTTTAGGCAAGAATCCATAAAAATAATAATCATCACTATAACCTGCTAAGCTAAAAGCAGCTGTTACAGCGGATGGTCCTGGAATTGGAATAATTTTTATATTATTTTTTTCAATCTCATTAATTAATATTTTTCCAGGATCAGATATTAAAGGAGTCCCTGCATCACTAATAAGTGATACTATTTTATTTTTTCTAAAAATTTCTAATATTTTTTCAACAGACTCTTTTTCATTAAATTTATGATATGAAAATAATTGAACTTTAATATCATAATAATCTAATAATTTTTTTGAAACTCGTTTGTCTTCACATAAAATAATATCTGATTTTTTTAAAATATTTAAAGCTCGAATGGTAATATCAGCTAAATTTCCAATAGGCGTTGAGACCAAGTAAAGACCCCTTTCTAAATTCTGATCAATAAACTTAATATTTTCCATAATTAATATTTAAAATATTTTTTTATTTTACTAAATGCTTTATAACGATGACTGATTTTATCTTTAAAATCAGCTTTCATCTCACCAAAAGTTTTTTTATAACCATTTGGAATAAATATAGGATCATAACCAAATCCATTATTTCCCTTAGGTTTAGTTGAAATTTTGCCACTAACTGTTCCACTGAAAGTTTTGTAAATTCCATTTGGAAAAGCTATAGCTAGGGAACAATAAAACCTAGCAGCATTTAATTTCTTTAACTTATTTTTTTTTTTTATTTTTGTATAAACTTTTTTAAAAGCTAATTTAAAATCTTTATTTTTGCCTGCCCAACGGGCTGAATAAACTCCGGGCTCTCCATTTAAACTTGAGATTTCAAGTCCAGAATCATCAGATAAAGATACTAATTTAGATTTTTGTGCACAATATTTTGCTTTTATTACTGCATTTCCTTCAAACGTTTTTGCATTCTCAATTGGTTCTGAAAGATTGAAGTCTTTGGGACTATAAAAGGTGATATACTTTGGTAATAATTTTTTTATTTCTAAGAGTTTTCCTTTATTGTTAGTTGCAATCAATAAAGACTTAATATTTTTTAAATTTCTTAACTTATTTTCCAAAACAAGACTTTTGCTGTTGTATTATTTCTTTAATTCCACCTTTTGAAATTCTCAGCATTTCATTTAAGTCTTCATCTGAAAATGTCTTTCTCTCTCCTGTTGCTTGAATTTCAACAAGCTGCATGTTTTCTGTTATAACAAAATTTGCATCAATTTCTGCCTTACTGTCTTCTTCATAATTTAAATCTAATAAAATTTTACCATCTACGATTCCGCAGCTTATAGCTGCAATATATTGCTGTATTGGATTTATTTTAATATCTTTTTGTCTAAGCAAGTGATCAATGCATAATTTTAATGCAACAAAACCACCCGTGATAGCTGCTGTTCTTGTTCCACCATCTGCAGTTAAAACATCACAATCAATGGTAATTAATTTTTCATTTAATAATCCTAAATCAACAACAGCTCTTAAAGACCGTCCAATTAATCTTTGAATTTCAGATGTTCTACCCCCAATTTTTCCAACTGCTGCTTCCCGTCTCATCCTCTCGTGAGTTGATCTTGGCAACATTCCATATTCTGCTGTAACCCAGCCTTTTCCAGAACCAACAAGCCATCTTGGAACTTTTGCATCTACTGAAGCGGTACAAACCACTTGGGTTTCGCCAAATCTTACAAGGCATGAACCTTCAGAATTTTTAATAAAATTTGGAATTATCTCAATGTTTCTCAAACTAAGATTGTCTCTGTTATCTTTTCTCATAATAAAGCTAGAAATTAAAAATATAGTACCTATATATGACAAAAAAATTATAAAGTATTGCTTTAAATATATAATCTTATGAACAACAAAGAAGAAACCACTCCTATTAAAGATCAAGATACAAAAATTGATACCCAAGAAAATAATGGGACTGACCCTAATGTTGAAAAAAAATTAGAAAATAATAGTGAAGTTAATGTAGAAAATAATCTTGAAAAAAAAATTGAAGAATTAAATGATAAACTACTTCGCTCTTTAGCTGAAAACCAAAACCTTAGAAAAATCCATGAAAAAGAAAGGGAAGACTTAATTAAATACAGTTCCTCTTCCTTTGCAAGAGAAATATTAAATCTTGCTGACAATTTAGAAAGAGCATTTGGTTTATTTAAAGATAATCCTAAATTTAAATCAGATGAATTTAAGGATACAATGCTAGGTATAGAACTTATTGAAAAAGAATTAGTTAATAGCTTTGATAAGAATGGAATTAAATCCTTTGAATCTGTTGGTAAAAAATTTGACCCTAATTTTCATCAAGCGTTAAACGAAGTTGAAAGCGAACAGGAAGATGGAATGGTGATTAATGAGATTCAAAAGGGTTATATGTTAAACGATCGTCTTTTAAGGCCGGCCCTTGTATCCATCTCGAAAAAAAAGGCCACTACCAACTCATAAGGCAATAAAGTCAAATAAATTAAGGGTTTTTAAGTTAAAAAAATTTAGCCTTAAAGGTTGTAATCTTTAAATTAAGCACCACATAGGTCTAACAAATTAATAAAAAATAGAATTTTATGTCAAAAATTATTGGAATAGATTTAGGAACTACAAACTCATGCGTTGCTATTATGGACGGTGCACAACCAAAAGTATTAGAGAATGCTGAGGGGGTTAGAACAACTCCATCAATTGTTGCATTCACTGAAGCTGGTGAAAAATTAGTTGGTCTTCCTGCAAAAAGACAAGCGGTTACAAATCCTGAAAATACTTTCTTTTCAGTCAAAAGATTAATTGGAAAAAGTTTTGATGATTCTAATTTAAAAAAAGATATCCAAGGACTTCCTTACAAAGTTATAAAATCCGATAACGGCACTGATGCCTGGGTTCAGTCTCGTGATAAAAAATATTCACCAAGTCAAATATCTGCATTTGTTTTAATGAAGATGAAAGAGTCTGCTGAAAAATATTTGGGCAGTGAAGTAAAGCAAGCTGTCATCACAGTTCCAGCTTATTTTAATGATGCACAAAGACAAGCAACTAAAGATGCTGGAAAAATTGCAGGTCTAGAAGTTTTAAGAATTATAAATGAGCCAACAGCGGCAGCTCTTGCTTACGGACTTGATAAGAAAAAAGCAAAAACTATAGCTGTATATGATTTAGGTGGCGGAACCTTTGATATATCTGTTCTTGAGTTAGGCGATGGAGTTTTTGAAGTTAAATCTACAAATGGAAATACTTCTTTAGGTGGCGATGATTTTGATGCAGTTGTTACTGATTATATTATTGAAGAATTTAAAAAAGAAAGCGGCATTAATTTAAAAACCGACAAACTTGCTTTGCAAAGAATTAGGGAAGCTGCTGAAAAAGCTAAGATTGAGTTATCTTCTTCTGCACAGACAGAAGTAAATTTACCATTCATTACTGCAGACAAAACTGGTCCAAAACATGTGAACATGAAAATCACAAGGGCAAAATTAGAAGCCTTGACTGCAAAATTAATTGAAAAAACAATTGAACCCTGCAAAATTGCGTTAAAAGATTCAGGTTACACAGCATCTGAAATTAACGAAGTCATTCTTGTTGGTGGAATGACAAGAATGCCAAAAGTTGTTGAAACTGTAAAAAATTTCTTTGGCAAAGAACCAAATCAAAGTGTGAATCCTGACGAAGTTGTTGCCTTAGGTGCAGCTGTTCAAGCGGGAGTATTACAAGGAGATGTAAAAGATGTTCTTCTCCTCGATGTCACTCCTCTATCTTTAGGTATTGAAACTTTAGGCGGAGTATTTACAAGATTAATTGATAAAAACACAACCATCCCAACTAAAAAAAGCCAAGTATTCTCGACTGCAGAAAATAATCAACCAGCAGTGACCATTAGGGTTTTCCAAGGGGAAAGAGAAATGGCGAATGACAATAAGTTACTTGGTAATTTTGAATTAACTGGAATTGCACCTGCTCCAAGGGGAGTTCCTCAAATTGAAGTAACCTTTGATATTGATGCAAACGGAATTGTAAACGTTTCCGCAAAAGACAAAGGAACTGGAAAAGAACAGAAAATTCAAATTCAAGCGTCAGGCGGCTTAACCGATGAAGAAATTCAAAAAATGGTTAAAGAAGCAGAGGCTAATAAAGAAGCTGATAAAAAGAAAAGAGAAGAGGTGGATGCAAAAAATCACGCGGACTCTTTAATTGCTTCAACTGAACAAAGTTTAAAAGAACATGGAAGCAAAATTTCTGAAACAGATAAAAAAACAATTGAAAAAGACATGGAGGATTTAAAAGAGGCTATTAAATCTGACAAAACTGAAGATATTAAGACTAAAACTCAGCAACTGATGACTTCTTCTATGAAATTAGGTGAAGCAATTTATAAAGCTCAACAAGAAAAACCTGAAGAAAATAAAGGTGATGCTAAAACTGAAGATAAAAAAGATGTCGTTGATGCAGAGTTTGAAGAAGTAAAAGACGATAACAAAAAAACAGGCTAATCATTCATTAGCTTTTAAACCTGGTTTAATATGCCTAAAAAGGACTACTATGATATTCTTGGCATAAATAAAAAAGCAACACCTGAGGAAATAAAAAAAGCATATCGGACTTTAGCAATGAAATATCACCCTGACCGAAATCAAGGTGATAAAACTGCAGAATCCAAATTTAAAGAAGCATCTGAAGCTTATCAAGTTTTATCGGATCCTAAAAAAAAATCATCCTATGATCAGTTTGGTCATTCTGCCTTTGAAGGAGGTGGTGGAGGTGCAGGCGGATTTGATTTTGGGGGATTTGAATCTGGAGCATTTTCTGACATCTTTGATGATTTTTTTGGCGACTTTATGGGCTCTGGTCGGGGTGGAGGGCGATCTAAGAAATCAAGATCAAATAGAGGATCTGATTTAAAAATTAATTTAGAGGTTAGTTTAGAAGAGGCTTATTTTGGAAAAAAACAAACCATCAATTTATCCTCAAATGAAAAATGTGAAAAATGTTCTGGAAGTGGAGCTGAACCTGGTTCAAAACCAAAAAAATGTTCAACGTGTGATGGATATGGAAAAGTTAGAACACAGCAAGGTTTTTTTACACTTCAACAAACTTGTCCTGACTGCGGAGGAGATGGAGAAATGTTATCAAATCCTTGTAAAGATTGTAGAGGCTCTGGCGCTGTTAAAACTAAAAAAAATCTATCCATTCAGATTCCAAAGGGAGTTGATGATGGCACACAAATGAGATTATCTGGCAAAGGAGATGCGGGTTACAGAGGAGGATCCAATGGAGATCTTTATGTTTTAATTAATGTTCAAAAACATAAAATTTTTCAAAGATCTGAGGAAAATTTATACTATAAATTACCCATTTCTATGACCGATGCTGCATTAGGTGCTGAAATTGAGGTTCCAACCATTGATGGTGGAAAATCAAAGGTTAAAATCCCAGAGGGAACTCAGTCTGGAAAACAATTTAGATTAAAGGGCAAAGGAATGCCCATTTTAAGAGAAAATGATTTTGGCGATCTTTACCTCGAAACTAATGTAATAATTCCAGAGTCTTTAAGCAAAGAACAAAAAGACTTGCTCCTAAAATTTAAATCTTTAGAAGATTTAGATAATAACTCTGAAATAAAAAATTTTTTTAATAAAGCTAAAAAATTTTGGAGCGGCGGTTAATGAAAAAAATTAATATCACTATTACAGGAGCCCTTGGTCGCATGGGTCAGATATTAATTAACCGAATATCGAAAAATAAAAATTTAAAACTTTACAGCTTAACTGATATTAAAGTTGGAAAAAAAATTAAGGGCATCAAAATACAAAATAATAACTTAGAAGCTTTTAAAAAAACTGATGTTATCATCGACTTTTCAAGGCCAAAATCTTCAATTGAAATTTTAAATTTTGCAAAAAAATTAAGGAAAAAAGTTGTCATTGGCACAACGGGTTTTACAAAAAAAGATGAAAATATTATAAAAAATCACTCAAAAAAAATTGCCATATTTAAATCAGGTAATATGAGTTTAGGAATAAATTTACTTGAGTATATTACAAAAATTCTAACAAAAAAAATCCCAAACCATTATCAAATTGGTATTTCAGATAATCACCATAAAGCAAAAATAGATTATCCATCAGGTACTGCGCTTATGCTTGCAAATGCTGTTGCAAAAGGCAAAGGTAAAAATTTAGATAAATTAAAAGGAAAATTTTATTTAAATAAAAAAGGAAATCTTCAAAATAATAAAGTTAATTTCTTTATTACACGCAAGGGTAAAACTATTGGTAAACATTCAGTCATTTATAATAATAAAATTGAAAATATTGAATTAAAACATACAGCTTTTTCAAGGGAATTATTTGCCGATGGAGCATTAAATGCTGCAATATGGATAAGTAAAAAAAATAAAGGCTTATTTAATATGCAGGACATGTTTAATCTTAAATAAACAAATTTCTTATCTTTTTTAATGGGATTAAATAAATTGCAGACCTTAAAACTTATTCAATTATTAAATCAGTCTATTAAAAAACCCGAAACTTCACTTAAGTATAGAAATCAATTTACACTCTTAACTTCCGTTGTTCTCTCAGCCCAATGCACAGATACAAATGTTAATAATGTTACAAAAAATATTTATAAAAAGTATTACACACCAAAACATTTCGCTGATCTTGGAATTACAAAAATAAAAGGAATGATTAAAAGTATTGGACTTTTTAATATCAAAGCAAAAAACTTATATAATCTTTCAAAAATTTTAGTTGAAAAATATCAAAGTAAAGTTCCAAATAATTTTGATGATTTAATAAACCTTCCAGGAGTTGGTAGAAAAACTGCAAATGTTGTTTTAAATGCTGCATTTAATAAGCCAACGATTGGCGTAGACACTCATGTATTTAGAGTAAGTAATAGAACTGGTCTTACAAATGGTAAAAATCCAAATAAAGTAGAAGAGCAACTTTTAAAAATTTTACCAAACAAGTTCTTAAAGAAGGCCCACCATTTAATCCTTTTGCATGGTAGATATATCTGCAAATCTAGAAATCCACTTTGTGCGAAATGTGTAATTAATAAAATTTGTCTATATAAAGATAAAAATGTCTAAAAAGATTCTTGGCGTTGGTAATGCTATCGTAGATGTGTTCGTAAAAGTCGATGATGATTTTTTATTAAAAAATAGCCTCACCAAAGGCTCAATGAAACTTCTTGAAAAAGAGGAGTTTGAAAATTTAAAAAATACAATTAAAATTGAAAAAATTGAAGCAGGAGGTTCTGTTGCGAATACCATGGCTGGCATTGCTTATCTTGGAGGGCATCCCTCATTTATAGGTAAAGTTAACTCTGATGAATTTGGAAAGATTTATAAAAAAAGTCTCGAAAAAATAAATGTAAATTTTCTCTACCCTGAAAAAAAAGAAAATTTATCAACGGGCGCATCCATTATTTTTATTACCCCAGACTCTGAAAGAACCATGTGTACTTACTTGGGTATTTCTTCAAAACTTGCAAAAACAGATATTAATGAGGATCATATTAATAATTACGAGATTATTTTCTTAGAAGGATATCTTTGGGATAAAGGAATTAGTGAAGAAATGTTTAAACATGTCATCAGTCTTGCAAAGAAAAATAAAATAAAAGTTGCAATGAGTTTATCTGATATTTTTTGTGTTACTAGACATCGAGAGGATTTTTTAAAATTGCTTAAAAATGATTTAAATATTCTAATTGGAAATGAAAATGAAATAAATGAGTTAATGCAAAAAAATAATTTGCTCCATAGTATTAATGAACTCAAAAATATTGACAAACTTATTATCATTACAAGAAGTGAAAATGGTAGTGTAGCTGTTTTAAATAATGTGATTATAAATTGTGAGAGTACTAAAGTTGAAAAAGTTTTAGATTTAACTGGAGCAGGAGACTTATTTGCTGCAGGATTTCTTAAAGAGTATTTAGATAGATCTAATATTAAAAAATGTCTTCAAACAGGATCAAAACTTGCAGCGCAAGTTATTCAAAAAATCGGCGCAAGACTTAATTAATGAGTTAGATAATACTTAGAATTTCTTTCAACTATAAAATTTTTATCTTCAAAATACTTATTAATTTTTTTTCTTAAACGATGAAGATGCGTTTCAAAAGCATGTGTTTCTAAATCAAGACTGTGTTTCCAAATACTTTTAAGTAAATAAGACTTATTTAATCCATTATTATTATTTAGTGCTAAAATTAACTCTAATTCTTTTTCTGTGAGTTTAACTTTTACTTTTTCCTTAGTAATAGAACGTTCATTGGAGTCAATTTCATAATCATTAATAATAATTTTAGATTTTTTGAAAAAATTATATTTTGTAATTAAAATATTTAATATTTCTTTAAATGATAAAATTTCAATCGGAAGCTCTAAACTGATATGAAAATCAAGTAACTTCAAGGTATTTTTTTTTATGTAATCTTTATGATTTAAAAATAAAATAATGGGCTCATTTTTTAGTAGATAATTCTTAACTTCTTTTATTTTCAAATTCTCAGCAAATAAAATTTCAACTAATATTTTTTTATCGCTATTATTTGACAAGTTGTTTTGATTTAAGACATTATTAAATTCAAGTTCATTTAATATATTTGAGAATTGAGCAGAACCTAAAATGTTTAAATGAATATTATTCATAAAATAATATATATTACATATTATATGATTTTTATAAATAAATCTGGCTATCTAGAATATAAAGATCTTAAATTTAGATGTGCTCTTGGAAAAGCTGGTGTTAAAAGAAAAAAAATGGAAGGAGATAATATTACACCTAAAGGCACTTTTAAAATTAATAACATTTATTACAGAAGTGATCACATAAAGAAAATATCTTCAAAATTTAAACTAATTGAAATTAAAAAAAATATGGGTTGGTGTGATGATCCAAAAAGTAAACAATACAATCAATTAATAAGGCTTCCTAGTAAATATCAACATGAAAAATTATATAGAAAAGACAATATCTACGATTTAATTCTTGTACTAAATTACAATACAAGACCAATATTAAAAAACAAAGGTAGTGCAATATTTATTCATATTGCTTCAAAAAATTATAAAAAAACTGCTGGATGTATCGCATTAAAAAAAAGGCATTTGATAAAGTTAGTAGAGAAAATTAACAAAAAAACAAAAATTACTATAAATTAATTTTCTCTAAAAATTTTACTTCCAATTCGAACAAAAGTTGCCCCATTTATAATTGCAGATTCATAATCATTGCTCATACCCATGCTAAGTTCACTTAAATTATTTTCAATAGCAAGCTTAGCTAAATTTTTAAAATACTGATTGGGATCTCCTACAATTGGAGGAATGCACATCAATCCTATTACATTTAATTTTAAGTCATATATGCAATATTTAATAAATTGATTTAATTTACTAATATTAATCCCATTTTTTTGAGGTTCATTTCCAATATTAACCTGAACAAAATATTTAATTTTTTTAAGAGAATTACTTTCTAAACTTGAAAAGATTTTAGCTAATTTTTCATTATCTAGGACATGGATATAATGAAAAATCTCAAAAGCATCTTTTGCTTTATTTGATTGCAGTTTACCAATTAAATGTAGTTTTAATTGAGGATTCTTTAAAATTAAATTTTTCCACTTAAGAGAGGCTTCTTGAACCTTATTCTCGCCAAAATGAAAATGATTTGCATCGATTAATAAATTAATTTTACTTAATTCTTGAGATTTAGTGACTACTACTAAGGTTGTTTTTTTTGAGAGAGTTTGTATGCAGTTTAAAATATAATTATAATTTTTTATAGAAAACATAATACTTATATATGATGAAAAAAATTTTTTATAGACATTATGTTTTTTTAAAAGAAATAAATCAATTTATTGAAGAAAGCATTATCAAATTTAGAAACATTAGTATTATAATTAATATCGATAATAATGATAAAAACAGTTTAAGAAATGAAAATAATATAATTAAATTTGCAAAAAAAAATAAAATACCTTTTCTGATTAAAAATAATATTAAAAAATGTTTTAAATTTAATTCTGCTGGTATTTTTATTGATTCTACAAACAAAAAAATTATAAAAATACAGTCATTTAGAAGAAAATTTATAATTATTGGAGCAGCACATAATCAATTAGAATACTACTTCAAAAAGAGACAGAATTGCAAAATTATTGCTTTATCTCCAATATTTTATAATCCCAAATTTTCAAAAAATAAAATCTTAGGTCCGATCAAATTTAACTTAATATCTCTTATTTGGAACGCAGATTTATGTGCTTTAGGTGGAATCAATGAAACAAATATCAAAAAAATAAATATTACAAAAGCATCGGTAATTGCTTTTCAAAGGTACATTGCTAAATAAAAAAAAACCCGCCTACACGTTAGTGTAAGCGGGTTTTTAAATTTGTGATCTTATAAAATTAAAGGTTTATTAAAACGCTCCTGTTAATCTTACAAATGCAACTCCGTCAAGCTGGTTAGCTGCACCAGTTGAACCGTTTAAGTTTTCACCTTCACCATAACCAACTACTAAAGCAGCAGGTCCTAAGTTATAACCAAGTTGAATAGATTTAACTTCAGCTTCTGCAGCAGAAGTTTCTCTTTTCGCTTTAGTTAGGTGACCTTGGATTGATAGATCTTTAGTTATAGCATATGCAACACCATAACCATTTTCAGTTATTTCTTGGCCAGCTAAAGTAGTGTTTCTGCCTTGATGAACTGTTCTCTCATATCCTGCTGAAAATTGTCCTGTAGTGTAAGAAACACCAAAGTTTTTTTGTTCAGCTTTATATGTTTGTCCAGGCGTGTTTGATTTTGCTGCACCTTTAAAGATGTAAGTGTTTAAACCTGTTACACCTAAATTTCCAGTAAAACCAATTTCGTATGCTGATGGAGCATTAGCACGTGGAGTTTCTTCTGAAGTCGCAGGTGCAGAAGTAGTTGGTACGTAATTATAAGAAATTTTACCAAGTTTAGCTACATCTTGCACGATACCAATTCCGTAAGATTGTCCAGCATTTGTTCCTGGAGAAGCTTGAATTAGTTGAGAATCAGTTGCAGAGTAAATACCCTCTATAACGTCGCTCGCGTCATATCCGAAAAATACAGAGGCATTTCTTGCTGAGTCTGATCTTTGAATGTGATCTCTACCGATTGTTATAGTTGTTCCTGAACCTGCATTTGTGAAGTCCATGTAAACATTTTCATTGTACAAAGTACCTGTTTGCTCTCCATCATTTTCTAGAGAGAAACCAGCAGCATAATCCCAACCAATGTTAGTTTTGCCTTTAGTTTGTACGTTGATTTGCTGTTCAGTACCGAATCCTCTTGAAGAATCCAATGCTGTACCGTGAGACATTGCTTTATATCCAAGTCTTAGTTCTCCAGTGATAGTCGTTTGTGCAAACGCGCTACCGCATAGAACAACACCTGCCAAAGCAGTCGTCGCTAGTAGTTTTTTCATTTGTTACCTTTTTGTTAGTTTTATTTATTAAATAAAATTTAATAAACTGTGCCATATTTAGCATTTGAGGGATTTAATTCGTTGAAGATTATGATTATTTTTTTAAATTTTTTTAAAGTGTTGTAAATTTACAACTATTTTATAAATTACCCTAGATTTAGTTAAATCATTAAATTATCATAGTTTTTTAATAATTTATGAAAAATACTACATTTATATTTATAATTTTTATTATTTTTTTAAATGTTAGTTGTTCAAATACAACCGATCCAGTTACCGGTGAGAAAATAATTATTGAACCAGACCCTGTTAAAAAAGCAAGAGATGTAGCAGCGCGCGGCGGGGGGCTTTTTGGTGAGATTGGTGGGCAAAAATCATCTAATCAAACTGTAAATTTTGGAAACTCTAATGTTTTATGGAGAGCAACTTTAAAATCATTAGATTTTTTGCCTTTGGTTAATGCTGACTATGGTGGAGGTGTCATAATTTATGATTGGTATTCACAAACTAACAATCCTAAAGAGCAGATAAAAATTTCAGTTCAGTTTTTAAATAACGAATTAAGATCAGATTCGCTTAAAATAATAGCTCATAAAAAAATTTGTGAAACAGTTGAGCGTTGTTCGAATTCTACTCTAGATCAAAACTTTGCAAATTCTATTAAAGATAGCATCATCGCCTCTGCTCGTACTTTAAAAATTGAAGAAGCTAAAAAAGAAAAAAAATAATCTTTAAAGGATGGAAAATTATAATCCTTTAGTCATTGAGAGAAAGTGGCAATTCTTTTTTGATAAAAACCAAATATTTAAAACTAAAAAAAATTCAGAAAAAAAATTTTACTGCCTTGAAATGTTTCCTTATCCATCGGGAAATATTCATATGGGACATGTTAGAAATTATACCTTAGGTGATGTCATAGCTAATTATAAAAGACTTAAGGGCTATAATGTTCTTCATCCCATGGGTTGGGATGCTTTTGGTCTTCCTGCTGAAAATGCAGCCATTCAAAATAGTTTACATCCTGAAGTTTGGACTAAAAAAAATATTTCTGTAATGAAAGGTCAATTGCAACGCCTTGGACTTTCAATCGACTGGAGTAAAGAAGTTTCAACTTGTGATAAAAATTATTACAAACAACAACAATCACTTTTTTCATTCTTTTTTAAAAAAGGTCTAGTTTATAAAAAGGAAAGCTATGTAAACTGGGACCCCATCGATCATACTGTGCTTGCAAATGAGCAAGTCATTGATGGTAAAGGTTGGAGATCTGGAGCAATCGTTGAGAAAAAAAAATTAAGTCAATGGTTTTTAAATATAACAAAATATTCAGATGAGCTTTTAGAATCTCTTGAAAATTTAAAAGGGTGGCCTGAAAAAGTTAAGTTAATGCAGAAAAACTGGATTGGAAAATCTATTGGATGTGAGATAGATTTTTTAACTAATAATGAAAACAAAATAAAAATTTTTACAACTCGACCTGATACAATTTTTGGAGCATCATTTATTGCAATTGCTCCTGATCATCCTTTTACTAAATTTTTTGAAAATGATGAAAATTTTTTAAAATTTAAAAATGAGGCACTTAAAAATATCGCAATTGAATCTTCGTTATCAAAGAATGAAAAGTTAGGATTTAAAACTCCTTACTTGGCTCATCACCCATTTATTAAAGATAAAAAACTACCAATTTATGTTAGCAATTTCATACTTATGGATTACGGCACAGGTGCAATTTATGGCTGCCCTGCCCATGATCAAAGAGATCTTGAGTTCGCCTTAAAATACAAATTAGAGGTATTACCCGTTGTATCGCCTGTTAAATCGCAAGACGTAAAAATTAAAGATGATGCTTATGTGGAAGATGGTTTTATAATTAATTCTGATTTTTTAAATGATCTTAGCGTTAATGAAGCAAAGAGAAAAATAATTAAAATTGTTGAAGATAAAAAAATTGGAAATTCTAAAACAATTTACAGATTAAAAGACTGGGGAATATCAAGACAGCGATATTGGGGATGTCCCATTCCAATTCTTTACCGTGAAGATGGTAAAATTATTTCTGTTCCTGAAAAAGATTTGCCCGTTTCTCTTCCTCAAGACATTGATTTTAGCAAACCTGGAAATCCTTTGGAAAACCATCCAACATGGAAATATACAAAGTGCCCAGAAACTGGAATGAAGGCTATTCGTGAAACAGATACTCTTGATACCTTTGTGGATTCCTCTTGGTACTTTTTAAGATTTTGTTCACCCCTCGAACAAAATCATCCCTTTAATGAAGAGGATGTTAATTATTGGATGCCCGTCGATCAATATATTGGCGGCGTTGAACATGCAATTTTGCATCTTTTATATTCAAGATTTTTTACCCTTGCCTTAAAAGATGAGTTTAAATTTAAATTTACAGAACCTTTTCAAAATCTTTTTACTCAAGGAATGGTTTGCCATCCAACCTTTAAAACTGAAAAAGGAGACTGGGTATTTCCAAAGGATGTAAAATTTGAGGATGGAAAATATTTTTTAGATAATAAATTAAAAATTTTAAAGGGCGACAGCCAAGCCATGTCAAAATCAAAGAAAAATATTGTAGATCCAGATGATATTATAAAAATTTATGGTTCCGATGCAGTAAGATGGTTTATTTTATCTGACAGTCCGCCAGATCGTGACATTCAATGGAGTGATAGTGGTATTCAAGGCGCTTATAAATATATTCAAAAAATTTTTCGAACATGTGAGAAAATATCAAATTATCAAAAAACAAATGAAAATTTTGATAATAATTTTTTAGTTAAAGTTGATATTTTAGTAAAAGAAATTTCAGACTGCATTGAGAAATTTCAAATGAATGTTGCTGTTGCAAAGTTATATACCTTTTTAAATCTCATCAATGATGAAATTGAAAAATTAGCCGTTGATAAAAATAGTTTAATTGATGTTTTTAAAAAATATTTAATAATTATCTCAGCCTTCACTCCTTATATTGCAAATGAATGCTGGGAAAAAATTACAAAAAAAACAGATCTTGCAATTCAGGAGTGGCCTAAATTTGATAATGAATCATTAAAAAAAGATGAATTTAATGTGGTGGTTCAAATAAATGGTAAAAAAAGAGCAATTATCAACGCTATCCACAATGAAACAGAGGAGAGTATTTTTAGTAAATCCTTAGCAATTAAAAATATAAAAGTTATATTAGAAAAAACTACTATAACAAAAAAAATATTTGTTAAAAATAAATTACTAAATATTGTCACCAATGAAAAATAAAATATTTATAACAATTTTACTTCTTATCACTCTTTCAAGCTGCGGATTTTCACCTATTTATATGGGAAGTTCAAAACAGGTCGTTATCTCAAAATCAGAAATCATAGGTGATAAAGATCTTGCCTTTAATCTTGAACAAAAATTAAATTTTAGAAAAGATGAAAAGGATATGAATGCTTATATATTTAAAGCTCAAATTTACGATACTGCTGAAAGCTCTTTAGTTGATAATAGAGGAATAGCCACTGAAGAAATTATAAAACTCACTGTCAGTTATCAATTTCAAGATAAAAATGGATTGGTAATCTACCAAGATGCTATTTCAAAAGATAAACGAGTTGCAGTTACCGATAATTTATCAAATAATTCCATCATCAAAAACAACGAAAAAAGAATACTATTAGACTCCATAATTCAAAATATATTATTTAAATCTAGAGTCTCGTTAAGATAGTTTTCATGATTGTAAAATCACAAGAAATCTCTTTAAAGAAAAAAGATTTCTTACTTAATAAAGTCATTGTTCTTTACGGAGAAAATCAAGATTTAATAAACGATCTAAATGATCAAATCATATCTTTGTGTAATGTTAAAAATCAAAAGCCGAAAATTATTTTTGAAGATGATATTTTGAAAAAACCAGATGATATTATTAACTATTATTTAAATGGTTCATTATTTGAAGAAAATAAAAATATAAACATTATAAAAAATTGCTCTGATAAAGTTTTAGAAATTATAAATTCTATCAAAAATAATATTCAAGATACCTTAATAATTATAAATTCTGAAATTTTACAGAAAAGTTCAAAGTTAAGACAATTTGGTGAGTACGATAAAACTTCTATTTGTATACCTTGTTATCAAGAGACTAAATTTGATATTAAGAAATTTTTAATGCAACAAGTTCAAATCCATAAATTAGAACTTACTGAAAATCAAATTGAGACTATTTTAAATTTTTCATCCCTTAAAAGATCTAAAATCAAAGAAGCGGTTGAAAAAATAAATATTTATAAAAATACGAAAAAAATTACTGATAAAATTATTGAAGAAATTTGCACCGAAAATGATCTTAAAAAAAATGACGAAATTATTGACATTTTATTGTCTAAAAATGAGAAAAACATCAATGATTTTATATCCAACATGTCCAATTATGAAAAAAATTTCATAGAAATTATAATTATCTTAAGATCATTTATTATGAGAATTTTAGATATTCAAAAAATAGATAAAAAACTTTCAACAGATGAAAGGCTTGAAAGATATAAGCCACCCATCTTTTGGAAGGATAAAGACAGAATTAAGAATATCTTAAAAATTTGGAGTTCTAAAAATCTTGAAAAATTACTAATTAATTTAAATATTATCGAGACAAATTTTAAAAGAGATGAATTAGCCCAAGATACTCAGTTTTTTTATTTTTTAACTAAAAATCTATCTAAAGTATCCTTTAAGAACACTAATAATTTTATTTAACTGTTCGAGATTTTTATATGAAAATTTAATTTCGCCTGAATTATTTTTTTTATTTTTAATATCAACTTTTATTCCCATACTAAGCTCAAGTTCATTTTCTAAAGATTTAATATTGGTATCTTTATTAAATGATTTAATTTTTTTTAGTGTTCCAAAAACTTGTTCTTTTTTAACTAAGAACTCGGCCTGTCGCACGGAAAGATTCTTATTAACAATGATCTTTGCAAGTTTGATATTATCTGGAATATTTACCAAACATCTTGCATGTCCAGATGTTAATAATCCATCTGCAATCATTTTTTGTATCTCTTCGGGAAGTCCAGCAAGCCTTAAAGTATTTGCAATATGACTTCTGCTTTTTCCTAAAATTTTAGATAAAGTTTCTTGTGAATAGCCAAATTTTTTAACCAAATTATCATAACCTAAAGCTTCCTCAATTCCGTTTAAATCAGATCTTTGAATATTTTCTAAAATTGCAAACTCTAATGATTTTTTATCATCAATATTTAAAACGATCACAGGTACTTCATGAATTTTTGCAAGTTGTGCAGCTCGCCATCTTCTCTCGCCTGCTACAATTTCAAAATTTTCCTCCGATTTTTTTCTAACTAATATAGGCTGTATTATACCTTGCTCTTTAATTGAATCAGAAAGTTCATTTAATAAATTTTGATCAAAATTTTTTCTTGGTTGAGATGGATTTGGAAATATAAAATGAATAGGAATTTTTTCTGCTAGATTTTTTGTTTCAATATTTTCAGGCCCCACGTCCCCCATCAATGCTGACAAACCTTTTCCAAGACCTTTAAATTTATTTCCAATCATTTATGCTACTTTTTTTTCCTGTAGGTTTTCTCTAACCAAAAACTCTTCAACAAACTGATTATAAGCAAGGGATCCTGCGCAATATTTATCATATAAGATCACTGGCATTCCAAAGGAGGGAGCCTCGGAAATCCTTACATTTCGCGGTATATTTACGCTATAAACCTTATTTCCAAAGAAATTACGTCCTTCTTTTTCAACATCTGCACACAATTTATTACGCTTATCGTACATAGTTAAAACTATCCCTTGTATTTCTAAATTAGTATTTAAATTAATTTTTATACGATCGATGGTTTTTACTAATTGACTTAAGCCTTCTAATGCAAAAAATTCAGCTTGTAATGGCACAACTAATGAATGCGAAATTACTAAAGACATAATTGTTAAAAGACTAAGAGATGGTGGACAATCAATTATAATGTAAGAAAATTTTTCTTTTTCTAAAATATTTTCTGAACCATCAATAATATTTTTTAGTAAAAAGGCTTTTTGAGAATTATTTGCAACTTCAGTTTCTAAACCAGATAATTCTGCATTTGCAGGAATGATACTTAAATTTTCTATTTTTGTTTTTTTTATACATTCAGCAAAAGAATCTTTTTTTATTAATAAATCGTAAATAGATTTTTCTCTTTCACTTTGAGTTATTCCAACGCCTGTGGATGCATTACCTTGAGGATCTAAATCTATTAATAAAACTTTAAAATTTTTTAAGGCAAGTCCTGCAGCTAAATTAATTGCAGTTGTAGTTTTGCCGACACCTCCTTTTTGATTTATTACAGAAATTATCCTAGGCATTTACAACTTTAAGTTGTATTAAGTTTAATGTTCTTAATTTTGATAATTGATGAGTCATCCGATGTAATGCTTCTAAATTCTTCTAACTCAAAAGTATATTTTTTTTTAGCCTCATCTACTTCCTGTTGATAAGTTTTACCTTTTAACAAAACTAATTCCTTAATATTTTCAATATTTCTGTAAAGAATATTAATTGTATCTAAAGTAGATTTAAAAGCCCTAGAAACTACAGTACTAGTTTCTAAAAAATCGTAAATCTCTAATCTTTTGTTTTCAATTTTAGCTTTTAAGTCTAATTTTATGCATAAATCTCTTAGAAAGTTTGATTTTTTTTTACTTTTTTCTATTAATATAACATTTCCATCTAAACTTTCATTTTCCATAAGAATTTTAACAATAATTCCAGGAAATCCAGCTCCTGAGCCAATATCTATTATATCTAATTTTTTATCCAATAAATCGTATATTTGAGCTGAATCTTTAAAATGTCGAGAAAATATTGAATTTTCTGTGTTTTTGCCAATTAAATTAAGTGTTTTATTTTTTTCTATTAAGAATTTATGGTATATTTTTAATTTTTCTATTGTTTCACGTGAAACATTGAATTTTTTTTTAAAAAAAACAATATCTTCATCCATTATATCAGGATGCTCTTTTAAATGAATTTTTACAATAAATCATTAAAATGTTTATGGAAGCTGGAGTTACTCCATCTATTCTTAAAGCCTGTCCAAAAGTTTTTGGTCTAATATCATTTAGTTTTCTTTTTATCTCATTGGAAAGACCTGAAATAGAATTATAATCAATGGAATTTGGAATTAGTAGCTTTTCATCTTTTTCAAATATATTGATGTCTTTTTGTTGCTGTAAAATATAGCCACTATAATGAGATTCTGTTTTTATTAAGTCTTCAATTTCATTATCGTATTTTGGAAGATCTAAAAAAATTTCTCTCAGCCTATCTAACGTGACATCTTTAAACTTTAAAACTTGAAGTAAGGATTTTTTTTTACCATCCTGAGATATTTTAATGCCGTTTTTCTTAAGGAAGGTTGGAGAAACTATTTTTTTTGACAAGATTTGTTTAAACTCGTCTAAACTATTGATTTTATTGATAAATATAGCTTTTCGATTTTCAGAAATAAATCTATGTTTAATAGCTAAAGGTGTTAATCGTAAATCTGCATTGTCCGCTCTTAGAGTTAACCTATACTCAGCTCTTGATGTAAACATTCTGTAAGGTTCACTTACGCCTTTAGTAATTAGGTCATCGATCATAACTCCAATATAAGATTGAGATCTTTCAAATTTGATTGGCTCTAAATTTTTAACAGACATTGCAGCATTAAGACCGGCAACAATACCTTGGGCAGCAGCCTCCTCATATCCAGTGGTGCCATTAATTTGACCAGCAAGATATAAATTTTCTACTTTTTTTGTTCTTAGAGTAAAATCTAATTCGGTTGGAAAGACATAATCATACTCGATTGCGTAACCAGCCTTTATCATGCGAACATTCTGTAAACCATTGATTTTAAACAATATTTCTTGCTGAATTTCCTTTGGAAGTGAAGTTGATATACCATTTGGATAAACTACATTCGTTGAAAGACTCTCCGGTTCTAAAAAAATTTGATGACGCTGTTTGTCTTTAAATTTTACAATCTTATCTTCTATTGAAGGGCAATATCTAGGGCCAACACTTTTAATAGAGCCAGAATACATCGCACTTCGTTTTAAATTTTTTTCAATAATTTTATGAACCTTATCATTGGTATAGGTCATTCCACAGGAGACTTGTTTTGCATTAATTTTTTTTGTTAGATATGAAAAGAAAAAAGGATTTTCATCAGCAGACTGCATTTCTAAATTTTCATAATTAATAGTTGTTCCATCAAGTCTTGGCGGTGTTCCAGTTTTTAATCTCCCAATTTTAAAATCTAGTTTTTTTAGTTGCTCACTTAATCCAAGGGTAGGTTTTTCATCTATTCTTCCAGCTGAAATTTTTTCATCACCAATATGAATTAATCCATTTAGAAAAGTTCCAGTTGTTAAAATAAATTTTTTAGCTCTAAAAAAATTTCCAGACTGAGTTTCAACTGAAATGATTTTATTTTTGTTAAACTCAAATCTACTAACAGGGTCATAAAAAAGACTTAAATTACAATAGTTTAAGAGCATTTCTTGCATATATTTTTTGTAAAGCTCTCTGTCTGACTGCGTTCTTGGTCCTCTAACGGCGTGACCTCTGCTGCTATTTAATAATCTAAATTGTATTCCAGATTGATCCGCAACCACACCCATAATGCCATCTAATGCATCAATTTCTCTTACTAAATGTCCTTTGCCAAGGCCGCCTATTGCAGGGTTACAAGACATTTCACCAATTGTTGATAATGAATTAGTAATAAGGGCTGTGTGGACCCCAGATCTAGCTGCTGCTGCTGCTGCCTCACAACCAGCGTGTCCTGCTCCGATTACGATTACATCAAAATCTTTTTCTAAATTCATAGGGAATTTATATATCCCATTAACTTAAAAGATAAGATATTTTTAATTTATTTTCCGATACAAAAATCTTTGAAGATTTTATCTAATAGTTCTTCAACGTTAACAAAGCCAACTATTTCACCAAGGTTTCTTACAGCAAGCCTTAGGTCCTCAGCTGCCAAATCGATCTGATTTATAGAATTCTTTTTAAGACATTTTTCGATAAAAAAGACAGTATTTTCAAGACTTTTAACATGTCGTTGTCTTGATATTATATTATCCTCATTTACTTTAAAATGATCAGCAATTTTTTTAGATATTTCATCTATCAGTTTTGAAATGCCAATATTTTTTTTTACTGAAATTTTTATAGGTTTATAAATTTTGTTATCTGAAAATTTTTTTGAAATTTTTATATCAACTTTATTCAAAACCAATATAGATTTTTGATCAAATAATTTTAAAATTTTTTTATCTATTTTTTGTGTATGATCAAAAAGAAATAATTTTAAATCAGAAATTTTTAAATTTTCAGTAGTCAACGAGATTCCTTTTTTTTCGATTACGTTTTTAGAGCGCCTCAAACCCGCTGTATCAAAAAATCTAACTAACTTTCCATCTAACATAATGCTTGCTTCAATAAGATCTCTAGTTGTGCCTGGAATGTTTGAAACAATTGAAACTGGCCTTTTAGCCAAGCAATTTATCAAAGATGATTTGCCTGAGTTTGTCGGTCCTATGATGGAAACTTTAAATCCTTCTCTAATTTTTTCAGAATTATGACTTTTTTGAATTATTTCTTTAATTTTATCCTTTATTTTCAATAACTTATCCCTATTATTAAAAAAAACACTATCTCCTACTTCATCATCGGAAAAGTCTATTACAGCCTCATAATCAGCTAATATTTTTATCAGATCAGTTCTTAAATTATTATAAACTTTAGTGGTGTCATCATTCATTACCCTTAGAGCCTGAGTTCTTTGCAATTCAGTTTCGGAATTAATAAGATCAATTAAACTTTCAGCCTGAAGTAAATTAATTTTTTTATTAAGTAGAGCTGTTTTAGTAAATTCACCAGGTCTTGCTAGTCTACAATTTTTAAACTCAGATAAAACTTCTAAAAAATATTTTACAACTGCATTGCTTCCATGAACATGAAATTCTACAACATCATCACCAGTGTAGCTGTTCGGTTTTGAAAAGAATATAAAAATTCCTTTATCAATAATTCTATTTTTACTGTCATAAAAGGATGAAAAGTTAGCAATCCTTGCCTTAATTTTTTTAAATTTTGTTATAGTTTTTGCAATTTTAAGCGCTTCTTTTCCAGATACCCTTATAACCGCCAAACCAGAAATACCAGGGGCAGTGGCTAGTGCGAATATTGACATAAAAAAATGATATGATTTACTTTTATTATAAATGTCAACTTGCCAATTATCTTTTAATACGAGTTTAGGATTTATCTCAATTATAGAAGATCAAGGATTTATTACACATATAAAATTTCAAAAAATAGATAATAAAAAACCTTCATTACAATTACTAAAAGCTAAAGACGAAATAAAGCAATTTTTAAATAAAAAAAGAAAAGAACTAACTTTTAAAACAAAAGTAACTGGATCAAAAAACCAATTAAAAATATGGAAGGAAATTAAAAAGGTTCCTTATGGAAAATGTGTTTCCTATAAAAACATTTCTAAACAAACAAAAATACATCCTCGTTTAGTTGGAAAAATTTGTGGAGAAAACAGATTGCCCCTTTACATTCCATGTCACCGTATCATCAGATCAGATGGTTCATTAGGTGGATATTCAGCAAGAGGAGGAATAAATCTTAAAAAAAAATTACTTAAAATTGAAAAATTAAATAAATAATCCTTTGTTTGCTAAGTCAATTAAATTTTTTTTAATAAATGCGTTTTGATTGAGATTAACTAGAACATTTTTTCTTAAACTAGCGTAAGTAGTATTTTTAATATCAAAAATCCCTCTGACTCCATCAATTAATGATGAAAAAATAAAATTATTCGAATTAACCTCATTTAAGTATTTTTTAATAAAAATATCATTACCAATCTCAAAGCCTAAATTTTGACTATGCTTAATAACTTTAATTAAAGAAAAAATATTTCGTAAAGTCATATTCCAGCCTTGGCCTGCAATTGGATGAATTTTATTTGCGGTATCTCCAAATAATAAAATTCTTTTAGAATCTATTAATTTATTAAAATTATAATTTAAATTGTACTTTTGAAGTTTAGAAATTAAGATTATTTCTTTAAATAGTTCTTTGAAATGAATATTAAAAAATTTTAATAAATCTTTCTTATTATTTACAATTTTTTCATTAACAGAATTATTTTTAATTGACCAGATAACTGAAGTTTCTGAATTTGAGACTGGAAGAAAAGCAAGAGGCCCATCTTTTAAAAAAAATTGCCTTGCTAACTTATTGTCGATTTTTTTATGAAATAAATTAAATACATACGCCTTTTCTTTATAAGACTTATCTATAATTTTTCTTAGCTTAAATTTTGATAATAAAGATAAATTATTCATAGAAGCAAAAATAATAAGACTATAATTTTCTTTTGTTAGGTTCTTAAAAGTAACTTCGTTAAAAAAATTATTTTCGTTTATTGATAAAATATCTTTCCTTAAAATATTTATATTTCTTAAAAATTTTATTTTTTTAGTTATGTCTAAAAATAACAAGTTACTATCAATAATATATGCTAAAGTTTCTTTTTTTGGGGCTGAAAACTCTAGGTCATTCTTTAAACTAATAGATGAATATGAGTCATGTAAATGAATCTTGTTTACAACATTAGATTTTTTTTGAATATTTTTTAATCCAAAGCTACATAGTTGATCTAATGAATTTTGACTTAATGCTAATTTAGTTGGATTTATTTTTTTTTTATTTGAGACTTGTTCAACTATATCAATCCGTAACTTAAATTTTGATAACAAATATGCAATTGTTAAAGCTGTTAGGCCTGATCCAATAATACAAATTTTTTCAGAGTTAAGCATGATTGTGTTTTGCTTTGGAATTCTATCAACTGAATATTAATGATACAAAGGTTTTAATTATGATTCGCCAATAAAATATGGAAAAAATAATAACATTTCTCAAACTTAAAATCATAGAACTTACTGGCATAATTACTATCATTTTAGGTCTTGCTTACTTTATATCTTTAACAACTTACTCAGCAAATACTATAAGCTATATTTTTCCTTCAGATAAAAATATTCATAATAAATTTTTATCCTTTTTTTACTATCTTTCTGACTTTTCTCTACAAGCCTTTGGTATTTTAGCTTTTTTAATTTTTTTTAATTTAATTATCTGGGGCGCATATTTATTAATAAAAAAAAAAATTGAAAATTTTTTTATAAAATTACTGTTTCTAGTTTTATCTATAATTTTTGGAGCTTTATTTTTTTCAATTAATATAGACCAAAGTTTTTGGCTTCCGGATAATGGTTTTGGCGGCTTTGTTGCAAATTTTATATCTGAAAAATTAAATATCAAAAACACTTCTTTTGGGACTTATTTTTCAATTATCTTTTTATCAATCTCATTCTTATGCTTTTATTTAAGTGCAGGGTTAAATATTCAAGAGTGGAAATCTATTTTTATAGTTATAAAAAATTTATTAATTTATTTTCCAAAATTAATATTTGAAACATATCTTAAAAAGCAGGATATTTTAAAAACTAATGATAGCGCTTTTATACAAGAAAATACTAACCAAAAAATTCAAGAAGAAGCTGTTATGCAAGAAATTTCTCCCCAACAGCAGCTTCCCCTAGAAAATGTCAAAGTCGAGAAATCTACAAGTTTTAAAATTCCTCCAATAAAACTTCTTGATGATCCTATTAAGATTGAAAATCAATTAGATGAGGAAAGTTACAAGACGCAGTCAAAATTTTTAGAAAATGTTCTTTTAGATTTTAGTATTTCAGGTGAAATTAAAAGAGTTAGTGCTGGGCCTGTTGTAACCTTATATGAATTTGAACCGATCGCTGGAATAAAAACATCAAAAATTATTAATCTATCTGAAGACATAGCACGGAACACTAGTTCTATATCTACAAGAGTTGCAACGGTTCCTGGCAAAAGTACCATTGGAATAGAGATACCTAATAAAGTTAGAGAAAACGTTGCTTTAAAAGAAATAATTTCTAGCAAAGAATTTAATAATAAAGATATTAAAATTCCAATAACCCTTGGCAAAAGTATTTCTGGCTTTCCAATTGTGGGTGATTTAGTTTCAATGCCACATCTTTTAATTGCTGGAACAACAGGATCTGGAAAATCTGTTTGTATCAATACTCTAATTTTATCAATTCTTTACAGGCACAAACCTGATGATTGTAAATTAATAATGATTGACCCAAAAATGTTAGAACTTTCAATCTATCAAGGAATACCTCATTTATTAACGCCTGTTATCACTGAACCTAAAAAAGCAACAACAGCTTTAAAATGGGTAGTTAAAGAAATGGAAAAAAGATATCGAGAGATGACTGAAATTGGAGTTAGAAACATCTCAGGATTTAACGAAAAAGCTCCATCTGAATCTAAGAAAAAAATGCCATATATCGTTGTCATTGTTGATGAAATGGCTGATCTGATGATGATTGCAGGTAAAGAGATAGAAAACTACATTCAAAGACTTGCGCAAATGGCAAGAGCTGCAGGAATACACATCGTTATGGCAACACAAAGACCGAGCGTTGATGTGATCACAGGAACAATTAAAGCAAATTTTCCAACTCGAATTTCATTTCAGGTAACATCAAAAATAGACAGCAGAACAATTCTTGGAGAGCAGGGGGCTGAATTATTACTTGGAAACGGGGATATGCTTTTCATGTCATCAGCAAGTAGGATTATTAGAATTCATGGTCCTTATGTTTCTGAAAAAGAAATCGAACGAGTTTCAACATTCTTGAGACTGCAAGGAACACCAACTTACATTGAAGAGGTTACTAAAATTGAAGAACAGGAAAATGATGAAGTTGTTTTAAATGCTGATGGGAAAGATGAATTATATAACAAAGCAGTTGAAATAATTAAAAATGAAGGCAAGGCTTCTACTAGTTTTTTACAAAGAAAACTTGGAATTGGCTACAATAGAGCAGCTAGAATTATTGACCAAATGGAAGAAGAAAAAATTATAAGTCCAGCTAATCACGTAGGCAAAAGAGAAATTTATTAACTCAAATGAAAAAATTAATTTGTGCTGTTTTAACAGTACTATTATTTTTGTGTAATCAATCAAATGCCTCAGAAAAGATTAAAATAATTGAAAATTTAAGAAAAATAAATTCTTTACAATTTAATTTTACACAGCTTTCAAGTGATGGGCAGGAAAATGGAAGTTGCATTTTAATCTATCCAAAAAAAATGCGGTGCATTTATGATGACCAAAAAAAAGAAATTATAGTTAATGATGATTATTTGTACTTAATCAATAAAGAAGAAAATAAAAATTATAATTACAGTATTAAAGATACTCCTTTAGGAGTTATGCTTGATAAAGAAGGTTTAATAGAAAAATTATCAAATATTGAAAAATTTAATATCACTAATAATTTTATTATTACCACCGTTGAAATAAGTTCTACTGAAAGCGTTGATATTTATTTTGAGCTGAAAAATTTCACAATTCTTGGTTGGAGAATAAAAAATTATGACAAATCAACACTAGAATTTATGATGAAAAATATCAAGGTAAATGTTGATTCTGGTGAAAAATTTCAAATTCCAAATTAAAATTATAAATTTTCTGGGTTAAAGAATATTTTTTCTGTTTTAAAAATAGTCATTCCTCTTGCAAGGTAATTTTTCAAGGCATTGGGATGGTCAAGAGTACAAGTGTGCACCCATACTTTATTAATCTTTTCTTTAAAAGAGTTTAATATTGCATCGGTTAATAAATATCCGCCTATTCCTTTACCAAAAAACTCCTTAAATATGCCAAAATATGCGATTTCCATTGAAGGGTTGGTGGGATTGTAAAGTAACTCGTAATATCCAGCTAACTTATTATTGGATTTTAAAATATATAATTTAAAAAAATCCTGGCTTATATAATTGGTCCAATCTTCATCACTCCACTTTAATCTATCCCGCCAAAAAAAATCCTTTCCAATTTCTTTATAAAAGAATTTGCAAAGATCGATGGTTGGTTTTTTTTCAAGTAAAATTTCTAAATTTTTTTCCTTACAATTGGATCTAATTAAATCTTTGTAATTAAGAAGATGAAGATAAAATCTATCTATGGACCTTTCCATATTACTTATGGATCATTCTTCCTAATTTTTCTCCACCAAAGATATGAAAATGCAAATGGGGCACTTCTTGACCACCATCTCTGCCATTATTTCCTAAATATCTATACCCCGTTGTAGATACCCCTAAAATATCTGCAACCTTTCCTAAAGCCCTAATTAGACCTTCAATTTCATCACTTTTAGCATTTGCTGCAAAATCGTTCATATCTACATAAGCTCCCTTTGGAATAACCAAAACATGAATTTTGGCCTGGGGGTTTATATCTTTAAAGGCAAGTGCAAATTTGTCTTCATAAATTTTATCACAAGGAATTTCACCTCTTAATATTTTTGCAAAAATATTATTCTTATCGTACATTTTTTTTCCTATTTTTTTTTTCTTGAATTCCAGAAATTTTTTGTCTTCTCTTTAACTCCTTCATAACTGAAGCCATTGAAATTTTCTTAAATTCTAAAAGAACTAAAAAATGATATAATAAGTCTGCTGCTTCATGAGTTATATTTTTTTTATTTGAATATTTTGCTGAAGTAGCAAGTTCCTTTGCTTCTTCATTAAATTTTTTTATACAAAAATTCTTTCCTTTTTTGATTAAGCTTGCTGTATAGGAAATTTTTGGATTTTTGTTCTTTTGTTTCTTTATCTTTTGAATAAGTTGTTCTAGATTTTTAAACATAATTAAATTCTTATTGGTATTCCCTTTTTAATTAAATAGTTTTTTGCATCCATTATTGAATATTCTCCATAATGAAATATTGAAGCAGCTAAAACTGCACTTGCTAAACCTTGATTAAATCCTTCATATAAATCTTCAAGTGTTCCAACGCCACCTGATGCAATAACAGGAATAGAAATTAAACTAGATATAGCCTTTGTTAGCTCAAGGTCATAACCTGACTTTGTTCCATCCTTATCCATGGAAGTTAGAAGTATTTCACCAGCACCATTTTTTTCTGCAATTTTTGCATAATCAATGGCATCAATCCCAGTTGCATTTCTTCCACCATGGGTGAAAATTTCCCATTTATTAGCCCCAACTTTTTTTGCATCAATTGCAATTACAATACATTGTGATCCAAATTTAATAGAACTTTCTTTTATAAAATTATGGTTTTTTACAGCTGCAGTATTAATTGAAACTTTATCAGCTCCGGCAAGTAATAAATTTTTAATATCTTCCACACTAGAAATTCCTCCGCCAACGGTTAAAGGAACAAAACAACTTTTTGCAGTAGCGCTGACTTTATCTAATAAAATTTTTCTGTTTTCATTGGATGCGGTAATATCTAAAAAGCATATTTCGTCAGCTCCACCCTTATCATATATCTTTGCCTGCTCCACAGGATCTCCAGCATCTTTTAAATTTACAAAATTAATCCCTTTGACAACTCTGCCATCTTTAACATCAAGACACGGTATAATTCTTTTTTTAAGCATTTTTTTTAAACAAATTTTCTAAGTTCAGTTAAAGAAATTGATTTATCGTAAATTGCTTTACCAATAATAACACCATCAAATAAACCAAATTTATCTAATTGTTGGATATCTTTTATATTAGAAACTCCACCTGAAACGACTAAAGGAATATTTATCTTACTTATTATTTTTTTTAATTGAAGAAAATTGACACCTTGCTTTGTACCATCTCTATTAATATCGGTGTAGATTATTCTTGTTACGCCAAAATCTTCTAATTTTTTTGAAAATTGCATTAATTTTATTTTTGTTTGTTTAACCCAGCCTTTCATAGCTAAAAAATTATTTCTAACATCTAACGCTACTGCAATCTGTCCTGGAAACAAAGTGCATGCTTTTTTTAATATTTTAGGGTTCTGAATTGCCATGGTTCCAACAACTACAGTTGAAACCCCATTCTTAATCCAAAAAGATATTTGCTTTAATGTTCTAATGCCACCACCTAATTGCACATTTAAACGAGTATCTTTTATAATTTTAATTATAGTTTTTTTATTTTTTGATTTTCCTTTCAAGGCTCCATCTAGGTCTATCAAGTGAAGATGAGTAAAACCTTTTTTCTGAAATTCTAAAGCTTGATTAAATGGAGAAGAATTGAAGATAGTTGTTTTATTAAAATCTCCCTTATAAAGTCTTACACACTTTCCATCTTTTAGGTCAATTGCAGGAAATATAATCATAATAAATTCCAATTTAAAAAATTAGACAATAGCTTAATTCCATTACTTTGACTTTTCTCAGGATGAAATTGGGTTCCAAAAATATTTTCTTTTAAAATACCTGCAACTACTGGTTTTTCATAATCTGTTACACAAATTACATCTTTTTCATCTTTAGCCTCAAAAGCAAAACTATGCACAAAATAAAAGTGAGATAAATTTTTAATATCTAAAAATAAATCATTTTTTTTTAAGACATTTACTTCATTCCAGCCCATATGAGGTAATTTTAAATCTTTGTTATTTATTTTTATTTTTTTTACAGAACCTTTAATCCAACCAAATCCTTCTGTGATCTGTTCTTCATAACCTTGTTCTGAAAATAGCTGCATCCCAACACAAATTCCAAAGATTGGTTTTTTTTTAATTAGTACAAATTCATTCAGAGAATCCCATAATCCCGGGATATTTTTTACTCCTAACGCACATTGTCTGTAAGAACCTTGTCCAGGTAAAATAATTCTATCTGAATCTAAAATATCTTTAGGTTTATTTGATATTTTTATATTTATTTTTTTACTTATTTGCTCTGCTGCAACTTCTAAAGCTTTTGATACAGAATTGAGATTACCAGTCCCGTAATCAACGATTGATACATACATTTAAAAAATCTTTAAAGTATTCCTTTAGTTGAAGGCAAAGAATCTCCAGCTCTTGAATCTTTTTCCATTGCAAGACGTAAGGCTCTTGCTAAACCTTTAAAACAAGACTCAATGATATGGTGACTATTATCGCCATAAATATTTTCAACGTGCAAAGTAATACCAGCACTTTGGGAAAATGCCTGAAACCATTCTTTAAATAGTTCAGTATCCATTTCTCCAAGTTTTTCTACTTTTAATTTCACATTCCAAATCAAATAGGGTCTGTTTGAAATATCTAAAGAAACTCTACTTAATGTTTCATCCATTGGAATATAAGCATGTGCGTATCGTTTGATACCTTTCTTATCTCCTAAAGCTTTAGCAATGGCCTCGCCTATAACAATTCCAGAATCCTCAGTTGTGTGATGCAAATCAATATGTAAGTCACCTTTTGCTTTTAAATTTATATCTACCAAAGAGTGCTTTGATAACTGCTCCAACATGTGATTTAAAAAACCAATCCCCGTATCGATTTTATAAATACCTGTTCCATCCAGATTAATTTCTGCCTCGATGGATGTCTCTTTAGTTTTACGATTAACTTTTGCAATCCTCATATGAATGAATAACCTATATATAGAAAAACTAACCTTATCAATAAATTAGCTTTAATTATTAAAAAAATACTATTCTATAATCTTTTTTTTAATCTCAATAAGAAAGCACCAGATCCGCCTAAACTTTGATCTGGTTCGTCCATAGAATTAATAATATCTGAAAAATTATCTTTTAAAAAATTTGGGATTGCATATTTTAATAAACTTAAATCCTCTGACAAATAAGGATTTTCCTTAACCTTGGATCTTAACCCTTTGCCAGTAATAATTAAAATATTTCTTAAATCTTTTTGGTAACAATTTTCAATAACACTTCTTATTTTTACAAATGACTCTTGCAAAGAATATCCATGTAAATCTATTTTAAAATCAATTTGATCTTGTTTTTTATTTTCTTTAATAGGTTTTTTAAAAATTTCTCCCTTATCACCTTCTAAAAATTTTTTACCTTTAAAATCTTCCCAGGCTTTTATATCTTCAGGATTTATTTGATCTTTATTATTCTTTGGCATGCACGTCCTGTGCAATTTCAGTTAAATGCCAAGTTGGGTCATCTGAATTTAAATCTTTTGAAAAACTCCAAACGTCATTTACTGTTTGAATTTCATCTGGACTTCCTTCAATAATATTATTATCTGCATCTTTAACACAGGATATAATCTCACTCACAAATCTAGTTTTCACAGTATAAAAACTGTCTTTTTTATCAATATTTTCAATTTTTGCTTTTTTAATACCTATAAAAGTAAACTGATTAAGAAGTTTTTTATTTTTTCTATCATCAAGAACAGAAACAAAACTTTTGTAAACTTCAGGTGAAGTTAAATCTTTTAAAGTTTTTTTATCCGCAGATGCAAAAGCATTCACGATCATTTCATAAGCAGCTTGTGCTCCCTTCAAGAAAGTATCTTCTTTAAATTCTTTTGTATTAACATTTTCTTCAACTTTAGAAGATTTTACATCCTCAAATTGAGCATCAACAATCACTGATTTTTTTGCTCTAATTGCGCTATCTTCGGCGCCTTTACCAAGAACATTTCTAAGTCTTAAAATGATTATACCTGCAACGATTGCAAGTAATACTATGTCAATGTAGCCAAAATTATCGTTCATTTAATTATATTTTAGATTAAATATTTAAATATTAATACATTTAAATTTAGGTCAAAATAAATGATATTCAATATAGTAAATTTATATTTTAATAGTAACAAATCAAACTTGAAAAATGGAAGAAAAAAATAAAGATAATCCTAAATATCAAATTATTGCAAACTACGTAAAGGATTTATCCTTTGAAATTCCATCACCCGATTGTTTTGTTGACGCAGCACAAAATCTTGGAAAATATGAGACAAAGGTTGATATTTCTAACAAGCCACTAAAAGGCGGGATGTTAGAACTTAATTGCAAACTTATTTTTGAAGCTCCAAAAGAGGTTATCAATAAAATTCATGCAGAGGCATGTTTAGCAGTTGTATTTAAAATAACTGATACAGCTTTAAAAGCAGAGGAAGTTAAAAGAATTATACTAGCTGAAATTCCAGATTTATATGCAAAAAAACTTACTGATCTTATTACCGAATTATTTCAAAAATCTGGGTTTAAAGAATTTAAATTTAAAAAAGAAATAAATTTTAATGAATTATATGAGCAACAATCTGCTAATCTAACGCAAAAGCATTAGGAACATTCTTCTTTAAAAACTTTTTATACTCTTCAACTTTTTCAGGACTAATTGGTACAATAATTCCTTGTCTGTTTTCATTATTTAATCTCATTTGATCATTATTGCCTTTATTACTTAACTCCAGATCAAGGGTTAGTTCTTTTTTATCAATTAATTCAATGTAAACTTTGGATAGTAGATGGCAATCCACCAACGCAGAATGCTTTTCTCGGGCCTCAACATTAATTTTATATCTTTTACATAAAGCATCTAAGCTATTACCAACGCCTGGAAATTTTGAACGGGCAATTTGCAATGTATCAACAACATCAGATTTTAAAATTGGTTTTACATTAAGCCTTTTTAATTCATTATTTAAAAAACCAAGATCAAAATCTGCATTATGAATAACAAGTTTTTTATCTTTTATAAAATCAAGAAAATTTTTAACAATTTCTTTAAATTTTGGTTTATTTGACAAAAATTCATCGGAGTAACCATGTACACTAAAAGCATCTGCTGAAACTTTTATCTCAGGATTTATAAAAGTGTGAAAAATATTTTTTGTTGGAATATGGTTACTTAGTTCAATGCAGGCAATCTCAACGATTCTATCTTTATCGGCAGACAACCCTGTAGTTTCTGTATCTAAAATAACTTCAATCATTTAAGAGAATCTTATCAAGAATTTTTTTCACCTGCAATTTAACTTTGTCTTTGGTAGAGTTATCAACTGTAAAATCTGCATAACCTTTTTTTATTTTTTCATCAGCCTGCTGATTTTTCAATAATTTTAAAAATTGTTTATCTAAATTTCTTCTTTTTTTTATTCTAATTTTAAAAATATTAGGTTTAGTTTTAACAAAAATAAATATGTCAACAAAGTTGAACATTTTATTCTCAATTAATAAAGGAATATCGAGAACTACTAACTTAGTTTTTTTATATTTAGATAGAAATAAAATTAATTTTTTTCTAACAATTGGATGAATAATTTTATTTAAGTATTTAAACTTTTTTGGGTTTTTTTTTAAGGTATCTCTAAGTTCATTTTTATTTATTTTGCCGCGATTAAGTTTTAATTTAAAAAAAATTGAAATCTTCTTATTTATATTTTTATTCCTTTCGTAAATTTGAGAAACTACTTGATCCGCTGAAAAGATATTAAATCCTAACTCTTTAAAAATATTAGCAACAAAGGACTTTCCGCTGCCAACACTCCCTAGGATACCGACTTTAATCATTAATTATTTTTCTAAGTTTTTTGTAAACGACATTGGTTACTTTTGGCTTTTTCTTATTCCAAATATAAAATGCCTTTTGGGCTTGATAAATAAACATATCTAGGCCTGAAAAAGTTTTATGCCCACTTTTGCGTGCATCCCTTAAAAATCTAGTATTTTCGGGGTTATAAACAATATCAACAACATTAATTTTCTTATCAAAAATATTAAAATCAAACTTTAAGTCTTTTTGTCCTTGCATACCTAAACTTGTGACATTGATTAAAATTTGAACTTCATTAAATACCTTTAAATAATCATTCCATTTAATTGGAAAAATCATACCCTTAAATTTTTGCTTTATAACTTTTAGTTTAGAAAACGTTCTATTAGTTATATAAATTTTTCTTACGCCTTTTTTAATTAAAGCAAGAATAATAGAAGAAGTTACGCCGCCTGCACCAATTATTCCTGCTGCTTTTATTTTAGTTTTAATTTTTTTTAATATGCCAAAAGCAAACCCATAAACATCTGTGTTGTCCCCAATTAATTTTTTCTTTCTAAGATAAATTGTATTTACCGAGGATGTTTTTTTTGCATCTCCCTCTAAAATATCTAAATATTTAATTATATGATTTTTAAAAGGGATTGTTACATTAATTCCCTCAATTTGCTTTTTTCTAATTTTATTTAAAATTTCTTTAATTTGTCTATGGTCAGTTTTTAATTTTTTATACTCTGAATTAATTTTGTTTTTATCAAACCAATATTGGTGAAGATTGGGAGATAAAGAATGTTTAATAGGATTGCCAATTACTAAAAATTTTTTTTTATTTTTCATTTAATTCAAAATACTTAATTAATGGTTTTATTGGCATTCCCATAATAGAATACTGGTCTCCCTTTATTTCTTCAAATAAATCCTTGCCCAATCCTTCAATTTGATAAACCCCATACTTCTTAACTGTTTCAAGACCTAATTTTTGTAAATAATCTTTAATATAATTGTCTGAAAATTTTTTCATCTTTAAAGTTACCTGCTCTGTATGCATCCAAATCGTTGAGCCATTTTTGCTTAGACAAATTGAGCTAAATAAAGAATGTAATTTACCATTTAGCTTTTTCATTAAATCAACTGCTAGATCCATATTATTTGGCTTACTAAATAGCCTTCCCTCAAAATCTAGAACTTGATCTGCTCCTAAAATAAGCTGATTATATATTTTATTACTAATTTTTTTTGCCTTAGTTTCGGCAAGAGCTCTCGAGATATCAAAAGAAGTAAATTGTTCTGCTAATAAAGAATTTTTTATCTCTTCCTCATCAATGTTTGCCGTCTCAACTTTAACATTAAAACCAAAATCATTTAATATTTTTAGCCTTATTCCGCTCGCGGATGCTAAAATTATATTCCTCATTGACTATTTTTTATCTCATGAATTTTAATTATAGACGCAGCTGTTTCTTCTACAGACTTTCTAGTTACATCAATTATTGGAATATTGTTTAATTTAAATATTTTTTTACTTTCTTCTAATTCTTCTCTAATTTTATCTAAATCAACATACGAAGTGTGTTTTTCTTCGCTTAATGTGTTTAACCTATTTTTTCTAATATCAACCAATCTTTCTGGATCAGCAATCAAGCCAACAACTGTCTTCTTTTTATTTTTTAACACATCTTCGGATATTCTTTGATTGGGAATCATTGGGATATTTGCGGCTTTATAACCTCTGTTTGCAAGATAGATAGTTGTTGGGGTTTTGCTAGTTCGGCTTATTCCCAAAATAATTATATCTGACTCTAAAATTGTTTCTAATTTTTGGCCATCATCATGTTCAATACTAAACTGCATGGCTGCAATTTTTCTATAATATTCCTTATTTAAAATATGCTGCCCACTTGGTTTTCGATTTGCTTTACGATTTAGAACTGTTTCAAATTTTGGAATTAAATAATCTAAAACCCCAAAACATGGAATTTTATATCGCTCTGTCTCCTGAATTAAAAATGAAGTAATTGATGCCTCCACAAGCGTATACAAAATAATTGGATTTTCTACTTTATTACACTTTTCTAATAATGTTGTGATTTGGGCATCTGTTCTAACAAAAGAAAAATGGTGAAGAGAATTGTTAAAATTTTCAAATTGAGCTTTTAACGCAAGAAATATTCTGTCTAAGGTTTCGCCGGTCGAGTCGGATACTAAAAAAACGTTATATTTTCTGTTCATAAGACTGTGGAAAAATCTTTATAATTATTCTTTATACATTTTTAACTTTAAAATTAGAAAGGGTTAACAGCTAATAAATTGTTGTTATTTAATTAATAACATTAATAAGTTTGTTTGTGTTTATTTGAATATTGTTAATACCTTTGTATTATTGTTATAAATTAAAAGTTAAATTGACATTTTTACTAACAAATTCTGTTAATAAACTGTTGATAAAAATGTAAACACACTACTAACATAACCATATACTACTAATATTTTAACTAATATTTATTAATGAGTAGTTCTCTTCAGAAAAGCTTAATACTTAAAAAAAAAAATTTACCTATTTGGTTTATGAGGCAAGCAGGAAGATATTTGCCCGAATATCAAGTAATTAGAAAAAAAAATAAAAATTTTATTAATTTTTGTTTAAATATTAAAGACGCAACGAAAGTCTCTTTACAACCCATAGAAAGATATAATCTAGATGCAACAATTGTATTTTCAGATATTTTATTAATTTTAAGAGCAGCAGGGCAAAATATAAAATTTAAGGAAAATATAGGACCAATTTTAGAAAATTATAAACCTAAGGTATTTTATAATTTAAGTAAAAAAGATTTTATAAAAAAATTAGAGAATGTTTATAAGATAATAAAAAATATAAGAAAAAAACTACCCAAAGAAAAATCTTTAATCGGATTTGTCGGAGCGCCATGGACACTGTTAGTTTATATGATTAATAAAAGTTCACCAAAAGGAAATAGGAAATTATTAGTAAATTTAAAAAAAGAGGAGATATTAAAAATATTAAAGAGATTAGAAAATTTAGCCTATATTCACTGCAAAGAGCAAATACTAGCCGGCGCAGACGTTATACAATTATTTGATAGTTGGGCGGGTTTAATAGATAAGAAAAATTTAAAACAATTTTGTATTAATCCAAATAAAAATATTGTTAAAAAAATTAAGAAAGAATTTCCTAGTAAGGGAGTTGTGTGTTTTCCAAAAGGAATAAAGAAGAATATTAACGCCTTTATAAGAGAGGTCGGTCCAGACGGTATTAATCTTGATTATGATATAAATCTTAACGATTTAAATTTAAATAATAATGTAGTTTTTCAAGGCGGTTTAAACCCAAAATTTTTATTAGGAAGTCAGCAAAGAATGTTTAAAGAAGCAAAAAGATATTTAGATTTTTTTAAAGACAGGCCTTATATTTTTAATTTGGGCCATGGAATTTTGCCACAAACAAAACCAGAAAATGTTAAAAAATTAGTTGAGTTTGTAAGGGGTTATAATTTATGAGTTTTGACCTAGATAAAATCAATCACCCAAAAGTAAAATTTGGCAAAACTGGGGTCTTGCTTGTTAATCTTGGGACTCCAGATTCGACTAGTTGGTGGGATATTAGAAGATATTTAAAAGAATTTTTATCAGACACCAGAGTCATAGAGGTTAATCCAATTCTTTGGCAAATAATTTTAAATTTATTTATATTAACTTTTAGACCAGCAAAAACAGCGCATGCTTATAAGCAAATTTGGATGAAAGAAACCAA
>Ga0214917_10000837_pt1 | contig 40027 bp, 35 predicted proteins | sample LL_1208_BB_MetaG_FD_177983 | JGI IMG/M metagenome (GOLD analysis project Ga0214917, IMG submission 177983) | Freshwater microbial communities from Lake Lanier, Atlanta, Georgia, United States - LL_1208_BB | ecosystem: Environmental > Aquatic > Freshwater > Lake | place: USA: Georgia | collected... | reverse complement strand
CTTGATGTAACTCCACTATCACTTGGTATTGAAACCAAGGGTGGAATTATGACCAAGTTAATTGAACGCAACACCACAATTCCAACTAAGCGCTCAGAGATCTTTACAACCGCTGATGACAATCAACCAGCTGTTCAGATTCAAGTCTTCCAAGGTGAACGTGAGATGGCTGCGTATAACAAACGCCTAGGAATGTTTGAACTAACAGGCATTGCTCCTGCGCCTCGCGGCATTCCGCAAATCGAAGTCACATTCGATATTGATGCCAACGGAATTGTTCATGTCTCTGCAAAAGATTTAGGAACTGGAAAAGCACAGAGCATGACTATCTCTGGTGGTTCAGCTCTTCCTAAGGATGAGATTGAACGAATGATGCGAGATGCAGAGTCACATGCTGATGAAGATAAGCAGCGTCGCGATGAGGCAGAGACTCGCAACACAGGAGACTCTCTTGTCTATCAAACTGAGAAGTTCTTAAAAGATAATGCAGAGAAGCTCAATGAAGGAGAAGCTGCTACTAAGAAGGGCGAAGTTGAAAGCGCTATGGCAGAGCTTAAGAAACTTCTTGAAGGCGCAGATTATGCGAGCATCAAGAGCGCAACAACCAAGCTATCTGAAGTGAGTCAGCAATTAGGAGCCGCTCTATACGCTGCTAATGCATCGACTGCCGAAGCGCCAAAGGGCGATGATGGCGTCGAAGACGCTGAGATCATTGATGAAAGCAAGTAATGAGCGAGGAGATAAAGACTGAAGAACAAGTAGTGTCAACTGAGGCAGTAGCTGAGGTCATTGACCCAGTTACTGCCTTAACTGATGACTTGCAAAGGCTTCAGGCTGAGTTTGCCAACTACCGCAAGCGAATCGAGCGTGATAGAGCGCTAGCCAGCGAAGTGGCAATTTCAAGCGTCTTATTTGAGTTTTTAGCGATTCTTGACGATCTTGACCGAGCTGAATCCCATGGCGAGTTAAGTGGGGGATTTAAGGCAATTGCAGAGCAAATCACTGCGGCAACCACCAAGCTTGGTTTAGAAAAATATGGCAGCGCTCCAGAGGCATTTGATCCCAATATCCATGAAGCACTTCTTCATGAGACCTCAAGTGAAGTCAAAGAAACGACCGTCACAAAGATATTGCAGCCTGGATATAAATATAAAGAGCGAATCTTAAGACCGGCTCGAGTAGTAGTGACTGATCCAGAATAATCATGGCCGCTAAAGATCTCTACGAAAAAGATTATTACGCCATATTAGGCGTTGATAAGAAAGCTGATGCTGCCACAATAAAGAAGACCTATCGCAGCCTGGCTCGCGAACTACACCCTGATAAAACTAAAGGAGATAAGAAGCTAGAGGATCGGTTTAAAGAAGTTAGCGAAGCTTATGAAATATTAAGTGATGAAAAGAAACGCAGTGAATATGATCAAGCACGTCAGGCATTTCAATCTGGCGCTTTTAGACAAGGCCAACAATTTTCTGGAGATTTCAGTGATTTATTTTCTGGGGGCGGAGATATTTTCTCGCAGCTATTTACCGGACGACGTGGGCCGCGAAAAGGCCAAGATATTGAGACAGAGATTTCAATTTCGTTTCGAGATGCTTTATTTGGCAAAGAGGTAGACCTACGCCTTTCAGGGCAGGGCAGTTCAGCAAGTGCTATTACAGTTCGAATTCCTGCAGGGGTCAATGATGGTTCAAAAGTTCGAGTTAAAGGTCGTGGAGGTCCGGGAGAGGCAGGCCCAGGAGATTTATTTGTACTAGTAAATGTCATCCCGCACCCAGTATTTGCTCGAAAGGGCGAAAATCTTCACATCAGCGTACCTGTTTCTTTCACAGAAGCAGCGCTGGGCGCTGATATTTCAGTACCCACAATTGAAGGCGATGAAGTAAAGCTTCGCCTTGCATCAGGTACTCAGAACGGGAAGACCCTTAGAGTCAAAGGACGTGGAGTTAAGAAGGGTGTAAACGCTGGAGATTTAATGGTGACAATTGAAGTTCAAGTTCCACAGCGAATTGATGGCAAAGCTAAAAAAGCTCTAGAGGATTTTGCAAAAGCAAATAAAGATGAAGATCTACGATCTGAATTTATGCAACGAGCACGCGCATGACAACTCCAGAGAGCGATGAGGAGTTAGCGCTATATGTAATTTCAGTTGCTGCACAATTATCAGGGCTTCACCCACAAACTCTTCGGCAGTATGACCGAATGGGGCTAGTTTCACCATCAAGGGCTCAAGGTAGAGGGCGTCGCTACTCTCTGCGAGATATCGCGCTACTTCGAAATGTTTCACGAATGGTTAATGAAGGTATTAACTTGGCGGGGATTAAGCGGATCATTGAACTTGAATCAGCAATGTCAAATATGGCAATAGAAGTTGCCAAGCTAAGGATTGAAGTTGATGCACTTTTAGAGTCAAACCCAGAGAAGGCTTTAGTTGCCAGGCGCCGAGCTGACCTAATTATTTACAATTCGCCGAAGAGCCTTTAGGTTTATCTCGTGAGCGCCCGGAATGAACTGAAAGAAGAAATCCTAAAAAAAGCAGTAGTTCATGGCAAGGTCATCCTCTCCTCAGGAAAAGAAGCTGATTACTACGTCGACCTTCGACGAGTAACACTTGATTCAACTGCTGCGCCGCTTGTTGGCGAAGTGATGCTTGAGCTAACTAAAGATTTAGATTTTGAAGCAGTTGGTGGGTTAACTCTTGGTGCAGATCCAGTTGCCACAGCGATGATGCATGTCGCTGCTGGGAAGGGGCGAAAAATAGATGCTTTTGTGGTGAGAAAAGCAGAAAAAGCTCATGGTCTACAAAGGCGTATTGAGGGCCCAGATGTTAAAGGAAGAAAAGTGTTGGCGGTCGAAGATACTTCAACCACAGGTGGTTCTGTTCTTACTGCGGTTGAGGCGCTCAAAGAAGCTGGCGCGATTGTTGTTGGTGTGGCAGTAATTGTTGAACGTGGAGCTAAAAATAAAGTTGAATCAGCAGGCTTCAAATATTTAGCTGCCTATCAACTCAGCGATCTTGGTCTTTAATCTAGAAGAGAGAGTAAATAGTTCTTGTATTCAGAAGGTCCATAGCTTTCAGCTAAACTAGCAAGATCCTTATCGCTAATCCACTCATTTCTCCAAGCAATTTCCTCCAAACAAGAAACCTTAAAGCCTTGGCGCTCTTCAATAATTTTAATGAATGAAGATGCTGCGTGTAGTGATTCAAATGTTCCTGTATCTAGCCAGGCTGTTCCCCGCTCAAGAATTGTGGTCTTTAGAGACCCAGCGTTTAAATAGGCTTGGAGAATAGAGGTGATTTCAAGTTCACCTCGAGCACTTGGTTTGACACTTTTAGCTATATCTACAACTTCTGAATCACAAAAATATAAACCTGGTATTGCATAATCTGACTTCGGCTTTGATGGTTTCTCCTCGATTGAAATTACCCTGCCGTCATCTGCAAACTCGACTACACCATATCTCTCTGGATCTTTTACACGATAAGCAAAAATGTGTGCACCACTAACACTCTTAAAGGACTTTAGCTGAACTCCAAGACCTTGGCCGTAGAAAATGTTATCGCCAAGAATCAAAGTAGCGGGTCCACCTTTAGTGAACTCTTCACCAATAATGAAAGCTTCAGCGAGTCCTCGTGGTTCATCTTGGACAGCAAGACGAATATCTATACCTAGCGAGCTACCATCACCCAAGACTCTTTGGAATTGGGAGAGATCTGCAGGACTGACAATCACTAAAATCTCACGAATATTTGCCAGCATTAACGTGGCTATTGGATAGTGAATCAGCGGCTTGTCATATATCGGAAGGAGTTGTTTAGAAAGCCCCCTTGTAATGGGCCAAAGGCGCGAGCCCCTGCCTGCGGCCAAAACAAGTCCCTTCATTTACCCAAGAGTACTTGACTAGTAGGTTTGGTCAAGAATCTATTACTAGGAGCTTTGTATGCGCTTATTGGTCACAGGTGGAGCCGGCTTCATCGGCTCAAATTATGTCCGCATGCTTGTAAACGGTGAACTTAAAGGCATTAGCAAGATTATAGTTTTAGACAAATTGACTTATTCAGGAAATAAACAGAATCTTAATGACTTAGATTCTTCTTCATTTGAATTTATCCAAGGGGACATTTGCGATTCAGAGTTAGTCTCAAATCTGTCAAAACAAGTGGACGCAATCGTGAATTTTGCAGCAGAGTCCCATGTGGATCGATCGATTGATTCATCAAGGGAGTTTTTTCAAACAAACGTCCTCGGAGCTCACACGCTTTTGGAGTCAGCGCGCAAAAGTGATGTAGGGATCTTCCTGCAAGTATCAACAGATGAAGTTTATGGCTCCATTACAGAAGGCTCGTGGGATGAAAATTTTCCGCTGAAGCCAAACTCGCCTTATGCAGCTTCAAAAGCATCTGCAGACTTACTTTCACAGGCTTACCACCGCACTTACGGAATGGATGTTCGAATAACTCGCTGTAGCAATAACTATGGCCCCTATCAGTATCCAGAGAAAGTAATACCTCTATTTATAACAAATCTCATTCAAGATAAGAAGGTCCCGTTATACGGGCAAGGATTAAACTTTAGGGATTGGTTGCATGTAACAGATCACTGCAGAGGCATTCACCTGGTATTGACAAAGGGAAGGCCTGGCGATGTATTTAATATTGGTGGGGGCAGAGAATTATCGAATCTTGAGTTGACAAGGGTTATTTTGCAGGCGATGGGAGCTAGCGAAGAAAAGATAGAGAAAGTGGCTGATCGCCTGGGCCATGATTTTCGCTATTCCTTAAACATTGGAAAAATTGAAAAAGAATTAGGTTACAAACCAGAAGTCAGATTTGAAGAGGGAATTAGCAAGACAATTGAATGGTATAAATCCCATAAAGAATGGTGGGGACCCTTAGTTGCGAGCTAGATTCTAGGGTTTCTCCTTTCGCCCCTTGATAAACTCAATTGCAATTGGAGCAAGACTTAAGGCAACAATTAATGCAACAATTGGCAATAGATACTTATCAACCGAACCCTCTAATCGCTCTCCAAGTAAGTAGCCTGCAGTAATTAAGCTTACGGTCCAGATATAACTCCCAATAATGTTCCAAATAAAAAATTTCTTTGCAGGGATACCAATGATTCCGCAGAGGGGATTAATTAAAGTTCGCACAAACGGAATGAAATGAGAGAGAATTAAAGCTTTTCCTAAACCATATTTCATCAGCCAGTGCTCAGTTTGAGCAACTCTCTCTTGATTAAAAAACCTAGAATTAGGGCGATCAAAGAATGGTCTTCCATACTTTACCCCGAGCCAGTGACCACACTGCGAACCAACGGTGGCAGCAACTGGAGCCCAGATAAGCAATTGCACATAACTAAGTTGGTTTCCAAATATTTCTCTTGCTGTTCCTGATGCGGCTATTCCTGCCACAAAAAGCAGGGAGTCTCCAGGAAGAAGGAGTCCAACTAGAAGGCCAGTTTCAATAAATAAAGTTGCCAGAACCCCAAGGGTTCCAAGGGTGGCAACAATTTCCTTGGCATCTAAGGGATTCACAGCCTCACCCTAAGGGCTGATTTCCCGCCTTCTCCTTATTTAATAGTCCCCATTCACGCTCAAATTAGGTTTAGCAGGGGGTTTTGCGCCTAAACTGCGCTCCATTGTGCTCAGCGCCGACACAGGTGGCGCTGACCTGAGCAATCCAACGGAGTAAATATGAGAGCCCTTTCAGCGGCCAACTCACTCGTGCAAGTCACGGGTAGCAATCTCAATCTCGTTTATCTAGTTCTAGGTGTATCTCTAGTAGCACTAGCTATTGCCTGGGCGCTTCGCTCACAGGTATTAGCTGCATCTGCTGGAACACCAAAGATGCAAGAGATCGCAGCAGCGGTGCAAGAAGGAGCTGCAGCATATCTAGCCCGTCAATTTAAAACCCTCTCCTACTTCGTAGTTATTGTCTTTGTACTTCTATTTGCCTTGCCAGGAGATATGGATGTAAAGATTGGTAGATCAATCTTCTTCCTAATTGGTGCAGCATTTTCTGCCACTGTGGGATATCAGGGAATGTGGCTTGCTGTTAGAGCAAATGTCAGAGTTGCAGAAGCGGCTCGTCAGGGATCTGCTGTCAATGCAGTACAGATTGCATTTAGAACTGGTGGAGTAGTTGGAATGCTCACGGTAGGTCTTGGTTTATTTGGAGCATCACTTGTTGTTGTTCTCTATCAGGCAGATGCGCCATCAGTTCTAGAAGGATTTGGTTTTGGCGCCGCGATGCTTGCCATGTTTATGCGCGTTGGTGGCGGAATCTTTACCAAAGCTGCCGATGTTGGAGCAGATCTAGTTGGTAAAGTTGAAAAAAATATTCCAGAAGATGACCCAAGAAATGCTGCAACAATTGCAGATAACGTTGGAGATAACGTTGGAGACTGCGCCGGTATGGCCGCAGATCTCTTTGAGTCATATGCAGTAACCCTTGTTGCAGCGCTGATTCTTGGTAAGGCTGGCTTTGGAGATATGGGACTTGTCTATCCTCTAATCGTTCCAGCAATTGGAATCTTGACTGCGATCCTTGGAATCTTCCTAACTCGTCTGCGTAGTTCAGATAAGAGCGCGATGAGCGCGATTAATCGCTCTTTCTATCTATCAGCCCTCATTTCAGCAGCCCTTGTTGGCCTTGCTACATATACCTATTTACCAAGCACTTTTGCGGCCCTTTCAGGCCTTGATGCCGCATTTCAATCTGAGGTTTCTATTAATCCTAGAACCTTTGCATTTGGCGCAGTGGTTATTGGAATTGTTCTAGCTGCAGCAATTCAGATGCTAACCGGCTTCTTTACTGAAGTTGGAAAGCGTCCAGTAAATGATGTAGCAGCATCCTCACAAACAGGAGCGGCAACAGTAATTCTTGCGGGTGTCTCTGTTGGTTTTGAATCAGCGGTTTACTCAGCGCTATTAATTGCTGCTGGCGTATTTGGAGCATATCTATTAGGTGGTGGAGTAATTGTTCTCTCGCTATTTGCTGTTGCCCTTGCTGGTTGCGGACTTCTAACAACCGTTGGCGTTATTGTGGCGATGGATACCTTCGGACCAATTTCAGATAACGCTCAAGGAATTGCTGAGATGTCTGGAGATGTAAAAGGCGAAGGCGCAAAGATTCTTACCTCACTTGATGCTGTTGGTAATACCACCAAGGCAATTACTAAGGGAATTGCAATTGCAACTGCTGTTCTTGCAGCAACTGCTCTCTTTGGAGCGTTTACTGATGCAATTAAGAATTCAGTTCTTGAGGCTGGCAAAGTTGTTGCAGATCAGGCAGCTCAGTTCCAAGGCGTACTTGATGTTGCTGATCCTAGAAACTTAGTTGGATTAATTATTGGCGCATCTGTGGTATTTCTCTTCTCAGGCCTTGCTATCAACGCAGTATCACGAGCAGCAGGAGCTGTGGTGATGGAAGTAAGGAATCAATTCAAGATTCATCCTGGAATTATGAAGGGAACAGAAAAGCCTGATTATGCTCGAGTAGTTGATATCTGTACCCGTGATTCACTCCGCGAGCTTGCAACCCCAGGTCTTCTTGCAGTCTTTGCCCCAATTGCTGTTGGCTTTGGCCTTGGCGTTGGCGCACTTGGAGCTTATTTAGCAGGCTCAATTGGTACTGGAACGCTAATGGCGGTGTTTCTTGCTAACTCTGGTGGCGCATGGGATAACGCAAAGAAATTTGTTGAAGATGGTAACTACGGCGGCAAGGGCTCGGATGCTCACGCTGCAACAGTTATTGGCGACACTGTTGGTGATCCTTTTAAGGACACTGCAGGCCCTGCCATTAACCCACTTATCAAAGTGATGAACTTAGTTGGCCTTCTTATCACTCCAGCAATTGTTGCCTTTGCACTTGATGGCAATGAGAGAACTAGCCAGATAATTGCAGCTATTGCTGTAGCAGTCATTATTGCAGCGCTTATTCGTAGTCGCCGCTCCTCAACAATGATTGGCTAAATCATTTGGCAAAAAACTTAAAGAAGCTGGTGATTGTTGAATCACCAGCAAAGGCTAGAAAAATTGGTGGATACCTCGGCGATGAATATATCGTCGAGGCCTCCATTGGCCATATCAGAGATCTGCCGCAGCGCGCTGCTGATATCCCAAAGGAAGTAAAGAAGTTTGCGTGGTCGCGTGAAGGCGTTGATATTGAAAATGGCTTTGCTCCTCTCTATGTTATCAATCCAGATAAGAGAGCAAAGGTTGCTGAGTTAAAAGAGCTACTCAAAGAATCTGATGAGTTAATCCTTGCAACTGATGAAGACCGTGAGGGCGAAGCAATTGCCTGGCACTTAATGGAAATCTTGAAACCAAAGGTTCCAGTAAAGCGAATGGTCTTTAATGAGATTACTAAGGAAGCAATTTTAAAGGCAGTAAATGAAACCAGAGATATCGATGAGCGCTTGGTTGATGCTCAAGAAACTAGAAGAGTATTAGATCGCCTCTTTGGATATCGCCTCTCCCCAGTGCTCTGGAAGAAAGTAATGCCAAGGATTTCAGCAGGAAGGGTTCAGTCAGTTGCTACAAGGCTAATCGTTGAAAAAGAGCGCGAGAGAATGGCTTTTATCACCTCATCTTGGTGGGATTTAACTGCGCAAACTGATCAGAACTTCACAGCGCGGCTAATTTCTGTAGATGATAAGCGCCTTGCCACAACTAATGATTTTGATTCAAATGGCTCCTTAAAAGAGAAGAACGCATCGAGCATTCTCCTTCTTGACCAAGGCTCTGCTGAAAAGCTAACAAATTCTCTTGAAGGCAAGAAGTTAACAGTTAAATCAATTGAAGATTCACCAAGAACAGAGCGACCAAAGCCTCCCTTTACTACCTCCACAATGCAGCAAGATGCTGGATCACGCCTTGGCTGGGGAGCGCAATTAACAATGCGTATTGCGCAGAGCCTTTATGAAGGCGGCTTCATTACCTATATGCGAACAGACTCTGTCAATCTTTCACAGACTGCAATTAGCGCTGCGCGAAGCGCTGCGCAATCTCTCTATGGCAAAGACCATATTCCAGAGAGTCCAAGATTTTATGAAGGTAAAACCAAGAATGCTCAAGAGGCTCATGAAGCAATTCGCCCTGCGGGAGATTCTTTTAAGACGCCAGGTGAGCTTGCTCCTGAATTAACTCGTGATCAGTTAGCTCTATATGATCTAATTTGGAAACGCACTGTTGCATCACAGATGGCTGATGCTAAGAAGATGCAAGCAAGAGTTGATTTTGATGTGACTACCTCTGATGGAAAGGCTTGTGTATTTAGAGCTAACGGCAGCGTCATCACATTCCCAGGGTTTCTTGCAGCTTATGAAGATGTAAGCGATGAAAAAAGTGATGATGAAGGCGATAAACGCCTTCCACCGATGAAGATTGGGCAGGATGTCGTAGCAACCAAATACTTATGTGAGGGCCATGAAACAAAGCCGCCAGCTCGTTATACCGAACCTACTCTGGTAAAAAAGCTAGAAGAGCTCGGCATTGGACGGCCCTCAACTTTTGCCTCCATTATTCAAACTATTCAAGATCGCGGTTATGTGGTCAAAAGAGGCAGAGCGCTAGTACCAACATTTCTTGCATTTTCAGTCACTGGCCTACTTGAACAGCACTTTGCAAAGTTAGTTGACTATGAATTCACCGCATCAATGGAAGAAGATTTAGACCGAATTGCAAACGGCGAGGAAGATAGACTTAATTGGCTAACTAAATTCTTCTTTGGACATGATGGCCAGCCAGGCTTGCAAGATTTAGCAGCAGATCTGGGCGCAATTGATGCGCAGCAAATAAACACCATGAAGATGGGCGAAAATATTGAGATTCGTGTTGGCAGGTATGGTGCATATCTTCAAGAAGGCATCGGCGATGATCGAAAGTTTGCCAACATCCCAGAAGGGCTAGCCCCTGATGAGTTAACTCTTCAAAAGGCAATCGAATTATTAGCTGCTCCTTCAGGTGAGCGAGAGCTGGGAGTTGATCCAAGTAGTGGACTTCAAGTAATTGCAAAATCTGGACGCTTTGGCCCATACATAACCGAGGTCTTTCCTGAGGTAATTAATGAAGATGGAAAGAAACCAAGAAAGAAGAAGGATGCGCCAACTCCAAAAACAGCATCACTTCTTTCAACAATGAGCTTAGATACCATCACTATGGATGATGCTTTAAAGCTTTTATCTCTGCCAAGAGTTCTTGGAACTGATAGCGAAACAGGTGAAGAAATCACTGTACAAAATGGTCGCTATGGGCCGTATTTAAAACGTGGAACAGATTCAAGGACTTTAACTAGTGAAGATGAGTTATTCTCAATCAATCTAGAGCAGGCAGTAGATATCTACAAACAACCAAAGGTTAGGCGTCGCGGTGTTGCTAAGCCTCCACTTAAGGAGTTGGGCGCTGATCCTGAAACAAAGAGAGCTATCATTATTAAAGATGGTCGATTCGGAATGTATGTAACAGATGGTGAAACCAATGCCACACTGCGCCGAGGCGACACAGTCGAAGCGATGACGATAGAGAGAGCTTTAGAACTTCTTGCGGGGCGACGCGCTTGGGAGATTGAAAACGGTGGAGTAAGCAAGAAGCCTAAGCGGGCCAAGAAGAGCGCCCCAACCCTTACTGAGAAAACTATTAAAGGAGCTGGCTCTAAGCGCAAAGCAAAGAAGTCAGCCAGCGGTAAGTCAAAAAAAGATAAGTAATAGGCTTACATCTATGGGCAATTCAATTCCGGATCAGCTATCGCCAGCTGCGGGTATTCGCAATAACGTTATGGCCATTCCGGCGTTTCGAAAGCTTTGGAATGCGATGGCTTTTTCATCCTTTGGTGATTGGTTAGGTCTTCTTGCCACAACTGCGCTAGCACAGCAATTATCCGGCGGCGATTATGCAACAGCAAACTTTGCAATAGCTGGAGTTTTCATTGCCCGACTTCTACCTTCAGTGATTCTTGGGCCACTCGCAGGAGTTATTGCTGACAAGTTTGATCGCAAAAAAGTAATGGTGATTGGCGACATATTCCGAGCTCTATTATTTATTTCAATACCGATTGTAGGAAATTATTTCTGGCTCTATACCGCAACGGTTCTAATTGAGTGCATAACGCTATTTTGGAGCCCTGCAAAAGATGCGACTATGCCGAACTTGGTTCCAAAAAATAAACTTGAGAGCGCTAATCAGATGACGCTTCTTGCATCTTATGGAAGTGCCCCTTTTGCGGCCCTTACCTTCACGCTATTAACAGTGTTTATTACTGGAATTAGTGCTGCATTTAATCTTGGTTCAAACTCAGCTGTTGATTTGGCACTATTTATAAATGCACTCTCTTTTCTCTTTAGTGCATTTACAGTAAGTCAGATGGATATTCCTAAAGAGCATTTAAAGAAGGGTGAGGTTTCAAGTTCGCTAATTGCATCACTTGTTGATGGAGGAAAATTCTTATCCTCTTCTAAAGTAATCAGAGGCCTCATTTTTGGGCTTCTCGGTGCATTCGTTGCAGCCGGTGCTGTAATTGGCCTAGCTAGAACCTTTGTAGGTGATCTGGCAGGTGGTGATGCTGCCTATGGAATTTTATTTAGCGCTGTTTTCACAGGGCTTGCTATTGGTATTGCGCTAGGGCCTAAAGTCTTCGCACAGTTTTCAAGAAGACGCTTGTTTGGAGCGGCGCTAAGTGTTGCGGGATTTCTATTGGTTGTGCTTTCTCTGCTTCAAAACCTAGTTCTTGCAGTCTTTGTCGTAGTACTTCTAGGTTTATTTTCAGGAGTTTCCTGGGTCACTGGATTTACGATGATTGGGATGGAGGTTTCTGATGAGCTGCGCGGAAGAGTATTTGCCTTCACTCAATCACTAGTACGCATCTCACTTGTTGGAGTTCTTGCAATCTCGCCTTTAGTTGCAGCAGCAATTGGCGAGCATCAATTCAATTTTGGCGAAGTTCAACTTACCTACAATGGAGCAGCATTTACCATGCTTGGTGGGGGAATTATTGCAATGCTAGTTGGGCTGCTTTCCTATCAACAGATGAAGGATCGTCCAGGAGTTTCATTCTGGAGCGATGTTGTTAATGCATTTAAAGGCGAACTTGGCTCAATTACCTCTCCAAAAACAGATGGACTCTTTATATCTTTTGAAGGTGGAGAGGGTTCTGGTAAATCGACTCAATCCAAATTACTAAAAGAGTGGTTTGAAAATGAAGGTAAATCTGTAGTTCTAAGTAGAGAGCCAGGCGGCACAGATTTAGGTAAGAATTTAAGAAAAATACTTCTTGATAATGACACCGGAAATATCTCCCCAAGATCTGAGGCGCTTTTATATGCAGCCGATAGAGCTCACCATGTTTATTCACTCATACGGCCAGCTCTTGAGCGCGGAGATGTTGTCATTACCGACCGATATTTTGACTCCTCTATTGCCTATCAAGGAGCTGGCCGAATCTTGTCACCTAATGAAGTAGCTCGTATTAATCGCTGGGCAACAGAATCTCTCTTCCCAACCCTAACAATTATCTTGGATCAACCAGTCGATATTGGACTATCGCGAATAAAGAGCGCCGATAGATTAGAGAGTGAATCAATTGATTTTCACAATAGAGTCAGACAAGAGTATCTGCAGTTAGCAGCGGTAGACCCTGAGCGATACCTAGTTATAGATGCCAGAAAACCAATTATTGAAATTCACCAAGAGATAACATCTCGAATTACTGAACTATCAAAGAAGAGATAATGAGCGTTTTTGATTCACTGGTAGGCCAGAGCGAGGTAGTCGAGAGACTCAAATTAGCAATTAACGCTGCAAAGAGCGGAAGTTCTTCACAACAAATGGTCCACTCCTGGCTCTTTGTTGGGCCGCCCGGTTCTGGTCGATCAAATGCTGCCATAGCTTTTGCTGCAGCTCTGGTCTGCAGTGAAAGTGGTTGTGGTTTGTGTAGAGATTGCCAGACAGTTCTTGCTGGCACCCACATTGATGTTGAGAGATTTAATCCCACCGGATTATCAATAAAAGCCGAAGAGGTTCGGGAATTGATAGCAAGATCTGCTTGGTCGCCATCAGTTGGTTCTTGGCGAATTGTTATTATTGAAGATGCTGATAGATTAACTGAGACTGCAGCTAATGCGCTATTAAAGACGATTGAAGAACCAGAGACTCATACACTTTGGCTCCTGTGTGCTCCTACTTTAAGTGATGTATCGGTAACTATTCGATCCAGATGTAGGCATCTTCAACTGCGAACTCCATCAAAGGCAAGTGTTGAAGAATTTCTTCTAGCAAATACGAGGGTTGATTACAAGGCTGCAGCTTTTGCAGCTCGAGTTTCCCAAGGACATATCGGACGCGCTCGATTTATTGCGACAAATCAAGATGCTCAGTCAAGAAGAAAGCAGATAATTTCTCTAGCTTTCTCATTAAAAGATATCGATTCCTGTTTTAAAGCAGCCTCGCGCCTTTTAGATATTGCTCAAGAACAGGCTGAGAGCGAAAATTCGGAGCGAGATAGTAAAGAGCTAAAGCAATTACAAGATGCCTATCAAGGAACAGGGCGCTCACTAGTCTCCGGGGGCTCAAAAGCAATCAAAGATTTGGAAAAAGAACAAAAGTCAGCTGCAACTAGGTCAGTGCGCGATAACTTAGATAGCGCTCTTTTAGATATTGCCACCATCTACCGAGATGTATTGGTGGCTCAAAGCGGCAGCGACGAGATATTTAATATTGACTTGAAGGCCGAGGTCGCAGAATTTGCCTGCACAAGTACTCCTAAGCGCAGCATTGAGCGGATCGAAGCGTTACTAGAGGCCCGGATAAACCTTGGGCGTAACTCAGCCCCTCTTTCTACCCTTGAGGCTCTGTTTTGCGCTTTGAAGTAGCTTTCGGCATTATCGGCACATGCGTCTAGACCATATCTCTTATGCAGCAACTCATGATCAACTAGTAGATGTCGTTCAAAGGATTGGTTCTCGAATTGGTTCAGCCTTTACTGATGGCGGAATTCACCCAAGATTTGGAACTCGAAACTTCACCCTCGCTCTTAAGAATGGTCACTATCTTGAAGTTGTCTGTCCTTTGGATCATCCAGCAGCTGATACTTCAGCATTTGGTCGCGTAGTTTCACAGCGCGCTAATGAAGGCGGCGGCTGGCTCACTTGGGTTGTTTCAACAGATGATCTTTCACCAATTGAAAACCGCCTTGGAAGGCAAGCCATTGATGGTTCAAGAAAGCGCCCTGATGGAAGTGAGTTAAAGTGGAAGCAACTTGGAGTTCTTGGAACTCTTAATGACTCTCAGCTCCCATTTTTCATTCAATGGATGTCCAGTGATCACCCATCAACAGATGGCAAGGCAGTTGCCGAGATTGTAAAAATTGAAATTTCTGGCGATGAAAAGACAATTGAAGAGTGGCTTGGCTCAGACCTATCAAAAGCTTTCGATGGTGTTGAAATTCAGTGGGTTGACCCAGCGGTAAGTGATGGAGAAACCGGACTTGTAGCTGTTCACCTAGCAACGCCTAATGGCGTTGTACGCTTGGATTAATTCTTACAAAGCTTGAAGCTTTAAAGCATCGCCGCCCTAGCTCAGTCGGTAGAGCGTCGCTCTCGTAAAGCGAAGGTCATGAGTTCGATTCTCATGGGCGGCTCAAGAAATATAGGACTTAGAGAAAGTCGCAAATAACTGGAAGCCCTACAATTAGATGCAAATTGGTTGATATTCGCTGCTTCAGTTCCAATTTCTTCCTCAATTAGACTAAAGTCATAGGGCCTGATGACATCTGAGTTTTAGAGTCTTTGCACTCTATTCCAGCAAGGGATGGGCCTGTTAGGCTACTGAGATGCCGAGTACGAACTATTTACCTATTTTTCGGCCCCGCCTTCCAGCTGCACAAGAAATTCTTCCATTTTTATTGAGGATTGATAAAGCACAGCGATACACAAATGGGGGTGCCCTGGTTCGCGAGTTAGAGAATGAAATTGGAATTCATCTAGGAATGCCGCCTTCGTGTGTGGTTCTTTTAGCAAATGCAACCATCGCTTTAGAGGGAGCCGTGAAAGCGAGCAAACAAATCAATCTGGAATGGGTGACGCCATCATGGACTTTTGTTGCAACACCCCATGCCCTCTCAAATGCAGGCGTTTCTTTTAGATTTGGTGACGTGGCTAATGACTGGAGACTAGATCTTTCAAAAGTAAATGAACCAGAGTTAGGACTTCTAGATGTTGTACCGTTTGGGGACAAAATCGACTTTTCGCGGTATAAAAATTCATCCTCTAACATCGTGGTAGATGCTGCTGTATCCTTAGGAATATCACAGGGGATTGGTGCGTCAATGCCTAAAAATGTTGGATTGGTATTTAGTTTACACGCGACTAAACTTATTTCAACAGGCGAGGGCGGTGTTTTCTGTTCGTTAGACGAAGATTGGGTGCAAAGGGTCAGGGCCTGGTCCAACTTTGGATTTAATGGTGTCAGGTCAGCAGATGAAATTGGAACAAATGGAAAATTAAGTGAATACTCTGCTGCGGTAGGTTTGGCGTCACTGGCAAGTTGGCCGACTACGCTATCAAAAATAGTTCAGTTATCTGAATGGGCAAGGGATTTGTCAAGAAAAATGTCGCTAAACACTCAACCATCTTTAACCGAGAATCAATATGCGCCATACTGGATTGTTTGGTCTGAATCTAAGAAGGAGATAGAGAATATAGACAGAAGGTTAACAAAATATAAAATTGAGACAAGAAGATGGTGGGAGTATGGTTGCCATAAAATGCGCGCTTTCTCGAACATAGCCAAAATAGGGAGTTTGGAGGTTACTGAACGAATATCCAATCATTCGGTAGGGCTCCCCTTCTTCCCCGATTTGACAAAAGAAGAGCAGAAGATAATCGAAAAAGCTTTGCTGGGACAGTGATTGGGTTCTTGGCTACTTTTTGTCTCAATCTGGCTTAGATGCGAAAATGCGATAATGAATAGGCATTAAGGGTCTAGTTATATCATTTTCAGCTTCAATTATAAGATCATCAAATTTTCCTAACAATTGCCTCCAACCATGTTCAGAAATTCTCCAACAGTCAGGAAGAGGCCCGTGGATCCTAAAATTAAATGGGCTACTGGCAAATAACCTTCCTCTAGGCTTTAACATCCTATAAACTTCATTAATAGCTGCTTGCGGATTAAGAACATGTTCGATTACTTCAGTCATAAAAATTGCATCATATGAATTGGCTGGAATCTGTAAATTTGTAGCACAAATGTCCCCCACAAAAGTAGGATGAAATTCTGGACTAATATCTAGAGTGTGCAATGTATGCTCTGGCTCAATAAAGCCACTCACACCCTCGTAAATTTGGGGGGCAATATCTAAGAATTTCGCCGTTTGATTTTCATACTCAGCAACCCCCCTAGAGATTAAACTTTTTACTGAACCCCGTATAATGCGCAGCGCGTTTAAATCAAAATCAGAAATTAAGACCACGAGCAACTATATCATTATAAAAGTAGTCTAGGAATGTATTAGAATCGAGACCATTGGAATGAAAATGCGGAAGGATCTACAGTTACAATTGAATCACCTAACTGGTTCTTAACATCTTTTCTCTCAGCAAACGAATCATCTATGAACAAGCTGTCTTCATGAGTTTTTTCCATCAAACTCCCTTTTAAAGAAAAGTCTTTAATATGAATGATTCGATTAAACAACGATGCAATATTAAGTTGCTTAAGTCTTGCCATCAAGTCACCTTTATGTCTAGAAATTAATGTCAATTCTTTTCCCTCCAATCTACAAACATTCAAGAAATTTAAAATCTGGGTATTTGGAGCAAGTGGATCTTGCCATGACACTAAAGTATCGTCAAAATCGACAAAAATGTTTTTAAATATGCGAGAATGAAAGACAGCTTCAGTAATTTCGGAATTTATTAATTTATTGGTAGAAACTGCTTCCTTGTAGTTTTGAATCTCACATGCTATCCCTGTAGCTTGAAGTACGTTTAACAAAGGCAGATTTACTCCAAATAGCCTATTAATGCCAGAAGCCCCAGCTGGCCGTGCCGCAACTTCAAGCAATTTGCGATTGTGATTTGAATCAAGTTTATACTGAAAAAACCAAGAACCAACCATCGGTAACAAATTTAGGATTGATTTTGCCCAACTGGAATCATCAACGTGAGGTAGCACTTGAGTTCTTACTGCTAAGCCATTGCGGGTCTCTATCCTTAGGCGAGTTGAGCAATAGAGAAGTTGACCTTGGGTATCAGAAAAGCAATCAACTGTAAACTCTTGCCCATTTAAATACTCGGACACTAACCATGGTTCTTCAATAGCGCCAGAAAGCCCTGTGAAAAAATTCAACTCAGATAAAGAATTTATAATCTTGGAATCTTTTGAGCCCTGCCCGCGATCCGGCTTTATAAAAACAGGAAAATCTTCAATAGACTCAAGATTTGGAAAAGTTTTTGGAACTGGAATTGAGTTAAAGAGTTTCCTATAAGTTAATCGCTTAGATCTAATAATTTTGGCTATCTCAGGCATGGGAGTAAGACAAAAAGCTTCTAACTCTTCCTTTACATTGCTGAGCGCAAATATCCAATCATCGTGACACGGAATGACTAAATCAATACTATGAGTTGAAACAATTTTACGAATAGCCACCGGGATAGCTTCATTTAAATTAGCAGATAGAAACTCAAAACATTGATATTTAATGCAAAGTGGATGCTCGGTATCAAAACCTGCACCAAAGAGATGCAAATTTTTTATGGGCCTTAACGCCTCAAGATACTCAGAGGCAATAAGAGTTGTACCTGGAACCAATAATAAATTCATATGACGATTCAAATAAATCTCATGACTTTATTAGCCAGACTTAAAATCGCGAATGTCGAGACATTCGAGTAGTATAACCCAAATGACCCATAACATTTTGATTGTTGTAGACAACTTAGATTTAGGGGGAATCCAAAGACTTGCTCTGGATGAAGCCTATTACTTTCAGACTACAGGAAACCGAGTAAAGGTACTTTCTCTCCGCCCAATAAAAAATCCACTTTCTATTTTAAGTGCGGACAATGCTTATCTAGATATAAATCCCATAGAGATAATTGAAGCGTCTCAAGGTTTTTTCGCTCAACTAAAGTGTTTTTTGAATGTTGTTTTAAGATCTGATCCGCAAATTATTTTATGTCACTCTGCACGATCCATACTACTTTCGAAAATCGCAAGAAATTTCCCTTCGAAAAAAGAATTTAGAATCGCTGGATTTATGCATCAGATGCCTCAACTATCGACAAGAATACAAAACCTCAAGAGAGCAATGTACTTCAGACTGGCAGATGAGGTATCTGCTGTCTCAAAACAATTTGTCCTTGAGTTGAATTATTTGAGAAAAGAATCCTTATTTTACAGAATATTATTCCCTGGGAATATTGGATTTGATCGTGTTGGAGTTTTCCTGCCAAGACTGGATTTCCAATTAAAGAATTCTGAGCAGCCAATCTCTAGGACTAGACCATTAATTTATCTAGGTAGAATCACTAAATGGAAAGGATATGAAAAATTTTGCAACTTGGTAGAAAAGTATTTTGAAAAGGAGTCGGTAATTGTATTTACTTCGCCAGCAGTTCACTCAGACATTTTTGATGATAAGTTCTTCATCAGTAGAAATCGCCACTTGGTATATTCAAGGGGGATAGCAAGTTTTGGTTGGCATAATTCGGGAATTCATTTTTATCCAACTTTTTATACAACTCTAACCAAATACCCAATGTCAATTTCGTTCAATGTGCTTGAATGTATTTTTTTGGGAATCCCCAGTTTAATTTCAGAGGAAAAATTTGAGACTTGGCCTGAATTTGAAGGCTCGATACTCTGTCACACTACAACTTGGGATGAGGATGATGTGATTAGTAAGGTGAGCGAGATAATGAAACTACCTGTAGCCGATTTGAATAATGAAAAAGTTCGTTTAAGATCAATAATTTCGATAGAAGATCATTGCGCCAGAATTCTGCAATCTATTTACAAATAAAAAATAATTTATCCTTAAAGTCAATTGAAAGCCTTAGCAAGGTTAAGACTACTAAAGGTTTCCAAGATCCTTTTTTGTCCAGCACGCGCAATACTTCCCATTTCATTAGGGTGCGTTGACGCAAAAGTTATTATTTCATGCAAGTCTTTGTTAGTTACAAAAGGTAGATATTGATTAAATGGACTCAAAACTGTTCCAAGAGGCTTGCAGTTAGGACCTTCTTGTTGAATAAGAACTCCTCCCCTTGGGGAAACAAGGGCTTCCACTGTCCGTCCTGTCATAATCCAATGGTCAGTAGTTTTTTGCCCAAGTGCCAAAACAAATTCGTTACTATTCAACTCTGTTAAGTACTTATCTTTTGAAGAGATACTTCTAGGGACTAGCGTATCAAATACTTGGAAGTTAGATCTTAAGCGGGAGTTTTTCAATTGACATAGAACAGAGTCCAGAATTTCCCTACGGTCAATTTGACGAACACTCCCGCTAAAGAAAATAGTTTCTCGCATTTTATTCTTTTTTGAGTCAACTCTTTGTGCTTCTAGCCAAAATCTAGCCACGGGCCATAAAAAACTCTTTTGTTTCAATTTCTCAGAAAAGTACTTCTCGACATACACAGGATCCATATGCAATATAGAGTGTAGATAGGGAGAAATTTCATTTATTAAATCCAAGTCACTTTCCCTCCATAAGTCGTAGCAAACAAGTAAAATTAAAGGCCGCTTGTTTGCAGAGGAAAATTTCTTTGTTAGAAGAATTTGAATTTGCTGAAATTCAGACGGAGTTATCTCATTGTCAATTACAATATAATCAAACGGCGAGAAAAAATGTTTTGAAAGAAGCTCATTACTGAGTTGTTCATAACCCATAATTCGGGTGCCAATGCCGAGATCTTCAAGTAATTCTTTAAGTCCATCGTACATCGCGTTTAAATGGTACTTGTAATGTGCCTTTCCAGAGCGAAAAATAATTGATCTTTTGTCAGCTAAGAAAGAGTCTTGTTCTGGGATATTGCATTCTTTATCCTCAGTTAGGAAGTAATGACTACCCTCAGTGGATTGAGATAAGATAAATTTGGAGTCGCTAATAGACTCATAATTAGATGAAAAAGTATACCCCGAATTTCCTGGGAAAAAACTAGTAATAAATTTTGAAGGCTTTATCGCAAGTTTATATGTTATTACGATATACCATAACAAGACTTTTTTTATAAGATTCTTTACCCTAATCTCACCTGACTTAAAATAGCATTTTTTAATCATAAAATTAGTTGGGTTAAAATTTACGTGGTTGTATAGAGAAAATGTCTAAATCTAATACTAAAAGTAGAAATGATTCCATCCCAAATGTCTTGGATTTGCATCTAGCGTATTCCTCTATTAATCTGAAAAGTAAAATAATTGGCATATATCTATTCTCTTTATTGCTTTACCTAAACCTTATAATTCTGAGGTAGAAAATTATTTGGGTCAATCCAATTTGTGTATGGCACATGATTTTTATCAATGAACATATGTGAATCTGAGAATTCAGGCCCTCTTTTCCAGCGGGGTAATCTACTATGTCCATGGATGGGTGGCCAGATGATTACATTAGGATTAATTAGACCAGCAAAGTAAGAAAGTGAAGAATTACTTATTATTAGTAATTTAGATTGGATCATATCCTCGAGAGAATCAACAATTGGGGCATAGTGTTTTGCCTCAATTTCTGAGCACATCTTCTGTAATTGATGTGAATTAAACCATTCAATAAAAAATTTAGCTCGATTGCTGAGATTAGAACTCTGTAAATCAGAAGGAAAAAAGTCAGTATGGATAGTAATTTTAGAGAGATTCATGTATCTACTAGCCTGCTTAAGTGCCGCATTGTAATAATCGGGGGTAAGTTGTGGGCGGTTTGAATCTACAACTCTGAACCCACCCCTAAAGTGAATCACGACTTCTTCATTTTTTGAACTGGCCAAGATGTAATCAAAATTTTTTCTCATTTCTTCAGCCCCCAGTTCCAGAATTTTGGGCATTTTGTCCGTGACTCCTTGAGGGAGACAAAGTGATAAGACCAATTGCTGACGCATTAAAAGTTTACGTAGTATCGAGACCACTATTAGAAGCAGCAAAGCTTTGCGGCCAATCACGCGTCGCTTCACAACTAATCGCCTCTCGGATAAAGTCTTTTTTGTGTCAGGCAAAAAAGTTAATTCAACAATTTTATCCATGATTGACTTGTATTTATCTTCGCTGTACGGAAATCCAACAAGTTCTTCTTTTGGTATAAATTTGATTGGACTATGGCGATACTGAAGGCGAAACTTTGATGCAATTGAATAAATACCGACCAAACGAACTGCTTGCGCACCAAAACCATCTGGCAGTTCGTTAGAGTCATATTCTATGACGAGCGGGAAATGCCACCCCATTAGTTGATTTCTCATCGTCAAATACTATCCTTAAAGGACTCTACCTCACCCCAAGGATGGATTAGGTTCAAGTTAGGGTTCCTTTTCCAAGCTAGAAAACTAGCCCACCAGCATAATGAACTCTTCGAAGCGATGATTGTATTGTACGACGAGAAGTGAGATAAGAAGGCTATAGAGTTCATCGGAGTTTTCTCTTCTGGCCAGATGAGTTCTGATGTAAAGTCAAAGACTGCCAGTTCCTTTGCGTGCGGTATGTCATCCGAGAACATACAAAAGGTCTTTGATCCAAGACCCATGCATCTCTTTAGAGCTTGGTTGTAGTAAGAGTGATCAAACGGGTTATCAGGCAAAAAATCTAATAAGCGAATGTGCACACCTACAATTCCAAAGGAATCAAAAGATTGGATAGTGGATTGCAAGGGGAAAAAATCAAGGTGAAATTCCGTCGGCAATGAGAGAGGATACTTCATATTTTGAAACGAATCACGAATAATGACCACCTTTTTTTTTATAGTAGTAACATGTTCTAAATCTTTCTCTGACAAAAGATTAAATATTCGAAAGCTACGGTTCATTTTTAAGATAAATCTAAATAGGTATTCATCTAACCCCCGCAATGCAGAAAAGCTCGAACTATTTGCATCTTGGAACCAACTCTTTATGTTTAGATTCTTATATTGGAGAGTGAAATTATCACGTTTATCCATTTTTAATTCAAAGTCAAAAACATAAGGTTTTAGAGAAAACCGCTTACAATAAAAAGCTAAGGCAGAGAGTTGATAAAGTTGGTTTCCTAGACCGCCGCGAAGAGCCAAAATCATAATGGATTTACCCTTGAGAAGGTCAAGCAAGATAGAGCTTGTAATCAAGTAAGCTAACTTTGGTATGCCAAGTATCTTGATGAACCGCAAAAACATAAATTTCACGTAAAGCAGAAACTGAGCAAATTTTCTCACATTTGCTCGTTGAGACACTGAATGGACGAGAAATAAAAGTATAATAATTTCATGGCAGAGACTATATTAGCATTTTCGACAACATCATTATGGGAGATTCACAATGCACAAATTTTAGAGATTTGCCTGCGAGAGTCTACTTCTGGAAATACAGTCTTAGTTTATCACTGCCAAAGATCGATTGCGGCATGCAGAACGAATCCTAATGATTTAGTATCAAGGTGTAGGTCATGTATAAAGCAATCTAAACGTAATCAACGAATATTTTTGCCAAAAGGAATATCCAATATTCGCATGGTGGATGTAGCAAATTTAAAAATGAATTCTCCTGAATTTCATATTAGCTCGCATGAAGAGATGTTTCTGTACAATTACCAGGGGTTCCCTTTCGGACGAGCCGTTATAAGTCAATTGCAGACAGTTCTTCGAGAAAGTGAGATCTCTAATCGAGATATACAGGTTTCAGGGAACAAAATCCTAGCAAACGCAATTTGTTTATTTCACTTTTTTAACCGCGAAATTTGCGAAAAGGGAGTCTCGAAGATTTATGTATTTGGTGGGAGATATGCAGCAGAAAGGGCGCTAATATTTGCAGCAAAGAGCTCGTCAATTAAGTTTGAAACTTTTGAAACAGGGTCCGCATTAGATAAAATATGGACAAGCGAATTGGGTGAGACTTCATTCCAAAGCTATATCTCTGATATTCAGGCGATGGAGATTGGCCTATTGGGCCAATCAAGGGAAGTGGCCCTCAGGGAAGGGCAGAGATACTTTCTAGATTGGAGAGGTGGACAAAGCCATGACCCCAAGTACCTGAATCCTAATATTGGCAAAAAGCAAAGTGAGGCAGCGACCTTTGAAGTAATTGACAATACAAGGTTTAATCAGCCTCAGAAACGGAAAATGGTCGCCTTCACTAGTACAAACTATGAAGTGTTGGCTTTTGATGACTTTCAAATACTTGATTCAGAGAAAAATACACAATACTCTGTCATTCAGGCAATAAATGATTGTGAGGAAATAACAAATAACTTTGATGTGAAAGTTCGCTGGCATCCCAATTCATTAACAAGTTCTCCAAGCGACATAGCTAGGATGAAAGAATGTATCAATTCTTCTCCTAATCTAAATCACATTGAGCCTGAATCAAATTTAAACTCCTACATATTGATTGAAAATTGCGATATCGTTGTGTCGTTTGGCTCTACAATAGGTATCGAAGCTGCAGCAATGGGTAAGCCTGTTATTCTCCTTGGGAAATGCAGCTATTCTAATATTGGGGCCACTCTAGAGCCCAGGAACTTCAGTGAGTTTGTAAATCAGCTTTCGAGTACATACGAGGCATCCAATATTGAGCAAGCGCTAATTTGGGCAAGCTGGAGATCTTCTTTTGGGAACAAACTAAGGTTTGTATCAATGCGCGGTGGATTTAAGTTCTACATTAATGGACGTCGAATCGCAACACTAAATTCAAGACTAAATATAGTTTTTAACTTAATCAAGCATAAAATAAAGAATAAATTTTTGATATAAATGAATTTACTTGGAAGTGTAGGAGTACATCTTAAAATGTTAACGGGAAGGCTCCAAGCATGATTGCGATTCTACTAGTGGGCTTTAATCGACCACAGGCCACAATTAAAAGTATAGTTAGAATCCAAAAAATATGTAGAGAAATCAAAAATTGTAATTTAGTTGTGTCTATTGATGGACCAAGAAAAGCAAACATCGCAGATCATGGAAATCAACGAAAATTCGATTTATTTTTTAAAGATTTGCTAGAACTTGAAAGCTTTCAAGTATTGCGACATAAACGCAATTTAGGAGTAGATTCACACATTCCCAAAACCCTAACACAAATCTTTAGAGATTTTGAAGGAATTTTGGTGATTGAAGATGATATTGAGTTTTCGGATGCTACTATTTTTTCAATGTTGGAGAGATTAAAAGAATCAATTAAGAAAAGGGAGCTCAGCCCAATATTAGGGATGTCTGGAATAAAAATACCAGTTAGTACGAATCTGCGAATTCAGCCCAAGTGGAGATACTCCATTTACTTCTCTGCATGGGGTTATGCATTAACGAGAAATTTCTGGGAAAAGCACCAAGAGAGATTGTTTAGTCAGAATTCCTATGTTATTGGATCCTTGGATACTAGGAACTGGAGCTATTTATCTCACAGACAAAAGACAATCTGGTCAGAGAGACTAATTAGAAAAAACTATGACTACCAAATTCAACGGACGATGTTTGAATTAGACATCAACTCAATCGCTCCAAATCTCAGAATTACCCATAATGCTGGATTTGATGATAGCAAAGCGACTAATACACGTTTTTCGACGCCAAGATATATGAAATCTAGATACTTAGACCATTACGTTATGAGTCATGAAATAGGAGTTAGAGAAAACTCATTACAAACTAGATTTTTGCGCTTTATAGATTCGAATACCTGGGCTGGTGATGGATTACTATCAAAACGAGGTCGAACGGTCGGGCTAAGAACTACTCTTAATACTGTAGTAGGGTACTTTAAGCGGTTGCGTTTGCCTCACTAATGAACGGGAGTTTTATGTCAAGCCTTGAGAAATACGTAAAGCGAGATAGAGATAAAATTAAGGGTTGGCTCACTTGGATAGATGCAGAAATTATGCGCACTTTACTTTCTTCAAATGATAAATCTCTCATTTTGCGTAATGCGTTAGAAATCGGGGTGCACAGAGGGAAGTCTGCAATTCTCTTTTTGCTAAGTCCAAATATAGAGAAGCTAATCGCAGTTGACCTTTTCGAAAACCAATTGGGAAACGTTGATAACTCTGGGTCAGGGAAAATGAAAGAATTTCTCCGGAACATAGAGAAATTTCAAATTGATATGAGTAGGTTAGATATAATCGAGACAGATTCAACCACCCTTAAGGTAGAAGAGATACAGATAAGATGTAAGTTGATAGATATAATACATATAGATGGAGGTCATGTTAAGGCTGTGGTGTTAAGTGATCTAAATTTAGCAAAACGAATATTATCAAATCACGGTGTAATTATTGTAGATGACTTTCTTCGCCCAGATTGGCCGGAAGTGGGCCAAGCTGTCTATGAATGGCTTAACTCAGAAAAATCATTTCAAATTTTTTGTATTGGATTTAACAAGGTGTTTATCAGTAGGAAGAGCTATATAGCCCGATGGCAGAAAGAAGTTTGCAATAATGGCGATCTTAAGTTTTTCAAACGTAAAACTAGTTCTATTAATGGAGTAAACATTCCAAATTATTATCACTATGTTACGACGGAATGGGGATTCGTAAAGAGATTTTATGAGTATGTTAGATTGTTCCACCCCGGTCTCTTTATAAGATTTAAGCAATTTAGAAGCAAAATCCCTCGAAACTAGGTTCGAGTAATATCACAAATTTAGCGTTTAGTGATTAGGATTACCTCATGAAGTATCCATTGTTTAAGGTTCACGTGCCAAAGAATGAGGCACTCACTAATATCGAAAGAGTTTTTGATTCTGGCTTTATTAACGAAGGTGAACAAGTTTCAGAATTGTCCAAGGGGTTGAGTAATTTTCTGGACGTGGAAAATCTTGTTTTGACAAATTCCTGCACTAGTGCATTGACGCTAGCTTTGAAGGCTCTAGGAGTCGCAAGTGGGGATGAAGTCCTAACAATCTCAATGACGTGTGTAGCAACAAATACGCCGATTGCAAATTTGGGTGCGAGAATTGTTTGGGTTGATATAAATCCAAATACTGGCTCTATAGATATTGAAGATTTGAGAAACAAAATAACTACTAGAACTAAAGCGATTATGTTTGTTGCTTGGGCTGGGAATCCATGTGAGTTAGATGAGCTACTTGAAATTAGGCGTGAGTTTGGCATTCCTTTGATTCAGGATGCGGCTCACGCTTTTGACTCAAGATGGAATGGCAATTCCATTTCTCGCTATGCTGATTTTACTTGTTACTCATTCCAAGCAATTAAGCACTTTACTACTGGCGACGGTGGTGCAATAGTTTGTTTGGACAATGAACTATTTGAAACTGTTAAAAAGTTGAAGTGGTTTGGTTACGATAGAGATGCAGTTAAGGATGAAAAAGGTGAATGGCGTGGACAGCGTTGGGATGCCGATATTCCGCGCGGGCTTATTGGATATAAGTTCAATATGAATAATATCGCAGCCGCAATTGGTTTAGCTCAACTTCCAAAAACTAGTGATGTTATTGAAAGCCATAGAAGAAACGGTAGATTTTTGAATGATTTTTTTCAAAGTTCGAGAAATTTTCGAACTTTAGAATTGAACGCTAAAGCAACATCTTCAAACTGGGTCTTCACAATGATTTTCAAGGGGACTCGGTTAAATAGAGATAAATTGCTTGAAAATCTTATTGATGAGGGGATTGGGGCTGGATTGGTACATTTACCAAATCATCACTATTCAGCATTTGAGGAATGGAATTCTGACCTGCCTGGAACTGAAGCGTTTGCAAGAAGCCAAATCTCACTACCCTGTGGTTGGTGGATCAATCCTGACGATTGCGAGTTTATTGCGCAAAGAGTTGAATACCTTGCTTCGAAGATCGAGAATTGAATTTGTTGATGCTTGAAACGAATCGACTGCAAATAAGATTAATGGAGGAATCTGACCTAGAGACAGTTAGGCAAATACATAATCAATCTGAGACTTTATTTTTCCTGTCTGATCCATTTCATGTCTCTGAGGAAGAGCAGGTGCAATGGTTCAAGAGATTATCTTTATCTAGATCTAGCCGAAGATACGTAATTCAAAGTAAAGATTTAAATGTCATTTGTGGTGTGATTAGACTGGATAGGATTGACCATACAAATAAGTCACTGGAAATAGGTGCAGACGTTTCTAAAGATTACCGAAGAAGAGGTATTGCCCTAGAGGCCTATGGCTGTATTTTGCAATATGTATTTTCGTCTCTGGGTATGAATCGCGTTTCCCTAGTGACTCTTGCTTCTAATGTAGCTGCAAAATCTCTTTACAAAAGACTAGGCTTCAAAATTGAAGGAAAGCAACGAAAAGCGATATTTCGTAACGGAAAATATGAAGACTTGATAATGATGTCTCTTTTATCAAATGAATTTATTGGTTAGCTGAGAAGTAATCTTGTCTATTCTTAATCAGATAACGGTAGTAATTCTGTCGAGGGAGAGACAGCACTGCCTTTCAAAAGTTATTCCTTTTTGGGAACGACACGGGGTAAAGACCTTGATTTTAGATCAATCTACTAATCCTCTTGGAGTAGAAGTCCTTCGACAACTTAATCTTGGAACATACTTGCACATAAATGAACCCTTTCGTGAAAGATGCAGAAAGGCGCAAGACATGATTGACTCTAAATACTCAATAGTGATCTCTGATGATGAATTATATGTGCCTAGTGCGCTTAAGGAAATGGCTGAGTTATTGGAGAATGATCCAGAATTAGTAGCTGTGGGTGCAATGTCAATGGCTATATGGAAATATGGTCCAAGAACATGTGGCCACTGGGCTTATCGAACTACTCACAATTACGAGAATTCAGCAGAACAAGCAATCGAGAGAATAAGAAAACACACGAATAATGGGAATAGGGCAATAACCTCGTTCCTAACTAGCAATCTGAACCGAACCGAGTCTTTATTAGATTGTTTATCTCTGTATTCAAAGTCACCGTATATCGTGACTGAAGCTGCGAGCACATTAGCAATTTGTGCAGCTGGAAAATTTAAGTATGTAAATAATCTTTATTGGATAAGAAATTGGAATGAGCCTCCACGATCCAACCAAGGATGGGATAGAAAATTAATGGTCCATGATTGGTGGCATAATAGAGCAAGCCTGAATAAAGCCGATTATTTTGAATTCGAAGTAGAGCTTCGAAGGATATTTGCTAAGTATGCGAAGGAACAAGATTTTGAAATAGCTTGGAATTTAATTCTGGATTCAAGTAGAAGATCTGTAGGAAAAGAAGATCTAGAATCTTCGAAAAGTTGGCTCGCTAATAAAGCAATTATAAATTATACAAAATATCTCTTTAAATTATTTTTTAGTAGATCAACGCTTCCTGCAAATGTCAAAGAAACTTTAAACGCAATGGTAAATTCAGGAGTTGAGATTTGTGATTCTGAAACTCGTGAGGCCATAGGAATTATTTCTGGTTTATATCCATATAAGAATTGGTAAAATGAAACTAGTTTTAACATAAGGAGTTTAATGTCAATTAAGAAATGCAGATGAAAAAAAAGCAAGTAATCAAATCTAAATACTGAGGAGCTAATATTACAAAATTGTTCATACCATGTTTATAGTACTAGTATATGGGTATTGAAACCAGAGCGACGAGTTCCCTAAGAAAGATTGGATCGGCGTCGTCGCCCATAATAATTTAAAATTGTTTCACTAAGAGCAAAATAGGCCTATATCTCGATATTGAGTTTTCAATAAGTCAACGAGAAATCAAAAGCTAATAGAACGTAACGAGTCATACTTACATTAATGTACGCGAATAAGTTAATTTACTCTAAAATGTTAGCTCTATGCTTTGGTAGGAGTCATGGAATTCTAAAAGTTAAAAAACAGATATAGTGTTTTCGTAAGATTGCAATTTCAACAAGATATCTAACTGTGCTTTAATTTCAACGGGAACAAGTGTAATTCTAGAAGATAAGCTCCCTCTTAGTATTGCTATCCAGAGGCTGAGCTTTGAATTAGTGCCGATAAATTCTTTAGCCATGCAACAAAATTGCATAGTTTCTAAAGGAGGCAGATTTTGAAAATCATATCGAAGGGGGGCCAATACTTCTCTCGCTATATTCTCAAATTCGCTCAAACTGCTATCAGAAAAAAAACACAAGGGTAGTGCTTGATTGACAAGTGATTTAAGTGCGCCTAAAACTCTAATAGGGTCGATTATTTCCTTACTCTTTAGTCTCGTCAGATCGCCAAGTCTATAATGAATAGCAATAACTTTTGTTGCAGGTTTATCAAGTAAGGGACCAAACCTAGCTTTCATTTGCAGTATCTCGCTTGTTGTCAAGTGAACTTGCGTGTAGTGTCCGCGAATTGAAAAAACCCATGGTTTAATCAGACGAAATTCTTCCTCTGAATTTGAAGTGGCAACTATTCCAGACCCAAGCAAAAAAGACTTGAGCAATCTCCTTATGGGAAAAGTATTAAATTGCTGGTTCATAACTTTACTTTTAGTGGGAAAACTCTTAAAGTCCTTTTTCTTTACTACCCTAAAACCTTTGAGCCAAGCATTAGGAATCTCCAGGTTTCTCTCAGTAACTCCTGAAGTATGGAATACAAGATGTATAGGTCGGAATCTAACATTGCTAGATAGCCTATTTGCAATGAGTAAGGCAAATAGTTGCGAGCCAAATCCACCCCACGCATGGATTCTTATCGCTGGAAGTATTTTCATTGTCTAACCTGTGGCATTAGCCAATGCTATTACACTCTGTATGTGAATATGCACGATGATGTTCAAGGAAATATCTCTCCATGGAGAATAAATCTAGGCGTTCGGATTGAGCTTTCATTGTTTTCTCATAAGTTTCTGGAAGACGCAATATATTCTGCAGAGTTTCAAACAAAGAATTTAAATTATTAGAAATGAAAAGGCCAGGATGGCCTTCTCCCAGTATTTCGGGAATTGCGGAGTTGCGGGCAGCGATAATCGGCAACTCTGCGTCCATGGCTTCTAGAAGCACCAATCCAAATCCCTCGTATTTCGAGGTCAAAACAAAGACATTCTGAACTTTAAGGAATGACATTACGTCTCCAGTTTTGCCTAGAAAGCTTATTTCATTCTCAAGCCCCCTTTCCTTAATTTGGTGCTTCAATAGTGATTCATCTGGACCCACTCCAACAATTTGAATTAAAAATCGAAAACCCTTTTCTCTGAGTAATTCAGCCAAATCAATGAGTAAGTTAAGATTTTTCTGGGGCGCAAGCCTACTAATGGTTCCTATTCTAAGAGTTGTCTTTGGTTCAGTGTTTTTAAGCTTTCTCACTTTAGTGTGTTCGTTTCTACGATTAAAGCCGTAATAAATTATAGAAGTAGGAGTCTCTTTAGCTACTTCTTTGGATTCGACAAGGAAATCAAGTACGGCTTTTGATATTGCGATCACAATTGTACAATTGTTTGTTACGAAGAGAGAAAGGAATCTTGAGAGAAAACTAGGAGCGTTAGGGAAAAAAGGTTCAACATTATGTCGAGTTACAAAGAAATTTGATGTAACATTAGACAGACGGATAAGTAGTTCAGATCGAGGAAGGTGTCCATGGAAAACGAAATTTTTATTGTACTTTCTTCGAAGCATTATGACTTGGCTGATAAAGATATGGTTAAGTAAGGATAGGTCGAGAGTAACTCCTGCTTGGATGAATTCCTCAGCGAGCTCTATTTCTCCTTTCAGGGGAATTACAACCACCTGGTAACCGTTTTTCACTTGCTCGCGGGCAAGGGCTAATAGAGAAATTTCTGCTCCACCGCGCTCAATCGTTGTGATTACGTGGACAACTTTACGGCGCTTAATGCTCATCCTTTAGCAATTTACCTAATTTGCGAAGCCATTGATCCATTGTATGATCTCTTTTACATTTCAGGTAATTCATTTCTATCTTTTCATTTATAAATGCGGGACTCATTTCTAGCACGTCAGAAAATTGCCTTAACAAGTTGTCTTTTAAGTTTTTACCTTTATAATCTTCAATTGAAAATTCTTTCATAAATTCGGGATTGATAGAGATTACCAATCTCTTGCACATCACAGCCTCAAGAACTGCCTTGTCAAGGGAGCCTTGAAATGCATGAACAAAGCCATCATGATTGTTAGCTACAGAAAAAAGTTGACTTCTGCTTATTGGACCTTTAAAACAAAGCCAATTTGAATTTATATCTATTTGATATTTGCGCATTAGCAAAGATTCATAATTCTGATTTTTCTTTAACGAAGAAGCTCCATATATATTCAACTTCAAATCCCACCCCTCTCCCCTTAATTTTGAAAAAATAGAGATGATTAAGTCAATATTTTTAGATGGATCAATTCTGCTAACATGATACCAACTTAGAGGCGGATGATTTATTACTGATAAACTTCCAGTAAGATACATGTCATTTACCGCCTGCCCGATCGAATGTACTTTCTTTGTCTTAATTGGACAGGATCCTGGAGTTGAAGTTATAATTCCGGTGAGGAAGATGTAAGATAAATAAAGATAAAACGATTTGCTCGTGTGTGCGTACCACAAAAAATGGGGTATTTTTAGAATCCTGCACCAAGGGGCAATCAAAAAAGATTGAACCTCAGTCATGTGTGAGAATATGACTAAGTTTTTATGGTTCTTTAGAATTATAGGGAGTACCGTTCTATAGAATTTTATGACACTCCTCATTCGCTCATTTCCTATCCAGCAAGTGGTAGAAATCTTTATCCCTTGGACTTCTGACCCCATATTTTCATCAGCAGTAACAACAAATGTTTCTTCAAATTGCTCTGATAGACGAATTGCGGCCTCCTTCTGGTGGGAAAAAACTAGGCTTGACTCGCTCATGGAATAATTCAGTATAAGAAGTTTCATATAGGCTAAACTTAACACTATGCAGGAAATTGACGTTATTTTCAAGAGATTATTTTGAAAGTTTTAGTAACTGGCGCCGCGGGGTTTATTGGCTCTTCAATAGCTCTACATCTTCATAATCTAGGAAATGAAGTAGTCGGAGTAGATAGTTTTTCACCATACTATTCTGTAGACCTGAAACTTCTACGCAAGCAGGCCATCATCGATTCTAATGACATTAAATTTGAGAAACTAGATCTGTCCAATAAGGATGAGGTAAATCGACTATTTTCAAGCAACCGATTTGATAGTGTTATTCACCTAGCAGCGCAACCAGGTGTGAGATTAGAAGTAGGCGACTGGAACTTCTACCTTAGAGACAATTTGGAGGCTTTCAGCAATGTACTGTGGGCAACAGTCAAACACGAGGTTCCCAGTTTATTATATGCTTCTTCATCAAGTATTTATGGAAATACGTCTCAAACTTCGTTTAGTGAGAAATATACCCTTCCTCAGCCTGTCAGCTTTTATGGAGCAACAAAACTTTCTAATGAAATTCTCGCAAGTGCAAGCTCTGCAAATTCTGGGCTGAAAACGAGAGGCTTAAGATTTTTCACTGTTTATGGACCATGGGGCAGGCCAGACATGGTGTATTTCCGAATTATTAGCAGTGCTTTGAGTAGAGTACCGTTTAAATTTTTTGGCACTGGAAAAATAAGTCGGGATTTTACATTTATCGATGATGTTTCATCCTCTGTAGCGGATCTAGCAAGTGATTTACATAGGCGTCAACCAAATTTTTCAGACGTGGTTAATATCGGTGGGGGCAAGCCTATCTCAATTAACGAATGTTTAAATGTTATCGAAGAACTGACTGGTGTTAAAGTTCCATTTCAAAGGAGAGATGCAGATCCTCGTGACGTGGAGTCAACAAATGCTGATTTTACCTACCTTAACCATCTAACTAACAACTTTCCAAAAACTTCAGCAAAGCAAGGATTCGCTGAAGTTGTATCTTGGGCAATGTTGCCTGATATTCAACCTCGGATGGCCCTATGGGTCGATTCCGTTAAATAGAAAGGCGATAAGTGAGGTTTAAAAAACTTTATAGTTTCTCAATTATTAACACTTTTTTTGTGGCTAAACGTGCCCTTAAAGTTCTAAACCCTAAGGATCGATTAAAAGCTTTTTCTTTGGTTCTTGTATACGCATTTCTGGGGATTCTTGACATATTAGCTGTTGCCATCTTTGGGCTAGTTGGATCTTTAGCAGTGAGCAGTGTATCGGCTAATGTTCCTGGCTTGCGCGTCAAAGCTGTTTTAGAATTCTTGAAAATTTCAAACGAAAGTCCACAAACCCAAGTTAGCATTCTCGGCGTGCTTGCAGCCAGTATACTAATTTTAAAGTCAATTACTTCACTATATCTCTCAAAACGAACCCTTTTTTTCCTTAGTCGACGTGCAGCTATAATCTCTAAAAATTTAATAAGTAATTTACTGGGTCAAGAGATACTTCGCGTCCGAGGGAAAACTATTCAAGAGACCATTTATGCGCTAACTACCGGCGTGCAAGCGGTAACGGTAGGAGTTCTAGGTTCTGCACTTCTACTAATTGCGGATATTTTTCTCATAATTGCATTCAGTATTAGCTTATTTTTGGTTGATACTTTAATTGCTCTAATGAGTTTACTTTTATTTTCAATGATGGGCTTTCTCTTGTACTCCTACATGCACAAGAGAGCACAGGAGTTAGGGGAACTCGCAACAAGGCTCGAAATAAAAAGTAGTGACAAAATCTCCGAAGTAGTTTTTTGTTATCGTGAATTATCTGTAAAGAATCGAAGGAATTTCTACGCCCAAGAAATCGGAAGCATGAGGTTATCAATAGCAGAAGCCGGCGCGAACTTAGGTGTTATGAGTCTCCTGAGTAAATATATAATGGAAGTAACTCTTGTTTTCGGGGGCCTTTCCATTGGAGCCGCGCAATTTATAACCCAACCAGCTACACGAGCAGTCGCCACGATATCTGTTTTTCTTATTGCTAGCGCCAGAATTGCTCCTGCAGTTCTTAGAGTCCAGAACAGTTTAATTGCAATACGAACTAATATAGCTACTGCAAAACCAACCCTTGATTTGATAGAAGATTACTTAGCTGATGGCATTTCTGACCTTGAAATAGTTTCAGGATATTCAAGCAGAGAGCAGTTTGCTCACATGGGATTTTCTCCGAGCATAAAAGCATCAGACGTTTCGTTTACTTATCCTAATCGCAAGAGGCAGGTCATCAGCAATCTTAATTTGCAAATCAAAGAAGGAGAATTTGTGGGAATTGTTGGACCTTCCGGATCTGGAAAGTCCACCTTAGTGGATTTATTGTTGGGAGTTCTTAATCCCGATAGTGGTGCGATTACTATTTCAGGCTCAAAGCCTGCCAATGTAATCCAAAAGTGGCCTGGTGGGATTGCTTATGTTCCTCAAGAGACGAGCATAATTAACGGATCCATAAAGGAAAATATCTGTCTTGGTTATTTGGCAAGCGAGGTTCCTGATATAGATGTTATTGAACTAATTAATGCTGTTCAACTACATGAGCTCTTAAGTTTTCCGGGTGGTATACACGCATCAACTGGCGAAAGAGGCAGTAAATTAAGCGGAGGGCAAAAGCAGAGAATAGGAGTGGCTAGGGCGTTATTTACAAATCCCCGATTGCTCGTTTTGGACGAAGCTACGAGCGCTCTTGATGCTACAACAGAAGGCAAGTTGACATCCTATTTGAATTCGTTAAAGGGTTCCCTTACGATGGTTGTAATTGCACATCGTCTATCTACAGTTAAAAATGCGGACAAAGTTATTTACCTAAAGTCCGGTAAGGTATTGGGCGAGGGCAAATTTGATGAATTAAGGAGTATGATTCCAGAGTTTGACTCGCAGGCACAAGGAATGGGTCTTTAGGAAAGGATAGGTTATGGGTTCAGTAGTCAAGAAGCGTCGCAAGCGCATGGCTAAAAAGAAGCATAAAAAGCTACTTAAAAAGACCCGTATCCAGCGACGCAACAAGAAGTAGCCCTAAAGCTTAACCAGAACTAACTTCTTGGAAATTGAGGTGACCGCGTAGCGGACCTTATTGATTGTGACGATGGCGCTATCTTTAACATTGTTAAGAATGGCGCCATTGTTTAATTTAGGCGTGGAACTATAGGACCCGACTGAGCAAATTCGATCTTGGCACCCAAAGACCATTCCTTTGCTGTCAATTAAAAGTGGTGAGCCAGGAGTGCCATGCCTTTCAGGTGATAAGCGACTTGGGTAGTCATCTTCATTGACAATAAGAAAACGAACTTCATCAGCGTTAGGTAGGCGCAGACCACTAGCAGCAAGCCAAGCTGCTGCAATCCTATTTCCAGAGTTACTGATCGAAACATCATAGCCTGCAACTGCAACACCAATATCGGGACCATCAAGAGTGGTATAGCTCCAATCTTCTGGATAAATGGAGTTGCGCTTAGCAAGTCTTACTTCACCTTGAGTGGCGACGTTATTTGAGGAGAGCGTTAGAACTGAGTCATAAATTAAGTAAACGCTCTTGCCACTGGCAACTGCGCTAAGTGAAAATCCAACATCTCCGGTTGTTCTTCCTTCGCTCTGCCGGTCTCCATCAACAATTTCATATATCCAACCAGTTTTAGTAAGGGCTGCGCCAAGAATAATTCCTTGAGACTCATCTCGATAGAAAACTTGAAGTCCAGCAGAGGTTACGGCGCAGGCGTTAGAAACACTGACATCGCTGGCAGTTTTTCTTCTTACGCTCTCTTGATAATTTTGAATATCATCGCCATCGCCATCTAATGTTTCATAACGCCACTTCTTGCCGTCAAATGAGGCATGGCGCAGATCTTTATTTTCAGTGTCGGTATAGAAAATATGGAGCTTTTCACTTGCCTTTGCTCCAGTCACGCAGAGTGATACTGGTCCAGCTAGATTTCGATCTGACCGCCCGCCAGCAGTTGAAACACCGTCAACTATCAAACTCTTCCAAGAGTTTCCAACCAATGTCGCCAGTTTCAGATTTCCAGAAATTGCGTCAGAGTAGGCAATAACCTGGTTTTTCTTGAATACTCCAGCAGCTAGGTATTTAACATCAGCCTTCTTATCAATCGTTCTCGTGCTAGAAGTGGCCTGAGGGGTTACTTCATTACTAGTAACAGCGTCGGATTCCCCATTGTCATTTTTAGCTTTAATAGTAAATGAGTAGCTACTTCCATTACTTAACCCAGTAATTTTTGCTGGGCTTTGAGTAAAGCTTCGCTCCTGGCCCCCAGGGCTGATAGTGATTGTGTATCCCGTTACTCGATCAATTCGACGGCAGTTAGGGGAATCAAAAGTAAGTAGCGCATATTTATCGCCAACCAAAGCTCTGACATCAATTGGTTTTGCCGGAAGGCTTTGAGCTTTATTTGCTGGGGGTTTTAAGAGCATATCTTCAATCATCGCTAGAGCAATATTTCCTGGGGTTCTAAAGACCTCGCCAGAGTCAAGAACTGGAGTCATTGTGGAGTTAGTGCCAGAGGATGCAAAGGTAGCCTCATCAAGGTGTGTAATTGATGAGCCTTCTTCATAGGGCTTTGGTGAATGCAATTTAGGCTTAATACCATTGTTAGCAGCAGTTGCTTGTGAGCCAGCCCAGAAAAGCGGAGATGTCATAGCTTTACCGAGCTCTACTGAGCGAGCACAAAAGTCAGTAAATAATCGACCATCACTAAGTTGAACGTATGCATCGTATGGAGTTGGCTGAACTAAATATCCAGTTCCAAAAAACTTGTCATATTCGGCGTTTGATAGAAAGCCCAAGCCGTGGCCAATTTCATGTAAAACAGTGCTGGAAAGGTCATAACTAAATCGTCCTTGCCTGCCATCAATTGCGGTATACCAGAGCGCATTTGAATTAAAGCGGAGAACAATATCTGGCTTGCCTGGAGCAAGATCTTTCTTTGCTAAGCGATCTGCCAAAATGGATGGATACCAGAGATCAGAATCTGGAGCTCCATCAAAGGCGTTGAAGTAATCACCAGGACGAGCTGAACCCAAAACTCCATTTATATTTGATGGCTCCCAATGCGCCTCAATTTCAATGGGAACTGTTGATTCAAAATATGAAGCCCATATATCAACTGCATATTTAAAGGCCGCCTTGGCATCTTCTGGTACTCCTATAAATTCAATATTCCACTTAGAGCGAGGTGGCCCAACCTCAACGCTCTCTGCTCTTGGCTGGGCAGTAATGTTTGTAATTTTTCCTGAAGCATATAAGTGGCCCCACTTAGTAGCAGGAATTGATTTAAAGCTAAGAGCTGGAGCTGAAACTGGCGTTAAAAGTGAGAAGGCAAGAGAGAAAATCAAAGCAAGGATGCGAAATACCAAGGCCCTCTGCTTCATAAGCACAAATGCTAGCGGTCTGGAAGGATGGGGGATTATGGACTCAGTAAGTCTTAAGGATGCCTATCTACGCGCAGCAAGAGAGCGCCCAGCCCTTGGGATCAACACTGGGCTAAGAGGCGAGGTCAGCCTTGATGAAGCAAGAGCTGAATTAGCCGGATCAATAAGCAGAATCTTGCATAACCTCTTTCAAGACAGATATGGGCCCCTTGTCGGATCATTGAGTGAACCAACACTTATTGAAATCTTAAAGGGATTTGAAGCCAATCTATCTAGAACTAAGGGCGATGTAACTCTAGTTGCTCAAGAACTCCTAGATCGTCTCTTGCCGCCAACATCAAAGAAACGAAGGTAAAAAAACTAACTCTTTGCAGCCTTTGTTGCTGGGTGAATCACAAATAGAGGTAAATGTTTAACCTTTCTATTTTTTTGCGCTTTAATTCTAACTTCGCACAGCTCGGTTAGTTTTTTATAAGCAGATTCATTCATGAGCTTTATTAATTCAGTTTTATGGGAAAGATAAACCGGCGCAGCGCCATTATGAGCTTCACTATTTGAAGAGCAGTACCAATCCATATCAGCTCCACCCTCGCCCCAAGCCTCTCGGGTGTATTCACCAATAACAATCACGTCATACTTTTTATCACCGGTGCTTCTAGATTCCCATGATCTGCGAAGCGGTAGTTGCCAACAGATATCAGGCTTAGTATCAACGAAGTGTTTATCTTCAGCCAGAGCTAAGTGATGAAGGGCGCAGCCAAAATACTCATTAGTGAAATCTGATTCATTGAAGAAGATACAGGTCTTATTTATCTTTTTTGTTTTACGGTCCTTATCTAGACCCAACTCTGTAATATTAAATTTGCCATTTTTTCTCGCCACATCAAAGTTTTGCCACATACTTCTTGGAAGTCGCTTAGCAGCGTTAGTAACACGGACTTCATCTTCTTTGTCATAGTAATAAGCGCCATCGCTACAACAGCCATGATCAGAGAGATCCTTATCAATACCTCGGCAGCCCTGGCCAAAAATACAGTTCCAATAAGATGTAAGCCAGGTGAGATCACATTTAAACATCTCATTAGGGTTTTCAGGGTTAACAAATTCGACCCATTCCCGGGTAAAATTGCTTTCAAACTCGCTCATCGTCAGCCATAGTAGGGCTCGCGTGTAGCCTTGTCATATGAGCTTTTCAAGTGTTGGCCTAGTTGGCACCGGAATCATCGGTGAGGCGCTAATTGAAGTTTTGCTTCGCTCAGGACTTTCAAAAGAGTCACTTTTCATTGCTGAGAAACGTGAAGAGCGACGAGATGAAGTTATCACTAAATTTGGCGTTAGCGAGATAAAGGATTACAGCTCACTTGATGTAATCCTTCTTGCGGTTAAGCCCCAGGACTTTATGGCTACTTTAGGATCAATCTCTGAATCTTTGAGCAGTTCTCCATTAATTGTCTCCTTTGCAGCTGGCATTAAAATCAAATCAATAGAGGAAAAACTTGGTAAAGGCTCTCGAGTAATTAGAGTTATGCCAAACACTCCCATGGTGATGGGACGCGGAATGTCAGTAATTAGCCCTGGAAGTGCTGCGACCTCTGAAGATCAAAAATGGGTTAGTGGATTTCTTTCGAAAGCTGGAGAGGTAATTGTTGTCGATGAGAGCCTCCAAGATGCTGTCACGGCAACCAGTGGGTCTGGTCCTGCCTATTACTTTGCCTTTACTGAGGCTGTAGTAGGCGCTGCAAGGCGTTTAGGGATTAGTCCAGAGAACGCTGTAACTCTTGCAAGCCAGACCCTTATTGGCGCAGCTTTAATGGTTGAAAAGAGCGGAAAAGAGTTGAAGACGCTTAGAGAGAATGTAACTAGCCCCAATGGAACCACAGCTGCTGCCTTAAAGAGTTTTGCAGATTCAGGCTTAGAAGAAATTGTCTACAAGGCTATGAAAGTAGCACATGATCGCTCTATTGAATTGAGTTCATGAATACCAAAGTAGTTATTTACTCCAGAGTTAACTGCCACTTATGTCAAGAAGCTGAGAATAACGTTCGAGAAGTAATGGCAGAAATCCCCTTTGATTTAGAGGTTATTTACATTGATGGAAATCAAGAGCTAGAAAGACTCTATGGCGAAGAAGTACCAGTAACGTTAATAAATGAGGCAAAGCACGATTACTTTAGAGTTGATAAAAAGCGATTTAGCGAGGCAATACTTCGTCAGCATCAATAATTCTGTAGGAGTATCCCTGTTCAGCTAAGAACCTCTGTCTATTCTGGGCAAAGTCTTGATCAATTGTGTCTCTAGCTACAAGGGAATAAAAGCGAGCACTCCTTCCATCAGATTTAGGTCTAAGGATTCGTCCAAGTCGCTGTGCCTCTTCTTGTCTTGAACCAAAGGTGCCTGAAACTTGTATTGCAATTGATGCCTCTGGCAAATCGATTGAAAAGTTAGCTACCTTTGAAACCACCAGACATTTAATCTCACCACTTCGAAATTTGCCATATAACTCTTCACGTTCTTTTACTGGGGTATCACCTTTAATTATTGGCACAGCAAGCTCTGCGGCAATCTCATCAATCTGTGAAATATATTGTCCAATAATTAAAACCTGATCATCTTCATGTTGTTT
>Ga0214917_10000835_pt1 | contig 40072 bp, 27 predicted proteins | sample LL_1208_BB_MetaG_FD_177983 | JGI IMG/M metagenome (GOLD analysis project Ga0214917, IMG submission 177983) | Freshwater microbial communities from Lake Lanier, Atlanta, Georgia, United States - LL_1208_BB | ecosystem: Environmental > Aquatic > Freshwater > Lake | place: USA: Georgia | collected... | reverse complement strand
CGGTCGGCGGGAAGGTGGAGATCGCGATCGCCGTGGAGCGCCTCCGTGGCTGGAAGCAGCCGGTGGAGTTCGTGCTCGTCGATCCGCCGGCTGGTGTTTCGGCTGCCACGGTCACCTCGGCTGCCGAGGGTGACACGGCGAAGAAGGTCACCCTGACGATCGAGCCGACGGGCCCCTGCGCCGGTCCGCTGACGATCGCCGCCCGCACTCCCGCCGCGGAGGGCGTGGCGGCCGCGACCGTGGCCGACGTGCTGGCGGGAAAGGAACGGCTGCCGGTGCTCTGGCTCACCGTGCAGCCCGCCCCGGCCGAGGAACCGAAGAAGCCGTAGGATCGCCTGCAGCGGGGCACGTACCCGGCGCGGCGGCCACCATCGTCACGGGGATCGGGAGCGAACGGGACCATGACGCGAGATCACCATGATTCGTTGCGGATGTCCCATGCGATCGGCCTCGCGACGGCCCTGCTGACGGCCGTCGCGAGGCTCGCGCCCGCCGCGGAGACGCTCTTCGTCGCCGAGCCGTTCACGCCCCCCCACGCCTTCACGCCGGGGATCGAGGGCCCGGCCTGCGATCGCAGCGGCGCCGTCTTCGCGGTGAACTACGAGCGGCAGGGAACGATCGGCCGGGTGGCACCCGACGGGTCGGCCGAGGTGTATCTCGCGCTGCCGGGCACGAGCGTCGGCAATGGCATCCGCTTCGCCGCCGACGGCACGATGTTCATCGCCGACTATGTCAACCACAACGTGCTCAAGGTGTCGCCGGGCGGGCGTGACGCCGTCGTGTTCGCCCACGAGCCGCGGATGAACCAGCCCAACGATCTGGCGATCGCGACTGACGGCACGCTCTACGCGAGTGACCCGAACTGGCAGGCCGGCACCGGCCAACTCTGGCGCATCGACACCGACGGTACCGTCGTGCTCCTCGCGGAGGGGCTCGGCACGACCAACGGCATCGACCTGAGTCCCGACGGCGCGACGCTCTACGTCAACGAAAGCGTGCAGCGGAACGTCTGGGCCTTTCCGGTCCGTGCGGACCGCACGCTCGGCGAGAAGCGGCTCGTGCGGAGGTTTCCCGACCACGGGTTCGACGGCATGCGGGTCGACGTGGACGGCAACCTCCACGTCACGCGCTACGGCAAGGGGACCGTCGCGGTGCTGACGCCGGCCGGCGAGATCGTGCGCGAGGTCGACGTGCTCGGCGCCCGGCCGAGCAACATCTGCTTCGGCGGTCCCGACGGCCGGACCGTCTACGTGACGGAGGTCGAGCATGGCCGCCTCGTGCGGTATCGCACCGACCGGCCCGGCTTCGCGTACGAGCGGATCACGAAGGGGGCGGCCGGGCGTTGAACGCACGCCGGCCCATGGTGGAGGCATGCGACCGGGCGGACGTCGCGTCGAGGAGCGGACGATGACGTCGGGGGATCGCATCGTGTGTCGGCGGGTCGATGTGGCGACGATTCTCCCCCTGCGGCATCGCGTGCTGCGTCCGGGCCGGCCCGTCGAGACGGCGCATTTCGACGGCGACGAGGCCGACACGACACGCCACTACGCGGCGGTGCTCGACGGCGAGGCGATCGCGTGTCTCACGCTGGTCGCGGCGGCATGGCAGGGCCACGACGCCTGGCAGCTGCGTGGCATGGCGACCGACGACCGCCACCGGCGTACCGGCATCGGCTCGGCGCTCTTGTCGCACGCCCTGGCCGATGTCGACACGGTCACCCCCGGGCGACCGATGTGGTGCAACGCGCGCATCGAAGTCGCCGACTTCTACCGGCATCACGGCTGGTCGATCGTCTCAGCCCCCTTCGACAGCGCAGGCATCGGCCCTCACGTCCGCATGGAGCGTCATGCCCGCAGCGACACCCCCGATCCCTGATCCCCACGCGCCACAGGCCCCGCCCTCATCGGATCCGAACCGCCGGACCCAAGGTCACCCCGCCACCCCGCCGCCGCAGCGGCCGCAGGCCGCGCCGCGGCTCGATCCGATCCGAATCGTCGGACCCAACGTTGCCCCGCCACCCCGCCGCCGCAGCGGCCGCAGGCCGCGCCGCGGCCCGATCGCCGCGCAGCGCCCACGGCCGCCTGGAGGGCGGCCGCCGCAGCAAGGGGGCACCTCCGGCTGCCCCCTGCTGCGCAAGCTGCCGGGGCCATGGATGGCCCGGCAGCGCTCAAGCATGCACGGCGAACTCGCCGGCGGCGAGGCTCGGGAGGTTCGTCTGCCCCATGAGCCAGAGGTCGACCGCGCGGGCGCACTCGCGTCCCTCGTGGATCGCCCACACGACGAGCGACTGGCCGCGGCGCATGTCGCCCGCGGCGAACACGCCCTCCCGGCTCGTCATGTAGTCGGCGCCCGTCTTCACGTTGCCTCTGGGATCGAGCTCGAGACCGAGGTCGGCGATCGGCCCCTGCTTCTCGGGTCCCACGAAGCCCATTGCGAGCAGCGCGAGCTGGCACGGCCACTCCTGCTCCGTTCCCTCGAGCTCGCGAAACTTCTGCTGGCCAGTGGCGGGATCCTGGTACCACTCGATGCGGATCGTGCGCAGCGCCCGGAGGCGACGTGCGTCGTCCCCCAGGAACTCCTTCGTGAGGATGCCGAACTCGCGGCGACAGCCCTCCTCGTGCGACGAACTCGTCCGCAGCATCTGCGTCCACAGCGGCCACGGGCTGCTGGCCGGCCGCTCCGCCCGCCGCGGATACTTGCCGAGATCCGGCGGCTGCGGGAGCAGCTCGAACTGCGTCAGGCTTTTGCAACCGTGGCGGTTGCTCGTGCCGGTGCAGTCGCTGCCCGTGTCGCCACCGCCGATCACGATCACGTCCTTGTCCTCGGCCGAGATCTGCCCCGGCACCTCGTCGCCGGCGTTGCGCTTGTTCTGCTGCGGCAAAAACTCCATCGCGTAGTGGACGCCCTCGAGGTCGCGCCCCGGGATCGGGAGGTCGCGGCCGAGCGTGGCCCCGCCCGTGAGCACGATCGCGTCGTACTCCTCGTGCAGTGACTGCGTGCTCATATCAGCCCCGACGCTCACCCCGCAGCGAAACTCGACACCCTCCGCCTCCAGCTGCTCGATTCGGCGCCACACCCGCCACTTCTCGAGCTTGAAGTCGGGGATTCCATACATCAGGAGCCCGCCCGGCCGGTCGGCCCGCTCGAAGACGGTCACGAGGTGGCCGGCGCGGTTGAGCTGCTGGGCCGCGGCGAGGCCCGCCGGACCGCTGCCCACGACCGCCACGCGCTTGCCCGAGCGGACGGCGGGAGGCTCCGCCGTCACCCAGCCCTCGTCGAACGCCTTGTCGGCGATCGTCATCTCGATCTGCTTGATCGCGACAGGATCCTCGTTGATCCCGAGCACGCAGGCCGCCTCGCAGGGGGCGGGGCAGACGCGGCCGGTGAACTCGGGAAAGTTGTTCGTGGCGTGGAGACGCTGGCTCGCCTCGTGCCACTGCTCGCGGTACACGAGGTCATTGAAGTCGGGAATGATGTTGCCCAGCGGGCAGCCGGTGTGGCAGAAGGGCACGCCGCAGTCCATGCAGCGCGCGCCCTGCGTCTTCACCTCCTCCGGGGACAGGATCGTGAGGAACTCGTTGTAGTTCTTGAGGCGGTCGGCCACCGGGGCATACCCCGAGACCTGACGCTTGTACTTCATGAATCCGCGCGGCTCACCCATGGCATCTGCTCCCTTGAAAAAAGGTGACAGTCACCTATTCGCGGCGAAAAGGTGACTGTCACCTTTTTTCGCCTCCTCGTGTTCCTGTTCCGCGAGCTTGCGCAACTCGGCAAGGGCCCGCTTGTAGTCGGTCGGCATCACCTTGACGAACTTCTTCTGCTCGCTCGGCCAGGCGGCGAGGATCTCCTTGCCGCGGGTGCTGCCGGTGTATTCGACGTGCTTCTCGATCCGGCCCTTCACGTAGTCGAGATCGCCCTGGTCGAGCTCCTCGAGCGCCACCATCTCCATGTTGACCTTCGGACGGAATGAGCCCGTGGCATCCCACACGTAGGCGATGCCGCCGCTCATGCCGGCCGCGAAGTTGCGGCCTGTTTCGCCGAGCACCACGGCCCGACCGCCCGTCATGTATTCGCAGCCGTGGTCGCCCGTGCCCTCCACGACCGCCTCGGCACCCGAGTTCCTCACGCAGAACCGCTCGCCGCAGATGCCGCGGATGAAGATCTCGCCGCTCGTGGCCCCGTAGCCCACGACGTTGCCGGCGATCACGTTGTCTTCCGCCTTGAAGAGGGCGTCGGCCACCGGCCGCACGATCACTCGGCCGCCGGAGAGACCCTTGCCACAGTAGTCGTTCACGTCGCCGACGACGGTCACCTCCACGCCCGGCACGCCGAAGGCCATCAGGCTCTGGCCCGCCGTGCCGGTGAACGTGATCCTGATCGTGCCGTCGGGCAGGCCGCCGGCGCCGTGCCGCCTGGTCACCTCGCTCGAAAGAACGGTGCCGACGGTGCGGTTGATGTTGCGGATCGGCAGGTCGAGCTTCACCGGCTTCTTCTCCTCGAGCGCCGGCTTGCAGAGGCCGAGGAGCGTGGTCATGTCGAGCGACCGCTCGATGCCGTGATCCTGCGACTCCTCATGGTGCGTCTTCACGTGCTTCGGCACCTCCGGCTTGTGGAGGATCGTCGAGAAGTCGAGCCCCTTCGCCTTCCAGTGGGCGATGGCGGCCCGGGTATCGAGCCGGTCCACCCGGCCGACCATCTCGTCGATCGTGCGGAAGCCGAGCTTCGCCATCAGCTCGCGAAGCTCCTCGGCGAGCATGAAGAAGAAGTTGACGACGTGCTCCGGCTGGCCGGTGAACTTCTTGCGGAGCTCCGGATCCTGCGTGGCGACGCCCACCGGGCAGGTGTTCAGGTGGCACTTCCGCATCATGATGCAGCCGATCACGACGAGCGACGCCGTGGCGATGCCGTATTCCTCGGCTCCGAGGAGCGTGGCGATGGCCACGTCCTTGGCCGTGCGGATCATGCCGTCGGTCTGCACCACGATCCGGCCGCGGAGGTCGTTCATCACGAGCACCTGGTGGGCCTCGGCGAGGCCGAGTTCCCAGGGCAGGCCGCAGTGCATGATCGAGGTCTGGGGGCTCGCGCCCGTGCCGCCGTCGTGGCCCGAGATGAGCACCACGTCGGCCTTGCCCTTCGACACGCCCGCCGCCACGGTCCCCACGCCCACCTCCGCCACGAGCTTCACGCTCACGCGGGCGTGATGGTTGGCGTTCTTGAGGTCGTGGATCAGCTGGGCGAGATCCTCGATCGAGTAGATGTCGTGGTGCGGTGGCGGCGAGATCAGCCCCACGCCCGGTGTGCTGTGCCGAATCCGCGCGATCTCGCGGTCCACCTTGTGGCCGGGGAGCTGGCCTCCCTCGCCGGGCTTCGCGCCCTGGGCCATCTTGATCTGCAGTTCCTTGGCATGCACGAGATAGGTGCTCGTCACGCCGAAGCGGCCGCTGGCCACCTGCTTGATCTTCGAGTTCTTGCTGTCGCCGTTGGGCTCGAGCTGGTAGCGGACGGGGTCTTCGCCCCCTTCGCCCGTGTTGCTCCAGCCGCCGAGACGGTTCATCGCCACGGCGAGCGTCTCGTGGGCCTCCTTCGAGATCGAGCCGTACGACATGGCGCCGGTCGCAAACCGCTTCACGATCTCCTTGGCCGGCTCCACCTCGTCGAGAGGAAGAGGCGTCTCGGCGAACGTAAAGTCGAGCAGACCGCGCAAGGTGAGAAGCTTCGTCTGCTGCTCGTCGATCAGTCTCTGATACTTCCTGAACTCCTCGCGGCTGTTGATCTGCGTGGATCGCTGCAGGCTGGCGACCACCTCGGGGGCCATGATGTGGGCCTCACCCTTCCGCCGCCACGCATAGCGGCCGCCCACATCGAGCTCGAGCGTCTGCGGCACGTTCGTGCGGGGCCAGGCGTGTTCGTGCCGGGCGAGGGTCTCGTCGGCGAGGCCTTCCAGGCCGATGCCGCCGATGCGGCTGGGCGTCCGCGTGAAGAACTCGTCCACGAGAGGCTGCTCCAGGCCCACCGCCTCGAAGATCTGCGCGCCGCGGTAGCTCTGCTGCGTGGAGATGCCCATCTTGCTCATGACCTTCAGCAGGCCCTTCGTCGCCGCCTTGACGAAGTTCTTGTGGAGCTTCTCCCGCGGATAGTCGCCGCCGATGATCTTCTCCGCCTGCATCTGGTCGATCGTGGCGAAGGCGACGTAGGGGTTCACGGCGCCGGCGCCGTAACCGGTGAGCAGCGCGAAGTGCTGCACCTCGCGGGCCTCACCCGTCTCGACGACGAGCCCGCAGCGGGTGCGGGTGCCCTCGCGGACAAGATGGTGGTGCACACCGGCCGTGGCCAGGAGTGAAGGCACGGCGGCCTGGTCGCGGCTCATGCCGCGGTCGGAGAGCACGAGGATCGTCGCGCCGCCCTTCACGGCCTGCGACGCCTCGGCCCGGATCGCATCGAGACGCTTCCGCATCCCCGCAGCCCCGTCGGCCGCTGGAAAGAGCATCGAGATCGTCTTCGCGACGAGGCCGGGCCGGGCCGGGGAGTCGGCCGAGCCGAGGGCCTTGATCCGGGCGCACTCGGCGTTCGTGATCACGGGAGTCTCGAGCCGCAGGAGCCGGGCCTGCTCGGGCTGCGAATCGAGCAGGTTCCCCTCGCAGCCGATCGTGGTGATCATCGAGGTGATGATCTCCTCGCGGATCGCGTCGAGCGGCGGGTTGGTCACCTGGGCGAAGAGCTGCTTGAAGTAGTTGGCCAGGAGCTGCGGCCGGTCGGAGAGCACGGCCAGCGGCGTGTCGTTGCCCATCGAGCCGATCGGCTCGGCGCCGTCGGTGGCCATCGGCGCGAGGATCACCTTCAGGTCTTCGAGCGTGTAGCCGAAGGCCCGCTGGAGTTCGAGCAGGCTCGCGTGCTCTCCGGCGACTCCGGCGGCCCGCCACGGGTCGATGGCGTGCGGAGCGCCGTTGCCATTCGCCGTCTGGCCGTTGCCGTTCGTGCTCGGCAGCAGCGCCGCGGCGGGCTCCACGGCCCGTGAGGCCGTCACCTCGGCCACGTTCGCCGGATCGTTCAAGGCGTCGAGCCGCACCTGGTTGGCATCGAGCCATTTCCGCCAGGGCTTGGCCGTGGCGAGCTTCCGCTTGATCTCGTCGTCCTCGACGATCCGGCCTTCCTTCGTGTCCACGAGAAACATCCGGCCCGGCCGGAGCCGGCCTTTGCGCACCACTTCACCCGCCGGCAGCTGCAGGACGCCCGCCTCGCTCGCCATCACGACGAGGCCGTCCTTCATCTGCCACCAGCGGCCCGGCCGCAGGCCGTTGCGGTCGAGCGTGGCCCCGATCCGGCCGCCGTCGGTGAAGGCGATCGCCGCCGGGCCGTCCCACGGCTCCATGAGGCAGGCCTGGTACTCGTAGTAGGCCTTGAGGTCGTCGGCCATGCTCTCGTGGCCGCTCCACGGCTCGGGGATGCACATGCTGACGGCCTCCTCGATCGGGCGGCCGGCGAGGACCAGCATCTCGAGCACGTTGTCGAACGTGGCCGAGTCGCTGCCTCCCTCGCGGATCACGGGCTTGATTTTCTCGAGGTCGGGGCCGAACACGGGGTGCGCGAGCATGCTCTCGCGGGCGTGCATCCAGTTGATGTTGCCGCGGACGGTGTTGATCTCGCCGTTGTGGGCGATGTAGCGGAAGGGATGGGCGAGGTCCCAGGTGGGGAACGTGTTGGTGCTGTACCGCTGGTGCACGAGCGCCAGGGCCGACGTCATCTTCTCGTCGGAGAGATCGGGGTAGTACTTGTCCACCTGGTCGGCGAGCAGGAGCCCCTTGTAGACGATCGTTTTCGAGGAGAGGGAGCAGACGTAGATGAATCCCTGCTCGGTGAGGCCGAGCTTCCCGATCTCGATGCCGAACCGCTTGCGGGCCACGAACAGCTTCCACTCGAAGTGGTCGCGCGACACCTTCTTTCCACGGCCGACGAACGCCTGCCGTACCACGGGTTCCACCTCGCGGGCCGTGCCGCCGATCGAGCGGTTGTCGGTGGGCACGGTGCGCCAGCCGAGGAAGTCGAGCCCCTCCTCGCGGCAGACCTGCTCGAAGAACTGCTCGGCGGCCTCCCTGTCTCCCTCGGAGGGGGGCAGGAACATGGTGCCCACGGCCCAGTCGCCGGGGGCGGGCAGGCGGATCCCGGCCCGTGGCGTCACGGCCGCGAAGAAGTCGTGCGGCATCTGCATGAGGATGCCGGCGCCGTCGCCCGTCAGCGGGTCGCAGCCGCAGGCGCCCCGGTGGGTGAGGTTCTCGAGAACCTCGAGCCCCTGCCGCACGATGCGGTGGCTCCTGCGGCCGTGCATGTTGACCACGAAGCCGACGCCGCAGGCGTCGTGCTCGTTCGCCGGATCGTAGAGTCCTTGCGCGGATGGCAGGGTCGGAAGACGCGTGCTGCGACTCATGGTGATGGCCCGTGGCGGTTCGAAGGATGCGTTGTGGGAATCGGGTCCGGAGAGACAGGATGCTGCGGGGAGTGGGGGCGGTCGTCCGCTGCGGCACGACTCCTCACGAGGCCGTCGCCGCGACCGTGGTCGAGGCGTCAAGATCCCGGGCGTGGCCATGCAGCAGGTCGATGAATCGTTTCACGGTCGGCGAGAGCGGCTTGCCACGTGCGCGGATGATGCCGAGGGGCCGGACGAGATCCTCCGCGCCCGTCGTCGTCATCGGCAGGGAGCAGAGCGTGCCGGCGGCGACCTCGCGCTGCACCGTCGGCTCCGGAAGAATGGCGACGCCGGCATCGATCTCGACGGCACGCTTGATCGTCTCGACGTTGTCGAACGCCAGGACGACGCGTGGCTCGATGCCTTCCGCCGCGAGCACCCGGTCGATCTCGTGCCGGATGACGAGGTCGGGGTCGAACGCCACCATGTTCGCGCCATCGAGCGCCCCCACGGCGATCTCGCTGCACGCGGCGAGCGGGTGGCCGGGCGCGCAAACGAGCACGAGCGGTTCCTCCCGCCACGGCTCCGCCTGGATCGTCCTCGTGCCGCGGGCGTAGCTGACGATGCCGAGGTCGGCTGTCCCGTCCTCGACCGACTCGAGCACGCGTTCAGGATGGAGGTATTCGAGCCGCACGTTGGCCTTCGGGTGCAGCGTGACGAACTCCCGCACGTACCGGCTCATGTGGTGGAGGCCGACCGAGTAGATCGCCGCGACCCGCACCCGCCCCGCCACCTCCTCGTGCAGCGAACGCACCTCATCCTCGAGCGCCTCGTACTGGGCGACGAGTTTGCGGCATCCGTCGAAGAACACCTTGCCTTCGCGGGTGGGCACGAGCGGCCGTTTCGAGCGCTCGATGAGCTGCACGCCGAGGCGGTTTTCGAGCTGGCCGACGAGCTGGCTCGCCGCCGATTGGGAGATGCCGTTGTCCTCGGCGGCCCGCGAAAAGCTCCGCCGGGCCACGATGTCGCAGAACACCTTGAGCGACTTGAGATTCACGGCAGACCCTCCCCCCGGGTTCGCGGCCCACGCGGAGTGACCCCGGGGAAAACCGATGGAACAGGCAAAGATTCAGGTCGGATGAGGAAAACAAATGATGCCTCAGGCCATCATTTGCAAATCGAATACAGACTAGCCGGCTCACGGTGAGGGTCAAGGGGCTCGAGTCCGCAAAAAATCATCCCGGAGCCTCGCGCGGCGCCGTGGCAACCGTCCGCTGATTCACGCCCGACCTCCATCCCCCGCGTGTCCCGCGTCTCACCCAGCCTGTGAGGTCGTTACGACCTGCAGAATCGCCGCGACCCGAACCGATGAAGGAGACGCTCCCATCGTGTCGACGGATCGGGGAGATCGCGCCACCGCGCGGCTCGGATGCGGTACCCACAGCGGGACTCTCGTGCGCGCGGCATCGTCCTGACGCTGGCCATCGGACTGGTCCTGCCGTCGGTCAGGGCGCTCACGCAGCCCCTCGCGCAGGAGATCGCCGAACCTGCCACGCCGCTCGTCGAGGGAGTCGGGGAAAGCACGGTTCCCGAGGACTGGTCGGACGAGGCGCGACTCCAGTCGCGGATCGACGCCGCGGTCGACGCGCGGCTCGCCGGGATTCCGCATCCCCGCTACGTGCCGGCCACCGACCTCGTGCCACCTCGCGGAATCGTGCTCATCCAGACCGACCCGCGCCGGGGCGAATTTCCCATCAGCCTCGCGATGACCGGCTACCTGCAGCCGCGCTGGTTCCAGTTCGCGCGCGACTCCACCGAGTGGACCTACAACTCGGGGCGTGAGCGCACGGTCGAGAACATCAACACGTTCAACATCAACCGCTTCCTGCTCGCGTTCACCGGCCACGTGGTGGACGAGCGGCTGCTCTACAACTTCGCGCTCTTCGGCACGACGAACGCCGGCATCCGCGCCGGTGTCGTGCCGATCGGCCAGGCGGGATGGCGGTTCGACGACGCCGCGACCTTCGGCGTGGGCATGACGATCGTGCCCGGCTCGCGCGAGTGGTCCGACGCCCAGCAGTGGACCATCGGCGTCGATCGGAGCATGGCCAACACGTTCTTCCGTCCGGGCTTCAGCCCCGGCGCGCAGTTTTCCGGCATGCTCGCCGAGGACACGCTGCATTACCGCGCCGGCGTGTGGAACGCCATCGACGGTGGCACCACCGGCGTGCTCCGCCGCGGCACCTCGATGGCCTGGGCCGGCAACACCTGGTGGGAGCCGCTGGGGGCGTTCGGGCTCGGCCCGGGCGACATGGAGGTGCACGATGACCCCGTCGTGCGGCTGGGCACCACGGGCGTGTATGCCCCGACGTATCCGCCCTTCATCTTCCCCGGCAGCAACCCGGAGGACACGATCGTGCGGCTCTCCGACGGCACGCCGATCGCGGAGCCGAACGCGCTCGGGCCCGACTCGCAGATCAATCGCTTCGTCTACCAGCTCGCGACGGTCGATGCCGCGTGGAAATGGCGGGGTGTCGGCATCTTCTGCGAGTACTACTGGCGGCTGCTCGACGGGTTCCGTGGCACCGGTGTGTTCGAGCGAGCGAGCACGTTCGACCAGGGCGGCATGGGATACCTCTCGTGGTGCTTCGTGCCGCGCACCTACGAGGCCTACGCCCGCTCCAGCGTCGTCACCGGCCCCTACGGAACCGGCCAGGAGTACGGTGGCGGCCTCAACTGGTACCTGCGACGGAGCCGCCAGGCACGGCTCACGCTCGAGGGTCTCTACATGAATCGCAATCCCGCCCAAAACCTGCTCTATCCCTACCGCGCCGGCTACACCGGGACGGCGATCCAGACGCAGCTCCTCGTGATCTTCTGAGTGCATCGGGCGGCTGCGGACTTTTTCGCCTGTCTGCACGAGTGCACTCGATGTGTGGTGACGCGCCGGCTTCGGGGGGCGGCAAAAGTCTCCTCGCTCGGGCCGTGGCGGCCACTCGCTCGGGAAGCGTTCGCCGACCCCCCTCGCCTCGTCGGTTCGTCGATTACCCCGGCGACGCCCTGAGGTGGCACTCGATGTGTGGTGACGCGCCGGCTTCGGGGGACGGCAAAAGTCTCCTCGCTCGGGCCGTGGCGGCCACTCGCTCGGGAAGCGTTCGCCGACCCCCCTCGCCTCGTCGGTTCGTCGATGGCCTCGGCGACGAAACGCGGAAGCCGGGTCCGCTTCAGATGATGGCCAGCGGGTCGCGGCCGGCCTCGAGCGTGCCGCGGGTCACGCCGACGCGGTTCGACGCCCGCAGCCCGGCCCAGACGGCGCGGCCGGTGGTGCGACCCGCCAGCAGGTCGCGGTATGCCGTGACGATGGCCCGGATGTCGGCGGGTGGCTCGTCGAGCAGCTCGAGCCGCAGGTGGCGGACGCCGCCGGCCAGCAGCGACGCCACCGCCTCGGCGCCGCTCTGCGGGACGGCGTTGAAGAGCGTGTTGCGGCAGCCGACGTCGGCCGTGAGCAGGTGCTCGACGCCGACGCGGTCGCGCAGTCGTACGACGTGGTCGTCACAGGGCCGACCGCAGTTGGTCTTGTTCGTGCCCGGCGAGAGCACCGCGCAGAAGACGCAGTGCTCCATGTGGAACATCGGCATGTGCTGGTGGATCACCACCTCGAGCGTCGTGGCATCGCAGGCGTGGACGAGTTCGAGGAGCTGCTCGCGATTGCAGTCGTACGACGCCGTGATCCGCTCGCAGCCGTGATCGAGAAAATACGCCGCCGAGACCGGATTGGTCACGTTGAGCGAGAAGTCGCCGATCGCCGTGACGCCCCGCTCGCGGAAGAATCGCAGGCCGGCGACGTTCCGCACGAGGACGGCGTCGGGATCGTGGCGGGCGAGCGCGGCGAAGATCCCCGTCTCGTCGGGCTTCTGGATGCGCGGCGTGGCGATCGCGAGGACGGCTCCCGCGGCGCGCGCCATGGCGACCGCCTCGCGGTAGAGGCGGATGTCGGCGAAGTCCGCCTGGAGTCGGCGTTCGCCGAGGTCGAGCACCGCCCGCAGCTGGTCGAGCGATCGGACGAGCACGTGCAGCGTCGGCAGCGTGTCCTTCCCGGCGGGACGCCGGCCGACGGCGGCGAGCAGATCGCGGGCGACCGCCTCCGGAGGCCGGGGGACGGGGCGCCTCGGCGCCTCGGCCACCACGGCCTCGAGCGCCGCGACCAGGTCCCTGCGCAGCTTCCCGAGGACGCTGAAGGGCACGAGCGGCCGCCCCTCGATCGTCGCCGTGAGCTGGCCGAGCTCGAACGGCGTCCCGCCGAGCCGGCCGAATTGGGCGCGGAGCGTCTCGACGTCGAGCGGATGCTTCGTCGCGGCGACCGACGGCTCGTCCGCCGTCACCTCGCATGACCGACCGTCGGCATGGCGCGCCGCGACGCGGACCGGATCCCCGACCCTGGCGACGACGTGCAGATCGATCGGCCGGCGTCGCCGCGGCGCGTCGCCCGCGTAGGTCCGCCGCAGGCGGCTCGTCAGCTCCGGGTCGTCGGTCTTCCAGACACGTCGGCCGATCGTGATGCCGGACGGGTCGAACGCGTCGGCGGCGAAGGCCAGCTCGACGACGCCCGCGTCCACCCGTTCGGTGAGCGAGCGGCGTTCGGTGAACACCTCGTAGACACGGCCGCCCACGAGGGCGTCGCCCGGACCGCCGGCCTCGAAGGCCACGCCGTCGCCACGCTTCACCCCCGCGACGAGTCGCACCGCGATGCGCCCGCCGCGCACGCCCGTCACGTGTCCGAGCAGGACGCCGCGCTTCGCGCTCGACGTCGCGGGCACGAGCATCTTGTGGTCGCAGCCCTCGAGCCAGCCGGGGGAAAAGCCCCGCGAGAACGACAGCTCCATCTCCTCCACCTGCCGGGGCGTGAAGGCGACCGGCCTCCCGGCGAGCGCCGTGTCGATCGCCTCCCGGTAATGCCGCGTGATGTTGGCGACGTAGTCGGGCGTCTTGAGCCGGCCCTCGATCTTGAGCGCCGCCGCGCCGGCCGCCACGAGCTGCGGCACGAGCGCGAAGCCGGCGAGGTCCTGGGGCGAGAGCAGGTAGGTCCGCTCGCCCAGATCGACGTCCGCACCATCGCAGACGAGCGTGTAGGGCAGGCGGCAGGCCTGCGCGCACTGGCCGCGATTCGCGCTGCGACCGCCGAGCGACTCGCTCGTGAGGCACTGGCCCGAGTAGGCCACGCAGAGCGCGCCGTGCACGAACACCTCGAGCGGCATCGTCGTCTCGCGTGCGATGGCCGTGATCTCGGCGATCGAGAGCTCGCGGGCCACCACGACCCGCTCGCAGCCGAGATCCTCGGCCAGCCGGATCGTCTCGGCGCTCGTCAGCGTCATCTGGGTCGAGGCGTGCAGTGGCAGGTCGGGGCAGATCTCCCGGGCGAGCCGGGCGGCCCCGACGTCCTGCACGAGCGCGGCATCGACGCCCGCTTCCGCCACGGCGGCGACCGTCCGGGCGAACGCCGCGAGCTCGCCCGTGAAGACCAGCGTATTGAGCGTCGCGTAGCCCTTCACGCCGCGGCGGTGCAGCAGCCGCATGACGTCGGGCAGCTCGTCGAGCGCGATGTTTTCCGCGCGGGCACGGGCGTTGAAGCCCGTGTCGAGCCCGAAGTAGACGGCGTCGGCGCCGTTTTCGATCGCCGCGGTGATGCACGCGCGGTCCCCGGCCGGCGCGAGGAGTTCGGGGACGCGGTTCATGCCGGGAGTATAGACGGCCGCGTGCGGCGAACGGCGTTCGGCGGTCGCGTCGGGCGCCGCCGTCCGCGACGGGGCGCGTCGCCCGTCGGCGCCCCGTTTCGTCCGCCATTTTCCGCGGGCGTCGCCGGGCATAGAATCGGCGGCTTTCCGAGACGCCCTCCCTGCGCAAGGACCGTGCCGCCCGTGTCCGCCAAGTCCGAGAAGCCCGTCAAGGCCGCCGGCGCCGCAGTGCCGGCGCTGACGACCGCCCAGAAGAAGGCGATCCAGAAGGCCGACACGCTCATCGAGGCGCTCGGCTGGATCCGCCGATTTCGTGACACCACCACGGTCGTGAAGCTCGGCGGCAGCGTCGCCGAGCATCCCGACTCGTTGCGGCACCTGCTCCTCGACATCGTCTTCATGTCGACGCTCGGGATGCGGGTGGTGGTCGTGCACGGCGGCGGCAAGGCGATCAGTCGGGCGATGGACGCGGCCGGCATCGAGCCACACTGGGTGCAGGGTCGGCGGTACACCGACGATGCGACGCTCGCGATCGTCGAACGGGTGCTCGCCACCGAGGTGAATCACGACCTGGCGGCGCGGATCGAGGAATACGGCGGGCGGGCGATGCCGCTCAACTTCAGCACCACCAACGTGCTCTTCGGCGAGCGCCTCGCGCTCACCGGGCCGGCCGGCGAGTCGCTCGACCTCGGGCACGTCGGTGAGGTGACGCGGGTCGACCGGCTCACGATCGACAACCTCACCTACGCCGGGCAGGTGCCGGTGATCCCCTCCATGGCCATCACGGCGGATGGCCAGAAGCTCAACGTCAACGCCGACACGGCCGCCACCGCGGTCGCGGCCGCGATCGGTGCGGAGAAGCTCGTGGTGCTCTCCGACATCCCCGGCGTGCTGCGGGACGTCGCCGACCCGGAGAGCCTCATCCACTCGCTGTCGGCGGAGGAGGCGAGGCGGCTGATCGCCGACGGCACGATCGCCTCGGGCATGATCCCCAAGATCGAGGGCTGCCTCGAGACGCTCGCCCAGGGCGTCAAGAAGATCCACATCATCGATGGCAGGATGCGTCACGCCCTCCTCCTCGAGATCTACACGACCAGCGGCGTCGGCACCGAACTGGTGCGGGACGGCGCGACGAGCCCGGCGGTCGCGGCGGGTGTCGTCGCGGCGGTCGGCTGATCCGCACACCGCCCAGCCGGACACGACCGGCGCCGTCCGCCCCTCCGATCCCGACATCCCAGCCCGCCGCAGCACGAGCCACCGCCCGGAGACTTTCGTCATGGCCACCATCGATCAGTCGGCCCACGTCGTCGGCCCGAAGACCCAGGCCGTCGTCGACACGTTCGCCCGCTATGTCGTGCCAAACTACCGCCGCTTTCCGGTCTGCCTCGAGCGCGGCTCGGGATCGCGGGTCTGGGATGCCGAGGGCACGGAGTACCTCGACCTGTTCCCGGGCTGGGGCTGCAACCTGCTGGGCCACTGCCCGGAGCCGGTGGTGCGTGCGGTTCAGGAGCAGGTGGCGAAGCTCGTCCACGTTCCCAACACGTGGTACATCGAGCAGCAGGGGGAATGGGCGAGGCTCCTCTCCGAGCGGTCCTTCGGCGGGCAGGCCTTCTTCTGCAACTCGGGCACCGAGGCCAACGAGGCCGCGATCAAGCTCGTGCGGCTGCGGACGAACGGGCAGCGGTACAAGATCATCACCTTCACCGGCGGCTTCCACGGTCGCACGATGGGGAGCGTGTCGGCCACGGCCCAGCCGAAGTACCACGAGGGTCTCGGGCCGATGCTGCCCGGCTTCCAGTACGCGCCGCACGGTGATCTCGAGGCCGTGGCACGGCTGATTGACGATCGCACGGGGGGCATCCTCGTCGAGCCCATCCTCGGCGAAGGGGGCGTCGTGCCCGCACCCGCCGGCTTTCTCCAGGGCCTCCGCCGACTCGCCGACGAGCACGATCTCGTGCTCGTCTTCGACGAGGTGCAGTGTGGCTGCGGTCGCACGGGTCGCTGGTTCGGCTACCAGCACTTCGACGTCGTGCCCGACGCGATCACGCTGGCGAAGAGCCTCTGCGCCGGCGTCGCGGGCGGCGCCATCCTCGCGACCACGGATCTCGCGAGGCACCTCCGTCCCGGGATGCACGCGGCCACCTTCGGCGGGAACCCCGTCGCCGCGGCCGCGGGCATCGCCGCGATCCGGATGATCGAGGAGCAGGGACTGCTCGACCACGTCGAGCGGGTGGCGGGGGTGTTCCGCGACCGGCTGACCGCGCTGCAGGAATCGTGCGACGCCGTGCGCGACGTCCGCGTGCTCGGCATGATGGTCGGCGTCGACCTCGACTTCGACGGGGCGGCGGTCGTGCAGGCCTGCCTCGATCGCAGGCTGCTCGTCAATTGCACGCAGGGCCACGTCATCCGCCTCCTGCCGGCCATGACGCTCTCCGAGGCCGAGGCGCACGAGGGGTGCGACCGACTCGCCGCGGCGATCCTGGAATGTGCCGAGGCCTCGCGGCAGTCGGTGCCGGCGTGAAGGGACCGGGTTGCATGCGGCACGTCGTCGTCCCGGAGGATCTCAGCGCGGCCGAGGTCGAGGCGGTGTTCGCGGTCGCCCGCGACCTCCAGGAGAAGGACGACGCCGGCCGGCGCGACGCCCTGCTGCCGGGGCGCGTCCTCGGGCTGCTCTTCGAGAAGCCGAGCCTGCGCACCCGGGTCAGCTTCCAGGCGGCGATGGCCCATCTCGGCGGGTCGAGCCTCTTCCTCGGCCAGGACACGGGCTTCGCGAGCACCCGCGAGAGCATCGCCGACTTCGGCCGGGTGCTCAGCCAGTACGTCGATGCGATCGTCTGCCGCACGACCGCCCACGAGACGCTCGTGCAGCTCGCCGCCGTCGCGACGGTGCCCGTCGTCAACGGCCTGTCCGACTACTGCCATCCCTGCCAGGCGCTCGCCGACATCTACACGCTCAGGCGCCACGTCGGGCGCGTCGCCGGGCTGACGCTCGCCTTCGTGGGCGACGGCAACAACATGGCCCGCTCGCTCGCCGTGGTCTGCGGGCAGCTCGGCATGCGGTTCGTGCTCGCCGCCCCGCCGGCCTATCAGTTCAGCGACGCCTTCCGGGCCCACCTGCGGACGATCCTGCCCGAGGCCGACATCACCGAGACGGCCGACCCGCGGGCCGCGGTGCGGGATGCGGCGGTGGTCTACACCGACGTCTGGACGAGCATGGGCCAGGAGGGCGAGCGGGCCGCACGGCGGCAGGCGCTCACGCCATTCCAGGTCAACGAGGCGCTCATGGCCTGCTGCCCCGACGCGCTCTTCATGCACTGCCTGCCCGCCAACCGTGGCGAGGAGGTGACCGACGCGGTGATCGACGGCCCGCAGAGCGTGGTGGTCGAGGAGGCCGCCAACCGCATGCATCTGCAGAAGGGGCTGCTCGCCTGGCTCCTCGGCCACGCGTAGCGTGCATGCGGATGGTGCGGAGCGGTGACGGAAGAGGCAGAGCAGACGAGGCGAAGGGGGGTCGGCGAACGCTTCCCGAGCGATCGGCCGCTGCGGCCGGAGCGAGGAGACTTTTGCCGCCCCACGAGCCGGTGCTTCACCGAACGCAGAGACGCTCGAGCGGGTGACCGGACGCCGACACGCACCCGCCTGCGGGATGCGGTCCGCGCGGTGCTCAGCCCCGGCTGTGCAGACCGCACTCGGTCTTCGCCGTGCCGCTCCAGCGTCCCGCGCGCTCGTCCTCGTCGGCGCCGACGGCCCGGGTGCAGGGCTGGCAGCCGATGCTCACGTAGCCCTTGTCGTGAAGCGTATTGTAGGGCACGTCCTCCCGCACGATCGCGTCCCACACCATCGCCTTCGTCCAGTTGGCCAGCGGCGAGACCTTCACGACCCCGAACTTGTGGTCCCAGCCGACGATCGGGGCGGCGGCCCGGTCGGGGCTCTGGTCGCGGCGGATGCCGCTCATCCAGGCATCGAACCGATCGAGCACGCGGCGGATGACGGCGAGCTTGCGATCCCCGCAGCAGCGGTCGGGGTCGGTGCGGTAGATCGGGCCGCCATGGAGCTGCTCGTAGTCGGGCACCGCCAGCTCCGGACGCTCGAGCACGACGTCGATCCCGTACCGCTGCCGGATCCGCTCCCGCAGGTCGAGCGTCTCCGGAAACTGGTATCCCGTGTCGAGATTGAAGACGTGCGTCTGCGGCGCGACGGATGCGATCCAGTGCAGGATCAGGCACCCCTCCGGCCCGAAGGCCGTCGCCATCGTGAGCTTCGGGCCGTAGCGGTCCGCGGCCCAGCGGACGATCTCGGGCGGTGTCGCCGTTTCGAGCTCGCGGCTCGCCCGGGCGAGACTCTCACGGACTGCGGGCGACACGGCCGGCGCCTCGGCGGGCATCGTGGCGGGGTCACCGTCGGCCATGGGGATCCCGGAGCAGGTGGGGTGGGATTCCAAGAGAATAAGCCACCCTCCGTGTTCCATCGACCCGGGGCGTGCGGGCGGCGCAGTCGGAGGGGCGGGCATGGCGCCGTTTCGCTGCCTTGCGCCGCCGCCGCCGGCGACCCTCCCCAGCCGCTCGAAATAGGGAACAATGGCGGCCGGCAACCGCGTGGCGCGGAGGCCTTCCGCGGAGCATCTCGGCATGGCGCGCAGCGTGGCGTTGGCGGTCGATCTCGGTGCCTCGGGGGGCCGGGTGGTGGCGGGCACGTTCGACGGCCGGCTGCTCGAACTCGAGGAGATCCACCGGTTCGAGAACGGTCCGGTTCCGCTCGGCGGCCGGCTCGTCTGGGATCTGCCGAGGCTCTGGCAGGAGGTGGTCGAAGGACTGCGACGCGCGGGCGACCGGCACGGAGGGGCGGTGACGAGCGTGGGCGTCGACACCTGGGGGGTCGATTTCGGCTTCCTCGGCGCCGACGACGACCTGCTCGCGAACCCGGTCTGCTACCGCGACCAGCGCACCCGCGGCATGCTCGCCGCGGCCGAGCGGGTCGTGCCTCGCAGCGAGATCTTCGACGCCACCGGGCTCCAGTTCATGGAGATCAACTCGCTGTATCAGCTCATCGCGATGCGCGAGGCGCGGTCGAGCGTCCTCGCCGCGGCGGACCGCTTCCTCATGATCCCCGACATCTTCCACTGGCTGCTCTGTGGGCAACGGTCGAACGAGCGCACCAACGCGACGACGACGCAGTGCTTCGATCCCCGCGCCGGCGGGTGGGCCTTCGGCCTGCTCGACCGCTTCGATCTGCCGCGACACCTCTTCGCTCCCGTCGTCGAGCCGGGCACGTCGCTCGGGCCGCTCCGCGGCGACGTGGCGGCCGACACACGCCTCACGTCGGCCCGCGTCATCCTGCCCGGCTCGCACGACACCGCCAGCGCCGTGGCCGCCGTGCCCGCGGCCGATCCGCCCAGCGCGCGGCCGGACTGGAGCTACGTCAGCCTCGGGACCTGGGCGCTCGTGGGTGCCGAGCTGGACCGGCCGCTGGTCACCCCCGAATGCCTCGCGCGGAACTTCACGAACGAGGGGGGCGTCGGCGGCACGACGCGCCTCCTCAAGAACGTCAGCGGGCTCTGGCTCGTGCAGCAGTGCCGTGCCGCCTGGCAGCGTTCGGGACAGGGCTGGACCTGGGACCAGCTGACCGCGCTGGCAGCCGAGGCGCCGCCGCTGGTCACGCTCGTCGACCCGAACGATCCCGCGCTCGTCGCCCCGCCCGACATGCCCGAGGCGATCCGCGCGCTGGCGCGGGCGTCGGGACAGCCGGTGCCGGAGAGCACCGCGGCCGTCGTGCGCACCGCGCTCGAGAGCGTGGCCGTGGCGATTCGTCGCACGCTCGGCGAACTCGACGGCCTGCTCGGGCGTCGCGTCTCGCGGGTGCACGTCGTCGGGGGCGGCGTCCAGAACCGCCTGCTCTGCCAGATGATCGCCGATGCGACGGGCCGCACGGTGATCGCCGGTCCCGTCGAGGCGACCGCGATCGGCAACCTGCTCGTGCAGCTGCTCGGGCGGGATGGCTCGGTCGATCTGCGTCAGGTGCGGGCCATCGTCCGCGACAGCTTCGAACCGGCCCGCTACGAGCCCCGTGACGCCGCGCGCTGGAACGACCGCCTCGGGAGGGCGTGAGCGGGCGCTCGCACGTGCGCGCCGGCCCGATGGCGGCTCACGCCGCCTGCTGCCGGGCCGGTCGCTTCGTGACACGGCCGTGGTCCACCTCGATGATCGCGTCGGCGAGTGCGAGGGTGCTCGCGCGATGCGTGATCATGATCACGGTGCGGTTCTCGACGTAGCGGGCGAGCGCCTCGTGGATGAGCCGCTCGCTCTCGACGTCGATCTGGCTCGTCGCCTCGTCGAGCACGAGAATCTCGGCGTCCCGGAGGAACGCGCGGGCCAGCGCGATCCGCTGCCGCTGGCCGCCCGAGAGGCGAAAGCCGTTGGGCCCCACCATCGTGCGGTAGCCGTCGGGGAAGTCGGCGATGAAGTCGTGGGCGTGGGCCTTGCGGGCCGCCGCCTCGATCTCCTCCTCGGTGGCGTCCCAGCGTCCGTACCGGATGTTGTAGAGGATCGATTCGTTGAAGAGCTCGGTCTGCTGGGTGACGATCGCGAGGCGGCCGCGCAGGTCGGCCAGGGCGATCTCGGTCAGCGGCACGTCGTCCAGGAGCACCCGGCCCTCGGTCGGGTCGTAGAAGCGGCAGATGACGTTGACCAGCGTGCTCTTGCCGCCGCCGTTGGGCCCCACGATCGCCACCCGCTCGCCGAAGGGAATCGAGAGGCTCACCTCGCGGAGCACGGTGTCGGCGCCGTCGTACCCGAACGACACGTTCTCCAGCCGGATCTCCCGATGGGGCGACGCGACGGGCCGCGGGTGGGCGGCGTCGACGAGCTTCGACGGCGTGTCCAGGAGCGGGTAGAGCGCCTGGGCGCCGACGGTGCCCACGTTGAATCCGGTGATCACGCCCGAGAGCTTCCGCACCGGGTCGCTCGCCCCGATGAGGAAGCCGAAGAAGATCATGATGCCCGGCACCGTCATCGGCTGCTCCGTGATGGTGATGCCGAAGATCTGCGTCTCGCGGTTGATGACCAGCCAGGCGCCGATGGCGATCGACGTGGCCACCATGCCGATGCCGAGGATCTCCGTGATCGGGTTGGCGAGTGCGTGGTAGAAGGCGTGCCGCATGCCGTGCCGCAGCATGTCCTTCGTGCAGGCGCGAAACCGCCGGCGCTCGAAGTCCTCCATCGTGTAGGCCTGCACGGTGAGCACGTTGTTGAGCGCCTCGAGGAGGACGTGGTGGAAGGCCCGCGACCGCGCGAGGATGCTCTTCGAGATCGCGCGCACGCGGCGGTTGAGCCAGACCATCAGAAACCCGACGACGGGGGCGAGCAGCAGGCAGGCGAGCGTGAGCCGCCACGACACCGCCAGGGCGCAGCCCAGGCAGGCCATGATCTTCAGCGGCTCGGTGACCGCCCCGCCGTAGACGCTCGTGATGCCGCTGGCGAGCATCTCGGAGGTGCTCGTCACCTGCGCCATGAAGCCCGCCGAGCCGTGCCGCATGAACTGGGCGCGGTCGAGCGACAGCGCCTTGTCGAAGATCTTGATGCGGATGGTGCGCGAGATGTTCATCGCCACCCAGGAGACGAGCATCGTGCTCGTGAGCAAGAGCGCGTGCTTGAGGAACGTGCTCACGACCACGAGCGCCACCATGAGGAGCACCGTGCGGAAGGCGTCGCGCGGCACGAACCGCTCCAGCCACGGCGCGAGGCGGCGGCCGCCCGCGACGACGGCCCGGTCGGCCTCCGCGCCGGCGGCGAGCGCCTGCACCCGCCGGCGCGCCCGCGCGGCGGTGTCGGGATCGAGGCCCGAGTCGGTCAGGCGGGCCTCGAGGACCGCGGATTCGGCCCGGCCGGTTTCCAGCCTCCGCTCCGCGGCCTCGACCCGGGAGTCGTTCCACGACTGGAGCGAGTCGCCGCGCAGGGTCACCTCGATGATCGGAAAGAGGGCGGCGATGTTCGCCCCCCAGAGCACGGCGACGCCGGCCGAGCAGGCCATGGCCGCGACGAGCAGGGGCCAGCTCTTCGCGGCCTCACGCAGCGCCCTCAGGAAGTAGTGCATGGGCCGCCCGTCCCTCGTCACCGCTCGTGCCGCCGGTGCAACGGCCCGGCGCGCACGCCGGCAGGGGCGGGAAGATAGGGAGGACGGGGCCGTCGCTCAAGGCCGCGTTGCGGCCGAAAAGGACCGCCTGCCGAGCCGCAGTTCGGCGGCCAGGAGCGTGTTCGAGAGGAGCATCGCCACCGTCAGCGGCCCCACGCCACCCGGGACCGGGGAGATCCAGCCGGCCACCCGCCGGACCGCCTCGAAGGCGACATCCCCGACGAGCCGGCCGTCCACCCGGTTGGTGCCGACGTCGACCACCGCGGCGCCGGGCTTCACCATGTCGGCCGTGATGAGCCCGGGTCGGCCGGCGGCCGCGACCAGGATGTCGGCCCGCCGTGTCTCGCCGGCAAGGTCGCGCGAGCGGGAGTGACAGATCGTCACGGTGGCATCGCCCCCGATGGCCGGCATCCCGGGCAGGGATGTGCCGCGCGAGGCGAGCAGCAACGCGAGCGGCTTGCCCACGATGTCGCTCCGGCCGACGATCACGGCGTGACGTCCGGCGGTTTCGATTCCGGCGTCGATGAGCATCCGCTGCACGCCGGCGGCGGTGCACGGAATGAACCTCGGCCTGCCCTGCGAGAGGAGCCCGGCGTTCTCCGGATGGAATCCATCGACGTCGCGATCCGGCGGCACGGCATCGAGCACCGCCGTGGCATCCACCCGCGCGGGAAGCGGCAGCTGCACGAGGATGCCGTCGGCAGGAGCGCTCTCCTCGCGGGCGATCCGCTCGACGAGCTGCACGAGATCGGCGGTGGAAGCCGTCTCGGCCACCGGCACGACGACCGCGTCGATGCCCACGCGGGCCGCCGCCTGCGCCTTCGCCTTCACGTACGACGCGCTCGCCGGCAGGTCACCGACGAGGACGACCACGAGCCGTGGCCTCCGGCCCACCATCGTCGTGAAGGTCGCCACCTCGGCCCGCAGCGACTCCTCGATGTGCGTCGCCAGCCGTCTCCCATCGAGAAGGACGGCCGCGCTCATGGCGCGGCCTGCGGAACCCCGTCCGCCGCCGCCGACCACGCGCGCCACCGCGCGTCGATGTCGGCCGCCGCCGCGTCCCCTTCGTGGAGCACGACGAGGTGGCGGAACGTCAGCGCCCCGCCGGACGGGATCGTGTGGGCGCCGGCCCCCGGGGCGGCCTTCGTGAAGTCGTGCACGCCGAACGGATTGGCGGCGAAGAGCCCGTACTCGCGGGCGTGCCAGGACGTCGGGTGGCGGAGGTTCGCCGGATGGTCGAGGATCGCCACGCCGACCGCGCGGCCATCGACCGTGCCCGAGTAGTCGACCCATCGGGCGGCCTTTCCCCACGCCGCGCCGTCCACGTCTCCCGCCGCGTTGACGATGCGGCCCGTCGCTCCGGTCGAGCCGTTGGCATCCTTGGGCTGGAGCGCCGGATGCACCCGCAGGGCGAAGGTGCCCTCCTTCGTGTCGCCGAAGGTGACGGGGCCGTGGTCGGCGCGGATCGTGATCGAGTGGTCGATCGTCCGCACCCCCGCCCCGCCTCCGAAGACGAGCCGCCGGGTGTCGGTGCAGACGACACGGCCGTCGCCGGCGAGCCAGCGTGCCGTGGCCTCGAGGACGCCCCGCGCGCCCGCCTCGGTGCGCACGATCGAGCCGTGCTCGATCCGGGGACCGGCGCGCGACTCGGCCTTCGCGGCGAGCGGGTGCGAAGCCCAGAAGTCGTGGCCGTTGACGCTGCCGTGCGTGAACCAGAACGACTCATGGTGCGGATGATCCTTCGCCTCGCCCGCCACGCCCTCGACGATCGGATACTGGCGCGTCAGTCCCGATTCCGTCGGGCCGATGAGCGGAAAGAGGATCGGTTTGGGGTGTCCCTGGAACACGTAGGCGGTGAAGGGCTTTCCGTCGAGGCTGACGGCGACGCGGTCGTCGAGCCGCTCGAAACGGACTTCGGCCGACGTGCCCCGGGCCACGAAGACCGCGGCAGCGAGTGACGCGATCAGGACCGCCCGGGACGGCCGGAGGCACGGGATCATCGCGTGCCCTCCACGAACTGCAGCCGCAGCTGATGCTGGATCTCGTCGAGGAGCCGGCGCTCGTCGCCCGACAGGTTGCCCCGCGTCTTCTCCTCGAGCATGGTCAGCGTGTCGATGAAGTGCTTCGCCGTGAGGACGTTGCGATGCGTCTGCTTCGTGATGGGGTTCGGAATCCTGCCGAGCGCCATGAGCGCCTGCGTGAAGAGCGTCTGCACGAGGAACTCGAACGTCGCCGGAGGCGCGACGCCGGATTCCATCGCGGCGGCGATCTCGTCGGCGTCGACGTCGCCCGAACCATCACCCGGATCGCTGCTCACGACTGCCCCTCCCTCGTCCACGTGTGTCCCCGGCGACCGGGGCCGTCCGGTCGCCTCATCCCTCCGTCACCCACGCGCTGCCGGCGTGCCGCTCCACGGCGGCCGCCACGAGCCCGGCGAAGAGCGGGTGGGCCGCCGTCGGCTTGCTCTTGAACTCGGGGTGGAATTGTACGGCCACGAACCACGGATGGTCGGCGAGCTCCACGATCTCCACGAGATCGCCGCCGGGACTCGTGCCGGCGATGACGAGGCCGGACGCCTCGAGCACCCCGCGGTACTTCGGGTTGAACTCGTAGCGGTGCCGATGCCGCTCGGAGATCGACTCGCGTCCGTACGCCGCCGCCGAACGCGTGCCGTCGGCGAGCACGCACGGCTGGGCGCCAAGCCGCATGGTGCCCCCCTTCTGCACGACGCCGTGCTGCTCCTCCATCAGGCAGATCACGGGATGCGGCGTGTCGCGGGCGAACTCGGTCGAGTGCGCGGCGGCGAGGCCGGCGACGTTCCTCGCGGACTCGATCACGGCGCACTGCATGCCCAGGCAGATGCCCAGGAACGGCAGGCGGCGCTCGCGGGCGAAGCGCACCGCCTCCACCTTCCCCTCGATGCCGCGCTCGCCGAATCCGCCCGGCACGATGAGCCCGTCGAAGCCGGCCAGCAGCCGCTCAGCCCCCTCGCGCTCGATCTCCTCGCTCTTGATCGGCTGCACCCGCACCTGCGTGCGGTGGGCGATGCCGCCGTGGTCGAGCGCCTCGTAGATGCTCTTGTAGGCGTCCCGGTGCTCGGCGTACTTCCCCACCAGCGCGATCGACACCTCGTGCTCGGGATTGCGGAGCCGGTGGAGGATGTCGTGCCACTCGTCGAGATCGGCCTGCGGGGCCTGCAGGCCGCAGCGCCGGAGGATGATCTCGTCGATCCGGTTGCCCTGGAGCGACAGCGGCACCTCGTAGATCGAGAAGTCCTTGTCGCGTTCCTCGATCACCGCGTCGAGCGGCACGTTGCAGAAGAGCGCGATCTTCTCCCGGTCCGCCACGTCGAGCGCCCGCTCGGTGCGGCAGACGAGGATGTCGGGCTGGATGCCGATCTGTCGGAGGATGCCGACGGAGTGCTGCGTGGGCTTCGTCTTGAGCTCGCCCGCCGCCTTGAGATACGGCACGAGCGTCAGGTGGATGAACATGCAGTTCTCGCGCCCGACCTCGAGCGGAATCTGCCGGATCGCCTCGAGGAACGGCAGGCTCTCGATGTCGCCGACCGTGCCGCCGATCTCCGTGATCACCACGTCGGTCCCGGGGCCGGCGAGCCGCCGCACCACCTCCTTGATCTCGTTGGTGACGTGCGGAATCACCTGCACCGTCTTGCCGAGGAACTCGCCGCGACGCTCCTTGTTGATCACCGACAGGTAGATCTGCCCGGTGGTGTAGTTGCTCTCGCGGGTCAGCGGCGTGGAGGTGAACCGCTCGTAGTGGCCCAGGTCGAGGTCGGTCTCGCTCCCGTCGTCGAGCACGTACACCTCGCCGTGCTGATACGGGCTCATCGTGCCCGGATCGACGTTGATGTAGGGATCGAGCTTCTGGAGGCGCACCCGCAGTCCGCGGGCCTCGAGGAGCATGCCGATCGAGGCGCTCGTCAGGCCCTTGCCGAGCGAGCTGACGACGCCGCCGGTCACGAAGACGTGCTTCGTCGGGACACTGCTGGTCACGGTGCGAGCTCCTTCCCGTCCGCGGGTGCCGTCGCGAACCGCTCCGCGAGCGGCCGGCGCCGCGCTGCCCGGCCGGCGGCGATTGAACCAGCGGCGCTCCGGCCGGTCAAACCCCTCCCGCGCATCCCATGGGCGCGGCGGCGCCGTGACCGGCGGCAGGCGGCGGGGCGGCCCGTGGGGTAGAGTTGAGACATGAATCCGACCATCGCCCCGCCGCCGGCCAGCCAGCATCCCTCCACCTCGAACCTGCGGATCCGGAGCCTCGAGCCGCTCGTCCCGCCGGCGCGGCTCTGCGCGGTGCTGCCGCTCGATGACGCGGCGGCGCAGACCATCGTGGCGGGGCGTCACGCCGTCGAGCGGGTGCTCGACGGATCGGATCGACGGGTGATGGCGATCGTCGGCCCCTGCTCCATCCACGACCCCGCCGCGGCGCGGGACTACGCCGCCCGCCTCGGCCGGATCGCGGAGCGGGTGCAGGACCGGCTGCTGGTCGTCATGCGGGTCTACTTCGAGAAGCCGCGCACCACCGTCGGCTGGAAGGGGCTCATCAACGACCCGCATCTCGACGGCACGTTCGACGTCGCGGCCGGGCTGCGGCTCGCGCGCGGACTGCTCATCGAGCTCGCCCGCGCGGGCCTGCCGACCGCCACCGAGTTTCTCGAGCCGATCACGCCGCAGTACATCGCCGACACGGTGGTGCTCGGGGCGATCGGCGCACGGACGACCGAGAGCCCGACCCATCGGCAGATGGCCAGCGGACTCTCGATGCCCGTGGGCTTCAAGAACGCGACCGACGGCTCACTCCAGGTGGCGATCGACGCCATGCAGGCGGCGCGGGCGGAGCACAGCTTCCTGGGAATCGACAACGACGGCGGCACGTGCGTCGTCTCCACGACGGGCAACCCGTGGGGCGTGCTGATGCTGCGGGGCGGCCGTGGCGGTTCGAACTACGCGCCGGACGTGATGCAGGAGGCCCGCTCCCGGCTGGAGGCGGCGGGCCTGCCTCCGCGGCTCATCGTCGACTGCAGCCATGCGAACTCCGGCAAGGACCATCGGCGACAGGCGGTCGTGTGGCGTGACGTGCTCGCCCAGCGTGCCGCCGGCGACACGACGATCGTCGGTCTCATGCTCGAGAGCAACATCGTGGCGGGCAGCCAGCCGGCCGGCCCGCGCGACACGCTCGCCTACGGCGTGTCGATCACCGACGGCTGCATCGGGTGGGAGGAGACCGAGCAGCTGCTCGTCGAGGCGCACACGACCCTCGGTTGAGATTCGTCCCGGCGGCGTGGCCCCTCGCCCGGTGTGGTCGAAGCTTCAAAGGCGGCTGCGCGCGACCCCCGACCGGCTCCGCCGTCTCCCGTGGCGCACGCCTCCAGGCGTGCGGATGGACGTCGTCGACGTGCCGATGCCGCTCCCACTTTCCGCTTTCCGCGTCACGCCGTACCCTCCCACCATGCGTTCCGCTGTCATCGTCATCCCGGCCCGGCTCTCGAGCACGCGTCTCCCGCGCAAGATGCTCCTCTCCGAAACGGGGATGACGCTCGTCGAACACACCTGGCGGGCGGCGTCGGCGTCGCGGCAGGCCGCGACGGTCGTGGTCGTGACGGATGCCGAGGAGATCGCGGCCACCGTCAGGGGATTCGGCGGGCGGGTCGAGATGACATCGCCTGAGGCGCCGAGCGGGACGGCACGGATCGTCGAGGCGCTGCCGCGGCTGCCGCCGGCCGACGTCGTCGTGAACGTCCAGGGGGACGAGCCCGAACTCGCGGCGACGGCGATCGACACGGCGATCGGCCTGCTCGATCGTTGCCCCGGCGCGGGGATCGCCACGCTCGTGACGCCGCTGCGTTCCGCCACTGCACTCCTCGAGCCGTCGGTCGTGAAGGCCGTGCTGACGCCCTGGCGCGAGGGAGCCGACGCCGCGCCGGGAAAGGACGCGTGGCCGAGGTCGCCCGATCCATCGGCCCTCACGGCCGCGTGGCGTGCGCTCTACTTCAGTCGTGCCCCGGTCCCCGCTGCCCGAGACTTCCAGCCCGCGCTCCTCGCGGCCGACCCGCCGCTCTACTGGCAGCACGTCGGCCTCTACGCCTACCGGCGCGGCGTGCTCGAGGCCTGGGAATCACTGCCGGCGTCGCGGCTTGCCGCCCTGGAGAGCCTCGAGCAGCTGCGGGCCGTGGAGGCGGGAATTGCCATCGCCGCAGCCGCGATCGATCACGCCGCGCGTGGCATCGACACGCCCGCCGACTATGCCGCCTTCGTCACACGGTGGAACGCCGGCCGGACGTAGAACGCCACCGGGTTGAACAGTCGATGCGACACCCTTGGGCGACGAGGCGAGGGGGGTCGGCGAACGCTTCCCGAGCGAGCGGCCGCCGCGGCCGGAGCGAGGAGACTTTTGCCGCCCCCCGAGCCGGTGCTCCACCCCGAGAGAAGACGAGGCGAGGGGGGGTTGGCGAACGCTTTCCGAGCGAGCGGCCGCCGCGGCCGGAGCGGGGAGACTTTTGCCGCCCCTTCGAGCCCTTGCCACACCCCGAGAGAGGACGAGGCGAGGGGGGTCGGCGAACGCTTTCCGAGCGAGCGGCCACCGCGGCCGGAGCGAGGAGACTTTTGCCGCCCCCCGAGCCGGTGCCACACCCGACTCGGATCCGCTCCACGCTGACGTCAGCTGCGCGCGACCGGAACGATGAGGACGCTCGAGTGGGCGCTCGTGAGGAGCGCCTCGGACGTGCTTCCGACGAGCCACCGCGTGACGGCGTCGGAGGGCGTGCGTCCGACGACGATGAGGTCGATGCCGTCGACCCTCGAGCGCTCGAGGATTTTGTCGCCGGGATTGCCCTGCTCGACGAACGGCGGTCGGCGGCGGAAGACGGCGGGAAGGTCGGCTTCGAAGGCGGCGAGGCGGCGGCGCAGGTCCTCCACCTCCTCGTCATGCTCGTGCTTCCACGCGTCCGCGATCGCGGCGGTGTCGGGGTCGCGGGCCCGCTGCTCGAGCCAGGGGGGCAGCGGCCCCGCCAGCAGCGATTCCGCCACGCCGATGACACGTCCGTCGGTGTCATCGGGCCAGTGCAGCCGTCCGAGCAGGCTCGCGATGCTCGACCCACTCGCCGGCCGGTGCCCGACGAGGACCCGCAGGGGGCGCTCCGTGGGAGGCGGCATGCGGGCCACGAGCACGGGGAGCGTGGTCCCGTGCACCACCGCGCGCGACACGCTCCCGAGCAGGAATCCCTCGATCGCGCCATGGCCGCGCGCACCGACCACCACGAGGTCCGCGTGCCCTTCGCCGGCCGCGTCGAGCAGTCCGACGGCCGGCGGCTTGGGCGTGGTCATGAGCCGCGGCGGACGCGCCATCGTCTCGGGCAGTCGGGAGGCGGCCTCCGCCCGCAGCGCCTCCGCGACGCCATCGACGAGTCCGCGCTGCGCCGCCGGCAGTCGCCGCTCCATCTCGACCGGCGAGAAATAGAAGTCGACCTCGTCGACGCGCGGATCGACGAGTCGGCCGACGAGCCGGACCGCGTCGAGCGACCTGGATGAGCCATCGAGCCCGATCAGGATCTTCATCATCCACCACCTCCACGGTCCCGGCATCGCCGTCGACGAGCGGCTGTCCGAGCAGTGTAGCGGCGCGTGCGTGGACGCGTGTGTGCCGTCGATGATCGACGGTCGATCGACGCGGACCGCGGCGGACCCGATGTCCGGCCGCGTCGATCCCGAGGAACCCGCTCACGCCAGCCAGACCTTGGCCGGTTCGCCCGGAAGCTCGCGGGCCAGGCGTGGCACGGCGTAGCCGGGCAGCGCTTCGCGCAGCGCCTCCACGATCTCCCGCGCGCGCGTCTCGCCCACCTCGAAGTGCGCCGAGCCTGCCACCCGGTCGAGCAGGTGCAGGTAGTACGGCACGACGCCCATGTCGACGAGCCGCTCGGCGAGCGCCGTCTGCGCGGCGATCGAGTCGTTCACCCCGGCGAGGAGGACGGCCTGGTTGAGCACCAGCGCCGGCGTTCCCGCGAGCCGGCGCACCGCCAGGGCGACGTCGTCATCGAGCTCCCGCGCATGGTTGGCGTGGATGACGACGACGCGCGTGAGCCGGCTCGCGGCGAGCAGGGCCGTCAGCCCCGGCGTGACGCGCGACGGGAGCACGACCGGCAGCCGCGTGTGGATGCGCAGGCGCCGCACGTGCGGGATCGCCTCGAGGCGTCGCACGACGGCGCCGAGCCGTGCGTCATCCACGAGGAGCGGGTCTCCTCCCGAGAGGATCACCTCGGCGATCGAGTCGTCCCCGGCGACCGCCGCGAGCGCGGCCTCGACGCCCGCCGTCGTGGCGCCGTGCTCGACGTAGGGAAACGCCCGGCGAAAGCAGTACCGGCAGTGGACGGCACACGCGCCCCCGAGGAGCACGAGCGCGCGGCCCGCGTACTTCCGCACGAGCCCGGGAGCGGGGAGCGTGCCCTGCTCGCCGACCGGATCCGCCGTGAATCCCGCGACGTCGTGTCGCTCCGCAGCGACGGGCAGCACCTGCACGAGGAGCGGATCGTGAGGATCGCCGTGTCGCATCCGGGCCGCAAAGCCGCGCGGCACGAGGAGCGGGAAGTCGGCCGCCGCAGGCCGCGCCGCGGCGGCGAGCGACCGGTCGAGCCCGAGCTCGCGACACAGTTCCTCCGGGTCCCGGATCGCGTCGGCGAGTTCCCGCCGCCACCGATCCTCCGACGGGGCCGCCGCGTCGGAGATTGAGTGCCCGCGATTCTGGGGACGGACGAGGGCGTCGGTCGGCACGTGCATGGCGCCCACGGGGAGGCAAGAGCGGAGACGGCGCGGCAGCCACGGACGTTGACAGGCTTCCCCCGTGCGGCGACGCTTGGTGGTTCGTCGTGGCTCCGGGGCGCCGTCGCAGCATACGGGGCCGGCACGCCGAAACCAACGCATGCTCCCCCACCCATTCTCCCCCAGGAGTGTCCCCCAGCCGTGCCCGCCTACAACACGAGCGAATTCAAGAAGGGGCTCAAGGTCCAGATCGACGGCGACCCCTACATCATGATCGAGTGCAACTTCGTGAAGCCGGGGAAGGGACAGGCCCTCTACAAGTGCAAGCTGCGGAACCTGCTGCGGAACACGGTGCTCGACCGCACGTACAAGAGCGGTGATTCGCTCGACGCGGCCGACATCTCCACGATCGACGCGCAGTTCCTCTACAAGCAGGGCGAGCAGTTCGTCTTCATGGACAACGCCAACTACGAGCAGTACGAGCTGTCGGCCGAGCAGGTGGACGACGCCTGGAAGTGGATCAAGGAGGGCACCGTCTGCTCGATGCTGCTCTACAACGGGAATCCCATCTCGATGGAGCCGCCCAACCACATGGTGCTGAAGATCGAATACGCCGAGCCCGCCGTGCGGGGCAACACGGCCACGAACCTCACGAAGCCGGTCAAGCTGGAAACCGGCGCCGAGGTGATCGTGCCGGCGTTCATCGAGCAGGGCGACATGATCAAGGTCGACACCCGCACCGGCGAGTATCTCGAGCGGGTGAAGGCCTGACCTGCGGCGGCGCGTGGTCGCAGTCGCACGACGCCCGGCGTCTGCAGCTCAGAGAGGCTTGCGGCCCGTCTGGGCGATGCGCCGCTCGAAGGCGCCGATGTACTCGCTGAGCCGTGCCCGTTTTTCAGGTGTCGTGCGGTCGAGCACCCACTTCGTGAACCGCTGCTCGCGGGTCTGGCCAGGGCCGGAGGACGGTCCGCCGTCCGGTCCGCGCGGGCCCTTGTCCCCGCCAGGCCTCCCGTCGGGACCGCCGCCTGTCTTCCCCTGCGCCTCGAACGCGCGCTTGAGAAAGTCCATCTGCGCGAGTTCGCCATCGATGAACCTGGTGCGGTCCTCCGATGTCCGGAGGGCGAAGTAGGCGTTCATGCGGTCGTCGAGATGGTCCATCATGACGCCCATCGCGAGCGGCATGACGCGCGGCCGCAGATCCTGCGGCAGTTCGTTCACCTTCATGCCGACCGTGACGATCCCGGAAACCCGTTCGATCGCGGTCATGAACGTGGCGGGCCCGGTCCGTCGCCGTTCCTTGTCGAGGAGGTCGCGCATCAAATCGCCGATCGCGACGACGCGGGGATCCTCGGGCCGGCGGAACCAGCCCGCGTACCAGGCGACGGCGCCGAGGCATGCGATGACGAGGATGACCGCGGTGGCGCCGACGGCGACACCCCGCCTCGACATGGGTGCGGTCGAATCGCGGTTCGCAGGCGCACTTCGGGACGCGGACATGAAGACGGTCCCCCCCGACTCCGGTGCGGTCGCGAAGACGCGTGAAACCCGCGGGCGAACAGGCTCGTGGCGGATGTGCGTGACCTGTCGGATTGTCGTTCACCGGTGTGCAGGTGGCAATCGGGCGGGGTGTGTAACGGTGGGGCGGTGCCGAACGGGTTTGTGGCGGTACGCGGCGTGTGCTACACTTCCGGCGTCTGGAATCGATGATGGCTGGCGGGGGCCTGACATGGCCCGACGCTTCGCCGCGATCGCATCTCTCATGCGCCGCACCTTGTCGAAGGCCTGAAACGGTCGCCCGTTTCGCCCTTCGGGGTTCGTTTTGCTTGGCAGGCCGTGATCCATCGCCGGGATCGCAGCGCCACCGTGGCCAAGCATCCGCCTCTCCGGGCACCTTTCTCCCAGGAACGACTCTTGTCTCACCTCGTCACCGCGCCCCGCTCCCTCTCCGATTCCCCGACCGGCCCGCAGCCGGACACCGGGGCCTTCGCGGCCCTCGGCCTCTCCCCACCGCTCCTGCACGCCCTCGCCGACGAGGGGTACGCGGAGCCGACACCGATCCAGACGCGCGCCATTCCGCATGTGCTCGCCGGACGCGACCTGTTCGGCTGCGCCCAGACCGGCACGGGCAAGACGGCGGCCTTCGCGCTGCCGATCATCGAGCAGATGCTCGCGACGCCCGGTCCCCGCGAGGCACACCGCTGCCGGGCGCTCGTGCTCGCGCCGACGCGGGAACTCGCCGCCCAGATTCACGCGAGCTTTCGTGCCTATGGTCGCCATGCCGGTCTCACGGCGGCGGTGATCCACGGAGGCGTGAGCCAGCGGCCGCAGGAAGGGGCGATGCGGAGGGGTGTCGACGTCCTCGTCGCCACGCCGGGTCGCCTGCTCGACCTCGTGGGACAGCGGTTCGTCGATCTTCGCGCCGTCCGGTGGCTCGTGCTCGACGAGGCCGACCGGATGCTCGACATGGGCTTCATCCACGACATGCGGCGGATCGTCGCGCTCGTGCCGGCCGACCGGCAGACGCTCCTCTTCTCGGCGACGCTGCCTCGCGAAGTGCGTGAACTCGCCGGCACGATGCTGCGTGATCCGCTGGAGGTGCAGGCCGCGCCGCAGGCGACGCCCGCCGAGACGGTGAGCCAGTCGGTGCACTTCGTGCCGAAGCGGGACAAGAAGTCGCTGCTCGTCACGCTGCTCCACGAGCGGCCGATGGAGCGGGTGATCGTCTTCACGCGCACGAAGCACGGCGCCGACAAGCTCCATCGCGACCTCGCGAAGGCGGGCATCCCCGCGGCGGCGATCCACGGCAACAAGTCGCAGGGTCAGCGGGAGCGGGCGCTCGCCGCCTTCAAGTCTCCGCGACCACCGGTGCTCATCGCCACCGACATCGCCGCCCGTGGCCTCGACGTGGACGACGTGTCGCACGTGATCAATTACGAACTGCCCCACGAGCCGGAGACCTACGTGCATCGCATCGGACGCACCGGCAGGGCGGGGCAGAGTGGCGAGGCGCTGGCGTTCTGTGATCCGGAGGAGCGGGACCGGCTCGACGCCATCGAGCACCTGCTCCGCCGATCGATCCCCCGCTGCAACGAGCCCCCGGCGGAGGCAGCCGACCGGAGACGCGAGACCCGTGCGGGCGGCCGCGAGCAGGGCGGTGCGGCTCGCGCCCCTCGGGGGCAGGCCGATGGCGGCCGGCGACGCGGACGTGGGGCGGGGCGAAGGCGGGATCGTGGACGGCCCGCGGTCGTGACGGCGGCAGCGCGTGCGGAACCCGCCGCGCAGGCGGCTGGACGGCCGGAACCGCCGCGACCGGAGCCGCAGGTGTCGAGCGGCCGGCGCCGGCATCGTCGGGCGCTGTAGGCCCACGACCGTCCGGTCGGGGCGCGGTCAGAAGATCGCGAGGTACTGGGCCTGGATCGCCGTGCCCGTGTAGCCCGCGCGGTAGGGGTAGAGGTAGTTCTGGGCGGGCGAACTGTCGATCCAGAGCCCCTCGAGGGTGAGCCTGCTCTGCCGGGTCTGGTGCAGGTACCAATTGAGGCCGCCCCCGTACTCGGCGCCGGATCCGTATGGTCCGGTCACCGCGCTGGTGCGGGCGTAGATCTCGTGGGATCGCGGCACGAAGCACCAGCCCACGAACAGGTTGCCACCATGGTCGAAGAGGCTCGTGCGCTCGAAGGGCCCGACGCCCCGAAAGGCGTTGAGCAGGCGCCACGAGTACTCGGCGAAGGCGGACCAGCCGCGGTACTTCCAGCCGGCGTCGACGGTGGCGAGGTTGTAGTTGAAGCGATCCACGCGGGTGTCAGGGCCGAGGGCTCCCGGTTCCGCCAGCGGCGTGCCGTCCGAGAGTCGCACGACCGTGTTCTCGGGATTCGCGAACGCGAGGCTGTCCGCGATCAGGCGCGCGGGGCTCTTCGCGAAGACACCGCTCGTGCCGATGCGGATGGCGGGCGTCTCATGGTGCTCCATGTCGGAATAGCCGAGTCCGAACGGGCCCAGCGGCTCCCACCACGTGTTGCCCGCCCATGCCATCGCCGTACCCTGGCGGAAGATACCCGCCGCGCCGCCGTCGATGCCGTTGTAGACACCCGCCTGATAGAACAGCTTCCCGTCAAAGAGCGCACCGTTGGACATGAAGCCGGGGCTGTAGCTCGGTCGGATGAAGGTGTTGACCATGCTGCGGTCGACGCCCATCGGCCACATCGACGACATGATCCACTCGCGCGTGCCCGGCACCTGGGTGACGCCGATGCCGACCTTCACGTCCTTCGTCACGGCCCAGCCGACGAAGCCCACCGGGGCCACGGTGACGAGCAGCCCGGCGTTGGTCGAGCCGAAGAGCGCGATGTTGTAGAGCACCTGCGGATGGCCGATCGAGCCCTGCCATTGCAGGTAGACGCGGTTGAGGTTGAACTCGTTCTCGTTGCTCACCGGCAGGACGTTTCCCGCCGAATCGGTCCATTCGGTGACCCCGCGGGCCAGCTGGAGCCAGCGCCCCTGGAGAAAGCCATTCATCGCCAGCACGAAGGGGAAGTCGCTCTCCCCCGGCTTCGTCGCGTGGAGCACGAGTCCCTTCGGCGGGAGGAAGTCGGTGGCGGGGATGTAGCGCGGCCGTGGAATGCCCGCCAGCCTCGCGTCGAGCGCGCGTTCGACCGCTGCGTCCACCTCCGCCTGGAAGCGGGCCGCCAGTTCGGGGTCGTCGAAGACGGGTGCCGCCGTGCCGTCCGGCTCGACGGCGACAGGCGGGACGGTTCGGGGTGCGGCCCGTTCCCCGGTCGCAAGGTCCTGGATGGACGTCTGGGCGTTGGGCCCGTCCTGCGCCGGGGCGGACGCTGCCGACGCGACCGCGAGCACGGTCGCGAGGGCCGCTCCCCAGCACGGCCGGAGTCGGTGGCTGCCGTTCGGTGGGCGGGCGATGCGCACGGGATCCCTCGTCGAGGCCGGTGCACGGCTGCCTCGGGTGGGCATTGCCGGGTCGGGAGGAAACCCGATCGACCCAGGCGGGTCAAGCCGACAATCGCCCGACGTGGCTCGGGGTGGCGGGGGCGAATGGGTGGACGCGGTGGGCAGCGGAGGATGGGCCATGACGCGATCGATCCCGTCACCCGGCCGCGAGGACGTGTCGGCAGTCTGGCCGCTCGCGCGGCGCTGCGCCCGGGACGGCGCACGACAGGAGGCGCGGTCCGACGAGTTCATGCCCCGGACGCTCTCGTGTGCCCCCGACGGAAGCACTCCTCAGCCGGATCCGGCCGGCCGGGGGTTCTCCGTGATCGAGGCCACCCGCCCGTCACGCAGTCGGACCACCCGCTTCGCCCGCGCCGCGATGTCGGGCTCGTGGGTCACCATCACGATCGTGCGGCCGGCACGGTTGAGCGCGTCGAGGAGGTCCATGATCTCGACGCTCGTGGCCGTGTCGAGATTGCCCGTCGGCTCGTCCGCGAGGAGCACGTGCGGGTTGTTGACGAGCGCGCGGGCGATCGCCACGCGCTGCTGCTGGCCGCCGGAGAGCTGGTTGGGCCGGTGATCGAGCCGTCCCGAGAGGCCCACGACTCTCGCCAGACGCAGGCACAGGTCGCGGCCTCCGGGCAGGGGCGGCCGCCGGTAGGCCAGCGGCACCTCGATGTTCTCGACGACGGTGAGCTGCTGGATGAGGTTGTAGGACTGGAAGACGAACCCGAGGTAGCGTCCGCGGACCCGCGAGAGCGCCTCGTCGTCGAGCCGGGCCACGTCACGGCCGGCGAGGACGTACTGCCCCGACGTGGGGCGGTCGAGGCAGCCGAGCAGATTGAGCAGCGTGCTCTTGCCCGACCCCGACGATCCCATGATCGCGACGAAGTCGCCCTGCCGGAAGTCGATCGAGACGCCGTCGAGCGCCTTCACAGGTTGTCCGCCGAGCTCGTAGACCTTCGACACGTCCCGCACGCTCGCGACGACGTCCGGGACGCTCGTGCGCGTGCCGTCACTCATGACGCAGGGCCTCGATGGGGTCCATGTTCGCGGCCCGGCGGGCGGGGTAGATGCCGAAGACGATGCCGACGCCCACCGAGATCCCGAAGGCGGCCACGATCGACCAGGGGGCGAGCAGCGGCTCGAGCTGGCGGATGGTCGCCGGCAGGCTGGCCCACACGTCGGGCAGGAAGGCGCGGATTCCCTCCCGCACCGCCGCGACGGTCGGCCCGCAGAGAAAGCCGCAGGCCACGCCGAGCAGGCCGCCGGTGCCGGAGAGGACGACGGTCTCCCAGAGGAACTGCCGCACGATCTCCCCCTTCGTCGCGCCCAAGGCGCGGCGGATGCCGATCTCGCGGGTGCGCTCGGTGACGGTGGCGAGCATGATGTTCATGATGCCGATGCCGCCGACGAGCAGCGAGATGCCCGCGATGAGGAGGAGCAGCACGTTGAACATCGTGCGCATCGTCTCCGCCTGCTCGAGAAGCTCCTTCGGCACGACGATCGCGTAGTCGTTCACCTTGTGGTAGCGGGCGAGGAGGTTGCGGATGATCTCGGCCGTCGAATCGACGTGGCGCACGTCGTCGACGACCGCCGTGATCTGGTTGAGCTCGACGGTCTCGTTCTGAAAGGTGCCGCCGCGCACGGTGAACACGCGGTCGCCGATCCGTGCCCGGAAGGTCGAGATCGGCACGTAGACGTCGCGATCGTACTGCCGGGCGGCGAAGCTGCCGCCGATCGCCGCGGCCGCCGTCCGCGGGGCGGCGATGCCGACGACGACGTAGAAGTCATCCCCGACGAGCACCGCGCGGCCGAGCGGATCCTCGATCGGGAAGAGCCGCTGCGCCACCTCGTGCGCGAGCACCGCGACGTTGTCGTAGCGCTCCAGATCCGTGTCGGAAAGCGGCCGGCCCCGGGCGATCGCCAGGCGGTTGATATCGAAGTAGGTGGGCGTACAGCCGATGAGCTGGGCGTCGACCGAGAACTCCCGCTGCCGCACCTCGCGGCTGATCTCGCGCATCGGCACCGCCTCGCGGATCGTGGGCACGTTCGTGAGGAGTCGGTCGTAATCCTCGCGCAGCAGTCCGTAGGCGATGCCCGTGCGGCTGCCGCCCCCGAGGTCCGAGTCGTCGGTCGGCTTCACGCTCCGCACGATGATGCTGGTGGCACCGAGATCCTTGATCTGCTGCTGCGCCTGGAAGCTCACCCCCTCCCCCATGGCGACGAGCCAGATCACGGCCGTGACGCCGATCAGGATGCCGAGCACGGCGAGTGCCGAGCGGAGCTTGTGCAGCAGCAGGCTGCGGAAGCCGAGTCGAAGCTGCTGGAGGAGGTTCACGATCCCGTCCCCGCGGCGTCAGCCACGGCCGGCGGGCGGCCGACCGCGCCATGCCGCCTGTGGTTCGGGCGGCTCGTCGCCGAGGGCCGCCCGGGGATTGAGCAGCAGCACCTCCCCCTCCTCGAGCCCCGACACGATCTCGACGAGCCGGTCGTTTCCCTGGCCGAGCGACACCTCACGGCGCTCCACCGCGTCACCCCGTCGCACGGCACAGACGAACCGTCCTTCCTGCTCGATGACCGCGGCCACCGGCACCGCGATGACGTCCACCAGGGCGGCGACGATGATCTCGGCCTCCGCGGTGAACCCCGGGCGGAGCTCCTCCGTGTTGCCGTCGATCCGCACCTGCACGAGGTACTTCTTGATCGTCGAAAACCAGCTCGACTCCGGTCGATTGGCGACCGCGGTGACCTCGCCGGTGAACTCGCGTCCCTGCACGCGGACGCGCGCCTTCATGCCGACGCGAATCTTGTCCACCTTCGCCTCGTGCACCTCGACATCCACGCGCATCTTGCTGAGGTTCGGCAGGCGCAGGATCGTCTTGCCCTCGTTCACCTTCGCCCCCGCGCGGATCTCCGACTCGCGATCACGATTGCGGTCGTTGGCGTAGATGACGAGGCCGTCCTTCGGTGCGATCACGGTGCACTTCTCGAGCTGTGACGTCAGCCGCTCGAGCTTCACCTGCTCGAGATCGAGGGCGGCATGCTCGCTGTCGCGGCGGGCCTCGGCCGCGTCCCGCACGCTCTGGAGCTCGGTGACCATCTTCGGCCGCCCGAAGCGGTTGAGCACGTCGAGGGCGATCTCCGCCGTGCCGAGATCGAGCTCCGCGCGGGCCACGGACGACTTCTGGGCGTCGAGCTGCTGGGGCGTGATGTAGCCCTTGCGGAACATCCGCTCCCCGTAGGCCAGCGTGTTGCGCGTCGCCTGGAGCCGTTCCTTGGCCGCGGTGAGGTCCGACTCGGCCTTCCGCAGGTCCTTCTTGAACGTCCCCTCCGTGTATTCCTCGACGGCGATGACCGCGGCGGCGTAGTCCTTCTCGGCCTGGATCTTCGCCGCCCGCGCCTTCTCGAAGGCGATCCGCTGCGCGGTCACGCTCTCGGCGAGCACCGACGAGTCGAGCCGCACGATCTCCGTGCCCTCGGTGACCCTCGCCCCGTCGTCCACCATCCACACGATCGTGGCGCCGCCGGCGACGCCACAGACGATGTCGACGTTCTCGTCGCTGACGAGGCTGCCGTCCTCGGTCACCGCGATCACGAGCGGCCCGCGCTCGACCACGTGGGTCGGAACGTCGGCGAACGGGATGCGGTCGCGTCCTCCCCGGATCTGGTCCCGGATCCACGGCGTCGCCGCCACGAGGCCGCCCACGACGGCGGCCAGCACGACCATGCGGAGCCACGCCCGGTGCGGCCGCGCTCCCTCCTCGCCGGAGCCGTCGGCGAGCGGCGACCCGAGGATGTCGGCGATCGACCCGACGTCGGTGCGGCCGGTCGCCGGCTCCGTTCCGATCTCGGCGATGGCGGTGCTGCCGCCGGTCGTCTCGAGCATGATCTCGTGGCTCCCGTCGCCGATGAAGGCCCTGCTGACGTGCGTGTGGAACCCCGTGGCCCACGCCGCATTGTACGCCGTCGCGTTCCGGCTCGTGTCGTCGTTCCTATCGGGGCTGGTTTCTCCTGACATCGTCCAACCTGGATGCCGGGAGGGGCTGCCGGTGTCCTCAAGCGGGCTGTGGAAGCAAGCGGAGCCATGGATGGCGAAGCGC
>Ga0214917_10000834_pt1 | contig 40113 bp, 30 predicted proteins | sample LL_1208_BB_MetaG_FD_177983 | JGI IMG/M metagenome (GOLD analysis project Ga0214917, IMG submission 177983) | Freshwater microbial communities from Lake Lanier, Atlanta, Georgia, United States - LL_1208_BB | ecosystem: Environmental > Aquatic > Freshwater > Lake | place: USA: Georgia | collected... | reverse complement strand
GACATCGGCGTCCACCGGCTCCCCAAGAAGCTCGACGAGGAGGTGGCCCGCCTGCACCTCGACAAGCTGGGCGTGAAGCTGACCAAGCTCACGAAGGAGCAGGCCGAGTATCTCCACGTGCCGGTCGAAGGGCCCTTCAAGCCCGAGTACTACCGCTACTGAGCGGCCGCGGCCTGTGAGCTACGTCCGGCTCGGGGCGACCCGTGCCCAGGAGCCGGACGTTCGCTACGTGCATCCTGCCCTTCGCTCACTCGATGCTGTCTGCGCTCCGACATCCTGTCTGCGCTGGTCAGCATACGCCGGCTCCTGGGCACGGGTCGCCCCGAGCCTCCCCGTAACTGGTAGGCGAGCGGGTCGGCGTGAGGATGCCGAGCGTGGCGTGCGGCCGCCAGCGAGGCAACTCATGCCGCCTGCGAGCCGGTTTGGGCTGAGCGACGGCGTCTTGGCGACCGAACACACGGGCGTGTTTCACGGGAAACGCCGTGGTGATTTTGCTACGATTCTGGCCTCGATTCCTCCCCCGAAGACCGAAGGACCAGCATGCCCAACGTCGCCCCGCTCCGCGGCCTCCGCTACGACCCCAAGCACGTCGGCGCCCTGTCGCAGGTGATCGCGCCCCCCTATGACGTGATCGACGCCGCCCTGCAGACGAAGCTCTACGAGCAGCATCCCGCCAACGTGATCCGGCTCGAGCTCAACCGGGAGGAGCCGGGGGACGGCGAGCGCACGAACAAGTACTCCCGGGCGGCCAAGTTCCTCAAGGAGTGGCGGGAGCAGGGGGTGGTGATGCAGGAGCCGGCGGCCGTGCTCTACGTCTACCACCAGACGTTCGAGGTGGAGGGGCGGAAGCATGTGCGGCGGGGCGTGATGGCCCGGGTGCGGCTGGAGCGGTTCGGCACCGGCAACATCCACCCGCACGAAGAGACGATGTCGGGGCCCAAGCAGGATCGCCTTCTTCTCACTCGGGCCTGCCGGGCGAACCTCAGCCAGGTGTTCGGCCTCTACCCTGATCCCGCGGGCGAGGTGCAGGAGCTGCTCGATGCGGCCGTGGCGGGGCAGCCGCCGCTGGAGGCGACCGATCACCTCGGCGTGAGCAGCAAAATGTGGCCGCTGGCCGACGAGGCCGTCGCGGCGAAAGTGGCGGGTCTGATGGGGCCGAAGCCGGTGTTCATCGCCGACGGGCACCATCGCTACGAGACGGCCTGCAACTACCGCGACGAGGTGGCGGCAGCCTGGGCCGCCGAGCACGGCGGGGCTCAGCTTCCCGCCGACCATCCGGCCAACTTCGTGCTCATGATGCTCGTGGGCATGAGCGATCCCGGGCTGATCGTCCTACCCACCCACCGGCTCTTTGTGGAACCGGCCGTGGCGTCGGCAGCGGAGCTGAAGGCGAAGCTCGGCGACTGCTTTACCACCGAAGCGGCCGGCACGGGCCCCGCGGCGGCTGACGCCGTCTGGGGGCAGATCGAGGCCGAAGACGAGCAGGGCACGCTCGGCCTCTACACGACCGGCGACCGGGCCTGGACGCGGGCTCGGATCACGACGGCCGGCCGGGCCCGGATGGACGCCGTGGCCAGTGACCACGGCCCTGCCTGGCGAAACCTCGGCGTATCGATCCTCCACCGACTGGTGATCGGCGAACTGCTCGGCGGCAAGGAGATCCCGACCCCCGGCTACGTGCACCTCGTCCGCGAAGTGGTCGAGGGTCTGGGCAGTGGCAAGTATCCATTGGCCGCACTCGTGATGCCGGCGACGGTGGACGACATCAAGCAGGTCAGCGAGACGGGCGAACGCATGCCCGCGAAGAGCACCTACTTCTACCCCAAGCTCGCCAGCGGCCTCGTCTTCAACCCGCTCGAGTGAGTGGACGCATCAGCACCGCGCAGCGGCGACTTGTGCTGCCCCCGAGCCGGCGACCACAGGCCGAGCAGGGAGGCGAGGGGGTCGGTGCAAGCTCGAGGAGCTTTGGACCGAGTCTGCGAGGTCCCGCGACGAGACTTGTGCCGCCCCCGAGCCGGCGACCACGGACGAGCCGATGGTACCCGTTCGGTTCCGTCCCTCGCTGACCCAGCCGACGGTTCCACGTGAAAACGCATGGCCGCGGATGGCTGCGCAGGCGGAGGCGGCTGCGCAAGATCGACGGTTTCACGTGAAACCGCGGCCTCCTGCTGGGCCGACCTTGCGCCGCGGGGTGGGTTTCGCGGGTCGGGGCGGGCGACGTGACGATCGTGCCCGGGGTGGCCGATATTCCGAAGGCACGTGTCGTGCGTCGAAAAGCGGCGGAAGGGATTCTGCGCGTGGGAAGGATTCTCTGCGTGGCCAATCAGAAGGGCGGGGTCGGCAAGACCACCACCGCCTCCAATCTCGCCGCGGGGCTCGCCCGGGGTGGGATGCGCACGCTCCTCGTCGACCTCGACCCGCAGTGCAACGCGACGACCGGCTTCGGGGCCGCGCCGGCGGCCACCCATCCGCTCGTGCTGAAGACGCCGCTCTGCGAGTCGGTGGTGGAAACCACCGTGCCGGGCCTGTCGATTCTGCCCGGCAGCCGGAGCGTGCGCGACGTGGAGCGGATCGCCGCCCAGGCGCGGCAGGGCTCGGCCGTCCTCGAGAGCCATCTCTCGCGCGGCCTGGGCGCCTGGGACTATTGCCTCATCGATTGTCCGCCGTCGGTCGGCGAACTCACCCGCACGGCGCTGGCGGGCAGCACCGAGGTGCTGATGCCGATCCAGTGCGAATATTTCGCGCTCGAGGGGCTCACCCAGATGATCGAGGTGATCCGCGACGTGATGCAGGAGCGGCCCGGCCGGCTGTCGTTCAGCGGGATCGTGCTCACGATGCACGATGCCACGCTCGAACTCACGGCCGAGGTCGAGGCCGAGGTCAGGGATTTTTTCGGGGAGATCGTCTTCGAGACGGTGATCCCGCGGGACGTCGCCGTTTCGGAGGCGCCCAGCCACGCCCAGAGCGTGATCGACTACGCGCCGCGTTCACGGGGAGCGCGGGCCTACACGGAACTCTGTATGGAGGTACGCGACTGTGAGTAGGGAACGACGCCTGGGACGCGGACTGGAAGCGCTCTTGGGGCGGGCCGGACTGGAGCCGGCAGCCCCCGCCACCAACGGCTCGGCGGCCGTCGCGACCCAGCGGCCGGGGGCGGCCGGTGCGGCTTCAGGTCTGGCTTCAGGTCTAGCTTCAGGTCTGGGGGCCGGCGCGGCCCGGCTCATCCTCCATGCGCCCGAGGAACTGGAGCAGGCGGCGGCCGCCCTGCCCACGAACGACGTCGCGACCCTGCTCATCGATGCGAATCCCTGGCAGCCGCGGAGCGTGCTCGGCGATGCCGACCTCGCCGAGCTGGCGGCGAGCCTGAAGGAGCATGGGCTCGTGCAGCCGATCGTCGTGCGGGCCCAGGGGGACCGCTACCAGCTCATCGCCGGCCAGCGGCGGCTTGCCGCGGCGCGGCGGCTGGGTTGGCCGCAGGTGCCTGTCCGCGTGCTCGACGTGGACGACCGGCAGATGGCCGAGATCGCGATCGTCGAGAACCTCCAGCGGCGCGACCTCGACGCGCTGGAGAAGGCGGCGAGCTTCAAGCAGTATCTCACCACGTGGAACTGCACTCAGGACGAGCTTGCGAAGCGGCTCTCGGTCGATCGCTCGACGGTGGCCAATCTGATTCGGCTCCTCGAGCTGCCGCCGGCGGTGCAGCAGAAGCTGCGGTCGGGCGGGATCTCGATGGGCCACGCGCGGGCCCTCCTGCCGCTCGGCGACGAAGACGAGCAGCTGCGGCTCGCGGAGCGGGTCGTGGCCGAGGGTCTGTCGGTGCGGGCGATCGAGACGGAGGTGCAGGAGATCATCCGCCGCGAGGAGGCGGAGGACATCGACGTGGGCCTCGCCGCGGCGCGTGTGGCGACCGAGGCGGCGCACGGAACGGGCGTGGCGGCCCCGAAGCGGAAGCCGGGCCGGCCGGCGACCCGGCGGTCGAGCGAAATCGTGGCCGTGGAGAACCAGCTGCGGCGGGCACTCGGCGTGAAGGTGGTGGTGCACGCCAACGGCAAGGGGGCCGGACGGATCGTGATCCCGTTCGCCGATCTCGACGAGTTCCAGCGGCTGCTCGAGCACGTCTGCGAGTGAGTGTGGCGGTCTGGTACAATTCGCCGACACTCGGGGCGTAGCGCAGTCTGGCTAGCGCGCCTGGTTTGGGACCAGGAGGTCGAGAGTTCGAATCTCTCCGCCCCGATTCTTCATGCGGATTGGAACGGCGACCGTCTATACTCGCTCTCATCGCCTCCGAGATGGAGATGGCGAGATGGAGATGGAAGGAGAATTGATGAACCAAAAGACGCTCCTGGACCTCGCCAGGAAGCACGGCACGCCGCTGTTCATCGTCGATCACGCAGAGTTGCGGAAGAACTACGCCCTGTTCCGCAAGCACTTTCCCCGCGTGCAGATCTACTACGCCGTGAAGGTCAACAGCGATCCCGCGATCGTGAAGACGTTCTACGAACTCGGCGGCAGCTTCGACGTGGCGAGCATGCAGGAGTTCCACACGGTTCACGAGAACATCAAGAAGCTTCCGGCGAGGGAGCGGCAGGACTTCATCTGGGACAAGGTGATCTATGCCAATCCCATCAAGCCGATCGAGACGCTCCACGAGCTCGACAGGTACAAGCCGCTCGTCACCTACGACAACGTCGAGGAGGTGAAGAAGATCGCGAAGCATGCGCCCCACGCGGGCCTCGCCCTGCGGCTGCGGGTGCCCAACACCGGCTCGATGGTGGAGCTGTCGAGCAAGTTCGGCGCCCTGCCAGGCGAGGCCGTGGACCTCATCCAGTGCGCCCACGACCACAAGCTCGTGGTGGAGGGCTTGTCGTTCCACGTCGGCAGCCAGTGCACGAACCCCGAGAACTACGTCCAGTCGCTCCATCTCTGCGCCGGCATCTTCGCCGAGGCGAAGTCGCGGGGCTTCGATCTCAAGCTGCTCGACATCGGCGGGGGCTTCCCCGCGGCCTACGACGCGTCGGTGCCGAAGTTCTCGGCGCTGGCCAGGAAGATCAACCACGAGATCGACCGGCTGTTCCCGAAGTCGATCGAGATCCTGGCCGAACCGGGGCGGTTCCTCGTGGCCTCCGCCGGCACGGCCGTGTGCAAGATCATCGGCAAGGCGGTGCGGAACGACAAGCTGTCGTATTACGTTGACGACGGCGTCTACCACACGTTTTCGGGCGTGATCTTCGACCACTGCACCTACCACCTGAAGAGCTTCAAGAAGGGGGCGACGCAGATCTGCGCCGTCTTCGGCCCCACCTGCGACGCGCTCGACACGATCAGCCTGGCGGAGCAGCTGCCTGACCTCGAGATCGGCGAGTATCTCTTCAGCGAGAACATCGGCGCCTATTCGGCGGCGAGCAGCACCCACTTCAACGGCTTCGCGCCGGCGAAGGTGATCCACGTCAATCAGTGACGGAGCCGTCAGCCCGGCCGGACGGCTTCGATGAGGTGATATCCTTTCACCTCTTCGCGAGCGACGTTCGTCCACATCTGGGGAAGATGCTCGACGTACCAGGTGGGCTGCTTCGTGACCACGAGCAGCGTGCCCCCCGGGACGAGCGCCAGGCGGGCCGACTCGACGAACAGGTCCGCGAGCCGGAAGTCGGAGTAGTACGGCGGGTTGGCGAGCGCGAGATCCCACGTGCCCGGTTCCGGCACATGTCCCTCTGCCTCCAGCGCCACCGTGAGATTCGGAAGGCCATTGCGCTCGGCGGCCCAGCGGGTGCATTCGACGGCCCGGGCGGCCGAATCGAAGGCGTGCACCCGCACGCTCGGATCGCGGGCCGCGATCCCGAGGGCCACGCAGCCACTGCCACAGCCGACGTCGAGCACGCGGGTCTCCGCGGCCACGTCCACGGCGTTGAGCAGGTGCCGCGCGGCCGGATCGATGCGGCGATGGGCGAAGACGCCCGGCCGGGTGCGGGCCGTCAGCAGCCGGCCGCGATCCCGAAACACCACGTCGCAGGAAAAGTCACGGACCTTCGCCGGCTCACGGGTCTTCTCGACGATGTAGGCGATCGTCCGCGGCTTCGGCCCCTTCCTCGAGGCCGCATTCGCCTCGGGACGCACGCGGACGGTCTCACCCGTCTCGGCCAACTGCTCGCGGAGCCACTTGTCGTGCGGATTGTCGATGGCTGCCACGAGCCGGCCGCCGATGGAGAGGTTCACGAGCGCCTGCTGGAGGATGTCGCGGGTCAGCTCCGTCTCGCCGTCCTTCGACAACGGCACGACCGCGAGGTCGTACGGCCCCGGCGGCATGTCGGCAACGCAGGCAACACGGAGGTTTGGCGGCGGCGGGCTCCACGACGCCCGTGCCGCATCGCACGCATGCAGGTCGAGGAACCAGGCCACGACGCCGGCATCCGGCCGCTCGACGGCCAACGCCTGGGCCGCCTGGGCCCGGCCGGTGGTCGTGCAGACGATCCGCGTGCCCGGCAGGGTGCGGGCGACGGCGAGTGCATGGCATTCGGCGGGACGGGCAGGGAGTGGCTCGGCGACGGCACGTGGCATGCAGTCGAGCATACGTCGCCCGCCGGCCGCCGCCATGCCGTCGCACAAATCAGCTCACTCGGGGCGTGGCGGCCGCTGGGGACGTTCGCCGCCCGGGCCGCCGCGCCGCCGCTCGTGGAAGTCTTTGGCGAAGGTTTCGAACTCGGTGCGATCGAGTTTGCCGTCGCCATCGGCATCGAACGAAAAAGCATGTTCCATGAATCGCTCTGGAGAAGGCCCGCCGCCCGGACCACCGGGGTCTCGCTGTCCGCCCCCCCTCCGCGTTTCTCCTCGGGGGCCGCCGCCGGGACGTCCCTCGCCCCGCGGACCCGGCCCCCCCTCCCTTCGTCCGGGGCGCGGACCCGCTGCCGGGCCACCGTCGGCCGTTTCTGGCGGCTGGGCCGAGGCCGTTGCGGAGGCGACGAGGATCGCGGCCAGGATCGGGGGGCAAACAAAACGTGCAAGCGACATGACGGAGTTCCTCGGGAGGACGGTGTGGCTGGGGGGACCGGATGCGGCCCACGCTTGATGAAACGACCGAGCGGGCGGAAGGTTGCGGGGGCGTAGGCCGGTGGCAGAAAGCCCCCGGGCGGAAGCCGGGGGATCGCCGTGCGACAGGGGCCAATCCCCTCGCTCGCGCTCAGGGCTCGTTTGAAGGCAGGGGCTCGAGCGTGAGGGGGTCACGGAGCGGGAGGTGCTGCACCTTGCCGCCGAAGAAGTCTGTCATCGTGGCCCGCTTGTCGAGGTCGCCCGCGGCGATCTCGTCCCAGTCGCCCACCACCAGGATCGCCATCTTCTCCGGGTCGAGGTGCTTCCGGGCCACCCGCTGCAGGTCCTCGCGGGTCACGGCGTCCACCTTGCTGCGGAACGTCTTCCAGAAATCCTGTGGCCTGTTCGTCCACTCGTCGTTGACGAACACCCGAAGCATCTGCGGCTTGCTTTCGAACTGCCGGGGGAACGTCTCGATCAGTCCCCGCTTCGCCGTCTCCAATTCGTCGTCGGTCACCAACTCGTCGCGGACCTTGCGGATCTCATCCATCACGATCTTCGTCGCCAGAGCGACCGTGGCATTCTTGCTCTCGAAGCCGGCGCGGAAGTCACCCGGGTAGGTCACCCGTGGTGTGATCGTCGACCGCACCGAATAGGCGAGCCCCTCGTTGCTCCGCACCTGCTGCATCAGCCGGCTGGTGAATCCTCCGGCCCCGAGAATCTCGTTGAGGAGGAGGAGCGGGATCGCATCGGGGTCGTCGCGCTCGATCGAGCGGCAGCCGAGCACCACCTTGCCCTGCGGAATCTCCTTGGGCACGTGATACAGACCGGTTTCCAGCGTCGCCGTCGGGCGCACGGGATCCGGGGCCACGCTGCCCCGCTCCCAGCCCGCGAATGCCTTTTCGAGTTTCGCGAGCATCTCCCGGGGCTCGAAGTCGCCCGAGACCCCGACGATCGCGTTGCCGGGATGAAAAAGCCGGCCGTGCATCTCGACGAGCCGGTCGCGGGAAACGGCCTCCACGCTCGCGCCGGTGGGCTCGGCCGATTCGAAGTGATCGGTGCCGTAGACGAGCCGCTTCCACTCGCGCGACACGATCGACGCGGCGTCGTCGTTTCGCTGCTTCAGCCCCTCGATGGCCCGGGCCTTCGCCGTGTCGAGCCGGCCCTGATCGAAGCGGGGCGTGCGGAGCATGTCGAGAAACAGACCCAGGCTCTCGTCGAAGTTGGACTTCAGCGTGTTGAGCGTGGCGGTGGTGAACGTGTCGTTCGCCGAGACCGAGGCCTCGGTGGCCAGGAAGTCGAGCGTCTCGTCGAGTTCGGCCGGCGAAAGCTTGGCCGTGCCCCCTTCGCGGACCATCCGGGCCGTCAGGCCCGCGAGGCCCGGCGCGTCGGCGGGGTCGAGCGACGCGCCCCCCTTGAACGTGATCGACAGGTTCACGAGCGGAAACTCGTGGGACGGCGCGAGGTACACGACCGTGCCGTCGGGCAGCACGTGGCGGAAGTCGGCCGCGGCCGGCGGCTCGTAGGCAAGCGGCTGGAACACGATCTTCTCCGGCCGGTCGACGATGGCCTCCGCGGCCGCTGGAGTCGTGGTGACCAACGGGGCCGCTGCGGGCGCCGCCACCGGCGGTGGCGCCACCGGGGCGGAGCATGACGTCGCGGCCAACGGCGCGATCGCCATCACCACCTGGACAAAACGCCGGATACACGCACGCTGCATGATGGGGGTTCCTGCGGAGGCTGCGGCCGTCACTTCGACGCGCGGCGGTAGGTTGCGACGCTGCGATTCGTGGAGGCGAAGTACCGGTTCGCCACGCGGCGAATGTCGGCCGCCGTCACGGCCTCGTACTTGGCGGGACCGTCGTTGATCTCCCGCCAGTCGAGCACCGCCTCGGCGAACGCCAGTTGGATGAGCAGTGACATGTTGTTCTCGAGCTTGCGATAGTTCTGGGCGGCCACGCGGTTCTTCACCTTCCGCAGCTCGCGGTCGGGCAGGTCGGCCTCCTGGAGCTTCGCCAGTTCCTCGTACCAGGCCTGTTCGAGCTGCTCGGGCGTGGCCTCTCCGCGGGTCTCGGCAGAGACCGCGAAGAGCCCCGCGTATTTCCGGGTGTCGGACACGGCCCGGGCCGAGGAGGCGATGCCCCGACCCTCGACGAGTCCCGCATACAGCCGCCCCGTCCGCTCGTTGAGCACCTCGGCGAGCATGTCGAGCGGGTAGCTGTCGGTGTGGCCGGCCGGCACCGTGTGGTAGCGAATCTCGATCGCCGGCGGAACGTCGCCGGCCGCGTTCATCCGCTGCTCGGCCAGCTGACCGACCTCGAGCGTGACGACCGGAGGCGGCGGCTGCGTGCCGGGGTCGAGTCGTGAGAAATAGGTCGTCATCAGCTCCTTCGCCCGTTTCGGGTCGAAGTCGCCGACGAGGATGCCGCAGAGATTGCCGGGACGGTAATGGATGTTCCAGTAGTCGAGGGCCTGCTCGAACGTGTAGCTGTTGAGATCGCTCGGCCAGCCGATGACGGGCCAGGAGTAGCCGCTCGACACCCAGAACATCGCGTCGAACTGTTCCTCGAACTTGCCCGTGGGCGTGCTCTCCGTCCGCAGCCGCCGCTCCTCGTGGACGACATCGCGCTCCGAGTAGAACTCGCGAAACACGCTGTCGTGGAGCCGGTCGCTCTCCATCCAGGCCCAGAGCTCGAGCTTGTTCGAGGGGATGGTGATGAAGTAGCAGGTGAGGTCGTAAGTGGTGAAGGCATTCATGCCGCTCCCGCCGGCCTTCGTGTAGACCTGGTCGAACTCGTCCTTCACGATCGTGGCCGCCTCCGGCCCGCCGTCGCCACGGCCCTGCTGGGCGCGGATGAGCGCGTCGAGCTTGGCGCGGAGCACCCGCAGTTCCTGGGTGTCGTTGGCGGGATTCCAGGGGTCGTCGATCTCGCCCTTGAAGAACCGGTCGTACTGCCGTGCCCAGACGAGCCGGTTGATCTCGTCTCGGAGCTTCTTCTGCTCGGCCCGGTAGCGGGCATCCTTCTCCGGATCACGGGTGCCGATCGTGTCGGTGCCCTTGAACATCATGTGTTCGAAGAAGTGGCTGATCCCGGTGATCCCGGGCCGCTCGTTGACGCTCCCCACCCGGGCCACCCAGCCGGCGCTCACGACATTCGGCTGGTCGCTCCGCGGCACGAGCAGGAACTGCATGCCGTTCGGGAGCGTGAACTCTTCCACCGCCACTTGCTGAGCCCGAGCCACCGGCAGCCAGAGGAGCACGGCACCGATCAGCCACCACCCACACGTCATTCGCATCGCGTTCGGTCCTCGCGTTCGGTCGTCGACAACCAGCAGCGTTATAGCGGATCCAGGAAAACGGCTGGTGCCGAAACGTCCGCGCAGGCCAAGTGTCGCCTCGCCGGGCCCGTCCAGGCCCGGTCGCAGCGGCTCGTGCGGCCGGCCGCCACCTTCCCGCGGTATGGTTGGACGTCGGCGACGGGGATTCGTCCGCCGCGTCCACTCCAGCTTCGGGGAAATCAGATGGCTTCGCTCGATCGCGCCGACCCGATCATCATGGGACACATCCTCGCCCAGCACCGCGAACTCCACGACCAGCTCGTGACGGCCCGGGCCGCACTCGCCGTGCCGTCCCCGGCCGGCCGGGCGAACGTGACGGCCGCCCGCGCGGTGCTTCGCGGCCTGTCCGACTACCTGCACCGGCACTTCGCCCAGGAGGAGCGCGGCGGGTTTCTCGAGGAGTCGCTCGCGCGGATGCCACGCCTGTCGCCGGCCGTGAAGGCACTGCTGGCCGAGCATCCGGTGCTGCTCGGTGAACTAGACCGGTTGATCGAAACGGTCGCCGCAGCCGATCGTTCGCCCGCGGCCTGGCACCAGGCCGGCCGCGACTTCGCATGCTTCGCAGACCATCTGACGGCCCACGAGCGGAATGAGAATGCGGTCGTGCAGGATGGCTACAACGAGGACATGGGGCTGGACTGACTCCGCGCCGAGCCGACGGAATGTGGCCCGCACACGGCGGCCCGCTCATTCCTTGACGGGCCCGCGCGGCACGACGGGCCCGCGACCGAGCACCTGCGCGACGTCGATCGCTGGCGGGGAGAACGTCGTGTCGAGCGTCTGCACGGCCTCGATCCGATCGATGTCGATGAGCAGCGGCGGATCGTGCCGACGCTGGACATCGAGGCCGAGCAGCTGCACGACGGGTGGCTGGATGATCAGCCGCAGCGGCTGCAGGCGGTGGCGGACGGCAGCCCCGGCCTGGCCACCGTGCCGGGTGGACACCTCGATCTCGCGGCAGTCGGTGATCGCCGTGCTCAGGGCCGAAATGAGCCGGGGGCGCGAGGCATAGCGGGCCGGATCGACCACGGCCACGTGAAACACGTTCTTGGCATGCTCCAGCCGCTCCAAAAGCTGTGGGGGGACCGCCTGCTCGATCTTGTGGCGAAGCGACTCCATGCCCGTCCACAGGACCGTGCCCTCGAACGTCCGCAGCAATTCGCGGCCCACCATGAAGGCGACCAGTTCCAGGAGCGTGATCGGCTCGGCAGGCAGAGCCCGTCCGGCGAGCGCGTCTTTATCGATCCGCCAGCCGTGCCGGCGACCTTCCGGCAGCGGTACGTGGTCCACCGGGTATCCACAGGAGATCAGGAAGTCGCAGTCTCGATGGAGAGTGCGGACCGACAGCTTCGAGAGACCGAGTCGTTCCTTGAGCGTCGTAATCACGGCCTGGTCGTCGAGCGGCTGGCGGGTGTTCGAGAGGGTTTCCAGAAGGGCGAAGATGCGCAGGAATTGCTCATGACGGGAAAAATTGCGGGGCATGGTGTCGGTGCATAGGCAACCCTCCGGATGGCTGACCCCCGCGGCGCCCGCGGTGAAGGAGTCGGTGCCCATGCATCGCATGCGCGCCGCCACCCCGGAGAGGTCGCGAATTATCTCAGAAATCCGCGCAGCACCGCCTATTTCGGCACCGTTGGTCAGGGCTCTCGCGGAGCGATCGGGGCTCACGCCGCGCCACGGTTCGCTCGCGGCCGCTGCAGTCCGCCTCGGGCCGACGACGTCGCGCCGGCATGGAACGCCGCATGCCAGACCTCGGCGGCCTCCACGAGTCGATCGACCATCGAGAGCAATTGAAGCCGCGTCAGGTCGCCGTCTTCGATGATGGCCTCGATCACGAGCCGCAGGTTCTCAGCGGGCTCGTCGTATTCGATCCCGACCAGCGGCGTGTCGGCGGCCATGCGGCAGAGCGCGAGACACGTCGCCGATGGATCTGGACCGATGGCGAACGCGCGGTCGATCGACACCCGGCAGCGAAACCCGTCGTCGGGTGTCTCGATCCGCACGATGGCGAGCCGCTCCCCGCGCGGGTTGCGGTACTCCCGCGTGACGAACACGGCCCGAATGGCGGCCTCTTCAGCATCGACGTGATGCCGCACGCCATCCTGGGTCAGGATGGTCGCGCAGCGGGACAAACCCATGGGCATGGCTGAACTCCTCGAGAGCGGACCGGACGTCATGCCCCCCTGAGGAAGTATACGCTCGTCGCGCGGGTTTGTTGCGCGCGGCAGCAGTTCTTTTGCGACCAGTCGCCGTGATGGCGACCAAACGTGCCGCGACACGGCTCATACTCCGGCCTCCCATGGGGCTCGGCCCGAGGAGGAACGCATCGAGCGATCGCCACGATCAAAGGGGGGTGTCATGGAGCAGGCCGCTCGCACCGGGCAGGACCGCGGATACGCGACCGCTACGGGCAATCTGGAGTCATTGCTCTGCGCCTGGCAGTCGACGGGCAGCCATGCCGCTCTCGAGGCTCTGATTCATGCGGCGGAACCGGTCGCGGCCCTCGTCATCGCACGCGTGCTCCGGCAGCGGGGCATTCGCGATCCGTCGGCCCTCGACGACGCACTCGCCCTGGTCTTCAACCACCTTCGCCGCCTGCCAGGGCCTGCGGAAGGCGAGCATGCGGTGGTGCCGTTCGATCCCGCCCGCGGGGCCGCCGTCGATCATGGCCGTGCGTATCTGCAGCGGCTCGCCCACGACCGGGCGATCGACGTGGCCCGCAGCCGGCGACGTGAGGCCCGCCGCGTGGCGCCGTTTTCCGCGCTCGAGCCCGGCTGGGCGGCGACGTTCACGCACCGGGCAATCATGCCGGCGACGTCCTCCGAGCCCGAGGATTCAGCGGAGGGGGGCCGCATGATCGAGGATGCGCTCGCGGATCTGGAGCCGCGGGAGCGCGAGGTGGTGCGGCTGTTGCTCGAGGGCAAGAGCCAGGCGGTGATCGCCCACGTGCTGGGCGTGTGCGGAGGCACGGTCTCCCGGCTCCGCAGCCGGGCGATCGCCAAGCTGCAGACAGCTATCCAAACACGATCGTTCGGCGGCCGTGGAGAAACACCCGCTCCTCCAGCACGAGCCGCACCGCCCGGGCGAGCACGAGCTTCTCCACGTCGCGGCCCGCCTGGGCCATCCGCTCCGGCGTGAACGAGTGGTCCACGGCGATCACGTCCTGCGCGATGATCGGGCCGTCGTCGAGTTCCGCCGTCACGAAATGCGCCGTGGCCCCGATCAGCTTCACGCCCCGGGCATAGGCCTGGCGATACGGGCTCGCCCCGGCGAAGGCGGGGAGAAACGAGTGGTGGATGTTTACGAGCCGGTTGGCATAGCGGGCGACGAACGGCTCCGAGAGCACCCGCATGTAGCGGGCGAGCACGACGTACTCCGGCGCATGGGCGTCGATCGCCGCCGCCACCGCCGTCTCGTGGGCCTCGCGGCTCGCGCCGTCGTGCGGCACGTGCGTAAACGGCACGCCGAACCGCTCCACCAAGGGCCGCAAGACGTCGTGATTGCTCACCACGCCCACGATCCGCCCGGGGAGGTCGCCCACCGCGTCGAGCAGCAGGAGTTCGCCGAGACAATGCGGCTCGCGGGTCGCGCAAACGACGATCGGCCGCCGCTCTTCGCGGGTCACGCGAACCTGCGCCGCGGCCGGCAGCACCCGCCGCAGATCGGCCTCCAGCGCCTCCGCGGGCACGGGCCCGTCGGCCGGGACCACCTCGGCCCGAAAGAAAAACTGCCGCGCTACGCCATCGACGAACTCGGAGTTGCTCTCGATGTTGAGCCGGCGGGCCTGGAGCACGCCCGTGATCCGGTGGATGAGGCCCACGTCGTCGGGACAGGCGACCAGCACGATCTCTCGCCGCGCGGACGTCATCGGGATGCGGGCACCCAGGCCAGCACGACGTCCTCGACGGCGATGTCGGTCTTCTTGGCGGGGATCTCGAACGGGTCGAGCCGGATCTGATCCGGGCTCGTCTCCAGCCGGATGCGGTCGAGATCGGCCTCGATCTCCTCTTCCAACAGCAGCCGCTTCTCCTCGAGCGTCGAGAGACTCTCCTCGGCATGCACCACGTCGGCCTGCTGGCGGGCGGCGCGACTGGCCGACCGCATCGACGTGGCCGCGCGGCCGATGGTGGTGGCCGACGCCTTCTTGCGGCCGAGGAGCGCGGCGAGCACGGCCGAGCCGATCGACACGTAGGTCTGCATCGATTGGTTCTTGGCCTCCGCCCGCTCCCGTTCCACCTTCTGCCGGGCCCGCTCGATCCGGTCGGCGAGCGACGCGAGCCTCGCGGCATGCCGCTCCCGCACCTTCTCGATCTCGGCGTCGCGCCGCTCCTTCACCCGGTGGGCGATCCGGGCGCGGAACTCGCCCTCCGATTCACCCGGCCGCGAGACGGCGTCGATCGCCGGGGCCGACCAGGCCGAGAGCTTCGACGTGCGGCCCAGAAAACTCTTGAGCGAGGTGGCCAGCGTCTGATAGCCCCGCGGGCCGGCCAGCGGAGCGGGCACGGGGGAGAACGAGCCGGTGCGCGGCGCGGGCTCCACCTCCGGCGCCTCGGCGAATGCCTCGCCGCTCTCCCAGGCCGACTCGCCGAGCGTCTCGCCGGCCGGCGCCATCTGGATCACCTCGCGATCGACTTCGATTCCCGTGCCGGCCTTCGCATAGCGGACGCGGGCCCGACCGAGGACCATCGGCTCGTAGTGCACCACCGCGTCGGGACCGACGGGGCCCCGCGGCGCGAGGAACACCTCCCGCACGCCCGGCGGCAGGATCGGCCGTGGACCACCATGCTGCCGGCCGAAGACGGGAGCCTCGATCGCGGGACGCGCTGCCGTCTCGTGCCCGCCGACGTCGGTTGCCATCAGCCGGCGAATCTCCTCGCGCACGAGCGGCCCGCGGAGATAGGCCATCGTCCAGCGGGTCTGGAAGAGCGTCTCCTCGTCGCCATGCACGCTGTGCATCAGGAACCGCCGCTGCTCCAGGCCCGAGAGCAGCCGATCGAGCCGGCTCCGGTCGAAGCTGCCGCCGGATGACGCCGCGGCCCCTTCGAGGCCGTCGAGCACACGGGCCTTGTCCCGGGCGGTCTGCAGCCGGCCGAGGAACCACAGACCGGCATTCGAGAGCCCCTTGTAGTCGAGGTCCACCGGATTCTGCGTCGCCAACACCACGCCCAGGCCGTAGGCCCGGGCCTGTTTCATGAGCGTGAGGATCGGCAGCTTGCTCGGCGGATTGGCCGTGGGGGGCAGGTAGCCGAACACCTCGTCCATCAGGAACAGTGCCTTGAGCGACGACGTGCCCGGCTGCGACCGCATCCACGACACCGCCGCCCCGGCCAGCAGCGTCACGAACGCCATCCGCTGGGCGTCAGCGAGATGGGCGATCGAGATCACCGCCACCCGCGGCCTGCCGGCCGGCGTCCACAGCAGCCTGCCCACGTCGAGCGGCTCGCCATCGAGCCAGGCCTCGAAGCCGGGAGCCGCCGCCACCGTGTTGAGCCGACTGGCGAGCTGGAACCGCTCGCCCGCCGGAAAGAAGTTTTCCAGGTCGAGGAAGCCGACCCGCTCGATCGGCGGCGCGGGGATCGCTCGCACGAGCGCACCGAAGTCGACCTTCTGGCCGCTCTTCCACAGCGCATCGACGATCGCCGAGAGGAGCACGTGCTCGCGGCTGCGGCCGGGCTCACCGTCGATGCCGACGAGCGCGAGGATGCCCGACACGAGCGACTCGATCCGCTCGCGGCGGAGTTCCAGGTCGTCGGCCGCGGCCCCCGCGGGCGCATCGAGGCTGCCGAGCATCGCCAGCGGCCGGCCCACGCGGCTGCCCGGCGTGTAGACCGCCATCTCGGCGGCCTCGTGGAGCCGGCGGATGCGGTCGCCCGACTGTCCACTCGTTGCCAGACCCTCCGACCACTTTCGCGCCGTGCGGTCCGCAAGCTCCTCGAGCGTCACGCCCTCCCGCTTCGCGGCCTCCGGCTCCAGCCACGGCAGGAAGTCGGCCGCCGCGAGATTCGGGAACGACAAGAGCACGTTCGCGAGATCCCCCTTCGGATCGATCACGAGCGTGGGAATGCCGTCGAGCGCGGCCTCCTCGATGAGCCCGATCAACAGGCCCGTCTTGCCGCTCCCCGTCATGCCCACACAGACGGCATGCGTCGTGAACCGCTTCGCCTCGACGAGCACCGGCTCGCCGGTGGCCGATCCCTTCGCGTCGTCGACCTTCTGGCCGAGATAGAAGACGCCGAGCCCCTCGATCGCCGTCGGCAGATCAGTGACCGGGGCCTTCTTGGATCGCGTGCGGGTCGGCGTCGTGCTCATGAGGAGGGCTCCCGGGGAATTCGCGGTCCCCAAGCATACCCCACACTCGGGGCGGAACCTCTCCGAGTCCGGCTGCCTGGCGGCTTCGTCGATGCCGGGTGGCCGGTTCAGCGATTGTGCGGATGGTGACGGAGGAGCCATTGCAGCGCCTGGTCGCATGGCCGAGCCGCCGAGGCTCCGGCGTTGCGTGGCTGCGGTCAACGGCAAGCCGCACTCTGTGGTGGGGTCGGTCATCAAGTGCACGCGCAGATAACGGATCCAATCCGACATCGATGCGTGCACTGTTCCGGCGGGCCCCAGGGCGGGAGGGTTGTCGGTATCGGTCGCGACGGAGAAACCGAACAGCATGGCATGTCCCCACGGCGCCTCGGCATCTTGTTTCGACGGCGGGCCGAACCCCACAGACTTCATCCCCAACGGTTCAAACAATCGCTTCCGAATTTCTACCTCCCACGCATGCCCGCGAATCTTCTCGATCGCATGTCCCAGAATCGTGTAGCCCAGATTGGAGTAATTGAACGTGCCGATCGACTCATCGCGACGCGGACGCTCGACGAGCCAATGCACGATCTCTCGGCGGATCGCAAGGGCGTTCTCGACGGGGCCATCGAACTGACCCCAGGGAGGATTCGCGCTCGCGCCGCCGGTATGGCACATGAACTGGCGAAGGGTTGCTTCCTTCCACGACGACCCTGCGACCAAGGGGTCGTCATGATTTCTCGCCTGAAACCCGATTGGTCATGCCGGGAGTCCCTACGCGGGCAGGAAACCACCCATTGTCGTACGGGTGCCGGCGGGATCACGTGATCAACGAGGTATGCGGCCGTCTGCGGCATGTGCCGACCATTCTAGGCGGGACACGCACCCCGTCGCGTGCACGACAACGCGACGACGAACCTCTGCGTGCACTTTGTGCAGACCGCCCGGGCGAATCCGAAACTGAGCAGTCCCGTCACGAAATGTATTGCTGGCCACGGACTACCTGCACGTCCGAGAGCCAGGCGATGCAGGCGTAGTGCTCGAAGTACTCGTGCGAGACGTGCGTGAGAATTCGCTCCGCGACGTCCATCGGCACGACGAACTCGGCCTTCAACGTCTTGGCACCGCCGGTCTCGATCACGTTGCGGGCGCTCCGCGATCCGTGGCCGTTCACTTCGGTGATCGAGAAACCGGTGGCGCCGAGCTTCATCGCTTCCTCGGCGATGTCGGTCATGATCACGCCCTCGCCCACGACGGTGACGAGTTTGAGAGGATAGAGCTGCATCGAAAAGTCTCCGGGGGGATCGCCCGCCGGCCGGCGGGCTGGTTCAGAGCGTCGGACGGAGTTCAGGTGGCACCCAGCCACTTGGCCATTTCATAGTAGATCGGGATGCCGAAGGCGATGTTGAAGGGAAACGTGATCGCCAGGGCCGCCGTGATCGACAGCGTCGGGTTGGCCTCGGGCAGCGTGAGCCGCACCGCCGGCGGCGCCGCGATGTAGGAGGCGCTCGAGACGATCGCGGCGAGCACCGTGCAGCCGCCGAGGTTGAGTCCGGCCAGGTGACCGAAATAGGCGCCGAGGAACCCGTGGACGAGGGCGATGCCGATGCCGAACGCCACGAGGAACGGCCCCACCTTCAGGAGGTCGCCGAGCCGTTCGCCGGCCACGAGTCCCATCTCGAGGAGGAAGATGCAGAGCGCGCCGCGGAACAGCATCCCCTTGCTCTGGAAGAAATCATAGAAGGGCTGGAAGGCCTGCTCCGTCATGAACATCGTCGAGATGAAGCCGATCACCAAGAGCCCCGCCATGAGCATGATCGACTGCCCGGTCATCACCTCGTAGAGCGCCTCGCCGAGCTTGCCTTCCCGGGCCCGGCCGCCGCCCGCCTTGGCGGCCCGCTCGCGGGCCATCAGGGCCGCCCCGAGCACGAGCGCGATCGCGATGCCGGGGCATTCGAGGATCGTGACGAGCGTCGGCAGGAAGCTGTTGGCGGGGTGCTGGGTCTGTTCCACGAACGAGTTCGCCACCGCATAGGTCACGGCGGACGTGCTGCCGTAGTGCGCCGCGATGCCCGCCGAATCGGCGATCGAGAGCCGGCCGAGATACCGGAGCACCACGAACGACGTGATCGGCGTCACGCAGCCGAGAAACAGCGTGGCCAGCGCCGGCTTCCAGATCGTGGAGACGCCGTGGGCCTGATACTCGTGTGCCAGCTCGTGGCCGCCGACGAAGCCGATCGACATCAGCAGAAAGATCGCGATCGAAAGATACAGCTCCTTCGGGATCTTGATGCCGCCGTGAATCCTCGTGCAGACGATGCCGAGCACGAAGCAGAGCGGGATCGGCGTGAGCAGATTGCGCTCGAGCGACTCGAGCATCCGGTTGATCTGCTCGGCCGAGAGGACCGCCAGCATGGCGGGGGGCAGAAAGCCGAGCAGGGGCGGGCAGGCGAGAAACGGCGTCATGGCGGGGCGAACTCCTGGGGAACGACGGACGAGGGAACGGGCGCGGGGAAACCGGCGGATGCGGAAGCGGGGTGCAGCAGCTGCTCGGCCGCCTGCTCGATCGCCCGCACCAAGGGGCCCGGGAAGAGGCCGAGCCCGAACAGGCCGAGCAGCAGGGCGGAGAGCGCCAGCCGCTCCCGGGGGAGGATCGCATGCCGCGGCCCGTCGAGGGCGGTCGGGCCGCCGAACACGAAAAACCAGCAGCGCATGACCGCGATCCCCGAGAGCACCGTCGAGGCGGTGACGAGCAGGCCGCCGTAGAGCTTTTCATCGAGGCTCCCCGACACGATCAGGTCGTCGGCCACGAACGAGAGCGTGCCCGGCAGGCCGCTCCCGGCAAGGCCGAAGAGCAGGAAGAACGCGGCCAGCGTCGGCGCATCCCAGAAGCGGCCCTGCGGCGAGTCGAGACGGATCGGCCCGGCCCGGCTCTCGAGCGCCCACGTCACGAGGCCGATGCCCGTGAGCGACAGTCCGCTCGAGATCCAGACGCAGAGGGCGCCGGACAGTTCCAGCGGGAGCGTGCCCGAGAGGCCGGCGAGCACCAGCGCCGATTGGCTCATGGCGAGGAAGCCGATGAACCCGCGGAGTTCGCGTTGCACCAGCGCCAGCGCCGCGCCGTAGACGGCCGTCACGAGGGCGACGTTGGAGAGAAACTCCAGTTCCGGTGCGAGCCCCTCGGCATGATCGACGTGGCCGATCAGCAGCCGCACGGCTGAATAGGCCGCGACCTGCGGCATGGTGGCCGCCAGCGACACCGACATCGGGGCGCCGCCGAACAACGCCGGATACCAGGAGTGGAACGGCACAATGCCCTTGCGGATCATCACGGCGACGGCGACGAGCCAGCCCCCGGCGATGCCGAGCGGTCCGCTCGCCCGCTCCCACGGCGGATCGCTGACCAGCAGGCAGGTGCCCGCCGTCATCGCGGCCGTGGCCGTCGTCATGGCGATGGCGAAGACCCGGGCCGCGCCGCGGCCCCCCGGCGTCGCTCGCGTGGAGATCCACGTGACGGCCGCGGTCACCAGCCAGAGGGCGAGGATCGCGAACGGGTGGGAGGTGGCGAACATCGCCAGCGTCGCGCCGGTGCCGACGAGCGTACGGGCGACCCCGGCGGCATCGAGGACCTGCCGGGGCGCCGCGAGCACGATGGCGAGCGACACGCAGGCCGCATAGGGCATGAGCAGCGTCGTCAGGCCATCGACGGCGACGAGCGATCCGCCGACGAGCCGATCGCCCCAGGTGATCGCCCGCCCGCCCGCGAGGTGCCAGGCCGCGGTCACGCCGCCCGCGGCGAGCAGGGCGACCACCATCGTGGCGACGGCGGCCTGACGCAGCCGGCGGTCGCAGGCTCCGGTGGCGATGACCGCCGCGCCGCCAAGCGGCACCGCCACGGCCACCGCCGCGAGGAGCACGACGCTCGAGGCTGCGGCGTTCATCGGGGCCCCCTGCCGCGTTCACGGGCCAGCCAGGCGATCCAGGCATCCTCCAGACCGGCGGCCCACCGCAGGGCCGCCAGCACCGGCGCGACCACGAACCGCCCGACCGCCATCTCCTCGAAGCCCCGATCGAGCGCGATCCGGTAGAGCCGCGCCTGCCAGCGCTCCGGCAGCAACCCGATCAGCCCGGGGCCGCCGGCCGACAGGGGCCCGCCGAGCGCCGCCTCGAGTTCGTGGCGGTCGTGCAGCGCCGACGGAGACCGCAGGATCTGGAGGCTGCGCAGCACCGCATGGCTGACGACGTGCACGAGCGGGATGAGCCGCCAGCCCAGCCCGATCTCGACCAGGATCAGCGACGCCTGGGCCATCGACGCATAGGCGAGCAGGCTCTTGAGGTCGGTCTGCACGCGGCCCACGACCGCCGCATGCAGCGCCGAGCCGGCACCGATCACCAGCAGTGCTCCGCGGGCCAGCGGCGCCTCGTCGAGCAGCGGGCCGCACCGCAGGAGCACGTAGGCTCCGGCATGGATCGACAGCGCGCCGTAGAAGATCGCGCTCGACGGCGTCGGTCCCTCCATCGCCCGGGGGAGCCAGGCCGAGAACGGCACCTGGGCGGTCTTGCCGAGCGCCGCGAAGACGAGCAGCAGGGCCACGATCTGCGCCGTCGCCGGCGGCAAGAGGCAGGTGCCGTCCGGCCAGTCGGTGGTGAACAGCCGCTCGAACGCCCCCGAGCCCACGGCCCGGTGCACCACGACGCCGGCCACGAGCAGGCCGACGTCACAGACGCGGTAGGTGGTGTAGGCCCGCACGGCCGCATCGATGGCGTTGCGCCGCTCGTGAAAAAAGCCGATCAGGAGTGCCGAGGAGATGCCGAGGCACTCCCAGCCCACGAACAACACGTCGATGCTGTCGGCGAGCACCATCAGGTTCATGCCGGTGCCGAAGACCGCCAGGAGCACGAAGAACCGCGTGAAGCCCGGCTCGCGATGGAGGTATTTTCCGGCGAACGCATTCACGAGCCAGCACAGGCCGGTGGAGAAGCAGACGTAGGGCGTGGAGAGCGGATCGGCCACGAGGTTGATCGTGTGCTCGTGGTGGCCGATGGCGAACCAGGTGCCCACGTTGACGATCTCGGCCCGCCAGCCGCGCGCGGCGATGAGTGCGAGCGTGGCGGTGGCGGCGAGAAAGCCGAGGGCGAAGCCCGCCGCCACGCTCCGCCGGGTCGCCTCTTCCGGCAGCGGCCGGCCGAACAACGCCGGCAGTCCGATGCCGACGAGCGCCGCGGCCGGGGCGGCGAGTTGGGCGACGACGAGCATCGAGACGAGATCGTGGTGCGTCACGAGAGATGCTCCGTCGCCGCCGGGCGACCCGTGCCGAGTGCCGGCATGAGACAGGTCTGAATGACCGCCGGTTCGAGATGGCCACGGTGTCCGCGATACCAGTCGTGCGACCGCGGCACCTCGGGCAGGAGCCGCCGCTCGGCGGCGTAGGGCTCGAAGCCGCCGTCCCCAAAGATCGCCAGGTCGCCCGACACCGGATGCCACGAGACGAGCTGGATCCAGCGATTCCCCGCGAGCCGCGCGACCGCCGGCACGCGGGCCGCCGCCGTGAGGATCGCCTCCGGCGCGGCATCGATCACGACCAGCAGCCGCACGGGCTCATGTATCTCGACCATCTGCCACGGCAGGCCGGTCCGCAGGTCGCTGGCATGTCCGTCCATCACGCCGATCAGTCCCGTGATGTTGTGCGGCAACTTCGTGCCCGAACCGTAGCCGATGCGGTCGATCGCCGAGAAGTAGTATTCAAGGTTGATGCCGGCGCCGACGGGCCCGACCGCGGCGAGCGTGCGCGCGAGAATCGCGGCTTCGCCGTCGGTCGTCGGGTCGTACGACACCAGAAACGCCCGCCGATCGAGGAACAGGCCCCTCGTCCGCCAGCGGCGGCCGATGATGCAGGCGGCATTGGTCGCATGCCCCAGTTCCGGCCGAACCTGCGCGAGATCGACGCTGCGCGACTCGACGTGCACCCGCGCCTCGGCGGGGCTGATGTCGAGCGGAGCCGAGTCGAAGCGGCGGCATCGCTCCCGGGCGTCGGCGGCGGCCACCCGCTCGGCCGTCGCCCGCAGGTCGGCGAGCGGGCCGTGGCGATCCGGAGGGGCGAGATCGGCGTCGTACCAGGCGATCGTGCTCGCGCAGGTGTCGAGCATGCCGCCGATGAACCACGTGTCGGCGGGAATCGCAAGGCCGTCCGCCGCCAGGCGTTCCCGCACCCGCGGGTCGTTGGCCATGAGCGCGAAGGCCCGCGCGTTGGGGCCCCCGCGGCCGCCTCCGCAGGCGCCGCACTCGTAGGCGCTCTCGTGCGGATTGTTGCGACTCGACGAGCCGTGCCCCAGCACGGCGACGAGCGGGGCGAGCCGGCCGGTGAGCCCGATGTCTTCGAGCACTCGGCGCACGATGCCGGCCATCTCCGCCACGTCGAACCCGGCGGCCACCTCGCCGCCGCTCGTCGGCCCGCCGCTTTCGAGGTCGAGCCGCGTCGTGATCCGGCGACGCGTGAATTCCGTCGCCGCGCGGCCCAGCCGGGCCGCGAGCCGCGGGAAGGCGACGCGGGCCACCAGCGGCACGGCGGACAGGCCGCCGATCAGCGGTGCGAACAGGCCGCCGCGGACCACGGTATGGCTGGCGGCAGCCAGACCGCCCACGAGCTGGCCGTAGCGGCGGCGGAACGAGCGATGCACGGCATGGCGATCGGCGGCTCCTTCAGCCACCTCGAGCACGGCATGCCGGGGCCGCATCACGATCGGGCAGAGCGGTGTCGCGTGCCAGTCGTCGAGCCCGCGAAAGTACATCGGCACGGCGAAGAACCCGGCCGTGCCGAACGTCTCGTGCCGATGGCCGAGCTCCTCGACGTGCCGCCGAAACGACTCGCACCGCTCGTCGATGCACATCAGCCACTGGACGGCGGGTCGCGGCGACGCCGGGGGCGACGCGGCATGGCGGTGGGCGGCGAGCGAGTCGAGCAGCGTGACGCGATAGCGGCGTTCATAGGCGAGGTGCAGCAGGCGGCGGCGCGTCGTGGAGTCGAACGACGTGATGGCCTGCTCGAATCGCAGCACCTCGTTCTCGTCGAGACCGCGGATGTCTGCCCCCGTGAGGCCGACGAGCCGGCCGGCCTGGTGGAGGAGGAACGCGCGGGCCACGCTCCCCGGTCCGCGGCACGGCGGATGGCGATCCTGCAGTTCCCACCACAGCGCGGCGAGCGTCGGGGGGCCGGGCGGATCGCTGCGGGTGACTCGGGCGGCGCCGCGCAGCCGGTTCGCCGCCCATTCGGTGGCGACACGGTCACAGATCAGTCGGACTGCCAGGAAGTCGGTCAAGCGGGCCGGCAGCTGCTCCACCGGCGCCCGGTCGGGCCGCTCCTCGAGATGATGGATCATGCCCGCCCAGCCTCGCAGGGCGAACAGTGACTGCTCGACGAACTCCTGCCGGCGGTCCGGCGGGATGCCCAGTCGCCCGAGTTCGAGGGCGACACACTCCATGGGCGACCTGCCCGTCACGTCGCCCAGCGCCGCTGGCAGCCCGCGACTCCACGGCTCGCATGGCCCCCAGCCGGTGCCGTACAGACGCGCGGCGGCGGCGAGCAGCCCGTGGCGCCGGCCTGGCATACGCCAGGCCGCCACTCCCTGGTCGAGGAACGCGCCGCAGATCCGGATGAGCAGCGGATGCACCAGCGCGTCGGTGTCGACCGTGGGATCGACGGCCAGCAGCAGATCGCGGAACCGCGCGGGGGGCCGAGCGTCCCGGACGGCAGGCCGGGCGAAGGCCACCGCCTCGATGCAGGCGTGCCACAGGTCGAGGGCGGCATCGCGACCTGCTGCTTCGTCGGGGGTTGCGGGAAGGTCGGGCCGCATCCGCTCGAGCACGTCGCTCTCGGTGAGCGTCCAGCGGACGGCGGCGTCGCTCTCCTGGCGGACGGGGTTGAGCAGGAGGGCGCGGTGCAGGTCATGGAGCCGCACGCGGCCGCCCGCCACCAGCGTGTTCATGCTGCCCGCATCATGAGTGGAGAGCACGGCGTCGACGTCGGCCGCGAGGATCCGTCCGCGTGCCAGTTCGTCGCGATACCGGCTCTCGCTCCAGAACGGCTCCGTGCCGTAGACCCGCGCCGCCTCGATCACCCCCTCCTCGAACGGGCGATCTTCAAAGGCATGCAGCGTGTTGTGGTGGACGAAGACGCCGATCGGCCCCTGGGCGGGCAAGGCGTGCGCCGCGGCGGCGATGATCCGCGTCAGGTCGTCGAAGGTGGAGTCGTAGACGGTCATGCGCAGGCGGAACCCGATGGGCGAAGACAGAACGGCGTGTGGACGAGACAGCGTGAACCAGCGGGGGGCGACGGCACGCGTTGACGAGGCTGACAGCGGGGCGTGTGATGACGCGGCCACGATGGCACATGCCGCGGACGACCGACGCTCCACACTCCAGCCCACTGGACTGCAGCCCAGCAACTGCAGCCCAGCAACTGCAGCCCAGTCAACTGCAGCCCAGTCAACTGCAGCCAGTCAACTGCAACCCGGAGGGCCGCGGACGGCGTGCGGCCCACGCGGCCGTCCCGTGGGCGGCCATGCCGCGCGGGGCGGGAGACCTCCGCGGCCGAATCCTGCCGGGACCGCGAGCGACAGCATGGCGGTGGGGATGGCCGTTCCGGAGACTTCCGGTTCGTGATCGTCGCCGGCGTCCTCTTCGGCATCGCGACTCATTCGTTCCGCGATGGGCGAGTCGGTATCCGTGGCGTCGGCCTTGGAGATGGAAATCCCCGGAGCATGCACCGGAGGGTGCATGAAGGAGGTCAACAGAATCGCGAGTGCGGTCAAGAGGGCCACGATGTTCGGCACTCGTCGCGAGGTTTGAAACACACCGACTGCACCGACACCCTACTCTCGTGGGCGGCGGATCACAATGCCGCCCCGGCCGCCGCAGGGGCATGCCTTGCGGGAAAATAAGCACAATCGCCGGCGGGCGGGGGCGGCTCGGGCCCCCGCTCCGCCGGCGATCCGATGGGCCGAACGCCTTCGGCCACCGACTGGGAGACGGTTACTTCCGCCGCTTGTCGCGGCAGGCGGGGGCGGCGGCGAGGGTGAGCACGAGCACCTCCTCGCCGGTCGCCGGACTGATGTCATGATGCAGGCTGATCGGCGGCGAACCGGCGGCATCGCGAACCAGCGTTTCGAGCAGCGGTCGTCCGGCGAGGACGAGCTGGCTCCGCAGCTGCTTGAGCAGTTCGGCGCCGCGGCCGTTGGCGACGCCATCACCGTCGAGGAGCCGCTGCTCAGCCGCGGTCAACACCCCCTCGAGATGCACGAACACGCGATTTTCGACGAGATGCGCGTGGACGTTCCGCGGCCCACGACCCATGTACTCCTGCTGGAACCGCGACACCGCGTCGCACACGGCGGCTTCGATCTCGCCCTGGGATTTCATGTCCGTCTCGCCCCGCAGAACAGAACCCACCACAAAGGGGGGTATCGTTTATGAGAGGAGGTTTCGGCGCAAGTGACCGTCGGCCATCAGCACAGGTGCCAGAAGGTCCATCTGGGCGGTATGGACGGGATAGGATGACGCACGGTCTTCCCAGACCAAAAATTCTTCTTGCGTTCCCCATCTTCCCCAATATAATCTCGGCGTTCTGCGGTAGCGACGAAGCCCAAGCACGCGTCGAGGCCGCGGGAAAGGGGTGATCTTCCTGATCGCCCACCACAACAAGACGGAAGACGAGTCGAGGGGCAGCCCGGCCAGATGCCGGGAGGTCCGTCGCAGCGTAAGCCGGCGTGAGAGAGTGCCTTCGGGCGTTCTTTCCCGCCGGCTTTTTTCGTTTGTGCCGGACCGTTCATTCATTCCCTCACCCGACGGCGCTCCGCTTTCATGACGCGACTGTTTGTCGATCGGCTCGCCCGCCAGGTTGCCCACGCCGCCGGCACGTTCGAACACCTGCTGCTGGGGCGTTCCCCGACGAGCGTGTCGGTTGTGGCGACCCGTGATTGGATGGTGGTGAACCTGCACGAACCGTTCTCGGACGTGGAACGGCGGCTGGCCGCCGAACCGGCGGGCGCCGACCGCGTGCGGCACCTCCACCACTACCTGTTTCAGCACGCGGTGGACTCGTTCATCGAGCACGTCCGCGAGGCGACGGGCGTACGGCTCCGCGGCGCGATCGCGCATGTCGACATCGACACGGGGAGCGTGCTCAAGACCTTCACGACGCATCCGGACGTCGACCTGTTTCTGTTCGGCCAAGGCCTGCCGACGCTCGGCGTGCCGGTCGATGCCCACCTGCACGCCTCGTGCGGCCCGGCCCGGCACGGCCACGGTGCCGGCGACGAGGCGGTCGATCCCGTGGCTTTTCCGCACAACGGACCGTACGCGACGGGCGGCATTGGAGCCGTCCGCGCCTGACCCCCCTGGAGGGACCCGCAACCATGAAGAAGGTGACCCATGTTGGTGCTGACGCGAAAGAATCGGGAAAGCGTGGTGATCGGCCGGCCTGAGGACATGTCGGTGGCGCTGGAGATCACGGTGCTGGAAATCGAAGGGGGCCGCGTGCGGCTGGGCTTCGAGGCCGACACCCGAATGCCGATCCATCGCCGCGAGGTCTGGGACCGGATCTGTAACGGCGACGGCAACGGCAACGGCGATGGCCGGCCGGCCACGTCGGCCGCCGGGATGGCCGCACGGACGGGGGATGGCCAGCGCCGCGAGGGCTGACCATGAAGTCACAGGGCGAGATCGAGGCCGCCGTCTGCGACGGCGTGTCGCGGTTCCAGCAGGAGTTCATCGGCCGCGGGCCGCGCGACATCCATGCGCACCTCGTCGGCTCGCTCCTCGTGGTTCGGCTGCGCGGCGTGCTCACGCCGGCGGAGCGGCAGCTCATCGCGCCGCGCGCCGGCGGCGAGCCTGACGGGCACGGGGCCGGGCACGCCGGCCAGGCGCCGGGCGGCGGGCACGAGTCGGCGAACGGCAACGGCCGTGCCCTGCTCAAGCAGGTGCGGGCCCACATGGTGGCCTCCGGTCGGCCGCGGCTGGAGGAGGTCGTGGAGGCGGCCACGGGCGTGAAGCTCGTGAGCGTGCACCACGACATTTCGACGGTGACGGGCGAAGAACTCCTGGCGTTCTCGCTCGCGTCGCCCCCCGCCTGCCGCCCCAAGCGGCAGGCGGTCCGCGACTCTTGATCCTGCGTCAGACCCGACAAGCCCCGGAGCGGAAGCGATGGGGCCCGCGTGACGGCACAATCCAAAGCTCAACGGGGTGCCGAACGCCCGGAGCCGCGGATGCGGCGGGCCGTCGAATCGAGCTCCCGCAGCCGGCGGTCGCACTCGACCGTGAGGGCCCGCTCATCGAGCGCCGCGGCCTCGGCCACGCCGATGAGCTTGCCGAATTCCAGCCGCACCCGCCCCGGCCGCGGAATCATCCGCGACCGCGGCCAGCACTCGAACGCCCCCACGATCGCCACGGGCACGATCGGGACCTTCGCCTTCTTCGCCAACAGCGCGAAGCCCGGCTTCAGCTCGCCCATGCGGCCGTTCGGCGTGCGGGTCCCCTCCGGAAACACGATCACCGCCGCCCCGCGCTCGAGCCGCTCGATCACCAGCTTCATCGCCTTCACGGCCGAGGTGGTACGGTCGATCGGCACCGCGTCGAGCGCCGTGATGATGAAGCCGAAGGGCTTGAAGGCATAGAGCGAGCTGCGGGCCAGGCTCGACAGCCGCCGATCCGTGGCCAGCCCCAGCAGAAGCGGATCGAGATGGCTCTGGTGCGTGGAGAGCACGAGCAGCCCGCCCGTCCGCGGCAGCGGCTCGGCGAACCGCGTCCGCACCCCGAACACCGCCACGCCGAGCGTGCGACAGAGCACCCACAGCGCCGAGTAGAGCCAGCGGCCGAACGTGGTGTGGCCGCCGCCGGTGCGGGCCGGCGGCGCCTCGGCCCCTGACGCCGCATCCCCGCCGCTCATGCCGGACCCCGCTCGGCCAGCCGCGCCGCGATCAGGGCCGCGAGCCGGTCGATCACCTCTTCCCGCGACATGCCGTCGGTCTCGAGCAGCACCGCATCCGGCGCGGGCCGCATCGCCCCGACCGGCCGCGTGCGGTCGCCTTCGTCGCGCACCGCCTGCGCATCCTGCACCTGCTGCAGCGACGCGGCCCGCCCGCGATCCAGCTCCTCCTGCAGTCGACGCCGGGCCCGCTCCTCGGCCGACGCGGTGAGAAACACCTTCAGTTCGGCGTCGGGAAACACCTCGGAGCCCTGGTCACGGCCTTCCGTCACCACGTCGAGCCCCTCGGCCATCCGCCGCTGCACCCGCTTCATCGCGGCGCGGACGTCGGCCGCATCGGCCACCGCCCGCGTGGCCTGCGTGATCCGGTCGGTGCGGATCTCGGTCGAGACATCGCGGCCGTCGGCCAGCACGCGGCCGTCACGAAACTCGATCACCGTGCGCTCGACGAGGTCGGCCACCCGCGGCGCATCCTCGAGCGGGATGCCCTGCTCCAACGCCATCAGCGTGACCGAGCGATACATCGCGCCGGTGTCGAGATAGCACCAGCCGAGCCGCGTGGCCAGCGCGCGGGCCGCCGAACTCTTGCCCGCACCGGCCGGCCCGTCGAGCGTGACGATCATGTTCCGATTTCCAGCTCCAGCTGCAGCCACTCGTAGCGCCGCACTGAAGCTACGACGGCCCGGCCCACGATCGCAACCTCGACGTCGTCCCGAGGCTCGCCGCGGAGGTCCACGGCCGTGGCCCGCGCGACGGGCGCGGCCAACTCGATCCGCACCGGGCCCGAGCGTCCCGCCGACTCGACGATGCCGATCCGCAGCCGGGCCGACTCGGCGGCCCCCGCGGACGCCACAGCCGCCAGCAGCCGCGCGCCGGCCGGCAGCAGGACCGGCGGCGGCCCGAGCGGCGCGTCCGCCAGCAGATCGATCGCGAGATCCCAAGGCCGCTCGAGCCCCAGCCCCACGGCCAGCCGCCGCGTGATCGCGGTGCCGGCCGTCGCCCCCGCCGCCGAGAGGATCGAGTCGAGCACGTGCGGACTCGAGAGCATGTGCCAGGGGACGCCGCCGGTGAGGATCGCCACGGCGTCGCGGTCGTCGCTCGCGGCCGCCCGCAGCCCACCGCCGCCGACCAGTTCGATGAAGTGCGGCGCCGTGAACCGCGACCGCTCCGTGGCGATCGACTGGCCATGCAGGCCGCGTCGGACCTCCACCGACTCGTTCTCGTTCCAGGCGAACCGCGCACAGGCGTGGGCGTCGTACAACCCGCCGGTGAACCCCGCGGCGGGCACGATCTCGATGTCGAGCACGGCCAGCGGCAGGCCGTCCACGAGCGACATGCCCTGCCGAAACCTGCCCACCTCGCGGTCGCCGGCGGCGAGCAGCCGGCCCGTCGCCACGACTCCGTCGCGGCCGCTCGACGTGCGGCAGCGGGCGAGCGACTCGGCCTGCATCCGCGTCACGCCCCCGAAATCGCCGCGAATCGCCAGCTGCTGCGACACCCGGTTGCCGCGATCGCAGGGCCGCCGCAGCGAGAGCATGCCTCCCGTGGCCGGATGGGCCTCCAGCCGCACGAGCCCGTTGTCGAGCACCCGCTCGGCGGTCTCGCGCGGCGCGAGGCCGAACCAGCCGCCGGCCTTCGCCCACCAGCCGTCGGCGGCCGAAGCGGTCGCACCTGCGGCCGGCCGCGGTGGCGCGAGCGGAGCTGCCGCCAACACGGGCACCAGTCCGGCCCGGGCGGCCACGACGGCCGCAGCCGCCGCCTGCTGCCGCGCGATGCCGCGGTCGATTGCGGCGGCCGCGTCGGTCGCGGGCGGACGCTCCGGCGCGAAGGCGTCGGGCTCGAACGAGGCGGGCGTGCCCGTGCCGGCCGTCCGGGTGAACAACTCGGCGGGCGTGACGAACGTGCCGAGCGCCGTCGTCCACCGCCCGATCCGGCGCAGGAGTTCATGCCACGGCCCGGCCGTGCCCGCATGGTGCGCGAACGTGATCACGGCCACGTGGTCGTGGTCGAGCGCATCGCCGATCCGCTCCGGCAGTTCGAGCACCGCGCGGGCCGTGCGGGCATCGAGCGGCAGTCGGGCCACCGCCTCGACGCTCGCGGCACCCGTGCCCTCCCAGCGGATCCGGCCGGTGCCGGGATCCGGCAGCGCCGAGCCGTCGAACAATCCCCAGATGGCGGACTCGATGCCGAGTCCGGCGAGCAGCTGGGGCAGGATCGCCGACGAGCCGCCGGCATACCGGGCGAACGTGGCCGGCGCGGCCCCGGTGACGTCGCGGCAGGTGGCGATTCCCGCGGCGAGCCAGGCCTGCAGCTCCTCGGGCAGGAACGGGTCGAGAGGACGGTCGTCGGCCGCACCGCCGCAGAGCGATACCGTGCCCGCGGCCACCCGCTCGCGCAGCCTCCCGCACACGGCCGCATGCTCGCGGGCGAGCGCGGCGAGCAGATCCGCCGCAGCGACGATGCCCAGCGGCACGTCGGCGGCCAACTCGGCGGCGAGTGGTGGGCCGAGCGTCGAGGCCGCCAGTAGCACGAGATCCAGCAGCCAGAAATCGACCGGGTAGTAGCGGGCCCGCCAGCTCTCCAGCCAGCCGAAGCATTCCCGCAGTCCTGCCCGCGCGTCGTCGTCTCGACCGGCGACGGCCGCCTTCGCGGCGGCGATCAACGCCGCCGCGAACCCCCCGGAGTCGAGGTCGGTGGCCGACCGCATCCGCCGCGCGAGCAGTTCCGACATGAGCACGCCGAGGCCGAGCGCCTGAAAGTCGTCGACCGCGCCGCCGGACAGATCGTCGGCCGCGGCGCCCGCGGCCGCCGCGACCGCCGCCGCGAGAGCCGCACGCCCCGCAACGCCCCGCACCCAACGGGAGTCGGGCCGCGCGGCGGCGTCGAACTGGGCGGCGAAGCGGTCGTCACAAAACGCCGGCACGACGCCGAGCAGGGCCGCATCTGCGGGCGGCGGCAGGTCGGCGCTGGCCCACGCCGGCATCGACCCCGTCGCCGCGATCACCGCCGGATGCCAGGCCGCCGTCCAGGCCGCGAGCAGTTCGTCGGCCTCCTGCTCGTCGAGCCAGGATGGAAAGTCGTCGAGCGTGTGGCAGGGGAAGAAGACGGTGGGCCGCAGGCCTGGGGATGAATCGCTGCGTTCGGCTTCCATGCCACGAGTGTAATTCACGGCGGTAATGCCGCGGCCGATCCCTTCGGCTCGTTTGACACCCGTTCGCCGCCGTTCGTAAATTGCCCTCTGGAGGCGGGTTTCGCCCTGACTCCCCGTCTCCAGCCGCAGTGTCGATCCTTCTGGCCGATTCTTCTGGAAGCCCACCCCGCATGGCCCGCAGTCCGTTCACGTGGGGAATCGACATCGGCAAGTGCGGCCTCAAGGCTCTTCGCGGCCGCGTGTCGCCCACCGACCCGCGAAAGTTCGTCGCCACGGGGTTCGACTACATCGAATACCCGATGCTGCTCTCGCAGCCAGAGGCCGATGCGGTGGAACTGGTGCGGGCGGCCCTCGAGGAATTCACGCAGCGGAACGACCTCCGCGGCGACCGCGTGGCCCTCTCCGTGCCCGGGCAACTGGGGCTCTCGAAATTCATCAAGTTGCCGCCGATCGAGGCCAAGAAGATCCCCGACATCGTCAAGTACGAGGCCCGACAGCAGATCCCCTTCCCCATGGATCAGGTGGTCTGGGACTGGCAGCGGATGGCCGGCGGGATGGAGGAAGGGGGCTTCGTCCTCGACGCCGAGGTGGCCCTGTTCGCCATGAAGCGGGAGCAGGTCTACAAGGCGCTGGCGCCCCTCGACGCCGCGGGCGTGGCGATCGACGTGCTGCAACTGGCGCCGATCGCGCTGGCCAACATGGTGCTCTTCGATCAGCCGCCGCCCCCCCCGACAGATGACCTGGGACCGCCGCCCCCCTCGACCGTCGTCGTGTCGATCGGGGTCGATACCACCGACCTCGTGATCACCAACGGCCTGAGGATCTGGCAGCGGAGCATGCCGATCGGTGGCAGCACGTTCACGAAGGCCCTTGTCAAGGATCTCAAGCTCACCTTCGGGAAGGCCGAGCATCTCAAGCGCAACGCGGTGCGGGCGGAGGATCCAAAGGCCGTGTTCAAGGCGATGCGGCCCGTCTTCAACGAGTTCACCGCCGAACTGCAGCGGTCGCTCAACTACTTCACCGGCGCCGACCGCACGGCGACGATCGGGAAGGTGCTGCTCCTGGGCAACGCCGCCCGGCTCCGCGGGCTCTCCGACTTCGTGGCGCAGCAGCTGAAGCTCGACGTGCAGCGGATGGACACGTTCAACGCGCTGGAGGGCGCCGAGGTGCTCGCGGCACCGGCCTACAAGGAGAACCATCTCGCCTTCGGCACCGCGTACGGCCTGGCTCTGCAGGCGGCCGGCAGCGGCCGGATGAACACCAACCTGATGCCGCGGGAGATTCTCCGGGATCGGATCATCGATCAGAAGCGGCCGTGGGCCGTGGGGGCGGTCGTCGGGCTGTTGGCCGCGGCGTGCATCGCCTTCATCGGCAGCTTCCTCGCCTGGAGGACGTACGCCGACGGCGAGTTCCAGCCGGCCTTCGGCGCGGCCGAAGCCGTGCAGTCGCTGGCCCGCACCGAAACGACCGCCGTGGAGGAGGCGAAGCAGCGCTGGCTCGCCGCCGCCGAGCAGCAACGGCCGCTGGTCACGCTCTACGAGCGCCGCTTCCAGGCGCTCGACATGCTGCGGACGGTCGAGTCGCTCCTGCCCCGGGATCCGCCCGACCAGGTGCCCGAAAACCCCGCCGACCGGCGGGAGATCCACCTCGACGGTCTCGACTGTCAATATTTTGCCGACCTCGCCACCTGGTTCGCGGGAGTGCAGCGGCAGTGGCGGGATACTCATCAGGTGGCGGCCGCCGATGGCGAGGAGGCGGAAGCCGCCCCTCCGCCTCCGGCCGAGGAGTTTGCGTTGCCCGAGGACGCGGCCCCGGCTGCCGCTCCAGCCGCGGCTGACGCCGCGGCTCCCGCCATCCCGGGGCCGCAGGGGCCGGGATGGGTGATCCAACTCGTGGGCCACCACTACCACAATGAAGACCGCCACAAACCCGACGAGGACGAGCAGTTCCTGCGGTCCACACTCGTCAAGAATCTGCTCGGGGACGGCGTCAAGGTGCGGGTGTCCGCCGGTCCGCTCGCCGGCACGGAGGTGGCGGTGCAGGAACTCGGCATCGGGTTTCCGGTGATCGTCCGATCAACGCCCGTGCGGCCCGAGCAGGTGCCGCTGACGCAGCCGTCGGGCGTCGCCGCCGGACAGCCGGTCGGCCCCGACGTGGCGAGCCTCGAGTTGAAGCGGTACGACTTCATCCTCCAGTTCAGCTGGCAGCCGGTGGTGCCGGGCAAGGCGGTCGTCGTCGCGGCCTCCGAGCCGGCTCCGCCCCCTCCGTGAACGCGGGCGTCCGCCGCATTCCTTCGTCATTCATCATCATGGCCCTCAGCCTCGAAATTCCCGACAACGTCCGGCAGGCCCTGCGGCTGCTCGCGAAGTATCACTTCTGGATTCTGGCGGTGGCCGTGCCGGCGATCGCGATCCCGACCTTGTTCACGGGCACGGCCGCGCTGGCCACCAAGATGGAGGCCGAGCGGCGCAGGATCGACACGGCAATCGGCCAGTTGAAAGCCGTCACCAACACGTCGCCGCATCCCAACTCGGCCTGGGCCGGCCAGATCGACGCGCAGGCGGCGAAGCTCTCCGGAGAAACGCTGGCGGAATGGCAGGCCCTGTGGGACGGACAGCAGTCGCTCCGCGTCTGGCCCGAGGAACTCGGCCAGGATTTCCTCGCTGCGGTGGCCGAGCGCGGGCCCACGGGCCGACTGGAGCGGCCCCTTCTGCTGCGGTACCAGAAACTCGCACCGCGGCTGGCCCGCGGCCTGCCCGCCCGCATGGGCGCGGCCGACGAGATGACGGAAGCCACGGCGCCCCCCGCCGGGGGCGGTCCGGCCGCCGACGGGGCGACGAAGCGGCCGCCCGCCAAGCCCGGGCTCGTATGGAACACCGCCGATCAGCGCCGGGTGTACCAGAACTTCGTCTGGGAAAAGCCGCCGAGCACCCCCCTGGTGATCCTCGCCCAGGAAGAACTCTGGGTGTACGGCACGCTGTGCGATCTCGTGAAGCAGTTCAACGCGCGGGCCGAGGCCCGCGGCCGCGAACTGGCAATCGCCACCGTGGAGACCATCGCCATCGGACATGACGCCGTCGAGGGGCGGGGCACGGCGGGCGACCAGCGGATTTTCGTCCCCGCACCGGATAGCGGCCGCGAGGGCCTGCCGGCGGAGCCGCCTCCGCCACTCGAGCCGGTGTTGATCGACAACCCCGAGGCCCCGGTCGAGCGGCCGACCAACCCACGATTCAGGCCCGGCGGGAAGGCTGCCGGCGACGATGGGCTGCGCAACTGGATCTACGTCGGTTTCAACGGCGTGCCGCTGTCCGCGGCCGAACTGGCGACGAGTCTCGACGCCCGGATGGTGCATCTGATGCCGTTCGTCCTGCAGATCACGATCGACCAGCGGGAAATCGATGCCTTCGTGGCCGCCTGCGCCGGCTGGCCGGTGCCGCTCGACGTGCGGCAGGTGCGGATCAACCCGCAGGCCGGCGGATCGACGCCGCTCGGCGGCGGCGTCAGCGGCGAGAGACCGTCGGCCCGTCGGCTCGACCTGCGACTCGAACTCCATGGCACGGTCGGACTCGCGACGCCCCCGGTCAGGGATGCCGGCGGGGATGCCGGCGGGCCTTCCGGCGGGAATCCCGCCGGCTCACCGGAGGCGGGCATATGAAGCGGCCATCGATCTCGTTCAACGGCCCGGCCATCGCCGACTTTCTGCTCCGTCATGCCGAGAAGTTCGTCGTGACAGTGGCCGGCCTGGCCGCGATATGGATTGCCTGGCAGGGCGTGCAGGCGGTGCGGTTCCAGTCGGTGCGGGCCGACCAGACGCCGGCGGCCCTGCGCACCGGGGCCGAAGCGGCCAAGAAGCACATCGCCGCGCTCGACAAGACGCCCGAAGGACTGCTGCCGGCACACGAGTCGCTCGCCACGCAGGTGGCGGGCTGGCGGGCGGCCCAGGCGGAGAACCGCGGCGATCTGCCGCTGCTCGACAAGCCGCTGTTCGAGGATCTCGCCCGCCGCACGCAGCCTGTCGCGCTCCCCATGGAAGACCTCCGGGCCGTCGCGGGCCTCGCCGTGCTGCCGGCGGCGCAGGCTCCCGCCGCACGCGAGCCCGAGGCCCCGCGGCCGTCGCGCGGCAGGGGCCGCGGTCCAGCGGAGCCGGCCGCCCCGGGGCCCGTCGGCCCCGCGGCTCGGATCGTCCCCTACGTGCTGGTCACGGGCCTGATCCCCGCCGCCAAGCAGCTCGGCGAATACGAGCGGGCGTTCGCCGCAGCCGGCTATCGGGATGCCCGCCGTGACGCGCCGCTGTGGAGCGACTTCGAGATCGATCGGGGCAGCGTGGGCCCGGACGGCAAGGAGACCTGGCAGCGCATCGATCTGGCGGCCACCGCCATGCAGATGGCCCGATGGACCGCCACGGCGGCCGACCTGGTGCCAGCGCCTTACCTGCTCGGCGCCGCCGAGGATGGCCGCAACGCCAAGACCACGCCGCTGGCGTTCTGCGGGCCGCTGCCGCAGCGGATCGACGAGCCGTGGGGGCCCGAGCAGGTGCATCCCTGGGTGCTGGAGCAGGTTCGTGCCGCCGCCGCGCGGCAGGTGCCGGCCCAGCCCGCACCGCAGGCTGTGCCGCCGGCGGCCGAAACGGCGGCCCCTTCGCCATTCGGTGATGTCCCTCCTGCGAACCAGCCGGTGCCCGAGCCTGTGGCCGAGACTCCAGGGCCGGCGGCCGCTGCCGAAGAGCCCGCGGCCCCGGCGTTGCGGATGTTTCGCTTCCTCGACACAGGCGTGGAGTCAGGCAAGGTCTATCGCTATCGGGTGCGACTGAAGGTCTGGAATCCGAACTGGCGGCTCGACCCGCAGTGGCTGGCCGATCCGGCCCTGGCCGGCCCGCAGGTGTTGGCTTCGGCCGACAGCGGCCCGTCGCCCGCCGTGCGGATTCCCGCGAAGCTCTCGATGCTCGTGGAGCCGCTGACCGCCGACGACGTGAAGCGGCTCAGGCTCCGCCCCGGCCTGTTCGAAGTGCTCGTGCTCGACGAATCCCGGGCGACCGGCAGCTACTCCCTGCGGAGCGTGCTCACGGAGATGGGGGGCGTCGCCAACGTCGAGGATCCGGCCGCCAAAGCCGGTGAGCGTGGCGGCGAGCAGCGGAGCCGGGGCGAGCCGGTGGCGACCGGCCGTGTTCTCATCGACGTGTTCGGGGCCCAGGTCGATCCGGCCGACATGCCCGGCCAGCGGGGGACGAAGCAGGAGGCGGTCCGCGGCGGCCCGCCCGAGCCGCTCGAGATGATGTTCGTGCGGCCCGACGGCGGCGTGGAACTGGCATCCGCGGCCGAAGCCGAGCCGCTCGTCCGCCGCTATCGCGAGACGCTCGTGCCGGCGGTGAAAGAACAGCCGCCGGCCGGCCCGGAAGCCGCGCCTTTCGATGGCCAGTTCAATCCTTTCCCGCAGCTCCCGAGGTAGCCGGCATGACGATTCCTGGGCGTCTATTCCGGCGGGCGGGCTGCGGATTCAACGCCATCGTTCGCGGCGTCGTCTGGGCCGCCGTCGCGTCGACCGTGACCGTCGCCACCGCCTGGGCGCAGCCGGGAGACGCAGGCAGCGAGTGGAAGGAAGTGGAGAACTCGGCGGAACTCTCCGCCTACCGCCTCGCCCTCCGCGACGGCAGCTTCGACGCCGCATCCAAGGCCTTTCTCACCGGCACGGCCCTGCCGCAACTCGCCTCGCGCCGCAACCTCGCCTCCATCGACCGCGTCCGCCGCCGGATGCGGGAATTGCTCTGCGGCGATGCCGCCTCCGAGCCGCGGGCGCTCGACACGGCCCTGCAAACGATCGTCCAGTTCCTCGCGGCCGCGGCGCGGGATGGAAAACTCGATCCGGCCGTGCGGGTCAACGCCGCGCTCTTCATGGGTGAAATCCGCGGCAAGGATGGCAAGCCCTGGCCGGGCGCGACGGCTCCGCTCGCGGCCCTGGTCGGCGATGCGTCGCTGTCGCCGGCCGTGCGGATCGCGGCCGCGCAGGGGCTCGCGCGGCACGTCGGAACCGCGGGGCCGGCGGTCGTCGCCGCGGTCGGGCCGGTGCTCGGTCCGCTGCTCGCGCCGCCGGCGGGCGATCGGGTCGCCGCCGACTGGCTTGCGGCCCGGGCGGTCATGATGCTGGCCGATCTCGGGCCGTCGGCACCGCCGCCGCTGGCCCAGGCGGCGTTCGGGATTCTCGCCGACGCCTCGCGTCCGGCCACGCTCCGCTGTCGGGCGGCGGAGGCCCTGGCCGCGTTGGGTCCCAAGGCGGCGGGCATCGATTGGAGCAAGGCCGTGGACGCGTGTCGGGCGACGGCGGTCGCCGCGCTCCAGGCGGAGCAGGCCCGCGGCAGACGGGCTCGCGACCTGGCCCTGATCGGCGGCGCGGCCGGCGGTCAGCCCGGTCAGCCCGGCTTTGACGCGGGAGCGTTTGCGGCCGCGAACGACCCGGCGGCGGCCACCCTGGCCTGTCGCCGCGCGGCCTGGGTGCTCGCGACACTTGCCGACGCCCTCTCCGGGGGCGATGAAAAAGGGGCGGGCAAGGGGGGCATGGCGGCGATCGGTGGCGGCCATCAGCAGGCCGCCCTCGAACTCGCGAAGCGGCTCCGGGACGCCGCGGCGATCATCGACGAGGCGGCCGACGAGGACTCGATCATCGAGGCGGCCGGAATCCTGGCCGGGAATGGCCCGGCGGCGGCCGCGACCGGTCCGGCGGCGGCTGCGGCTCCCGCGGCTGCGTCCGCTCCGGCAGCCGCCGAGGAGCCGGCGTTCAACCCGTTCGCGCGGTGAACGCTGTCGGCGGAAGCGGACGCCGGATCGGCGGGGCGATCAGTCGATGTCGGGATGCGGGGCCAACTGCACCGCGATGACTCTCGCCCCGGGCTTGTCGAACCGCAGCCGAATCTGTCCTGAGTCTGCCGCCGGACTGCCACAGAGGATCGCCGTGAATCCGCCCGGCAGAACCGGGTGACGGGTCAGTTCGAAGTTGCGGATGATCGGGTCGTTCGTCGGGGCCGCATCGGGCGCATACGGCGAAATGGTTCCCATCAGGCACGGTTCCGCCGCCTCGACCTCGACGCGGATGATGTACGCGGAAGCCGGCTTTGGCGGTGAGATCACGGTGAACGGGCCCTGCTGCCGAAATGGGGCCGCCACCGAGTCGCCGGCGGCGAACAGCCGCCGCAGCCGTGCCGCCCGCACCATCGGCGGATGGGTGTTGCCGGTCGGATCCGCCAGAAGCGACATAGCGCCGGCCCCGACATCCAGCCGATTCTCGATCAGTTGCTGGATCACGAGGCGAGACTTCTCGGCCCGGATGTGATCGAGAGGAAACTGCGCATATCGCTGGAGACGAGCATCCCACGGATTCACAAGCACCGTCCGGGAAAAGTTTTCCGCAAGATAGGGCTTGTTCCAGCCGGCAAATGAATCCGCGAGAAAATACAACACCCCGTCGCCGGTTGGACCCGTACTCACGTCCACATGACACCGTTCCGCAAGGCTCTGGAGCCATCGTGTGTCGAGTGGTCGCGGACGAACGTGAAAGCCGGTGCGAGGCTGAGGGAAGACCGACGTCTCCTCACCAGGCAAGCCCATCAGATGCATTAGGTTCGACGGCCGCTCGACGGATGGCTCGACCCAATCCGCGGCGGGCGGGCGAAACCACTCCGGGTGCCGGTTCGCCAGCCAGGCATAGGCCTCGCATGCCCCGCGGTAGGTCCAATGGCTGTCATGCCGGTAATAGACGTCGTCTCCATGCCGGTGCCTGGCTTCGACGAGGGCCGCCGTGAAATCCTCGATCGCAACCGGGGAGTCGGCCCGCTCCAATTCCGCCAGCAGCCTTTCCCGGCGGCCACGGTTCGGACAGCCGGGCACGAGCCAGGTCGGCAGTTTGTCTGGGTAGACGGTCTGCTTCGTCGGCGCGACGAGGACCAGATAGTCGATGCCGTGCTCTGCGAGGGCGTCGTGCCGTTCCTCGAGGACGATCCTCAACTGACGGATCTCCGCCGGCGTCTGCTCCAAACGGCCGGCGGCCTCGCGCAGATCATCGGGCATCGCGTGAAAGAGCCACCCCTCGCGGCCGACCAGCACGGCGGGGGTCGGCGACGTCGCGAACAGGTTGTACTTCATCCACGCGTTCAGCCGGAGCAGAAAGCCACGGTTCGGCAGGTTGTCGTCGAAGAACGTCTCGAATGACCGCGGCCACTTCTCCCAGGTCACCAGCGAAGCAACCGGCGACGGAAAGGGGGCCGGTTGTCGCTTCTCGAAGACCTCCAGCCGCCCCGGCACCAGCCCGACCGCGGCCAGCGAAGGCCAGAGCATCAGGGCCGCCAGC
>Ga0214917_10000833_pt1 | contig 40114 bp, 23 predicted proteins | sample LL_1208_BB_MetaG_FD_177983 | JGI IMG/M metagenome (GOLD analysis project Ga0214917, IMG submission 177983) | Freshwater microbial communities from Lake Lanier, Atlanta, Georgia, United States - LL_1208_BB | ecosystem: Environmental > Aquatic > Freshwater > Lake | place: USA: Georgia | collected... | reverse complement strand
TGACAAACGCATTCGCGACGGACGGGCGGCGCTCGAACGCATTCAGCAGGTCGTGGCACGGGCGGGCACGCCGACACCGGATATGCTGGCCGTGCAGGTCGCCGCGGAGGCCGAGTGCGGAGAATTCGCACGGGCGATCGAGTCCGCCGGGCGGGCTGCGGCCGATGCCCGCCGACGAGGGGAGGACGCACTCGCGGACTCGTTGGATCGGGCCGCGACGGAGTTCGCCGAGAAACGGTCGTTGCAGGCCCCGCCCCGACCACTCGCTGCCTCGGCTTCATCCGACGACGAGGTCGTACCTGGCGATGCGCCGTAGGCTGCCGAACCCGTCCATCAAGCCACTCTTCTTTCCCTCGACACGCGTCTGTCCGAAGTGGCTCACGGGCGTGGCCGAGCCCCTGCCGCCCACCAGCCCTGCTTCGCGCCCTTGACGAGTGGTTCTGCCAGCAGCTCCGGCGGAGTACCTTCCAGCGCTTGCCGCAGTTCCGTCGCGTTCAGGCGAAACACATAGACCGAGTAGTTGATGTTTTCATCCGGCTCGCGGTGCCGCAGAAAGCAGGTCAATCGGCAAAAGCGGATAAAATCGTAGGAGGAGAGCAAATCCTCCCAGAACCTCCCGGCATCCGATTCCGCCACATCGGCCGGAAGGTTTTCATGCATCCAGGTTAGGAGTAGCGAGTCGTCGCCGGCCGCTCGGGCCCGCTCCTGAGCGGCGAAAAAGGCCTGCGCGTGACGATGACAAGTCTGATACTCTCGCTCGTACACTTGGTTCCAAGGCCCCACGAAAGAATGTATGTTTCCGGAAAAGTAGTAGACGGGTTCCAGCATGGTTGCGGACACGAGATACACGCCGGGCAGAAGACGTTCGTGGATCGGCTCGCGCCAATCGAGGAACGAATGGAGCCGCCTGGCGGTGACCCCGTAGGATTCCGGATCACCGGTGCCGAAGTAGCTAAAATAGTAGCCGCTTGTAGCGTCTTCCAGTTCGGCGGCGTGGGCGTCCTGCCACCGCTTCACGGCGGGCAACTCCTGCCCCCATTCCAAGGAACTGTCGACCAGGAGTCGGTACCCCTTGTTCGGTCCGCCCACCAGCGGTGAGATGGCGACCAGGTGATTGGGATGGGCCGAGGCGGCAGAGACGATCGCTCCTGCCAGGATCGCGCCGACCGCGAGTTTCGGCCACAAGGCGTGGTTCTGATACACGACCCCAAGGCGGCCCAGGAGCACGAAAATGAACGGATAGATCGGGAAGATATGGCGATGCCCGATGTTCAGTTTCTGCATCATGGAAAAGCCCATGAAGAGCGTGATGAAGCACAGGAGCGGTGCACAGTCGTAGAGGGACCACGGAGCCTCAGTCCTGCGAGTGCCCTTCGCGGAGTGAACCCAGATCGCCACGGATGCCACGATCGCGGCGATGAGGGCCCAACTGCTCTTGGCAAGAAAAGTGAAGGGAAAATAGAACGTCCAGCCGTCAAAGCTGACCGCGCCCATCAGGTATGCGGTGCGCGCGGCGGTGAGTTTCGTCAGAGTTGCAAGATCGAAAAGGAATGCCTCAGGCAACCACTGGCCGTTGCGGGCGGCGCTCACGAAGCGGAGGATCGCGGTGTTCTGGCCGTCGAATTGGTGCCAGTTCAAGACCGCTCCCGGTGCGTCTGCCGGGGCCGCGGCATACCGAAAGCCGTAGCCACTCCAGATGACGCCCGCCACGATCAGCGTGGATGCCATCGCCGCTGCAGAAAGCCACGTGCCTTGTTGCACCCAGCCGATCACCCGATGGCGCGCGTTCCAAACGTAGTTGACCCGCATCTCACGGCCGACCCAAACCCGAACTGCGAGCAGCACCAAGGCTACCGGGGCGAAAGCCAGGCTCGACATCTTAGCCAGCAAGAGCAGGCCCGCGGTCGTGCCGAACGTCCCGAGCGTGAAGGGCGTGACCTTGTGCAGCAGTGTCCAATAACTCCACACGGTCGGCAAAAACAGGCAGGCCGCCGGCATGTCGGCGCCGATGATGCCGCTGAGGGATAAAAACGTCGGACACGTGGCCAAGAAGAGCAGGGAGACCAGTCCGCCCTCGCCACCAAAGAGCCGTCGAGACCAAAAAAATACACACGCAGCCGTGAGGAGACCGAGCATCACCATCATGAGCCGTCCGCGAAATAGAATCCGCTGTGGATCGTTTCCGGATCGATACAAAAATGCGTATCCCGTGCCAAAGTCGGTCATCCCACCCCCAGCCAAAAACTGATTGCGCACGCTGTCGTCAAGCGGGTGAATGTCGTCGCTCGCAAGCGTGAGCGCCGCGAGTGTCTGACCCAGAATCATGTTACCGGTGGTGATCCGGTAGTCGCCATATTTGACAGCGTGATAGCCGGATGCGATGTGGGCCGTCTCGTCGAAGTGAGCGGACTTGCAGGCGGCCGTCGTGAGGGCCAGCCCGAGGTAGAACCCGAGGATGAGGCAGGCTACTCCAGCGACCATCATTCGGTGCGAGGTCAACAGCCGGCCAGAGAGCATGGCTTCATCCGGCGAGCAGGTTGTACCAAACGATGCACCGCAGCGCGCTGAAGCCGTCTTTCCAGTTGATCTTCTTGCCTTCGGCATAAGTGCGGCCTGAGTAGCTCACGGGCACCTCGTAGATGCGGCAGCCGAGCCGGGCCACTTTCGCCGTCACCTCCGGTTCGAAGCCGAAACGGTCTTCCCGCAACGAGATCTTTTCGAGGATCTCCCGACGAAACATCTTATAACAACACTCCATGTCGGTGAGATTGAGGTTGGAGAGCATGTTGCTAAGCGTCGTGAGCAGCCAGTTGCCGAGGGAGTGCCAGTAATAGAGCACGCGATGTGTTTCCCCGAGAAACCGCGTGCCGAAGACCACGTCGGCCCGGCCGTCGACGATCGGCTGAAGGAGGCGGGCGTATTCGTGGGGGTCGTATTCGAGGTCGGCGTCCTGCACCACGACCACGTCGCCGCGGGCTTCGGCAAACCCGGTTCGCAACGCCGCCCCCTTTCCGCGGTTGACCTCGTGGAAGCGAACGATCACGTCGGGCCGCTCGCGGGCGAGCCCCTCGAGCCATTCCCGTGAGCCGTCCGTGGAACGGTCGTCGACGAGTACGAGTTCCCGGTCGATGCCGTGAGGCAGCGGGACAGCGGTGACTCGCTCGATGACCGTCGGCAGCAAGCCTCTCTCGTTGTAGACGGGAATAACGACGCTGAGTTTCATGACTGGAAGTGCGCCGTCTGGCGGGCAGCGACGAGCAAATTCACCCGCTCACGAGGCGGCGTCGCCTCCCGACGACAGCGCATCTTTTTGGGCCCGCTCCACGTCGGATGGATCGGGAGTTTCAGTGGATCGCTCGGGGAATGCCGCATCCGGATCCATGCCCGCCTCCGTCGCGGCCTGGCGCACAAGCTCGCCCACCGACGAGTCGAGGCGGGCGACCAGCGAGTCCGGAGCCGAGTGCCAGGCCCGCGCCTTGGAGAGCAGGGTGACTCCGGGGTCTTTCAGGTAGTTCGTGAACGAATTCAGCACCAGTTTGGGAAAGTCTGCAAGCCGGGCCTCCTTGAGCGTGTAGGCGGCCTTTGGATCCGATGCCGAGTACCGCTTGTCGTAGACCGTGAAGGCGAGGCCGAGGAAGCGATTGAACACGCCGTAGTCGGCCTTGCCCAGCCCTTCCGAAATCCCACGCCGCAGCATCGCGTCAATGAACTGCCGCATGTCGGCGAGCTCACCCTTGACCTGGTCGGAGAATCTCATAGCCACGAAGTTTTGCAGGCTGCCGGCGTACATTGGCGCGTCTCCGAGGCCCTGAGCCTGCATCAGGTCGCGCAATGCGAGGAAATACCGCCGTGCCTCGTTCTCGTCGCCATACAAATAGGTGATCTGGATGGCACTGATCAGAAACTTCTCGTAGGAGTTGTTGAAATCCTTCACCTCCGCCTTGCCGAGCGTCCCTGCCTGAATGTCGTCGCCGCTGGTGATCCGTTCCAGCGCCTCCGCGAGCGCCGCCTCGAACGGGCGGCAAAACCGCGGGTCGGGGAGCAGGTCGATCCGATTCGAGCCGACGTCGAGCTCCAGGCGGCCTTGGCGGACCAGTTCCATGAGCAGGTTCATCCGGCCGCGGACGAGCGCCAGCTCGTCTACCGGCTTCTTGCCCTTGATGGTCCGCGTGACCCTGACGCCCTGCTCCGTCCAATAGATGCCGTGTGCGAGCGGGTGCCGCCAGTCGAGCGGGCCATACAGCTCCATCGTGGCGAGCATCTCCCCGGGATTCATGTGGTAGCGATCCTCGAGAATCCGGCGCTGCAGGCAGGGCACGATCTTCTCGAGCACAGCCGCGGCGAACTCACGGTCGTCCCGCAGCGCCTGAACCACCTTGGGATTCGTCCCTTCGGGAAGGCCCGTCTTCCCGAGCAGCCGGGCGTCGAGGGAGCCGTTTGCCATCAACACGCGTCCGAGCATCCGCACGAACGCCTCGTCGGCTTCCACGCCGAGCGTTTTGAGTGTGTCCAGGGCCTTCCTTACGTCGGGGTCGGCCTCCGCGAGTGCCGCGAGTGATTCCGCAGCGGTGCTGATCGTGCGAAAGCGGTCGATCGCCTCGGCCGTCGTTCGTCCGCTGGTGAGGTCGCCGAGCACCTCCTGCATGTCGGTGGCGAAGCGGGTTTTGTAATACCAGTGATCCCGATCGCTGACCCGGGCGATCTTGTGGCGAAACAGCCACGAAAGCTCGAAGTAGAGGTTCGGAATCTGGGGGTTGAGGGGGATGCCCTCCGCCCGCAGCAGGTTCACGCCGCGGTTGATCCACGACCAGCGCTCGGCGGCGATCTGGCTGGAGTCGCAGATGTTGTAGGCCAGGTTCCAAGCCTGAAATCCCCATACCCGGTCGAACCGCGGCTGAAGCGTGGTGATCCACTGGGCCAGCGTCTGCGCCTCGTAATACTCGCCCCGCTCCTCGAGGGCGTCGGCGCGAATCCACAGTGCGTCCACGGCCAATCCGCGAAACGTCCCCAGCGCCGCCGTCACCACGGCCACGTGCGGCGGCATCGAGGAGGTGCCGGCCAAGGGTACGATCATCCCGAGGTCGTCGCGCTTCTGCCGCACCTGGTGCGCCATCAGTCCCGAGCCCACGACGCAGCCCACCATGGTGATCGCGGCGATGGCGAGAATCAGATTGTTTTTCATGACGATGTGCTCACGAGATCACGGCGCTCGAGCAGCCCCCAGCCGGCGGCCAGCAACACCGCGGGATACACGATCAGGAGGAGGAGAACCGCCGACACCGTTTCCGAAGTGGATACGAGCCGCCCGGTGGCCGCTTCCGTGATCGAGTCGTAGCTGGCGAACGAGGGAATGAGCGTTAGAAATCCATCGGCAAAATATGCCCCGATGGTCTTGATCGCGTTCCACCATTCAAATTTCACGAGAAATTCCCAGAGGATGCCCGCGCGCAGCCGGAGCATCGAGACAAACGTGGGGGTGGTGTCGTCCACGCCGGTGTAGATGTCGATGGCGTCGGCCACGAAACCACTTGCGATCGCCGCTGCAAACACCATCATCGACGCCAGCATCGCGATCGGTAGGCTGAGCCACGCACCCGCAGCGAGTGCCGCCGCTGCGAGCATTGCGAGTTTGGCCAGCATCACGATCAGGGCCCGCACGAGGTTGCCCTCGAAGCTGCCGACGCGGTGAAGCAACTCGAGTCCCTTCCCCGGCTTGAAGCCGATGCTCGTCGGCCCAAGATCGCCTGGCATCACGCGGTTGCGATTGGCGATCGTGACGAGCAACGTGCCCTCGTCGCTGATCGCCACCGTGGGAATCTCAAGCGTGTGGACGCGGTTGGCGGCGAGCACGTAGTCCTCGTGCTTCCCCTGCTTGACCGGGAACGGCCGTTCGTTGAGCCACATGGCGAATTGCACCTCGGCCTCCGACGTCGAGGAGTTATCGGCGAAGGGCTCCACCCGCAGCTGCATCACGGCGGCTCGTTGCTTGACGTCTTCGAGCCCGGTGAACAGATAACTGGCCACGACGTCCGCGGTGACGGTGTACCACGCATACACCATGCGGGTCTCGATCTTGTCGGCGGCGGCATCGGGATCCTTGTCGAAGAGCGCGGGGTCTTCGTTGCGCACCCGCTCGATCTCGTTGGCGACGAGCGTGTCGAACTCGTCGCGTTTCGGGTGGACCGGCCGTGCCGCCACCCGCGCCGTCAACACCTGCTCCTCGACGGCCCGATAATCCGCCGCGTCGCTGGCGGGCGTCCGCCGCAGACCTTCCGCCGTCGCGTAGGCGCCGATGCCCACCAGGGTCAGGAGCAGTAGGTTGAGGAGGACGACGCCGATCCACTTGCCGAGCAGATATTCCCAGCGCTGAAGCGGTTTGGTCAGCGTCAGGTGGATGCGGTAGCTGCTGATGTCGCCGCAGACGGTCCCGCAGCAGAGTGCAATCGTGAGCACCGCCAGCACCGCGAACGCCGCGGACAGCGACCATGTGAGGAAAAACTGCATGCGGTAAGCGAGCCGTTCCGCCGGGTCGAGCACAAAGGGCAGGGCCGGCAGCCCGATCAACACGAGCACGGCCAGCACCGCTGCAAGCCGCCCGCCGAGCGCTTCTTCCACGATCGCCCGTGCGACGGCGATGACGGGATGGCCAGCCGTTAACAGTCTGCGCAGTAGCCCCACGCCAGCCCACGCGGCTGCCACGAGCCCCACACCGCCGAGAGCGATCACCGCCGCCGCCGGCTTGCCAAGCAGCCAGAGGCCGCCGCAGACGGCCAAGCCGAGGGCGAACGCCGCCGTCGGGGCCACCCAGCGTCCGCCGCGGCGCCGGCGCACGCCGGCCAGTTGATCGTCCACCCAGCGGCGGAAAGACACCGTCGGGGTTGTGGCGGGAGCCGGCGGCTCCAGTCCGGGGAGGGGCGCGGTCATCGTCATGTCTCCCCTGGGCCGCGCGTGTCGGCCTGCCGTGCCGACGGGGAGACGAGCGAGCCGAGAAGATCGGTATCGACCGCGTCGGGTGCGGCCGCAGTCTGTGGTTCGATCGCGGGCTCGCCGGCGCCCGCCGTGGGCTTTTCGAGAAACTCCGCGACCCGCCCACCGCTGCGGGCCCCGGCCGTCTGCACCCCCTCGGAGCGGGCCTTTTCGACGATCTCGAGAAACAGGCTCTCCAGCCGCCGCCGTGGCCTTTGGATCCGAGTGACGTACACGTTCCGCTCGTCGAGCCAGCCACGGAGCGCAGTGGTCACCGGCTCGCTCATCTCCGAGGTCTCGATGAGCGTGGCGTGCTCGCTCTCGAGCAGTTCGCCGCACGTGCCTTCCACGCGGATCTTGCCGCCATACATGATCGCGACGCGATCGCAGAGATCTTCCACGTCCGAGAGCAGGTGCGAGCAGAGCAACACCGTCTTGCCCCGGGTGGCGAGCAGGGCGATCAGGTCCTTGATCTGCTTGGCACCCACAGGATCCATCCCACTCGTGGGCTCGTCGAGAATCAGCAGTTGCGGATCGTTGATGAGCGCCTGCGCGAGGCCGATGCGGCGCTGCATGCCCTTGGAATACTCGCCCACGGGGCGATCCTGCACGACCTCGAGTCCGACCATGTCGAGGAGCATGTCGATCCGTTCAGCCCTGGTCCGCCGTTCCAGGCGGAACAGCCGTCCATAATATTCGAGCGTCTCCCGCCCGCTCAGGAATCGGTAGAGATACGATTCCTCCGGCAGGTAGCCGATGAGCCGCTTGGTCTCGACGTCGGTCGGCCGCTTGCCGAGTACGGCGATCCGGCCGGCCGAAGGCTTGAGCAGCCCCAGCAGCATCTTGATCGTCGTGCTCTTGCCGGAGCCGTTGGGCCCGAGGAGCCCGAAGATTTGGCCGCGGCGAACCTGCAGGTCCACGTCCTCCACGGCCCTGACCCGCGGCCGCATCCAGAAGTCACGGAAAACCTTCGTCACGCCGGCGCAGGCGATCTCCACGGGCCTGTCGTCGGTCTGTGCCTCACCTTTTGCCACCATGCGTCGTGTCCCTCGTTGCGCGGTCGTGTCGGAGTGTCGGCCGGTCCGTCGCGGCTAGCGCTGGCGCCGCGCCTTCTGTTCCCGCTTGTTCGCCCGCAGTTGTTCCTGCTGCCGTTCCTTCTGGAGATCCGGGTCGCGGTTGAGCTGCAGTTCGAGTTGCCCGGGCACCGTGTAAAACGTCTCTACATCACCGGTGAGGATCGTCTCCCGGGCATCCTCCCAGAGCTTGGAGAGCACAAGACGCGGGTTCTGCCGATACTGCGGCATAAGCTGGCGAAATGCCTGGGCTTCCGCCCCCACCGTCTCGACGACCTGCGTGCGGTACGACTTCGCGTTGTTAATGATCTGGGCCACCTGCCCGCCGATGGCGAGGCCCTCGATCTTCAGGTTTCCGAACGCGTCGTCAAACAGTGTCTCCAGACGGGCTGCTTCCTGATTGTCCCCGCGGGTCACGCTCTCCTCGTAGGCCGCGAGCAGGCCGATCAGTTTGTCGCTCGCCTCGCCGGCCGTCTCGCCGAGGATCCTGGACCGCTGCTGCCGCGCGGCGACGATCTGGCGGGCCCGGTCGCTCTCTGCCACCGTGACGGCATCAAAACTGGCCACCACGCTCACGGGCGCCGACACCTGATCGAGCGTCAGTTGATCGATTACCAGGCCACACCGCATCGCGTCGAGGCGTTCCTGCATCAGGCCCACGGCGAGTTCGCGGTTGACGGTGCCTCGCAAGAACTCCTCGGCCGGCAGCTGGGCGACGGCCTGCACGATGCCCTGCTGTCCCACGAGCCTGACGATGTCGGCCGCGAGTTTCGGTGAGCCAACGTTCGTGAGAAAGTTCTCAGGATCACCGGCCCGGTTGCCGACCCGCCAGGTGATCGCCCACTTGCCGTGGACGATGTTCGAGTCGCCGGTGATCAGCGAGCCGTCGCGGAGCGGGTGGAGCGGCCCTGCCTTCGACCGTTGGATTTCCGAGCGGGTGAGGCCGCTTTCCTCCGACGTCAATTGGTACCAGAATTCCTGTTCGAGCGCCAGCCGCATCGGCCGAGTGTCCACCTTCACGATCTGCTCGAACGGGAAGGGGGCGGCCAGATACGTGCCCCTCTCGAGCACGCGCTTGCCGGGGTCGCCCACGTAGTCACCGAACCGTAATCGCAGGGCAACCTCGTTCGACCCCACGGAAAACGTGCCGCTGAACGCGTAGGCGACGAGCAGCAGGGCCATCGCCAGCTTCAGGATCGTGAAGCTCACGCGCAAGGCCTCGGCCAGCGACTGCTGGGCCGGGTCGAGATCTGGCGCGAGATCCGCGGGGTCGCGGTCGATGCGTTCGCGATCGGTCATGAGGGGGTGGCCTTTTCGTACTTACTGCCGCTTGGAGCCCGTAGCAGCCGGCGCACCCGCCGCGGGATCCTTGTTGAACCAGTCGAGAATGCCCAGGCTGTCGGCGGAGAGCACGAACGTGGTGTTGTGGTCGAGCATCTTTCGCAGGGCATCGATCTTGCGGAGGAAGATCGCGAATTCCTCGTTCTCGGCGAAATTCGAATACTGCGAGGCCGCCTCGCGATCCCCTTCGGAGCGGATCATCTGCGCCTTGCGCTCCGCAAAGGCCAGAATCCGCTGCCGGGCACTCTCCGCCTCGCTGTTGATCGCCGACGCCTGCGCCTGTCCCTCCTGGACCGCGTTCTCCGCCAGCCGCTCACGGTTGGCGATCATGGTTTCGAAGACCTTTTCAGTGGCCGATTCCGGGAGGATGATCTTGTGGATCCCCACGCTTTCCACCTTCACGCCGTATCCTGCCTGAGCCAGCTCGTCATCGAGCATCTTGGTAGCCCGCGTCTCGATGTCACCGAGCTTGAGGATCGAGCGGTCGAGGTTCACGAGCTCGTCGAAGCGGTAGTTGCTGATGATGCCCCGGATCTCGCGCAGCCGCGACGCAAGCTGGCGGTTGGCCTCGGCGGGGTCCTTGAGCGTGATGTAAAATCGTAGCGGGTCGGCGATCCGCCACGTCAGGTACGTGCGCACGATCACGCTCTTGCCGTCGGCCGTCTGCAGCTCTTCGATCTTGTCTTCGAGCACCTGGAGCCGCTTTGAATACAGCGACACCTTGTTGATCGGCCACGGCCAGCGCCACTTGAGCCCGGCGGTGTCCTGCACGCTCGACGAATCGGCCTTGTCAAACGCGGTGAGCACGGCCACCTGGTCGTAGCGCACTTGGTAGAAGAACATGTTTGAAAGAAGGAGCGCCACGAGCGCGACGCCCACGAGAACGACGAAGGAATTTTTCATGGCAGTGAGCCGTCGGTCGGACGGCGGGGGTTCATTCCAAGAGGAGCGTGTCGATGGCGGAGGTGGGATCGCTGAAATCCATCTGAAACACCGGCGCATCGCCGGGATCGCCGGTGATCACGAACTTCCGCCGCTTGGCGAGACCTTCCGCGAGCACCTCGAGAAACCGGCGGGTGCGGTAATACCGCGGGGCGGTCTGGTAGGCGAGCAATTCGCCGGAAAATTGCTCGCTGCTCGACCGCTCGCCCACGGCCCGCTGCCAGCGGTAGGCGAGGGCCTGATGGATTTTTTCCGCTGCCTCCCCTTGGGCCTCGCGAATCAGGTCGCTGATCTCCTGTTCGAGGGCGGCGGCCTCGGTCGTATTCCCCCCGAGGCGGAGAGCGTCGAGTTGCTGGATCGCCGCGTCGATCCGCTTGCTCAAGTCGGCCGATCCGGTCGCCCTGACGAGTTTCTCGACAGCGCCTTTGCGGGCGAGTTGGATCTTGGTCTCGCGGAGCTGCTCGGCGTTGATCTGTTGGTGAAACGCCCGCGACACCTTTCCGATCGGTGGGTGCAGTGACGTGATCGCGGCGCCGACGACCTTGACGCCGAGCCGCATGGCGTCATAACGGGCCTGCAACTGCCGCTCGAACTCAACGCCCGCTTCCGACCGGCCGTCGCGCAGGAGGAAGTCGATATCGTGCGATGCGAAGTAGTCCGATACCTCCCGCTCGGCGATCAGCTTGAGCAGTCGCTCCGGATCCTCGGTGCAGTTGACGAAGGCGTCGAGGTCACTGACGGTGTAATGGACGATGACGTCGCCAGACACGAGCGAGACGCCCCCGTCGGACGCCGAGGCCGGGGCCGCGACGAAGTCTTCCTGCCCGACGAGCGCCTCCTTGTCGTTGCCGGTGGTCCAGAGGATGGCGGCGGAATTCCGCGACACGCCCGACATATCGCTCGTGACGAGCAGTTCCTGGACGCTCCCGAGGGGATGCAGTTCCACGGTCTCGACCGGCCAAGGCAGCTTGAAGTGCACGCCGGAGGTGAGGGGAGGGCGGCTCGCCCGGCCCCAGCGAAGTACGATCCCCTGTTCGTCGGGGGCGATAATCACGAGGCTGCTGAGCGCCAGAAGCACGGCGCAGGCAAGGAGCGTCAGCGGCGTGAGGGCGACGCCGAGGAGTTGATAGAGCCAGCTGCTCGACACCTCGACGCCGAATTGATAGCTGATCGTGTCGGCGACGACCCGGCCCAGCGACTCCGGGGAGGTGAGGAGCCCGAGCACGCGGCTGTCGAATGCCGGACGGGGGATCTCGCCCGGCACCTTGGGGCGGTACGACTCGAGCAGGAGCGTGAACAGGATCTCGAGCCCGACGAGGATCATCACCGCCGGAATCCCCGTCGCCAGCCAGGCGAACACGGTCGAGTTGTCGGCGATCGAAACGGCCGTGGCGCCACCAAAGAGCAACAGCGCGAGCACGAAGCAGCTCATCAGATAGCTCGCCCCGCCGCGTAGGAGTTGCCATACCTTCTGCCGGGCGTAGCCGCTGGCCCAGCGGGCGCTCACGAACGCCGTGAAGGCGAGCGCCGCCGTGACGAACATTAGGCTCACCGGATCGCAGTTGGCCGCCAGCCGTGGCAGTTCCGCCGGCCGGCCGGGAGCGGCCGACCGGCCGATCGTGTTGGCGTAGAGCAGCGTCAGGCCCACGGCCAATTGGTACAGGCCGACGAATCCGCTCACGATCGGGAGGCCGTAGCGATACAGCCGGTCGAGCCGGGCCCGGGCTGCGTCGAGATCGTCGCTCAAGTTGCCGAAGATCGCGGCCGAGTCGCGGCCGCTCTCAGCCAGTTTCTCAGCGGCGAGCCGCTGCTTCCGCTCGGCCTCGTGCTGCTGGTAGACAAGCCCGATCACGATCCAGATCGGCAGCCCGCCGACCATGCTCCACGCGGCGGCGTAGAACGCTGGCGTGTTGGCCCACAGGGCCGTGAGTCCGGCCGCCACGGCAAGCGCGACCTGGATGGCGAGGCCGGTGAGAGCTGCTGCGAACGCCTGGCGGTACACCAGGGCGTCGCGGAGAGGTCTTCCGCGACTGTCTCGATCGATTCCGCTGGAACTCATGACACGCAAACGTCGGGACGTTGAAACTACCTCAAACACTTCATTACACTACCGTCGATGCGGCTGCCAGCCACGGCGCTCACTGAAATCTAACGTCTTTTTCCCGCTGCTCCGGTCAATCGGCCTGTCGTAGGGTGCGAGGGCCTCAGCGACGCCCTACGGCCTCATGATCCTTCTCACGATCGCCCGCAACGCCTTTTTGGAATCGATTCGGCAGCCGATCCATACGGTGATCATCTGCGGCGCGCTGCTCGCGCTCGTGCTCAACGTCAACCTCGCCGGGTTCACGCTCGAAGACGACAACAAACTGCTCGTGGATCTCGGGCTGAGCACGCTGTTTCTCGCCGGGCTGCTGCTGGCCGCATTTACGGCCACGGGCGTCTTGTCGCGGGAGATCGAGAACAAGACGGTGATCACCGTGGTCAGCAAGCCCGTGCCGCGGCCGCTCGTCGTGTTCGGCAAGTTTCTCGGCGTCACGGCTGCGATCGCGATCGCCTACTGGCTCCTGGCAGTCGTGTTCCTCCTCACGGTACGGCATAAGGTCCAGACCAGTGTCCGCGATGAAGACATCTTCGACGGGCCGGTGATGACGTTCGGGCTGCTCGCGGCTTTGGCGTCGTTTGGCCTGGCCGGCCTCGCCAACTATCTCTATCGGTCCTCCTTCCCGGCGACGTTCTCGGTGCTGGGAGCGGTCGCGGTGACAGTGGCGGCGGGGCTCGTGTCGTGCGTCAACCGCTTCTGGGAACTGCAGGATCCGCTCACCGACTTTAACGGCCAGCTTGTGATCGGCCTCGCGATGGTGTTCGAGGGGATCGTGGTGCTGACGGCGATCGCTATCGCCGCCTCCACGCGGCTGGGGCAGATTGCCACGCTCACCGTCTGCTTCGGGATCTTTCTCGTGGGACTTGTCGGTGAATTCTTCCTCTCGCTCGCCGCGACCCGCGGCGAATGGATTCGGCAGGCGGGAGCGGCGATTCCCAACCTCCAGTTTTTCTGGCCAGCCGACGCGATCACTCAGGGCAGCGAGATCACCGTCGGCTATCTGGGCCTCGTATCACTCTACGCCGCCTGCATGGTCGGCTCGGTGATGGCCTTGGCCGTGCTCTTGTTTCAGACCCGCGACGTCGGCTGACGAGGGCATGCGGGGCGCTGGGGCCGGCGGCCGCCCGGACTATTGCCGGCCGCCCGCTTCGGCGAGTTCGAGATCCTCGCCACAGCGCACGAGCCGCGCCGAGTTGAACACCACGATCAAGCCGCTGACGACGTGCAGCATCGCCGCGAGCACCGGCGACACGTAGCCTGCTCCGGCGAGAGCCACGAAGCCCACGATGAACAGGCCGCCGATCGCCATATTCTGCCGGATCACGCGGATCGTGCGACGCGAGAGGTCGATCAGGAAGGGAACGCGGTTGAGGTTGCTGCTCAAGAGGGCGATGCTCGCCGAGTGGATCGCCACGTCGCTGCCGGCCGCCCCCATGGCGATCGAGACGTCGCCGGCGGCGAGGGCGGGGGCGTCGTTGACGCCGTCGCCGATCATCGCCACGCGGTGGCCGCCCGCCTTGAGTTCGTCCACCATCTCGAGTTTCTCGTGGGGAAGCACCTCGGCTTTGTAGGCGTCGAAGTGCATCTGCCCGGCGACGCGCTTGGCCACGCTCGTCCGGTCGCCCGTCAGCAGCACGAGCCGCGAGATACCCATCCCCTTGAGTCGATCGACCGCCTCGGCCGCCTCCGGCCGGGCGTTGTCCTCGAGGCCGATCCAGCCGATGTGGCGGCCGTCGCGCACCACGTGCAGCACGGAGAGGCCGTCGGATTCCGAGGCAGTTTGCACGGCCTCGAGCGCGGCGGCGTCCAAGCGATTCGGGGTCGTCACGCTTTCGGCCAGCCACGACGAGCGGCCCACGTGCAGCGTGGTGCCGTCGTCGAACGTGGCCACCACCCCGCGGCCCGCCACCTCTTCGAACGTAAGCGGCGTTTCGAGCGTCACTCGCGCCCGGCGCGCCATTTCGACGACCGCCTTGGCAACCGGATGGCGGCTGTTCTGCTCGGCGGAGGCCACGGCCCGCAGCAGTTCCTCCGGCTCGACGCCCTCCACGGGCGCCAGCCGGCTGACGGACAGCACGCCCGTGGTGATCGTGCCGGTCTTGTCAAACACGATCGCCGTCACGCTCCGCGCCGCCTCGAGCGTAGACACGCTCTTCACGAGCACGCCGAGCCGAGCCGCGGCCGAGAGGGCGGCCACCATCGCCGTGGGCGTGGCGAGGATCAGCGCGCTCGGGCAGGCGATCACGAGCATGGCGATGGCCCGGTTGAAGGCCGTGTCGGGGCTGCTCTTGAGAGCGAAGAAGAGCACCACGCCCACGAGCATGAGGATCGTGGGCGTATACCACGCGGCATATTGGTCGACGAGCCGCATGATCGGCGTCCGCGTGCGCTCGGCTTCGAGGATCAGATCCTTCACGCGGCCCAGGAGCGTGTCGGCTCCGGCCTTCACCACTTCGATATCCATCACGCCGGTGAGGTTGATCGTGCTGCCGAACACCTCGTCGCCGAGGGCCTTTTCCGCCGGCACTGATTCGCCGGTGATGCTCGCCTGGTTGACGGTGCTCGCTCCGCGCACCACCCGGCCGTCGGCGGGGATCGTATCGCCTGGCCGCACGCGCACGACATCGCCGGGCCGCAGGGCCGTGGCCTCGATGAGTTCCTCAGTCGCATCGCCGCCTGTGGCCAAGAGCCGGGTGGCTTTCGTGGGCGCGAGCCGGATCAGCGATTCGATGCTCGCCTCCGCCCCGGCGGCGGTCCGCTTCTCGATCAGCGACGAAACGACCATGAAGAAGGCCACCGCAGCCGCCTCCTGGTAATTGCCGCACGACACGGCGCCGATGACGGCGAGGGCCACGAGCGCATTCATGCCCGCCTTGCCCGCGAAGAGATCGCGGCCGGCGGCCGCCACGAGCGGCACGCCCAGGATCGCGATCGCCGCCGCCGCTGGAATCGCGGCGTAGAGCGGCTGCTTCCAGAGCCAGCCGGCGGCGATGGAGCAGAGCAAAAGCGCGCCGCCCACGAGCGTGGAGACGATCTGCGTCCGGAGCCAGCCCTGCTCGGGCGCGGTCGCTGTGGACGCCGCCGAACGGGCGTCGTGCTCGGGGAGGATCGCGGGCGTGGGCTCGGGGCGGTGGGCGACAAGCGTGCTCATGGAGCGAGTGGTCCTGATGCGGGGCGAGTGACGTGGAGACGGATCAACGAACTGCCTGACCAAGTATGCCCTCGAACAGGGCGGGTCACAAAAGGGCTGCGGCCGCCCCCGATCGAGAGGGCGGCCGCAGCGATCAAACCAAGGGTGTTCAGCCGAGGCCGAACGTGGTCACGAAATCACTCGCCACCACCGGCAGCCGGGCCTTCCTTCTCACCGATGTCCTTCAGCCAGATCTTGCCACGGACTTCGTCGAGCGACGTGGCGTTGATGGCGTAGTTGGACGTCGAGTCACCGGCGTTTCCGGTCTTGTAGGCACCGATGAAACCGTCCTTGTTGTTGTTCTTGCCACCATCGTCAGCGATCCGCTCGACGTGGCCGTCGGCAAACAGTACCGGCGCCTTGCCACCAACGAACAGGGCGTTTTGCCCCTTCCTGGCCGCGATATTCGGCCAGAAGTCGTTCAGTTCGTGCAAAGCATTCGCGTGCGGAGCGGCCCCGGAGCCGTTTCGATCAGCAGAGCCGCTCGACGTGTCGCCGTTGGCCCCGCCGGTCAAACTGCCGGACACACCGAGAGCAGCTGCCACAGTAGCGTCGTAGTTGCTGCACTGCTTGCCGTCCGTGAACGACTCCACACCAAAATCACCAGCCTTGGCAACCCGGCTGCTGCCCGTGAAGCCAAAGAAGTTGTTGACGATGTCCGCTTCGGTCGTGCCAATCGTGGAATCGCCAGACTCACCGTTGCGAGCGTTCGCCATCAGGGCCACCGTCGTCCGGTCGGCCAAACCGTTCAGCAGTTGCACCTCATTCAAAGGTCCGGTGCCGTCGTCCGGGCACTTGTCAGAAGTGTAGCCAACGTTCGGATTGTAGCGATAGCCGCCGTTGCTGTTGTTGCTGCAGCTGGTAGAGGCGCCGGCCGAAGCGCCGGTGGAGAGCTGATCACCACGAACGAAGTGCCACGAGGTGGCGAAGTTCGTGTTGTAGCCCTTGTCCCACAACTCAGTCTTCCGCTTCGCGGCCGTGTCGAGTTCCGGCAAGGAAGTGAAAAGGTAATCGTCACCACCGAAGTACACCCTCGTTTTGCCCGTGCCCCACACCTGCGCGTTGCCCTTCGAGAAATTCTTGGCACCGGTGTAGTCGAGGAACTTCTCGCTGAGCTTCGACTTGTTCAGGCCGTCGAGGCTCTTGCCAGGATTGGCAATCTTGTTGGCAACGATATCGGCAACCCAACCAGTCTGCCGGACGTCGCCGTCACGGCACTGATCAAACGCACCGCTGCAGAGCTGGCCACGGCGAGCCCCATCCTGCTCGCCATTGATCAAGAAACCACGACCAAACGAGCCAAGGGTCTGCGTCGTCTGGGCGGCGATGGCCGCCTCACGAGCAGCACTCAGCGAGGGCAACAGGAGGGCCACGAGCAGCCCGATAATGGTGATCACGACGAGAAGCTCCACGAGCGTGAAGCCGCGTCGCAATGCCGGAGAAAACTTCGACATGGTTATTTCCTTGAATCAGGAATCGAACACGCGTCGGAAGGGACATCCTTGCCGACGAGCGAGTTGTAGCCACGGATGATGAGGAGACAATAAGCCGAATGCGAGAATTGTGTGAAATGTGGAGCGGGCCGGGGGGAGGGTACAGTACGGGTGTTTCAAGGGAAAAACATGCTGATGCGCCCCGCAAGCCATGTCGTTGCGTCCGCCCCGGATGGTTCCGCGGTGCCCGATGTTTCCGTGGTCGTGCCGTGCTACGACGAAGCCGCTGCGCTTGCGGCGCTCGTCGCTCGGGTGGATCGCGTCTGTCGCTCGCTCACGGTCACGTTCGAAATCGTGCTCGTGGACGACGGCTCGCGCGATGCCACGTGGCCGACGATGGTGGCCTTGTGCGACGCTCATCGTGAGGTCGTCGCCGTAAAGCTCTCGCGTAATCACGGCCATCAGCTCGCCCTGTCCGCCGGGCTTTCGGTTTGCCGCGGCCGGCGGATCCTGATTATCGACGCCGATCTCCAGGATCCGCCGGAGTTGCTCCCGGAGATGATGCAGATCATGGACGACGGGGCCGATGTGGTGTACGGAAAGCGCCGCACACGCGCCGGCGAAGGGCGGCTCAAGAAGTTGACCGCCAGCTGGTTCTACCGGCTCATCGGCCGGCTCTCCGACGTGCCGATCCCGCCCGACACCGGCGATTTCAGGCTGTTGAGCCGCAGGGCGCTCGACGTGCTGCTCGCGATGCCCGAGCGGCATCGATTCATCCGCGGCATGGTGGCCTGGATCGGATTCCGGCAGGAGCCGATCGAGTATGACCGGGCCCCGCGGATCGCCGGCCGCACGAAATACAACTACCGCAAGATGATTCGGTTCGCGCTCGACGCGATCACGAGCTTCTCGGTGCGGCCGTTGCAGGTGGCGAGCGTCGCCGGCTTGTGCTTCGCGGCGGTCGCCGCCCTCGTGCTCGGCTACGCGTTCATCGCGTGGGCGTTCTTTCAGACGGTCAGCGGGTGGACGAGCCTGATCGCCGTGGTGGCCCTGCTCGGCAGCGTGCAGCTCTTCATGCTCGGCATCATCGGCGAATACCTCGGCCGGCTCTATGTGCAGTCGCAGGGCCGGCCGCTGTTCGTGATCGAACGGATCGAAGGCGGCGCGGCGTCGAGGGATGAGGCAGCCCGATGATGTCGCCGGCCATGCGAATCGCGCTTGCGTACGGGATCGCGGGCGGCGCTACCGCCGTGATCTGGGCCGCCGCCGCCACGTGGTACGTCGGCTCCGAGCGGACGGTGTATTGGTGGGACTACCTCATGTGGTGGCAGTTCACGGTAAGGCTGATGGTCGAGATGATTACGGCACCGGGCCAGGCCGTCGAAATGGTGCGGCGGTCGCTCGAGTCGTCGGAGTATCCGCTGCTCCCCGCGATTCCGCTGGCGGTCTGGTGCGCGGCCGCGGGCACCACGCGGCTGCCGTTCGTGCTCGGCATCACGACGATCTACGGCGCGGCCGCGGCGGCGGGCCTGGCCTCCATCTGCAGAGCCTGTCAGGCGGAAGACGAGCCCCCAAACCCCGGCTCGGCTGCCGCCGTAGCCGCCGTGCCGGCCGTCGTGTTCACGCTCTGGAGCCTGCCCTTCGTGGTGGCGATGCGCGGGTTTGTGGATCTCGGGGCGGTAGCGATTTCCTACGCGATTCTCGGCCTTTTCTTTTCGGCCCGTCGGGGCGGCTGGAATGTGGGCCGCTGCGTATCCGTTGGTGTGTTGCTCGTGCTTCTGTTCGTCTTTCGCCGCTACTGGGCATTTTGGGTGACGTCGTTCGCCGCGGTCGTCACGCTCGACGCCCTCTGGCAGGCCTGGCATATGCGGCACGAGCCGGGCCGAGGCTGGCTGCGGCCGCTTGCGGTGCCCGCGCTAATCGGCGCGGCCTCGGCGGCCACTGCGGCGGTCGTGGCCCGGCCGATGATCATGCGGGTGTTGACAACGTCCTATGCCGACATCTACTCCGCCTACCAGTTGCCCGCGACCCCAAGCCTGTTGGCCGAGGTGGCGCGATCGTTGACGGACCTGCTCGCAGTCAACGGGGTGCTCGCGACCTTCGCCGGCCTTGCCGGGCTCGGCATGCTCGTCGCCGACCGCAAGACGCGGCGGATGGGCCTGATGCTCGCGGCGATGGCAATCCTCTCCTACGTGCAGTTTCGCCGCGTCCAGGGGGCCGGGCACCACCATCATCTGCTCTGGTCGAGCCTGCTGACCGCGGCCACCGCCCTGGCCGCCACGTCGCTCGCCTTCCGGCTCCGGCGAGACCTCGCTTGGGCTCTCGTGACGGGGCTCGTGCTCGCCGGAAGCCTGCAGTGGGCGGCGGCGGTGGTGCCGGCCGCTACCGGGCTCAGATTTCTGGTGTACGACAGTTCGGCAGAGCTGCCGCTTGTGCGCCGGGATCTTGCGGAACTAGGCCGGCTCGTCGGGACCATAGATCGTGTGGCTGCCGAGATGGGTGGCAGACCGGGCATCTACTGTCTGGCGAGCTCGGCGGTGCTCAACAGCAACATTCTCTACGCCTATCCGCCCTCGCTGCAGCGTCCTTTCCAGTCGGCCCTGCTCGTGCGGAACACGGCCGACATCGACAAGCGCGACGGCTTTCCGAATGGACTCGTCACCGCCGATCTCGTAGTCGTGTGCGACCCACCGCAGGTCCATCAAGGGATCGAGAATCAGCAGGTGGTTGTCGAGCCCGTCCGCCAGATGCTTTCCGGAAAGGGGTTTGGAACGGCCTTTGCGCGGCTGCCCGACGAATTCATGCTCGACGGGGGCACGAAAACCTATCTGTACGCACGCACGCGTCCGACCGAACCCGCGGAGGTGGCCGAGCTCTCCGCCGCCCTGCGTCGCCGCTACCCCGACAGGCCGCATGTCTATGAATATCGCCCGCGGTGACGCCCTCCGTGCGGTAGGGGCATGGATTGGCGGTGTGTCGCGGCGGCGACCTTGGACATTCACGGTCGAGGCCGAACGGTGGCAAAGCAGCCGCTGGTTGTTTCCCGTGACGCTGGCGATCACGGTTGGCGCGCTCTTTTTCGACTGCGTCGGGCCCCACACCGTGTTCGCCTATCGCGACGCCGCCCACTTCTATCCGCCCCTCTATGAGCTCGTGAGGAATGAATGGCTGAGCGGGCGGGTGCCGCTCTGGAATCCGCTCTTGAACGGCGGGCAGCCTTTGGCCGGCATGGCCACGGCGGGCGCCTTCTATCCGCCCCAGATCCTCCTCACGCTCCTCATGCCGGCCCCGATGGCGGTCAAGGTGTATGGCATCGGTCATCTGGCGTTGGCGGCGACCGGTGGCTACGTGCTCGGCAGGCAACAGCGTCTGTCGCGACTGGCGGCGACCGTGGCGGGGCTGGCCTACGGCTTTTCCGGCAGCGTGCTCTTCCAGGTGTACAACCCGATCTATGCGGCAGGGGCAGCCTGGCTCGTGTGGGCGATCGTGGCGGGCCGGTGGCTGATCCATGGCGGCGGCCTGCGGGCCGCTGCCGCGTTGGCGGTGGCCCTAGCGCTGGCGGTCTTGGCTGGCGACCCGCAGGCGGCCTACCATGCCGGTCTCGTCCTCGGCGGGGCTGCCCTCATCGTGCAGCGGCCGCGTTGGACGAGCGTGGCCTGGCTTCTGGCCGCCGCCAGTCTGGGCGGGGTGATGTCGCTCGTGCAGATTGCGCTGGCGAGCGAGTTCATGAAAGAAACCTCGCGCTCCCTGGAGATCGTGCCGCAGTCGATTTGGCAACTCCCGGCCTACTTCGTTCGAGAAAGCCAGTTTGGCACAACCGAGGGGCACTGGTACGACATTTTCATCGGCCGCGCTCCACCGGGATCTATTCACTACCAAGACACCTACGGTTTCTCGCTCGCTCCCTGGCGCCTCGTCGAAGCGATCTGGCCCGGGTTTGCCGGAAGACTCTGGTGCCGATGGACGATCGCGACCGAACTCGAACACCCATCTGTCTGGGTCGCTTCGATTTATGCCGGGCTGCTAGTAGCGGCACTGGCGGCCGCGTCGATTTTCCAGAGAAGGCCCCCGGTGCAGCAAAGGCTCTGGCTCGTCCTGGCCGGTCTGAGCCTCCTTGCCGCGGGTGGCGGCTATGCCGGAATCGGTCTCGGGCGAAATGGGATGCTTCTGGCCTCCGGTCGCTGGCGAGAACTCGGGTTTCAGTATGGCGATGAAGTGGGGTCGGTCTATTGGTGGATGACGACCTTCCTGCCAGCCTACAGCGGCTTTCGCTATCCGGCGAAATGGCTCACAGTTTTTGCTCTGGCCATGGGACAGATAGCCGGGTTTGGAATCGATCGGCTCGATCAGCCCGCCTTTCGCCGCAGAGTCGCGGCGGTCGCAGGCTCGCTCGCCATCGTGATCGCCGTCGGGATGATCATCGGCGTCGCCACTTTCGCCGTGATCTTCGGCGAGTTGATCTTGTCTGCCGACTGGATCTATCACTCGTCTCTGACGGACGGACTCGCCGGCGGGCTTCAGGCCGTGGCCGTGGCGGCAGCCCTGTGGGCGTGCCTCCGCACCCGCCGCCTCCCGCCGATCCTGCTGCTGACCGTGTTCATTGTTGATCTCGTGGCAGCCGGCCGGCTCGATCTGGCGGTAGGGGATTATCGCCGGCTCGTGGAAGGTGGCAGCTATCTTCGCACGCTCGCCAGAGATCGCTTACCCCAACTCGCGGCCGTTTCGCCGCAGATGCGGGTGGCCGTTTTCGACTCTGAGTTATCACCCCGATCGAGCGAAATTCTCTTGGGATACTACGGGACAACCCAGGCGGGCCATATTCCCTGGCTCTTCGGCTGCGGGAAGATCGGTGAGCAGAGTACCGCAATGCCAGCCGATGCTGAAATGCTTCGCATGCCGCTGGTGGAAAAAGACTCGACAGTGCAGCCGCGACGCACCTACGACCTTTCCGCCGTGGAGCTGTTTGTGGTCGCGAACGCCGAAGAGGTGCTGCCAGCCACGCCGTCAGTCACAACAGACTGGTCTATGGCGCAGCGTGGGGGGCACTTCGAGGGAATGGCGCCCAAAGGTGATCCCCTGCCGGGCAAAGCCTACCCGCTGCCGGGCGTCGCCAATGGCCCGCCGGTCGTCTTTGTGCTGCGGAATCAATCAGCGCTGCCCCGCGCGCGGATCGTACGAAACGCGGTCTTCGTGCCGGAAGTGTCGTGGGTCGATCGGGACCGGTTGAGCGACCTCCTCAAACGGATTGCCTTTCCCAATCCCGTGCTGCCCGACTTGGTGGACCACGTCGTCATCGAAGGAGAGCCGGAAGACGTCCCTGTCTCTCAGGGCCTGCCCAGCATCACCGACGATTCGACTGCAGACACCTGCCGGATAACGATCGACGAGCCGCAGCGCGTGGTGGTCGAGGCGCAGCTGCGGGCGCCGGGGTTTGTGGTTCTTGCCGATACGTTCCACCGTGACTGGACACTCCGCGTGACCAGGGCCGATGGCCAGAGGGAAAATCTGCGCATGTTCCGGGCTAACAGGCTGCATCGCGCCTGCTGGCTGCCGGCGGGACGCCATCGGCTGGAGTATCGCCATCACTCGGCGACGTTCAGCCGCACAGCATGGGTGAGCCTCTTGGGCTGGGCTGCGGCCCTGCTGGCAATCATTCGCCGCCCGAGGATGGCAGTGGCTGGTCGTGGCTGAGTGTGAACGAAGCGTTAATCGCGGCTTGCGTCACGGTTTCCATCCCGACGGCGATAGAGATGCCAGTGGTTTTCCGAAAGCCCGCCGCTCCGCGTGCTGAAGACACGTTCGTAGCGATTGCCGGGTGCATCGGTGATCGACGGCGCGGCCACGTCGTCGTCCTCGAGATGATTGAGCAGCACCCAGTCGGCACCCGCCGCCGACATCTCGCCTTCCCGCAACACCCGGATCGGGCGGCCGGGGAGCCCCTGCTGGTGCCAGGCCACGAGCAGCTCTGTACGCAGATCGTGGTTCGAGCCGACGGTAATCATGGGAGAGTCAGCGTGGGCATCGGCCGCCTTCACGATCGCCAGTGCGCGGCGATACTGCCCACGGCCGCGGTGAACGAGCACGGCGTCCCGCGCGAGGTTGGCCCCGCAGGCCACGAGGCCGACGGCCATCGCGACGCGGGGCCACAGGCGGCCCGCCGACGTGGCGATCACGGCAAGCTCCGACGCCAGCAGGATGAGGAGCGTTTGAAGCGGCACAAGCAGGTAGCGCACAGAGTAGAAGTCGATTGGGAATGCCGCCAGCACGGCGGCAGGCGCGACGAGGATCGCGGCCACGAAAAACATCGCCCGCTGCGGCTGGTCGTGGAAACACCGCGCAAGGCACCAAGCCGCGACACAGGCGACACCAGCAGCGGCCACGGCCGCGAGCGGCAGGTGCTGCGTCGCCCCACCGAGTGCCGCGAGGCCCTTTGCCGCCGTGACGATGAGCGTCTGCTCCGGCCCTTTCCCGTAGGCCATTCCGCGAACAAACCCCAGCCAAAGCAGGCCCGTGAACACGACCGGCACACCATGCCAGGCGAGCAGGGTGCGGAGGCCGGCTCGGAGAGGTGCACGCTGCCGCACGACGACCCACGTGGTCCAGATCAGGATTCCGAGGTAACCCATCACGAACGTGAGATGCGCGAGCAGCCCGAGGACGCAGGCGCCGCCGAAGATCACGGGAAGCCACTGCAATCTAATCGGGCTTATTGGGGTATCCCGACGAACTCCTTCGAATCGCTCGAGTGCCGCCCACTGCGCGATGAGGAGGAACAGGCTCATGAGGCCGTAGCCGCGGGCCTCCGACGAACAGTTGACGAGCATGTGGCTTGTGGCCACCGCGATCGCGCACCACCAACCGCTCGCGGCTGACTGCTGGCGGCCGAAAAGCCAGGCCATTCCCACACTCGCCGTGCCGGCGGCCACCGAGGCGAGGCGGTAGGTGAGCGGCGGGAGGTGGGGCGGCAGCCAGAACAGGTAGAGCGAATTGAGCAGATGGTTGTTGTCGTGCCGCATGCCGCCACGGAGCAGATCCCACGGCGTGTGAGCCTCGCGGGATATCAGCCAAAGCGTCCAGATCTCGTCAAACCACAGATCGTTGGCCGCCGCCGCAAGTCGCAGGATCGTCGCAAGGCCAACAATCACGAGCAGGGCCATGGGCCACCGTCGCATCTCATGCTCGAGCGGCTGAACCATCTTCAATTTCAGCAGCGGCGTGAACCAAATCGTGAAATGCGAGCAGCACGAGTAGCAGGTTTGCCACGTTACCGAGGAACAGTGCGGTCGCCTGCCTCCCGAGGCCCATGGCCGAACCGAACGCGGAGAGCAACAGAAACGCAAGGGCCGCGAGGCTGCTGTACGCAGGGTGTTCGCTAAGCGATATCGCCCGACGGCCCGCCCAGAGAAGCAGCGGAATGCAAAGAAGTTGGTAATGGGGCCATACCAGCGGGCTGCCCGCCAGCGCGATCAAGCAGCCAAGACATGTGGCCAAAACCAGCCTATCGAATGGTCGGCTCTCGGACGATTGCTCTGGAGAGGTCGCCACACGGCCGTGATAAGCACAGAGCATCGTGCAGCCCAATAGGCCAGCGGTGATGAACGCGCTCGCGTCGATACCTGTTGCTGCCCGGGCCCACGAACTCAGCGAACAGTTCGACGAACTATTGATCAGGTGCGTGGATGAAATCAGGTTTTGGAGGCCAGTGGACCAGTCGCTCCAACAGGTCCAGTCGGTGAGAAACAGACAGCCGGCAAGCCATGCGATGCCGCCACCTGCCGCCAAGCCTGCCACCAGCCCTGCCACACTGCGCCGATGCCCATCGGCCACCATCACGATCCCCAAAGCCATGGCTGCGGGCGCCACCAGAGGCTTGAACAAGATCGCCAAGCCGAACAGAAAACCGGCCGCCACCATGGCACGCCTGCGTACTAGCGCCAGCAAGCCGGCTATCTGAAGCAACTGTAGTGCTCCCACGTTCAATACCACCATATTGGACGTAAATGGGAGAAATGCGAGTCCAAATGCGGCGATACACCACCCAGTGAGCGTCGAAGAGTAGCCCATTCCGCGGCACATCAGTGCGATGGCTAGCGCGTGTGATCCCAGGGAAAAGGCGACAAAGAAGTGGTAGTCACGTTCATAGTCGCCGGTCATGAGTTGAGCGAGTGCACCGTAGAGAAAAGGTGTCGCCCAGGTTTCGATCCGGCCATCGTAGAGCTTCAAATTTGTGGATGCCGCTACTGCCTCGCGGGTGTGCGTTGCAGCCGGCCCCATCGCCGCGGCTACGGCGGCGCCGAGGCGACGCTGGTTAGCAAGCCCATAAAGTTTTTGCGCCGCAGGGTGGTTTTCCCGCCGCAACTGCACAACGCTCCAAAAAGCAAAGTAATCGAGCCCCGGCGTCGCGGTCGCCACTCTCCACGCGCACCATGTCGTGGCCAGGGGCATGCAGCAGGCGATCACGAGTGCGAACGGCCGCGAGAATCTGCTGCAGGTAGAGGGAATCAGCCGAAGTGGCGTCGTTAGCGCAACATGCACGGTCTTCCCTTGGTTTGACATATCGGCGGGATAATATCACTTGAAAGAGGGGAATGCATGTCAGGGTTTCGTGAGCGTTGGCCGCAGCCCCACTCGTCCTGCCCTCTGTCGATGGGCGGAACGGCCTGATCCGTCGCTTAAAACCCGATCCGCCGCATCGCGAATCGGGGCAGGCTGCGAATCACGAGCATCACCCAGCGCCAGATCGGAGGCGCGTAAACGACAGGCGTCCCCCGGTCGATCCCTCGCAGGGCCGCCCTTGCCACGTCGGCGGGGTCGGCGGCGAAGGGCGGCGGCTTCAGGCCGGCCGTGGCACTCGTGCGGATGAACCCCGGCTTGATGCAGACCACCGTGAGGCCCTGCCTGCGAAACTTGTGATCGAGCCCCTCGAGGTAATACGAAAGCCCCGCCTTCGCTGCGCCGTACAGAATCACCGGCTTGCGGCCGCGATCGCCGGCGACGCTGCTGAACACGCACAGCGTGCCGCCGCCTTGTATGAGCAAGCGTTTGCGGGCCGCTTCGCAGAACAAGATGGTGTCGACGAAGTCGGTTTCCAACAGGCGGGCGAGCAGGGCCGGGTCGCGCTCGAGATCGTCCTGCACCGCGAACAGGGCGGCGGTCACGATCACCACGTCAATGGAGCCCAGCACATCGGCGGCGGCTGCGATCGCCGGGCCGTGGGCAGCACGATCGTTCAGGTTGCAGGGGACGACGCCAACCGGGGCAGCGGCCCCGTGGCCCTCGAGGTCGCTTGCCGAGCGCCGCAACTCGTCGGCATTGCGACCGAGCAGCACGATCCTGTCTCCCCGCGCCGCCAGGAGGCGCGCGAGCGCCCTTCCCGTGCCGCTCGTGGCTCCGAGGATCACGACATTCATGCCGAGTCTCCGAAGATGCGGACGGACTGAACGCTGCGAATTCGGCCATCTGGATCCCACTTTCGCCGAACGTCGAGAAACGCTTCGACTCGGCGATCCATGGCCCGAAAATGCTCGGCTCGCGTGAACGCATCCTTGGCAAGGTAGATGCGGCCACCATGCGCGATCACGTATTCGTTGAGGCGGTCGACGAGCCTGCGCGTACGGTCTCCATCGATGGGAAAGTCGAGTGCGAGGCTGACGCCGGGCAGCGGAAACGAGAGCAGGCCATGTCCCTCCGGGCCACAGTCCTTGATGACGGAGAGAAAACTGGTTCCCCCCTCCCGGACGAAGAGATCGACGAAGCCACGCATCGGTGATCCGGCGGGGGAGTGGGGCAGGACGCATTGATACTGCGTGAATCCGCGCCGCCCATACACGCGATTCCACAGATCCAGGCCGTCGAGTGGGTAAAAAAACTTCTCCCACGCCACGAGGCCCCGGCGGCTCGCCTCTGGATGGCGCAGGTAATACGCGGAATTGAACAGCCGCATGTTCCACGTCGCGAGCGCGAAGTTCGGGAAGACGAACGGCACCCGCGTCGGCCGTGTGGGCAGCGGCGCGATCGCGGGCGGGGCGTCAGCGCCAGTGGCCCAGCGGCCCTTCATGAGAATGCCGCGGCCGAGCGACTCGGCTCCGGCCAGGCAGTCGATCCAGCCAACGGTCATCGGCCACTCCGCCGCCGCGGCTTGGAGCCCGGCAAGCATCGCCTCGAGGCTCTCAACCCGCTCGGTTTCCTGATAGATCCACGGAGCCTCGACCCGCTCAAGCGTCACTTCGACTTCGAGAATGTGGCCGGTGAGACCCATGCCGCCCACCGTCGCCCAAAACAACTGTGGCTCCAAGTCCGGCCCGCATTCGAGGATCGCCCCTTCGGCGGTCATCATCACGAGCCTGCGGACATGCTCGCCGAAACAGCCTGCGACGTGATGGTTCTTGCCGTGAACGTCCGCCGCCACCATGCCGCCAAGCGTCACATTCTGCGTGCCCGGGGTGACCGGCACGAACCACCCCTGCTTGAGCAGGATCGCATTCAGCCGGCGTAATGACAGCCCAGCCTCCGCACGCAGCACACCGGTGGCGGGATCGAAACGCAGCACGCGGTCGGCTCGCACCGTATTGCTGACGATGTCAGTCGGGCTCGCCGGCAGGGCTGCATCGCCGTATGACCGTCGCAGCCCGCAGCAAAGGTTGACGCGGCTGCAGGCCTTCCGAAGGTCCTCAGACTGCAGTTCCCGGCCGGACACGACGGGAAAGCACCCCCACCCGGCGAGCTGCTCCAGAACTTCCACGTGACTCATGGCAGATGCGCCATGCCAATAGGGGCCTCGAGTGAGGGATCGATATACTCTACAAGAGCCCGTAGTATGTCTATGTCTCTCACCGAACGATCGGCAACACCCGCGGTTTCGGGCGACGTATTGTTCGTCGATCTCGACGGCACGCTCATTTATGGAGACCTGCTGCACGAATCGATCGCCCGCCTTGTCTTCCGCCGCCCCCTATGGCTGGCAATCACGCTGATGCGACTGGCGGGCACTCCCGCACGACTGAAGCGAGCAATCGCCGCCGTCTACACGCCTGACGTCACCACGCTGCCGTATCGGCACGATGTGCTCGAGTTGATCGCCGCGTGCCGCGACAGCCACCGGATGGTCTTGGCGACGGCCGGGGACAAGGCGTGGGCCGAACGTGTCGCGGACCACCTTGGCTTCTTCGAGAGCGTCGTCGCAAGTGACGGTCGCGACAATATCAAGGGGGCCCGGAAACTCGCTGCGATCCACGAATGGTGCGCCCGGCACGGCGCGACGACATGGGGCTATGTCGGAGACTCGCACAGCGACGTGCCCATCTGGCGTGAGGCGAACGAAGTGATCGTCGTCAGCGACTCACCGCGGCTGCGCGACACGGTCGAAAAACTCGGCACCACTCCGCGGTTCGTCGCCGCGCCCGGCCCCACCCTCGCCGACCTCGGCCGTGTCCTGCGGGTGCAGCAGTGGGTCAAGAACCTGCTCGTCCTGGTGCCACTTCCCCTTTCGCAAACGCCTCCCACGCCGAGCATGCTCGTCAACGGCATGCTGGCGTTGGCGGCGTTCTGCCTCGCCGCTTCCGGGATCTACGTCATCAATGATCTCGTTGATCTGGATGCCGATCGAGCCCATCCGCGGAAGCGATTCCGGCCGTTTGCGGCGGGACGATTTCCGATGCTGTTCGGACCGCCGCTCGCCGCCGGCTTGCTGGCGACCGCCGGAGGACTTGCATACGCGGTCGGGTCGAGCGGGTTCGGCATCCTGCTTGCGGTCTATCTGGTCCTGACCGTCGCCTACACGCTCATTCTCAAGCGACTGCCCATTCTAGATGTGCTTGTGCTCGCATCACTTTACATGCTGCGCATCATCGCCGGAGGGGCCGCCACTGCGGTTCCCATCTCGGAATGGCTGCTGGCGTTTTCGATGTTCTTCTTCTTTTCGCTCGCGCTGGCCAAGCGAAACTCCGAACTCCTACGGCTCGCGGGGACGCCCGGCAGCCTGGCGGCCGGCCGCGGATATCTGGCCAGCGACGCACCATTCATCCAAACGCTGGGAATTGTCAGCGGCATGATCTCTGTGCTGGTGTTCGCACTGTTTGCACACAGTCCGGAGACGCGGCAGCTCTACGCCAATAGTTTCGCGCTTTGGTTCGCCTGCCCGCTGCTCACGCTGTGGCTGGGACGCGTCTGGCTCTTCTCCACCCGCGGAACGCTGAGCGAGGACCCGGTGATGTTCGCCGTCAGGGACGGCGTGAGCATAGCGACGGGCGTGCTCATGCTCGCGTGCGTGCTGTATGCCCGGGGGATGGGGTTTCCCTGGCCGCTGCCGACATAGTTTCACAACCCCTTCTTAATAGCCCAGAAAGCGAACTGACCCCTTCCCAGTTTCTGCACCAGTGGTCATGACAGACGCGATTGTAGTCCTCCCTCCACGCTTCTGTCACTGCGCGAGCTTCGTCGAGCGACAAGAACCAATACTGATTCAGGCACTCATTTCGAAGCCTGCCGTTGAATGACTCGATCACTACGTTATCCGTGGGCTTTGCTTGCCTACTGAAGTCGAGCCTCAACTCTGTTCCTGAACCCTCATATCCCCTGGTACAGGAAATCCAACCCGGTCACTGCCGATCGCCCCATAGCTGCGGTAAGCATCGTGGATGGATCACGGCCTCCATGTGCGTGCTAACGGATTTCGCTATTCTGTGATTCGCCGTGTGAGGGGCTTGGGCCATCGTGACTCTTTGCAGACGCCGAGCGCGGCCGAAGCACGACGATATCGTTGCCCACGCCGACGATGTCGCACACGTCGAGAAGCCGCCGACTCACTTCCATGTGAGGCAAAAATGGTGGGCGGCGCGGCGCCGCGTCCACCGGATACAGCATCAGGTTGGACAGGAACTGCGAGATCCCTCGAGCGTAAAACTGCATGTCGAGCGATTCTCCCGCCAGCGTAGTCTCGGTTACGTCTTTGGGGAGCACGATGTGGTCGTTCCGTAAGGAGTCAGCGACAGCGCGGTGGACTCCCGACGGAGTGAGGATTTCCACAATCGGCACCGGATAAAAAGGAGCCAGGTAGCCCGGGGCGAGTTTGGCATAGCGGTCCAAGCAGATATCACCCGCCAACGGCAGGGCCAGCCTGCCACGCATCTCCTCAATTTCATCCGCCCACGTCGGGTATGGGGCGACTCGACGCCAATTCGGCAAACTGATCTTATCGGACGCTCGTCGTCGCTGCTCCCACGCATCCCTCCACGCGGCGACGTGTTCAGACTGCTCCCCGTAGTGGATGTAATCGTCGAGAGCTTGGCGGTAGTGGCTGGCGTAGAGTGACCAGTAGGAGATCTGCATGGCGATGATGAACGCGACGGTATAGAGGCCACTCCAAGCCCACAGCCACCTATCTCCCATGGATGCCATCACGGGAAACACGCAGAAAAAAAGCAGCAACTCGTTCAAAACAATATGACCCGGGTCGCATCGCCCCAGGGCCGGCGCAAGCAGGACTGTCGCCGCAGCACCGACCGCCGCGGCGAACGGTGCCCGCGGATGCCCTCTGTGGATCAAAATCGCCACTCCGAGCGCGCTCAACAGGCAAAGGGCAGTGACCACGAGGAGAAGATTGTGGAGGTTTGGGTAGATTGGAAAGTTGTTGGCACCGCCGGCAAAAGCCCTCAGGCCCTCGAAGTAGCCTTCGGACAGGGCGGCCACGGACAGAACGGCGATCGCAATGCCGATCATCCCATGCAAGGCCGATGCACGGTCAGCGCTGAAACCGCAAAAACAGAAATAGGCGAACAATCCAGCAGCGCATGCCACCCCCATCTCCGGTGAGATCAGGAAGGCCAGGGCGTTGAGCCCGGCGACGGCCGCGGTGGCCCAGAGAGGCGACCTTCCGGAACTCGCCCGGCCGGAAACAACGCGGTCGCACGCCGCCAACGCGAAGGGAACGAATGTGAAACGCAGCGGCGCGTAATTCAGCCCCATGGTCAGCGGCGCCCAGATTACCAGAGCCAATCCGAGGGCCCACGGCCGGAAACCGCTCGGGATGGCGAGCGATCGCAGGAAGAACCACGTTGCCCAGAACCCCGCGAGAGTCATGCCTACGACCGTCCATGCGTAGGCAGATTCGATGCCCAAACCGTGCCCCGATAGCGCGTCGAGCAGCAGCGGGGCATACAGGAGCAGCGGTCCATAGTTGTACTGGAAATCGACGTAGGGCCGCTGCCCCATCGCCACGAGGTCGATGCGGCTGAGGAAATACGTCGCCTCTCCCCAGTAGGGGATCACCAACACTCGATCCCAACACAAGATCGAGGCCGCCATGCCGATGCAGCCGGTGGCCAGCACGGCCCGCTCAGCGAAGCTGACGCCAGTCGTGATCGGGGCCAACACGAACCAATCGAAAACCCGATCCGAACGGGTTCGAATACCTTCGGTCAGCAGGCCGCCGCCACAAAGAACCCCGATCGCTACCACCAAGCAAACCACAGCGCGCTTGTTGTCAAAGCCAAAAGCGTAGGACTCACCGCACACCGGCGGCATCTCACCGGCGTACCATGGGGCGATGAACACACCGATGCAGACGATGCCGAGGGCGGTGACGAGCGCGACGCCAAAGGCTGCTGATGATTGGTTTCCGGACATTGTTTCGACATCGACTCTCCGTTGCACGGCCCTTGAGGCCTTGGCCGGGTTGGACGTGCCGTACGAAGGCTATGGGAGATCAGGAACGGGGCAAAGCGTACCGGGCAATCGCACCTCCACTCGGCCGCACGTCACGATTTCGCTTGCAGATGTCGGCAACGACGTCATGGCGCAGCTTCGAGGCTCTGTGACAAAAGCTTTCTCATGACGGCATCGGGTTCCACTCCGAGGGCCTCGGCCATCGCCAGATTCTCTCGGGCTTTGCCCGTAGCACCCGAGGCGTAATACGCTTTGGCCAGATACATCCGAATCTCCCCATTATCCGGATCGAGGGTCGCCGACCGCTCGAGATCCGAGATGGCCTCATCCAGCATTTCCAGCATGCCATGCGCTCTTCCCCGTCCTAAAAAGGTTTGAGCGGTTGCAACGCCGAGGGCGATCGCCTTATCGAAATCAGCCAAGGCCTTCTGAGGTTCGAGCCGTGAGAGATACTCCCTGCCTCGCTCGGCATAAGCACCTCCGTTTTCTGGATCACATTCTATGGCGAGATGGAGGTCTTCCATCATCGTGCGTCTGTCATCCAGCAAACCATAAATCAGCGCCCGGTTGTAGTAAGCCTCCGCGAATCGGGGGTCCAAACCCAATGCCATATTAAAACTCTCCAGTGCTTCACGATACCGGCCAGTGTTCATCAGAATAAAGCCGAGATTATTGTGCCCTCTGGTGGAAGATGTGTTGATACCCGTTTCCTTGCGGTAATCCTCAAGCGCCTGATCCAGACGGCCGTTCTTCATCCGTACTTCGCCCCGATTGCCATAGGCGAGGGCGTAGCCAGGCTCGAGTTCTATCGCCTTGTCGAAGTCGCTTTCGGCCTGGCGATCGTTTCCGAGATCCTTCCAGGCCACGCCGCGGTTGTTATAGGCCAGAGCTGCCGGGTGCTTGTCGATCACATCGCTCCACAGACGAACGCTGTCACTCCAGATCGTACATTGTTGTCTCGTAAGCACGACGCCGGTCAGAACCATAACCACAGGCACGACGGCCGCGAAATGACGGACCCTCTTGTCGATCCTTTGGTTGGACCAGACGCTGTTCAGTCCAGCGCCCACGAGCAGGAACAACCCCATGGACGGCAAGTAGGTGTAGCGGTCAGCCGCCATGGCCACTCCCAATAATGGCTTGACCTGCAAAGTGGGCAGGATCGCTATCAGAAAAAAAAGACCGGCCGCGAGGACCCCCCGGTTTTTCCTGAAAAAGAGGAGGCAAAAGGTCACCAGCAGGGCCAGAGCGACGGGCGCTGCCAAAAAGGCAGAGGGCAGCCGGCCCGCTTCCCGGCACGGGTATGGGTACAGTGCCGAAAGCGGCAAGGGCCAGATGAGTTTGCCCAGGTAGAAAAGCACGTTGTAACAAGGAATGACCAACCGCTCCAGCCAGCCGAGGTGGGCGTGCTGCATGCCAGCAAGGCCGCGGTTCTGGGCGTTTATGGCGATCACTGAGAATACGAGCGAGATGGAAAAAAAAGGCCATTTCTCCGTGATCGACTTGAGCGTCAGTCTGCCGTCCTCCCAGTAGTCGCACAGCAGCAGGGATAGGGGAAGAGTCACTGCCACGCCCTTGGACAGGCATGACAAAACAAACAAGGCCAGACAGCTCAAGTAGGCTGCCGCCTTGCCACCCTGCCGGTAATAACTGTAAGCCATGACCGACCCCAGATAAAAAAGTGCAAACAGCACATCCTTCCGCTCGGTAACCCAAGCCACGGATTCCACCCTCATCGGATGCACCGCCCATATCAAGGCCCCCACAAGCGCCGCAGCCTGGCTTCCGCAGAGTTTCTCGGCCAACAGAAAAAAGAGCAGGGCGTTGGCAACATGCAGCAGCAAGTTATCGAGATGGTAGTAAAATGGATCGAGCCCAAAGCACTGAAACTCGAGGGCAAAACTTAGCAAGGTCAGTGGAATGTACGTTCCCACGACGTGTCCAGAAAACGGATTCATCATGCTGCCGAGGCGGAGGTCCTTGACCACACGATTCTGGGTGAGCAGCTTGTCGTCATCCCAATTTGTAAAGCCGTTTTGCAAGGCGGGATAAAAAGCAGCGGTCACAACCGCTACCACCAAGGCGATCGACAGCAATGTGTGGCGAGTCTTCATCGCGGATCCATGCCGTGCCGTTGCCGAAATCGCTCGTGTATCCGGTGCGGTTTCCATGGCCGGGGGGGCCAATATCAGCCGCGCAGCGTACCAAATTCTGCCTCCCGATCGACCGTCAGCAGCGTTCGTCTTAACGCAGTCGTAATCGTTGCCCGGTACGCTCTGGAGGCTGCAGGAATCGGTCGGCAGACCGCCGCACACGCTCTCGGTGCTTCCGCGAACAATGAAACAGTCTGGCCGTCGATTGCACCCGATTTCCCTCAAACCGCCCCAGGATCAGCAAATTTTCCAGGGAGAACGGCTCCGGAATGGCCAACGCGACATAACTGGGGCGATTGAGACGCATAGCCGCTGGATTGCAAGCGGTATCTTCGGCGCGGTCCTTGTCGATGGTCTGGTCCGGCTCCTGCCGTGGAGGCCGCTGATAATCGGCGGAGGGATCGACGGCTCCTGGATTCGGGCTATCCAGGAAGCTTTTCTTCATCGATGGCGGTTCGGCACCGATATTGTTTTCACATACGGGCCATGGGGATTCGCTACCCAAACGGGCTACCACCCGGATCTTTGGCGATGGCAACTCCTCCTGCAGGGGGCCGTTGTTTCTGCCGTGCTATGCGTGGCATGGACCCAAGGCCTGCGTGTGTCGGCAAACAGGGTGACGGCTTCTTTCATCAGCGGCGCGGCCTGCTTGATGATCACAGAAGCTACCGCGCTGTGCGTCATGAAAGCAAATGCCGACAGTATCGTCTTGCTGTTTGCTTGGCAATTGGCGACTGTCCTTGGCGGGCCTGATTCTCGGTCACCAAGTGCGTCGAGCGGGATCAGCGCTCATGGCTCCCCGACAACAGCGCGTTTGCGAGGCGCCGGTTCATTGGTGGGGCGTTATCGGCACGCACTCGGGCGTGAGGCCATGCTCGCCGTGGCTGCGTGGTTGACGCTTACCAAGTTTTCCTACCTGATGGTCTTCGCAGTGATCGTCGGATTGCATGCCGTCAGTCATGTCGTGCGGCGGCAACGCGTGCCCTGGATCGTACCGGTATTCATGACGGAGGTGCTGTTGTTCTGGTTGATGGCTGGTCAGCAACTGCCGGATTACTTCGCCTGGTTGCACAACGCCGTTGAGCTTGTCGATGGTTATTCTGCCATGGCCTGCAGCGGCCCCGCGTGGCAGATCGTTCTCTACTGGATCACCATCGGGTGTGCGTTGGTCGCGGTCGGGCGGCATCAGTGGAAGCTGCAAGGATCCAACAGCATCCCGCTGACGCTCACCTATGCAGCGATCGCATTGTACGTATCAAAGTCGGCCTTCCTCAGGCACGACGAGTGGCATTACCCGCTGGCAGCCTCGTTTGCCTTGGCCACTTGTTTGAGCGTTATTCTTGAGGTCTGGAAACCCAGCGGGGCCGTACTGCGCGGATTGGCTGGAGCCGCGCTCTTTGGCGCCGTGATTCTTGCAGTGCCCGCAGCCTTCTCCGAAAGCGAAAAGGCGTCGTGGAGTGACCCTCTGGCCAATGCAGTCTCCAAGCGATTCGCGAATGTTTCCGCGATCGGCGGCTTGGCCGTGGGATCGTGGTCACCAGTGCCTGAGTTCGACGACAATGATCGCGAAATCCGTGAGATGTGCCCGATTCCCACCGGTGTTGGAGCCGGTGGGATGGACACGTACTCGTACATGCAGTGCATCCTGTTCGCGCACCGGGCAAAATACAATCCGCGGCCCGTAATTCAAAGTTACACAGCATACACTCCGCGCTTGGCTCTTTTAAACGCGGCGCATATTCGTGGTTCCCGCAAGCCGGACCAAATTCTGTTTTCAATATCGCCGATCGATGCCCGCTATCCATCTCTGGACGATAGCCTGTCTTGGCCTGATCTATGGGCGCGGTATGAGCCGGATGACGACTTCGTTCCGTATTCGGCAGTCGAGTACGTGTCATTACGGCGAAGTGCAACGCCCCGACCGGTGCGGTTCGAAGTCATTCGCGAGACCGAGTTTGTGTTGGATTCGGCGTACCAGGTGCCGGGCGTCGAAGATGGCCCGGTGTGGGTCGAACTGGAATTTCAGAGCACGTTGGCGGGCCGAGCCGCAGCGGCGGCTTTGAAGGCGCCCGCGGTGTCGATCGACGTGGAAGCGAGCTCTGGAGAAAAAGGGACTTTCAAGCTTTTGCCGAAATTGACACAGGCGGGATTTTTACTGTCGCCGATCGTGACGGATAGCTCCTGGTTCGGCTGGGTGGCATCCACGCACTGGGATAATCCTGCGTGGCAACAGGCGTTGCCCCAGCATGAAATTCGCACCGTCACGATTCGCAGCGAAGGGAACTGGGCCTGGAAAGCAAAGGTTCGGGCGCGCTTTTCCCGGGTGATATTCGAGCCGGCGCCGTCCGTGGCGGCTTCTTTTCGTCGGGAGCATCTAGGCTTGTGCGAGATGCAGCGTACGCGATTGCGTCACTGCAGTCCGCGCCTGCGATGGCTGAACGGAGAGGGTGCCGCCCTGATCGCGCCGGGCGGCACCTGTTTGGGTATCCCCGTTTCTTCCCGCAACCCGTTCATGCAGCTGCCGACGACCACACGGCAACTGCGGATTCGATTCGGCGGAATCCGGTTGCCACTGAGTCATGGCCTCTCGACCTCGATCCCCGCATCCGGCAAGATCGAGTTTCGTATCAGCGTGCTTTCCTCGCCGGGAAGGGAGCATCTGATCTGGTCCAAGACCGTCGACTCGGCTTGCGGCGACGGTACGACGACGGCGTTTGAGGATGCCGTGCCCGTTGATCTTGATGATTCGGAACTGCTGGCGTTTGAAACCGTTCAGGAACACCCGGATCAAACGTTGGTTCCTTGTTGGTTCGGCGTAGCCGTTGACTGACATGAAGAACTGGGGCGATCGGCCGGGGCGAGCAGGTGGTCTCAAATGCGACCGTGGCCCTCGGCGATACTCGCACGACGGCTTTTCATCGCCCAAGGCGGCATCTGAGAGAGCGGAATTTCCTGGGCCGGTCGGCGGTTGAAAGCCAATTCAGTGGAGGCGACTTCATGAACTCCAGCGTTGGTCAAAGACAAGTTCGCGTGGCAGAGAACGACTCACTGTGCACACTGCTTCTGAGCGTGGCCGTCGCCGCCAGCTTGCTGCCTTTTGTCGGAAAAGCATTTCATATCGACGATACGCTCTTCCTGATGGCTGCAAGACAGATCCGCCACGACCCGCTTGATTTCTACGGCTGTGACGTCAATTGGTATGGAACGACAATGCGGATGGCGGATGTCACCAAGAATCCGCCACTGACCTGCTATTTTCTGGCCTGTGTGGCGGGACTCGCCGGGTGGAGCGAGCCGCTACTTCATGCCGCCATGCTGGTACCCGCTGCAGCCGCGGTCATCGGGACTTGGCGTCTGGCTCTCCACTGGACGCGGGCTAGGGAAAGCGCCGTCGTTGCGGCTCTGGCGACATTGGCGTCACCGGCTTTCCTGATTTCCAGCACGACGGTCATGTGCGACACGATGATGCTCGCCTTTTTCATCTGGGCGATCGTGCTCTGGGAGCAGGGGCTGCGCAACGACGATCCGCGTTGGCTCGTTGGGGCTGGACTGCTGGCGGCAGCCTGCGGTCTGACGAAGTATTTTGGTGTCGCCTTGATACCACTACTATTCATCCATGGCCTCGTTTTCCGCCGTCGGGCCGGTTGGTGGCTCGCGGCTCTTCTTTTGCCGATCGCAGCCTTGGTCGGCTACCAACTGTGGACAAAGCAACTCTACGGCCAGGGCCTGCTCAGTGATGCCGCAGACTACGCGACCAACACTCGGGCTCTGAGCGGTGAACATTCATTGCAGCAGCTGCTTACCGGTCTGACCTTCACCGGAGGCTGCTGCCTGCCGGCGCTGTGCTGCCTTCCATGGCTCTGGGGTCCACGCGCGGTGGCCGGTTGGGGAGTTCTCGCAGCCGCCGTCGGATTGATCTTCAATGCGGTGTTCCCCGGATCGAAGCAGGCCGATTGGTCGCTAATGGTTGTGGCCGCGCAGGGCGGACTGTTCGCTTCTGCAGGTGCGGCAACGCTGGCCATGGCTGCCGCCGATTGCCGCCGCCGGAGCGATATGGCGAGCATGCTGCTGCTCCTTTGGGTGGTGGGTACATTCGTTTTCGCGACAGCGGTGAACTGGACAGTGAACGGCCGAAGTGTGCTCCCCTTGGTTCCGGCGGTCGCAATCCTGCTCGCACGCAGGCTGGAGGATCATAGCCTTGCGTCGCGAGTTACCGTGGCTTTGTTTCCCGATGCGCACCGAGTGACGCCGGCGCTGCCTCTCGCGGTGTCGTTGGTGGTGTCTCTCGTGATGGCCCATGCCGACAGCTCGCATGCAGACTCGGCGAGGAAGGCGGCCGCGATGGTCAGAGATCGGGCAGCGGCGCGGCCTCATGGCCGCACATGGTTTCAAGGTCACTGGGGTTTTCAGCACTACATGGAGGCGTGGGGGGCTCTCCCGCTGGATTTTGAAAACCCGGTAATCCACCCAGGCGACCTCTTGGTGATCCCTGCCAACAATACGAACTGCGAGCTCGTGAATGGCCGTCAGTTTGTGACCTTCGAAGAATTCTCGCTGCCGTTGTGCAGTTGGGCATCCGTGTTTCAATACTCTTCGCGAACTGGATTTTATGGGAGCGGGTGGGGTCCACTTCCCTTCGGTTTTGGCCCAACGATGCCTGAAATCTATCAAATCCTCGAGTTTACGGGCGATTTGACGGAAGCGTCGCCAGCCGTGCATGAATCCAACGAGGAGCCCGCTACGATGCGGACGGATCTGCATTGAATCTCCCGGACGCCAGTCTCGATGTGCGACCCATCGCTCAACGATCGCCTGCGTGGGTCGTCGGCGTGGGGCTCGTCGCACTCGCGCTTGTGGCCCATGGCCGCTCCGTGACCAACGGGTTCATTTGGGACGACGACTACTACGTCACCCAGAATGGAGCTCTGCACACATTGCGGGGCCTGTGGCACATCTGGACAGACCCGGCAGCGACGCCGCAGTATTACCCGCTGGTGCACACGACCTATTGGTTCGAATACCAGTTGTGGGGGCTCGAGCCCGCGGGGTACCACGCAGTCAATGTGCTCCTCCACGCCGGCTCGTCGCTGCTTCTCTATCGGGTGTTTCGCAGGCTCGGCCTCGCGACGGCGGGGCTCGCAGCGGCCCTGTTCGCCGCCCATCCGCTGGGCGTGGAATCGGTGGGCTGGGTTACTGAGCGAAAAAACACGCTCTCGCTCGTGTTTGCACTGTCGGCGACGCTCGCATGGCTCGAATACCGCTTTCCGGGTGATCCGCCGAAGGAGCAGGGGATTGGTTGGCTGATCGCCGCCGTAACGCTGTTCACGCTGGGACTACTCTCGAAGACCGTGGTCTCCATGCTCGTACCCACGCTGCTCGTCGTATCGTGGTGGAAGACCGGCACGATCACACGCCGCGACCTAATCGGAGTCGTGCCATTCATCCTGATCGGCGTGCCACTCGCTGGGACCACGGTCTGGCTCGAGAAGGCGAACGTGTTCACCGATGGCCCGGGCCTGGGGCTCACGGCCCTCGATCGGGTGTTGATCGCGGGCAGGGCCGTCTGGTTTTACGCTGCCAAGTTGGTCTGGCCGCATCCGCTGGCATTTTTCTACACCCGCTGGGAGGTCGATCCGCGGCAGCTCTGGCAGTGGGCGTTTCCCACCGCCGGGCTCGTGGCTGCGGCCGTGGCGATCTGGCTGGCGGGGCGGCGCGGGCGGGAATGGCTGGCGGCGCCGGCCTGTTTCTGCGCTGCGCTGTTTCCGGCGCTCGGGTTCGTGGACGTCTATCCGTTTCGCTATTCGTTCGTCGCCGATCACTTCGCCTACCATGCCATGCCCGCGGGACTGGCGGCGGTGGCGGCCGGGCTTCAGGCCGTCGCGGCTCGCCTGCGGCAGCCGGCGTTCGGTCCGGCCGTGGCGATCGTGCTCGCGGCCGTGAGTTGGTCGCGGACGGCGGTCTTCAAGGATCTCGACACGCTCTACACCGACACGCTCGCAAAAACTCCGTCCTGCAGCGCGGCTGCGCACAACTTGGGATTCCTGCGACTGAGCCAGGGCCGCACGGAAGAGGCGATCGGGCTTCTGATCCGAGCCGCGGACACAGCGAAATTCCCCGACATGCGGTCGCGTCAACTTTTCACGCTAGCCCGAGCATATCTCAAGCTCGATGAAGCCGAGCCAGCCTATAGGGCCGCCGCGGCCGCCCGCGTGGCGGAAGATTCGCCGTTGGCCCGATCGGTGTTCGCCATTGCG
>Ga0214917_10000832_pt1 | contig 40122 bp, 56 predicted proteins | sample LL_1208_BB_MetaG_FD_177983 | JGI IMG/M metagenome (GOLD analysis project Ga0214917, IMG submission 177983) | Freshwater microbial communities from Lake Lanier, Atlanta, Georgia, United States - LL_1208_BB | ecosystem: Environmental > Aquatic > Freshwater > Lake | place: USA: Georgia | collected... | reverse complement strand
GCAAGCCTTACACTTGGAATGAAGCAGACCAGAAGTGGGACGAAGTTTCGTTTGAATAACGACATTGATTGGGCTGCTATCAATGCAGCCCATCGTCAATGGATAGCAGAAGGCAGACACTTGCCTTTCAAATGCCCTATAGATGGCGGAAGTATTCGAGGCTGGACCTCAATCTAAATACAAAAGCAAGGAGTGACTGTTGTCCTACGGTTCTGATATTACAGAGGGTATTCCCTATACCCTTTCCAATCCTGCCGGAGCTATCAACTATTCCGCTACCGGAGTATCGTACGATGTAGCATTCGCTGGTCTGCCATTTTTTATTGCAGCTAGTGATGATTCACCCTATCGTCGTGTCACGGCTCAGTACCGTAAGCAACAGTATGACCAGACCCGTGAGGCTGGTGAACAGTCTCTGACTGGTTGGTGGTTCCGTAGTCAGTCATCATTCCATCTAGGCCAAGGCATCAAATACTTTGAGCCTGCTCAGGATGAAGGTTTACGCTTTCAGTACACCGAATCCAAAGGCTGTGATGTCTGGACTAAAGGTCAAGTTAGCTTGATTCTAGACGTTGACCCAACTCACGTTACTACCACTGCCATCAACGGTACTGGTAGACCAGGGCAGTTTCTACGTTCTATTAAATACACCAAGAGTGGTAATACATACGACGGTTGCCTAATGCTTGACGGATATGACATTGATAAAATCTATCCAACGATTACCGCAACTGTCAGCAATAAGGCCTTGACCAGCAATGTGGCTACATTGACCACTAGCGCTGCTCACGGGTTATCCATTGGTATGGAGATTGTTGTTACCGGTGTGGATGCTACCTTTAATGGTACCTACACGATTGCTTCGGTTCCTAGCACGACCACCTTTACCTATGCCAAGACTGCATCCAATGTGGCTTCTCAGGCTGCTACAGGTAGTGTCTCAAGTTCAGTTACACACTTTGTAAACTACGCCAGCGTCGGCGCTTATCGAGTTTATGCCTACTGTGATGATGGAGTCTATGCCTATTGGCTGGCTTTGATTGATGACTCTGGTGTAGATAAGACCGCTATGTATAAGAAACTACTTACCGATGATGAGAACACTGCAGCAACTTTGATGTGGAAGACATCATCAGTTGTAGTAGTCAATGCAGTAATGGAGTTCACCAAAGAACGTATCGTTGCCTGTATCAATAACAAGGTTTATGAAATTGCAACTAACGCAGCAGCGCTACCTACTGCTGTTTACACCCACCCAGTGGATGACTTTACCTACACGACTATTACTTCATCTGGTGCTGCTATCTATGTAGCAGGTTTCTCAGGTAGCCAATCCAATATCCAGAAATTCACACTGACAACTGCTGGTGCTATGCCTACACTGACCAGCGCTATCACCGCTGCTGAAATGCCTAGCGGAGAACTTATCTTCCGTATCTATTACTACCTTGGCTATATGCTCATCGGCACCAGCCTTGGAGTTCGAGTTGCTGCTGTAGCAGATGACGGCTCACTTGCTTATGGTCCACTACTATTTGAATCAGAGCAACCAGTCTATGACTTTGCAGCTCGTGGTCAATATGTCTGGGCTGCTACAAACGTAGATGGTGCTCCAGGAACCACACGTATTGACCTTGGAACTCAGACTGGAACACTTCTATTTCCCTACGCCTGGGATACGTATTACTACCCAGAGACGTCAGGTAGCAGAGTTACAGGTCGCAGAACTACTGCCTGTGCTTTTATTGATGGAACAGAACGCATTGCATTTACTACTAATTACACAAATAGCGATGGCTCTGTTTATATTGAGTCTGCTACCCGTTATGTATGGCAAGGATATCTACGTACTGGATTCATCCGCTATAACACACTAGAAGCTAAGATATTTAAGCTCATCTTGCCACAGTTTGACACCGCTAATGGAAGCCTAGAAGTCAAGTCTGTTGATGCAGATGAAGTTGAGTATGGCCTTGGTACCTTTACTCAAGGTGATTCAGTTGGAGAACTTGGGGTTGGTTACCCACCATCGGCTCAACAATATCTAGGCTTTAAGTTTATCTTTAGCCTTGGTAATGTAGATACAGCATCACCAGTATTTACTGGTTATCAAGTCAAAGCTTTGCCTGCTATCCCACGTCAACGCCTCATTCAGTATCCAGTCTTCTGCTATGACCACGAGATGGATAAGTTCGGAGTTCAGGTTGGATATGAAGGTTCTGCGTGGCAGAGAATGCAGCAGATAGAAGGTATTGAAAATGTTGGCGACACTATTAGAGTTGAGGACTTCCGTACCGGTGAGTCCTACATTGGTCTCATTGAAGAGATTGATTTCGTAAACCGTACACCTACCGATAAACGATTCTCAGGGTTCGGTGGAACTCTAGTAATCACCATTCGTTCTGTATAAGGAGCCGTAAATGACCCCTGCTGACTGGGCAATGCTTATTGCCACCATACTTGGAATAGCCTCAACCCTGCTTATGGCACTGAGATGGCTAGTTAAATCATTCTTGTATGAACTTAAGCCCAATGGCGGGTCGTCGATGAAGGACAAGGTTAATGCCTTGGAGGAAAAAGTAGATTTACTTACAGACTTAGTCAAGGAAGCGCTGAGGAAATGAATGAAACCACTAGCCAAGAAAGCAAGTCCTGCAGCTATTGCTGTTCTGAAACAAGCGACGACATTGTGTCCCAAGCGCAAGAGAGCATCCGACGGATTATTGCCTTCATTGGCACACCAGAAGCAGAATCCCAACAGCGACCACAACACCGGTCTTGCTGCTGATTTAACCCACGACCCACATAATGGGATTGATTGTGGAGATATCTTTGAAAAACTCAAGGCTGATAAGCGAGTCTCATATCTGATTTTTAGTGGACGTATTTGGTCTAAGGAGCGCGGTGAGCGTGACTACACAGGCCCGAATAAACACGTCAAACATCTACATATTTCCATCAAGGAAGAATGTGCTAAGGACACCAGCCCTTGGTTTCCTTGGCTCGATAAGCCGAAATGGAATACGGTTGATGCTGCTCGTTTGGCTTATGCCAAGGTGCAGAAGAAGCCGAAGAAGAAAGATGTCCCAAGCCATAAGGAGGCATAATGGACAAGAAACTCAAAGCACTAGCCGCTACTTGGTTCCGCGCTGCAGCATCCGCTGCGGTTGCACTGTACCTTGCAGGTGAGACTGACCCAAAGAAACTTGGAACAGCCGCACTTGCTGGTTTTCTCGGACCAGTATTGAAGTGGCTTGACCCAAACGCTAAGGAGTTTGGTCGAGGAAGTAAGTAGTTTCGTAAGCTGAGCTGCGAGGAAAGGCCCCACCGGAAACGGTGGGGTTCTTTTTTTGTTGCCTAAAACTTCTGTACAGAATATGGCTTGAAATGTACAGAACTAAATTTGGTGCTAAATTTCGCTTTCTTTGTCTATAGGACAGGGCGCCTTCAAAAGGTTGCCACAGTTAGCACATTGCACATCAAGGGCATACCAGCAAATTTCATAGTCCTCGAACTGGACGTAAGTATTAAAGACAGTACAACCGCAGACGCATTGATGTGTCGGACCGATAGAACGTAGGTCGGATGCTTTGATTGGTGGTAGGCTATTTCTTCGCAGCCTTGGTAGACGGAACCGCATTGCTCAGGACGGCTCCCTCCTGTGGTCGGTCGCCTCGGCGCTTTCAGCGCCGCCTCCGTACCGTAACTCGCCTACGGCTCGTAGTATAATGAACTGGTGTGTCGCTACCGCGACGACACGCCGATGAAGGGTAACCTTCTCCCGTGACTACATTAGTTGGAATTGAGTTAGAGGACTGTTGCGTATTAGCTGCAGATAGTCAGATAACCGAAGACAACTTAAGGACCGTGAGTCTTACGACTCCGAAAATAATTTTAGTAGGTAAGTACCTGCTAGGTATCACTGGTGATTCACGTCCTGGTGACATCCTTGCATACAACTGGAGCCCGCCAACATATAAAGGCGCAGACCCTGTGCAGTGGATGGGTAAGAAAGTTATGCCATCCATACTCACGGCATTCAAAGAGAATGGATATGAACCATATGAAGCAGTCAAAGAGAAAGACGCAGGGTTCGACTACCTTGTTTCGTTTAATGGCAACCTCTTCCACATTGCGACGGACCTCTCGTTCATCCAAAGTAGGAATGGAATCTACGGTCTGGGGTCGGGTGGTGCTTTCGCTCTTGGTTATCTCAGCGGTCTGGCTACTGCTGCACTTCATCTAAAGCCAGAGCAACACGCCGAGAAAGCCGTTCAGATATCGTCAATGCTTGACATTAATACACATCCTCCGATTCAATTAGTTATTCAGAGACGGGAGTATTGATGAGAAAAGATATTGGTAGATATAGCGTTCATCTAAACCGCCATTATCTAACTAACTTTGCTTTAGGTTTTGATTACTATCAACTCTTTGCTTGGCCTGATGGTCAGCACGATGCTTCAATTTTACAGTTGAACTTTTTATTTTTTAACATTACGATTACGAGATGGCAGGCTCCCCAATGGACATAAAAGAACTACTTATTAAAGCTCTTCACGAGAAAGAGAATAAGCGTGGTCGGTCCACGCAAGTTCAGATAGGTCCATCAGAGTTGGGTGGCTGCCGTCGTAAGGTCTGGTATAGGTTAAACAACCAACCAGAAACCAATGATAACGAGCTCAAGCTCGCAGCGATTATGGGTACTGCCATACACACTGCAATAGAATCAAGTCTTGCTGAGAACAAAGATGTGTTGCTAGAACAGACTGTTGAGTACAATGGTATGAAAGCACACGTTGATTGTTTTATCCCTGGGACAGGTGACGTTGTTGATTGGAAAACAGTAAAGGCTAAGAATCTTTCCTACTTTCCATCGCAGCAACAACGCTGGCAAGTACAGGTCTATGGTTACTTGATTGACAAGTCTGGCTTGGGGAAGGTCCAGAACGTCAACCTTGTAGCCATACCTCGTGACGGAGATGAGCGAGATATTCTTGTTCACTCCGAACCATATGACGAGGCTGTCGCACTAGAGGCGCTCAACTGGTTAGAAGCAATTAAGACATCGGACTCGGCTCCTGCTCCTGAAAGGGACGAGAGCTATTGTAAGTTTTATTGCAAATACTATGACGCCTCTGGTGAGATGGGATGCGTTGGTCTAAAAAAAGAACGTACCAAAACTGAATTACCGGTGATAGAAGATGCAGAAGCTGGCAACACAGCGCTGCACTATCTACAGATTGATGAACAGATAAAAGATTTAGAGGCAAAGAAGAGCGAGTTACGTGAGAACTTGCTTGGTATAACTGGAGTTACTAACACTGGGATAGAAGTCAAGTGGACCACTACTCAGAGTAATACGGTGGATAAAGAAGCAGTGGAGAAAGTGCTGGGTTATCTTCCAACAAAGCAAGGCAAGGAAAGCGCAAGGCTTTCCGTTAAACAAACCGGAGGTAAGTAAATGGCTGCACCAGAATCAACGATGTTCCAAGTCAACTACAAGTTGCCAGATGGAACCCTAGTAAATCTTTATGCAAAGGATGTTAAGGAACTGGAGACTGGCTTGACTGATTTGCAGATGGTATCTGCGCTCATCATCTCAACCAGCGATTCGTTTCACGGCGCTCGACCTGCTGCGCCAGTTCAAAGTAATCAGCCTGCACCTGTAGCAGCTCCAGTTCCAGCACAAACCGGAGCTAATGCTTGTAAGCACGGAACAATGTCATATCGTGAAGGAGTAGGCGCTAAAGGCCCTTGGAAGGGCTATATGTGTGCAGCACCTAAGGGTGCAACAGACAAGTGCCCAACCATCTGGGTCCGATGACCCAATGCGAGAGCCTCGTGAATACGAGAATCCTCTCTGCTCTCAATCAGGCGGTGACTTCTGGTTCCCTGAACCAGGACTTGGCGCTACACCAGAAACCATTTACGCTCGAAGTATATGTAACTCGTGTGTCCATCAAGTTGAGTGTGCAGAATGGGGAATCCACAATGAGCGTCACGGAATCTGGGGCGGCTTATCGGAGTTCCAACGTAAGCAGATAAGAAGACAGAGGAACATACAAGTACGACGGGAGGAAAGTGCTTAGGTTAGACAGGGCTTGGAGGAATGTTGGCACTGCCGCAAAGCCACTGCCCACTGTCTGGAAAGCACTTGAATCTAAAGAGATTAAGTTCCGCAGAGGACAGGTATGTATGGTCGCTGCTGCACCTAATGCTGGTAAGTCTATGTTCGCCTTGGTCTATGCAATACAAGCTAAGGTACCAACACTGTTCTTCTCTGCTGATACTGATGTGGCTACAGTGTGGCTACGTGCTATAGCGCACGTCTCCGGACATAGCCAGCAGACAGTTGAGAATCAGATAAACCACAACCCACGTTTCTACGATGGCTATATCGACAAGATATCGCATATTCAATGGGCCTTTGATTCATCACCGAATCTTGATGATATCGAAGATGAGATAAAGGCTTACGTTGAACTCTATGGCATCGCTCCAGAGCTGATTGTCGTAGACAATTTAATGAATGTCGTTGCTGAATCTGAGAATGAATGGGCAGGACTGCGTCAGATAATGATGGAGTTCCACGATATGGCACGTAAGACAGAAGCTTGTGTGTTGGTATTGCACCACGTCTCAGAGCAGAGTGAGTATGGCTCACCAACTGAACCACCACCGAGGAGAAGTATCCACGGAAAGGTAAGTCAGTTACCTGCAACTATCCTTACTCTTGGCTACAACCCGTTCTCAAATGAACTCAAGGTTGCAGCAGTTAAGAATCGATTCGGTAAGCACTCAGCAGATGGCAAAGACAACACTGGGTTATCAGTGAACTTTGCTACCTGTGAGATACGAGATGTTGACCAGTACGGTAGACCGGTACTAGTGAATGCGAGTATGTTGTGAGCAGTTACAACAAGGCTAAGGGTTCCAAGTTTGAGACAGATGTGATGAAGTATCTGCGTAAACTAGGACACTTCGCCGAGCGCCTCGCTAAAGCCGGCTCCAACGACGAAGGTGATATCGTCACCATAATCGCAGGTCAGACCTATATTCTGGAGTGCAAGAATCGTAAGTCAATCAATCTTCCGCAGTTCTGGGCAGAAGCTCAGACTGAGGCAGCCAACTATGCGAAGGCACGGGGGATGGTTGCGACTCCTCCGGCCTTCGTTATAGTCAAACGTAGAAACGCCAGCATCGCAGATGCGTGGGTAATACAGCCACTATCAGAGTGGGTTAATAACATAGCTCAAGAGTTAGGAGTAGATGATGCCAGTACCAGAAGGACAGATAACAACGAGTGATATTTGGAATGCACCAGAGGTAGTAATTCCAGAAGAACCAACTGAAGTAGAACAGAAGGAAGAGGAGCAAGAGCCAGATGATTTGCAGTAACTGTGCGTGGGCGGGACATCACAACACTATCGGTAAATATGATTTAGCTATAGATTTTCACGAGAAGTGCAAGGGAGACTGCGGATGCCAGCACAAGACTGGTCCAGGATGGTTCGTAAAAAGAGGGGCAAAGGTTCCTCCGATGCAAACGCAATCCCCATAGCAGATATCGTCAGACATTTTGGAGGGGAAGTAAGAGAAGGTTTTAACATATCAGTACGCTGTTGTATGCACGATGACTCTCGTAAGAGTGCAGTCATAGATACACACAACAACTTGTACTACTGCCATACCTGCGGTAAGGGTGGCAACGCAGTGAATATCGTTATGGAATTGGAGAATGTGGGGTTCAAGGATGCTCTCGCAAGGGCAAGCGAAATTGCAGCAGGAAGCGGCTCACCATTACGCACAGTCAATAAGCGACGAGGCGCTGGCCTACCTCGCAGGACGTGGAATATCTGAGGAGACTGCTGCTCGCTATCGCTTAGGTACCATCACTAATCCTATCGAGGGACATCAGATGTATGAAGGATGGATATCTATTCCATACTTTACAGCTTTAGATATCTGTGTTGGCTTTAAGTTTAGAAGACTTGATGATGGCAAGCCTAAGTATGGTTCACCGGTGGGACAGAAGGCGCACCTATTCAACGTCTCTGCCACGATGAGTCCAACATCATCTATCGTTATCTGCGAAGGTGAGTTCGATGCGATAGTAATGGAAGCAAACTGTGGTGTACCTGCTGTTGGTGTACCTGGTGTGGCTGCGTGGAAACCCTTCTATCATAAGCTTTTTTCAGGGTTCGATACTGTCTATGTCATCGGTGATAACGACATCAAGGAAGATGGAACCAACCCAGGAGCTGAGTTCTCTCGGCGTGTCGCAAGCGAAATTACAAATGGACAAATAGTACAATTACCACCAGGTATGGACATAACGGATTTCTATCTGGCTAACGGTATAGAAGCTACAACCAACCTAGTAGGAGGAGTTAAGTGAGTGAGCAAGAAAAAGGATTTACTAGAGGCAGCCAGATTATTGACGGATATGGGGATGATAATAGTCTCGATAGATTACAAGGCTGGGACGATAACCTGCCAGCCAATGCCGGTGCGAAAGTAAATGATGAGTTCATCGCCGATGTCTGGCGAGTCCTCGACGGAGCAGGCAATCTCCTCATCCGTAAACACAAAGATTACGGGCCGAAGAATATCGCTCACAGTCCAGGTGGAGCACTCAACGGACTTAGGGTGCGAATGCACGATAAAATTGCCAGGATTAATCATCTCGTTGATTCACGAGTTGCACCAAGCAACGAGTCCCTCCGAGATTCCTTCGTAGATTTATTGAACTATTCTGCTATTGCAATCCTCGTACTAGAGAACAAGTGGCCTGAACTACCCAATGACTGAGCTTCATCCTTCTGTACCTGACATCGTATCTAGCGTTACTAACTCTATCTACCGACGCTATCGACAATTCGTTGAGCGTGATGATGTCAGACAGGAGTGCTATACCTGGTACTTCTCCAGAGCTGAACACTTCAACCAACTCTTATCAGAAGAGAACTCAGTCCAGCGAGTCATCAATGAGAAGCGTATGGCGTGGCAGATGCGTCGCCATTGTGAACGCTACGCTCGTAAGGAGAAGGCTAACAAGAGCGGCTACAAGATAGGCGATGAGTCTTTTTATGACAGCGTGGTACTAGGTCAGCTCCTTCCTCACGTCATCGCATCAGTTATAGATAACACAGTATTGGAAGCAGCACAGAACCTCATCAACGATGGACAACCACGCAAGCAGTCTGCTCCTGCTGAAGGTGGCAACCTGCTAGCTATCCTCATTGATATCAAGAAGGCATACCTCAAGTTAGATGTTGTAGATAAAGACATTCTCATCAAGAGATACCACGAGAACCTCACACTAGAGGAGATGGGTCAGTACCTAGGTTGCGCTACTTCTACTGCCGATAGACGCTGTGCTAACGCACTACGCAAACTACAAAATATGCTCGGCGGAGAGAGTCCCTATAACTAATGACTAATAAATCTTCCTTCGACTTAGACTTCTCCTATGGCAGGAAGGGAGAGCAGTTAGTCGAAGAGCTTCTCACTGAAGGCAAGCGTATCGAAGTCAAGCGAGATAGAAAGTGGCATCTTACTGGCAACGTTTATATTGAGGTTGAGTGCTTCTTTACTAAGGATAATGCGTGGGCTCCCTCTGGACTGGCAGTAACCGAAGCTGAATACTGGGCATTCGTCCTCAAGAAGACTGTGATTATGCTACCCACCACCGTTCTCTGGCACGCAGTCAAAACCTTTGGCAGAGATATTACCTGCGAGATACCTCCCAATTTATCACGGGGATATCTCGTAAAAGTAATTGACCTAATCGAAGCGACTAAACTTCTTCCTATGGAGGAAGCGTGATATACGAATACAAGTGTCCGAACTGTTCGGTTACCTCTTTCACCGAGCGTTCAATCCACGCCGAAGCTAGCACTCCCTCCTGTGCTGACTGCGGTGAACTAATGAGTAGAGTCTGGGCTTCGCCCCCTGTCTCGTTCCGAGGCTCAGGCTTCTACTCCACAGATAAATAAATAAACCCACCGGTTAGCACTCTTGAGTCCGGTGGGCTTATCTTTTCCCTCGATGCTAGGCGAAAGGATAGGTAACTCCTAGCAACGCTTAGTTTATTCTGCTTTATCTTCCTCGTCAATAATGCTTGACCCGTTTCCAATGAGACCAAGCCTTACAAGGTCTTCCATAACGCTTGTCAATATACTTGAGACCTCTAAGTATTTGTAGGTCAGGTCTTCTACTTTTCTCTCCAATGAGTTGAGCGATGCCGAAAGCTGAAGACTTTGGGTTCTGTGCGTAGTGGTCAAACCTGCTTTCATTGGTCCATAAAGAGAGAAGGCATTTCCATTCTCCTCCTCGCCAACCAAACGTAGCCCACGCATACTCTTTTGCGAGCCTTTTATTTTCATTCTTTTCCTTCCACGTTGCTTTCATTCTGTTCATCTGCGTCTGCTTCGATGAGTCTAAGTATGGTGTGCGTGCGTGGTCTAACCCGAGCATCATCAGGGGGAACGATAGAAGTACCGCTGCTAGTCCAAGCCTTACCTTGCGCTTCATCTTTCTTTCTCTCTTCCTCGAATAGATTCCGGTACTCATCCGGATGCGCTTGAGCCAGGCGCACAAGCGCCCTATCTCTTGCTCTTCGATAGTTACGGTAATACACCGACTGCTTTATAGCTGCCAGCGTCCGTGCTTTATCCTCGTCCATTCAGATTATCCTCCCAGACGATAAGTAAGTATGCCAGTATCGTCACTAGTATTACACCTAAGAATATCATCTTGCTTTCTCCTCCATTGCCGCCTGATATCCGGCATCGAATGCCATACGCAGGTTATATTGCTCCTTGTTAGGAGCAACTTTCTCCCACCATTCAAAGAATGCTTCCTCTTGCTCATTCATCTAGGTCACCACTCTCTCTTGCTTCACACGCTGAACAGTATTCAGTCACTAGTAGGGCCGGGAGCTTGCATCCGGCGCAGTATCCACTCCTCACGAGAATCTCCCACTCATCAGCGCCGCTAACACTGGACCGGTTATCTCAATTTTATCGGTGACTAGGCGCGGGTCCTCACCGTCCTCTTCATCCCATACGGATACAAAGATGGCGCTATCTAAGCCACGTCTAAACCACGTGATAGCTTCACTGGAGCTTGCTCCTCCCCACGCTATATCTCCCTTCCGGTCCATCACTTCATAAAAGTTTACTAGCTTCATTCTCTTTCCCTTCCCTGTAATTGATTAGATTCAGCTCGTTCAATGCGTTTACCATCCGCATCAGATTCTTTCCAGCTTCATTAGGGTTACCATCTACCATCTGTTCAATAGCTAGGTCCCGGCATAAATTGGCTTTAGCTTGTAGATATTCTTTATTCACTTTTCCTCTTTTCGTAGTAGGTCTGATGCTTGATTAGCTTTCTCGTACTCGCCGTCGTACTCCCAATTCTCGATAGCGATTACTAGTGCTTCTCTTATTAGGTTATGCATTACTCTCCTCCTTATGCCATCCTTCCACGCGTGCTCTTTCTAGGTCATCGCTGCAGTATGTCGTACCCTTATACCGGTGGATATAAGTCTCATTACTATCTGCCCAGCACACTTCACACGATGCTAATCGTGGGTTATAGGGACTAGGGTTCATAGGTTTAGGCATTACTTTCCTCCTCCATTCTGATTAGGTCATCGACTTCCGGAAGTGGTAGCGGCGGGATAGCTATAGCGTCCCACGCTCTTTCTCCCAGCGTTGCTAGGCCCATACCCTTGAAGTATGGGACGCTCTCTTCCACTATAGGCAGACGCACCGGGTCGCTATCCTCGGAGTCGTATATCTCCATCGTTGCGACTCGTTTATAGTCGTCCTCTTCCACTCGTACTATCACGTCGAATCTGTACTCGTTCATCTCTCTCCCTCACTTTCACACTTACAGTCGTAGAAGTACTCGCCGCATCCCTTATGGCATCCATACTCATCGACTATCTCCAGCTTGATAGCGTCGTCTATGTCCATCACGTCCGGGATATGCTTTACCGGATAGATACTGAAGCTAGCTCCGGTGGGTTCATCGTGAGAGTACCGGCGTGCAGTGAGTATCCCGTGCTCATCCACGTCGAAGCGCAACGTCCAGTCAGCACGGTCCAGCGCTAGGGCATCACGCAACTTCTCCCACGTTGCAGCAACGTCCGTCCATCCGCTGCGCCGCTGCCATCCCATTGCCCTACCCTCAATGCGTAGGTGCTTAGGTTCATCGACGCTCTTTAGCCAGTCATCTAGGGCCAGCTCTCCCATATAGTTAGCATCATCCCAGCACATACCCGAGCAGTATGAGTCAGACTGAAGCTCATTGCCGCAGTCGAAGCAACGGCCATCGCTAGTGCCACCTATCACGCCACACTCACACGTTGCACACGTGAAGCACGTGCAGTCACTAGTTATCTCGAATCTAACTTTAGTCGCGTTCATATTACTTACTTCCCTTCCACTCGTATCCCTGCAGTGTGCAGATTTTCCCTTCGATAGTATCCTTACAATTCCCGTAGACGGGTTGAACGTTCATCCATAGATAGGCCAGCGCTGCCACCAGTAGGGCAGCGACTAGCTTCCCGCGCTTGGTCAGTCTCATAGTGTCCCCGCTTCCACCATTGCAGCGCCGCAGATAGGGCAGGGCAGATAGTCGAGCTTCAATAGGTCGCGGCGTTGAGTCATTGCATAGGGACTGTACTCGCTGGAGTACTCTCCCTCATATACCCATTCCCCGCCACTCCATTCAATGCGGTGTGGGCCATCGCTATCGACTGCATCGCCGCTGCAATAGATAGCTCCATATTCAAAGAATGAATAAGGGTCGTAGCTGAAGACTCGCGGCGCGGTATATCCGCCACGCACGTCAGCTCCACCGTGTATCTGAAGCAACATATAGACGGTCCCTTCACGCTCGAAAGTCTGATACTGGATGACTTGAGAGAGCATTGAGTCATAGTTATATGAATTAGCTCCCCATCCATTCTCTCCAGCGCCATTCTCGCGGCAGTACTCTTCCATCAATTCAAGCCAGTGACCATCGCGGCCGCCTGCCCAGTCGTAGAATGCTTCATTCTCTTCAGCTTCATAAGTAAGCTGCGACGATAGCCAGTGGAATACGTTGAGCGTTGCATCTCCCCACTTGGTATCTAGTGTCATTGCTGGAGCGCTCTTCAACGCTTCCAGTGTCAGGCCCTGATTCTTCTCCCAGTGGCGACCATATGCGCCGCCCGAGTCGAGTAAGTGGCGGCCCGTATTCTCGGTTAGCATCTCATAAATTACTTGTTCAGTACGTGTTGCGTTTATAGTGTCCATCTAACTAGCTCCCTTCAAGCTATCCTGCCGCTAATCTAGCGACTAGGCCATCCCCTACGGTATAGCTACCGTAAGGGAAAGTCCAGCAACTAGGCCATCTCTCTTTCAAGTATCGCCACGAGTAGGTCCATCATCTCTTGAGCATTCTCGGAGCTGCCCAGCGTCACCGTGTAGACGTGGGCCGCATCTCCGTTGAAGTCGCTCGACGGTCCGTCGTACTTCACCGAGTAACTATGGAAGCCAGTCATCGCTTCACTCCCTTATGGATGCGGCCGCAGCTAACCCATAGGCCGCGGTTATACTTCTCGAATGAGTACGCTGGAAGCCATCCGGCATTCTTGCAGTCAATATACCCGCAGCGCTTCCCGACTTGCTCAATATAGAATCTAATCGACTTCACGGTTATGCTCTTCCCTGATAGCGCTTGATTACTTTATATGCAACGACTCCCGCGAGGATGATTCCCATTCCAAGCCACGAGAGATTACCCGAGAATTGCGCCGCGCTGAAAGATAGTCCCCAGCTATCGAGCTCTAATCTGAAGTAAGTGTCCATTCTTTGATTCCCTTCACTCTTTCCATCTAGCCCACTCGGGCCAGTGAGCTCAACTTACCACTATTGGGGTAAGTGTCAATATGCAACGGTGCTGCGTGTCGGTTATGACCGGTCAGACTTATCAGAGCTTGAAGTCTCGATGATAGGTTGAGACTTACTTGAACTTTCAACTATCTCACGGGCCGCGATGGACTGCAACGACTGCCAGCGGTTGCAGCTCGAGACTTTATTACCGAGCTCCAGTCAGACTTTAGGGAATGGGGGAGTCTGGCGTAGGTGCCAGTCGGTTACCACACTCTCCACTATCTACCACTTCAAGCCACACTGCCCCACACCGTCCAGCAATAGCCGCAGCAGCAACGGGACGGGACCCGGGGTTGTTGAAAACGGGCGGGAGTAGATGTATGTACCCACAATAAATTTCTGTGATAATCTATAAGTGAGTGCCGTAATGTCCGATTTGTATAGCTATTCCAGTGACGTTAGTCACAAATAAAAGATTTTTTGCTATTATGCGGGAAATGACTTTTTTTTCCCGCCTAATATACAGTAGAGACGGTAAACCGGCTGGGATGAGTTTACCGGCTCTGCGGCTCGCTAGACGCTCGCCCCGATAGGGGCATACAGTCTTACCCCTCGGCTCCTGAGGTCGCCTCGGGCGCTCAAGCCCGAGAGGAGCCCAGCTCCTCTTTTAGTGGGGTGTAATGTATTCAACGCCCGCTATGAATTTTCCCCACCCGCTATCAAAGTATTTCGGCCCGTCTAAAGGAATTATGGAAAAACTACCGCCTAACCTCAAGCAGAAGGCAGAGTCAGAACGGGCTAAGAAGGTCATACTCGCTGCCATCGCAGATGGACTGACAGTAGAACAGGCGGCTAAGGCCGCCGGTAAAACCCTGAAGTCCTATGAGTACTATCGTAAGACTGACCCCGTCTTCAAGAACCTAGCAGATAGAACCAGGCTAGGTGCTGTTGAGAAGAACTTTGCTGACGCTACTGCACTTGATTTAGATTTCGTCACCTGGCGCCAGAAGTACCTTAAGTCCCAGACCTTTGCCCATCAGAAGAATCTGATAGATGTGATTGAAGGACGTGAACCTAGTTGGTTCCATACCGGTATGAAGTATGAGAAGGGTACGGCTGATAATCGCATCCTAATTAACATCCCGCCAAACCACGCCAAGTCCATCACCATCACGGTTGACTACGTCACCTACAAGATTGTTAACAACCCGAACTTTAGAGTTCTGATTGTTTCTCAAACCCAGCGCTTAGCGGCAGACTTCTTGTACGCTATCAAGCAGCGCTTGACCCATCCAATGTATGAAGAGCTACAGCAGGCCTACGCCGCTGGAGTCGGCTTCAATACCAAGACGGCTTCCTGGCAAGCTACCCGCGTCACCTTTGGTGATGAACTCCGTGAGTCATCTGAGAAGGACCCAAACCTAGAAGCTGTAGGTATCGGCGGTCAAATCTACGGTAAGCGTGCCGATATGATTATTATCGACGATGCTGTCACATTGAGCAACGCAAATGACTTTGAACGACAAATCAAGTGGCTTACCCAGGACGTGCGAAGCCGTCTTAACCCTACCGGCAAACTGGTAGTCATTGGTACCCGCGTAGCAGCGGTTGACCTATACAAAGAATTACGGAATCCAGAACGCTACCCTGGCGGGTTAGTCCCGTGGACATATCTGGCAATGCCAGCACTATTAGAACCAAATGAGGACCCCGACAAATGGGTAACGCTCTGGCCCTATTCGGATGCACCTTTTGATGGACAGGAAGAATCCGATAAGAACGACGAGGGTTTATACCCTCGCTGGAATGGTAAGCATCTTTACAATGAACGTCAGGCTATGGATGCTTCCACCTGGGCCTTGATTTATCAGCAGCAAGATATTTCTGATGATGCCATATTTGACCCAGTCTGCGTGAAAGGTTCTATCGATGGAATGCGAAAATCAGGTAGACTTACTCCTGGTTTTCCAGGTCATCCCAAAGACCTTAACGGTTTCAGTTTCATCTGTGGCCTTGACCCAGCGATGGTCGGAGACACAGCGGCAGTCTGTTACGCAATCGATAGGATTTCTCATAAGCGCTACATTGTGGACGCTATCAAGATTACGCGTCCCACCCCTGCTCAAATACGACAGCTTATTACCGACTGGACTAGTGTGTATGCACCATCGGAATGGATTGTGGAGCGCAATGCCTTTCAGTCCTTCCTCACTCAAGATGAGGGTATCCGACAGTTCCTTGCGTCGCGTGGAGTTATATTAAGAGAACACCACACTGGTAATAACAAGTGGGATGCAGGCTTTGGTGTTGCTTCTATGTCAACCTTGTTTGGCACCAAGCAGCAAGATGGAAAGCATCATAGAGATAATCTAATGCACTTACCATCTGACCAGAGCGAGAATATCAAGTCGCTTATTGAGCAACTTATTACCTGGTCACCTACCACCAAAGGTAAGACAGATATGGTGATGGCCTTGTGGTTCTGTGAAATTAGAGCCCGCGAGATGCTCAACCAAGGGTTGCACCAAAAGACACATATGAAGAATCCATTTCTCAATCATCACGAACGTAGGCGTCAAACTGTCGTCAACATTGACGAACTATTACAACAGCAAGATAGGCAGTTCATTTAAGGAGAGACCTTGTTATCCGTCAAAGAAGTCGTATCTAAAGTAGCGCGACTACAGACCAAGTACGCACCACGCGACCAGCGTATGCGTAGCGTCTTGTCAGTACGCCAAGGAGATATCTCCAAGGTCTATCCTGCTATGTTCACAGAGGAATACCCAAAGCCTCTAGTTGCGAACTTCATTGACGTCGCTGCTCGTGACTTAGCAGAAGCGATGGCACCACTACCATCCTTTGAGTGCTCTGCTACCAATATGGTTTCCGATGCAGCACGCAAGGCTGCAGATACTAGAACTCGTATCGCCAACTATTACGTGGCATCCTCGGATTTACAGATTCAGATGTACACCGGTGCTGACTGGTTCAACACCTACGGTATGTTGCCAGCCATCGTTGAAATGGATTATGAGAATAACAATCCTCGCATCCGTATGCTAAACCCATTTGGCGTCTATCCTGAGATTGATAGATTTGGTAGAACCATCTCACTAACTCAAGTTATCTCAACTGACTCTGAATCCCTAGCGGCTCAATACCCAGAGTTCTACTCTGAGATTCTTGGCAAGAAGCAGAGCCCATATAGCGGAGTATCTACAACTCCATACATTTCGTTGATTCGCTATCACGATGCAGAACAAGATTTGATTTTCCTACCAGAACGCAACAACCTCGTTCTTTCCCAGACACCCAACCCAGTTGGCAAGTGTCTTGCAGCAGTCGCAGTTCGTTCATCTATTGATGGCGAAGCACGCGGACAATTTGATGATGTTCTAGCGGTACAACTAGCACGTGCACGTTTCGCTGTCTTGCAGATTCAAGCAGCAGAAAAATCTATCCAAGCACCGATTGCTATTCCGCAGGATGTCCAAGAACTCGCACTTGGCCCTGACTCAATTATGCGAAGCGCTAATCCGCAAGCAATCCGTCGTGTGCCGCTAGAACTTCCACCTGGAGTCTTTGCAGAATCTGGTGTTCTTGAGCGCGAACTTCGTATGGGCGCTCGCTACCCAGAAGTACGCAGCGGTAACCTCGACGCATCTGTTGTTACAGGTCGCGGAGTTCAAGCACTTCAAGCTGGATTTGATACACAAATTCGCTCAGCACAAGCACAGTTCGCACGCCTCTTCACAGAACTTGTATCAATGTGCTTTGAGGTAGACGAGAAAATCTTTGGCAATATGACCAAGGAAATTCGTGGCGCTGAAGATGGCACACCATTCTCAATGAAGTATGTACCTAACAAGGCTATTGCTGGTGAGTACGGCGTAGATGTCCGTTACGGAATTATGTCCGGTATGGACCCTAACCGTGCAATCATTGCATTGCTACAGATGCGTAGCGACAAACTTGTATCACGTGATTATGTACGCCGCGAAATTCCTATGGAGCTCAATGTCACCCAAGAAGAACAAAGAGTGGACATTGAAGAGATGCGTGATTCTCTTCGTGTTGCTGTCGCTCAGTATGCACAAGCTATTCCCACACTTGCAGCGCAAGGTCAAGACCCTTCACAAATTGTTAGCCGGATTGCTGAAGTTATTAAAGGCCGACAAAAGGGCAAGGCAATCGAAACGATAGTTGAAGAAGTATTCGCCCCAGAGCAACCAGCACCACAGATGCCAGGTATGCCAGGTATGGGCGCAGAAGTTCCAGCGGCAGGTATGGCCCCAGCCCCTGCCTCGCAGCCAACTCCAGAAATGATGACTGGTGCGGCCCCTGCTGCTGGCCCTCGTCCCGACATCGCAAGTCTACTTGCCCAAATCGCAGGCTAAGGAGGTGCACAATGAACAAAAAAGGCGGTCGTGAAAAAGCTTCTATGCAGAAGCCGACTGAAGGAAAAATGGATAGCAAAAAACCATCAGGTCCTGGTAAGGCTATGTTTGGCTATACGCCAGCAGGTCGTAAAGGCAAGAAGGCTTAGTCAAAGTCTTAGGAGAGGATAGAGCGTGAAGCAAGAACCAGATTACGTACCACGCTCTATCACTTTCCACGATGTATTCGTAGTTATAGCAGGATTTTTTCATAACATTACAGCAGCAATTCATATGCTCTCAGAAGAAGTTTTAGATTTAGCAACATATAACGCAATTAGAAAGACTCAAGTAAATAAAGCTTGGGAATCTTTCGCACAAGATTTAGAGACGATGGAGGAAGAAAATGGCTAGAGGACCGCTCGCAGGTGCAGCAGGCCCAGGCAAGTACTCCGTCAGAACAGATGGATTGACATTGCCATCAGCAGCTTATGGTGAAGGTGTACAAACCGCTGCTATTAAAGCAGGAGCGCAAATGGCTACAACTCCAGATGTACGTGGTGTACCAGCAGGAGCAGTAAGAGCAGCAGCCGCAGCAGCGCCAGTGACTCCGCTATATGCAGAAACTCAACGTCCAAATGAAGCAATTACCACAGGTGTTGTACCAGGAGATGGAGCAGGTCCTGATGCTTTGATGATGAATCAAATGCAACAACAAACTAATATGGATAGAGATTTTCTTGCAAAGTATATGCCAATGCTTCAGACAATGGCAGCAAGTCCTGATTCATCAGAATCATTTAGAATTTTTGCTAGGAACGTACAGTCGTTACTATGAATCAATTTATGAATGACGTAACGGCATTTGTAGACGCTCTGGGTTATGACCAACCAGCAATCATTTTACAACTAGCCGAAGTACCTTGGGAGTCAGATGACGACCGAGATAAATTTATTAGACTTTTGACATCAGAGGTTAAGTAATGGCTGAATCCTATTGGGATATGATTAAGCGTGGATTAGGTGGTGCTATTGGCACCGCTGTATCTGCTATCCCTAAAGCAGCCTTTGGTCTTGGCGCTGGCGTTACGCAAGCCAGAGTAGCCCAAGCTCAACCTCAAGTGCCAGCTTTAGCAAAGCCAGTTGCAACTATTGACGCACAACGTCAAGAGACTATTGATGCTTTAGCTAAGAAAGCTGGGACAGCTTTTGCTGGTGCTGTTGCAAAGCCTGCAGAAACTGTTGGAATTGCTAATGTTGTTGATAAGGTAATTCAAGAAGCTACTGATTTTTACAAGTGGGCTTATCCAAAAGTATCACAACCAATTTCTACAGCACTGCTTGCTGAAGCAGATGCAGTATCTGGTGAAGGACTTAACCTTCTTAAGAACTGGAATCTTGCTAGACAAGTATCGCCAGGACAAGCAGCAGCAGGAGTTGTTGGTGCATTTGGAGAGCGCTTAGGTGTAACACCATTTCTTCAAGAACAAGGCGCACCACTTCCTACATTCTTAGACCCAAACTTTAACATTGCAGACCCAGACCAGCGCAAGAAGGCTTTTGAAGATGACATTTTTGGAAGACTATGGACTGGTTCTCTCGATGGTTTGCTTAACTGGTACGCAGACCCACTTGTCATTATTGGCAAGGGAGCCAAGGTAGCTCGTCTTAAAGGACTAGAGCGTCCAATTCAATCTGCAGATGATGTTGCTCGTGTACGTTCCGAGCTTGATACTCACGGTATGTGGGTAAAATCTGGCGGTCAAGTAGGACGCGAAACTCCTATGGGAACTGCAGTACAAGACCTTGTGGGTAAAAGTGGTACTCGTGTTTATGATAGTTGGCTAGTTAGAAACTCTAACAACCCTACATTCGTAGCAGGCGTTGCTAGTGAGTTGGATAATTACGATGATATGGCTAACTTCTTTGCAGCCGCTGCCGGAGATAACAACTCATTGTTGAAACTTCAACAAACTAAGGCATCTATTGCTGACGAGATTACTCGTATGAAAGACATTCTTGACCCAATGGAAACCAAGTTAAATAACATTCCTTGGGGACAAGCGACTAAGATTGAACAGTTTATGCCCACCGTTGATGAGTGGAATAAACTTACTAATGTTCTAACAGACTTACAACGTCGAGATGCTGCCCTTGCTCGTGCAATGTCAGAAGGTATTGGTGACTATCGTGTCATCACTGACTATACATCTGCCGCAGATGTTCAACTATTTAATAAAAACATCGGTGTTGCTATTGAAAAGGCTAGAGCTGCAGCAGCAGATGCCTATAATAACTTTACTTTCTACACTGAAACATTCCAAAAGAGTCCATATACACGTCCTGTTACAGTGATTCAAGCAGCATTCAATAAGTTGCCACGTGGACTTGTCAAGGTTGACGGTTTGGGTACAGCAGATTCATTCAATGAAATCAAGTATGCCCTTAATTCTGTCAAGACACTACGTAGCGCTGAGTACATCCCAGTCAAGAATGAACTGGCACGTGAGTATTTGACAGCACGCAACGCAAGTGAAAGAGCTGCCGCTGTTACAAATATCGAAGAAGAGGCCAAGAACCTCATTGCTGCAGAAAAAGGTTTTACACCACAGGAAGCTGATGAGATTTATTCTCAATTTACCTCTGTCCGCAACGCTATTGTTGCATCATTCCGTGATAAAGGTTTCTGGGTAGACGATAGTGGCAAGCTGGTAACATCCCCATTCTGGAAATCAGAAATGCCCAACGTTGTTCCTATGATGGACTTCAAGGATTTCGAGAAGATTCTAGGTATCAAGCGACTCTTTGGTGATGCAGGCGTTAAGACTGTAGTAGCAGGACGCGAGTTCAATGACTTTGCAGACTTTGCTAACTCATTCTGGAAGGCATCTGTACTTACACGTATGGGTTACCCAATCCGTAACACCATTGACGGTCAACTTCGCGCTGCATTGGTGCTTGGTTCTATGGCTAAGACTGACGATATGTTCAAGACATTCGGTCAGAACCTCAAGACTCGCGCAAAAATGGCTACTAATTTTGTTGGTGACACCATTGCCCTACGCAATCCAGCCCAACTTCGCACATTTACCGGCAAGTTAGTTGCTTCACGTAACAACTATGTTGATGTAAGAAACCAAATTCTTGATGAAATCACACCACGTGACTACTATGCAGGCGCAAGCGGTGTCTTTGGTAAGCGTATTGACCCAGAGAATGTTGACTTTGGTATCCGTTATAGCGCATTCAATCTACTCAACGATAGCCAACGTAAGCGCTTCTTGGAACTTAAGAAAATCAAAGATGAACAGAATGGCATTCTCTTCGGAGATGAACTATCAAAGTACAAAGAGTTAGAAGAGAAGGCCTTTGGTCGCTATGTTCGCACTCAAGTAGTTCCTAAACTGCCAAATGGAACAACCCTTGTTTACGCTGACTATCCAAGCGGTAAGGTTTTCTACAAGGTTCCTGGCACCAAGGGTCGTTTGCCTAAAGGCGCTTTCCCAGAACCAGAAACCCGCAAGGGTCTTCCACCTGCAATGCTTGAGATGCAGGTTGCTGCTGGTAAGAAGTTCAAGCCTCGTGCAAAAGAGCCAGGCGCTAAGCCTGATATCCGTGTTATTACTTCCTATGAAGTATCACGTTCCAAGAACTACGAGGATATTGCAGAGATTATCGGCGAAGAGCAGATGATGCGTGTTCGTCTTTACACTGATGCTATCAATGGTTTGGATAAACAAATCAGTGAGAAGATTGCACAGTCACAAGAACTGGCTGCTATCCGTGCTGACCTAAAAATTGTTAAGAGTGGCGAAAAGGTAGATACATATATCACACCTAAAGGCCAAGCAATTACTGCTAACGGTGCATTTGCTGGACCTAGCGGTATCTTGGTTCGCAGAGAAGCATCCAGCGACCAGACACTCAACTGGCTCACAGAGAATCAGACATATCTTTCCTTTGATGCTGCAAAAGGCGCAACATCTCCGCTATTTGAAGGACGTCTTGGGACAAAACCTGCAGCGGTTGCACCTACTGACCCTCAATACTTCAATGAGTTAGCGCAGTTCGTCAACACAAGACTACGTAATGACCAACTTGCGATGCGTATCTTACAGGGAGAACCTGACTATAACATTTCACTTTGGCTCCGTAGCAAAGAAGGTAGCTTCTATCTACGTGAAATTGATGCTGATATTAAACCAGATGAAATTTTGCCACATATCCAAGAGGCACGTTCACGTATCTATAAGCTTCTTCCTGATACACAGATGCGCTCACTTGTTGCCAAGGAAGAATTAAGCCCAGAACAGTTTGATATCTTGATGCGTGGTAACCCATACTTGATTTCCGTACCAGGTCGAGAGATGATGGAAAATACTCTTGGCTATGGTGGTGGATTGACAAAGAGAATCATCAATAACAGCCTGTCAAACCTATTCAAGGTTATTGGTACTACACCAGAAAACAACCTAGTGGCGTGGCCTTTCTACGAGAAACTTTACAAGCAGAATCTGCAACGAGAGATTAACATCGCTGAAGGATTAGGCAAGAATCTTCAGGATGAAGACCTTATCCTCCAGTTGCAGCGCTCAGCTCACTCTCGCACACGTAAGGTTGTCAATGAGACTCTCTACCGAGTAACAAATAACTCAGGTATTGCAAGTACAATGCGCTTCCTTATTCCGTTCTTTAACGCACAGTATAACGCAATCAAAGTATATGGACGTCTTATCGCACAGGACCCATCACGTTTAGCACGTGCCACACAGATTTGGAACCTGCCAAATAGAGTCGCTGCTGTTGTAGATGAGAATGGCGATGTAGTTCCAGAAGGAAAAGGTCCAACAACAGACCAGTTCATTTTGTTTACTATTCCAGAAGGTATGCAAGGTAAGTTTGGTATCCCTAAAGGTTATCAAATATCCGTTCCCAAGAACAGCCTTAACGTATTCTTGCAGGGACAGAACCCGTTGCTACCAAGTTTTGGTGTTCCAGTAACAGTTCCTGTAGCTGCATTTACTAATGCACGCCCAGAGGTAACAGAGTCTGCTAATAAATGGCTTGAAAGAAACTTTGGTAAAGAGTTTGCAGATGGCGTAATGGCTACTATCTTGCCATTCGGACAACCAGTAACAAATCCTTGGACCTTGTTACTTCCTGCTGCTGGTCAAAAGATTAAGGCAAAGCAAGAAGGTCTAAGCAATGAAGCCTTTGCTAACGCTGTAGTCAGCGCTATGAAGACTCAGTATTACCAATGGGAAACCGGTGGAAGAGTTGGCAATCAACCTACATTTGGCGATGCTATGCGTCTTGCAAAGCAACTTTATGATATCCGTATTGCTGCTAACTTAGCACTTCCTGCAACCTTTACATTCCGCCCAGAGTGGCAGGTAATTGTTGAGGATTACCGTAAGGCTATGGATAATCCTGCTATTGGATTGGCTAAGGTAAACGATTATATTCTTAACAAGTATGGTGACTTGGGTTATATCCTTACAGCATCATCAAATATGAACAAGACTGGTGTTAGCCCAACAGTCAGTGCTGTTAAGAACCAAAAGCAATTTGAACCATTGCTTAAAGATTTGGACAGAATTGGCGGTGGTGTACCAGGACTTGTTGGCTTTGTAGTCAACTATGGTATTGATGCAGATAAGTATTCTGCTGCTGCAGCTAACTACTTCCGCGATAAAGAAATCCGCATCGGTGGTAACTATAAGTATACCGAGCGCCGTGACCCAGAAGAAGTACTCAAGGATAGAGAAATCAGTCTTGGCTGGACTTACTACACCAAACTTGCTGCATCTCGTGATGCCAAGATTGCAGAACTACAGAAGCAGGGTTACAAAGTAACCAACATTAGTTCTCCGGTAATGAAGGAACTGGGCTACGACAAAGACTGGGAAAACGCTATTACAGATTTAGAGCGGAGATACCCAGCCTGGGCCAAGGAACGTCAAGTTGGTGTCAACGATATCAACAAGACTAACCGTTACATTGCTGGCTTGACGCGAATTGTACAAGATAAAGATTTTATGAAGAAGAACGGAAATACTTCTACAATCCAAGCAGTATCCGACTTCATTGTAAATCGTACTTACTTGGTACAAGAACTACAGCGCCGTGAGGCACTGGGTGGTTCTAAGTCACTAGCAAATCAAAGCAATGAGGACCTAAAAAATACCTGGGATGACTATGTTTTGAGGATGTCACTTTGGGATAATGGATTCGCCGAACTGTACAACAGGTATCTTGACAATGATAAATTCGAGGTAATCAAAAAATGAGTTTCACCACACCGAGTGCAAGTCCAACACCTAAACCATCTATACCTACAGTTAATTGGGGTGGAGCAAGTCAGCAAGGTAAAGACTCAAAAGCAGGAGTAAAGCTTGGATTTGGAACAGATAGATACCTTATACCAAGTGATGTTAATAAGTATGTCACTTCATTGGTAACTCAGAATCCAAAACTATACTCACTCATTCGTGGTGCTGTAAAACAAGCAACTGGAAAAACATATAACGACCCAGCTTTGCTAGGTGCCTGGATAACAAGAACTGTAGAAAATCTGAATAACGCCGCTGACCCAAATGCCAAAGCAGTGTCAGTTGAAGACCTACTACGCAGTGCGGCAAAGTTAAGAATAAGCACAGGTGCTCCAAAGGAAAACATTCCTACACGTCAGGTGTATCAAACTGCGCCAGAGACTGTGGCTAAGAACATTGATGCCCTTGCCGTAAATGTACTTGGACGCTCCATTACTGAAGAAGACAAGCAGGCTGACTGGTATAAAAACCTTAATAAGAATATCAACGATATGATTAGCAAGGGTATTGTTACCACAAGTACAGTCGTAAAGAACCCTAAGACTGGTAAGAAAGAAACATTGGTAACCCAGACTCCTGGATTTTCCCAAGAGCAAATTGCTTCCCAAACCACACAGGCTCTTCAAGCTGCAGACCCAGAAGCATTAGAGCGTAAGAAGCGTATTGATTTTACAAGTTGGCTTTTTAGCAAGATGGGAGGCGGTCAATAATGGCAGAGCCAAAAGATACGATTCTTGGGACTCCTCCTACAGTAGATGAAAAAACTTTAATTTCTGGAATCAAAGCATCAGGAACCCTTGCTGCTGAAGTAGCAAAGAAGCAGACTGAAGAAAAAGTAAAGGCACTTCTTGCTGCCAAAGGTATTGGAGCAGCACTTCTTTTTGACCCCAAATATGGCAAGCCAAATGCAAAAGGCGGCCTATGGGAAGTTTATCAAGCATACCTAACAGGTAATGAAGCTCTTGCTCTTGATTTACTTAATGCTACGGAGTGGATGCAGTTAGATTCAACTGAGCAGAATAAGTACTTTAAGAAACTTACTAAGACTGATGCCTATAAGAATGACCTGAACTCATTCCTTGTCCGTATCAAGAAAGCTCTAGTTGCAAAAGGTATTACCCCGCCAGATGATAAGACTCTTGAAGATAAGTACTATCTTGCTGGCGTAGAAGATAACGTAATCCTTGATGAACTATCAGGCAAGATTACTGCAACAGGTGCTGCTGGAGAAGCAGCAGATGCTTTGGCTAAACTACGTACAGTAGCTTTTAATAATGGATTTAATCTTGATAGAGACTTTGCTGGTCAGATTGATGACTGGCTACAGCGTATTGCCAAGGGTGAGTCAATCAATGACTTTGCTCGTCTTATTAGAGCTCAGGCTAAGTTAGGTTTGCCGGAAAAAATTGGACAGTACCTTGACCAAGGTTTAGATTTGGCTAACGTCTATGCTCCATACCGTAGCGCTATGGCAACAGTATTGGAATTAACTCCTGACTCAATCAAGTTAAATGACCCTACGCTCCAACAGGCATATGCAGGTGACAAGGAAATGTCAATCTTTGACTTTAAGCGTGCGCTCCGTAAGGACCCACGTTGGCAATACACAGATAATGCTCGACAGGATGTATCTACTGCTGCGTTACAGATACTCCGCGACTTTGGATTCCAGGGGTGATGATAAATGGCTGAAGCAGAAGACCCATTACGTATGGGTGGACCAGTAAATCGTGGTCCTGGAGTTGAATTTGACCCAACCAAAGCAACAACCACTATGACGAGTGGAGCTGTTGGCGCAACAGGTGAAACCGTCATTCCTTGGATTGTTACTGGTTCATTTGATGCACTACCAGAAAATGTTCGTGGTGCTCTTGTTGGCTATAATCCAGATGGAACTGCCAGAAAACTAAAAGATACAAGCCCTAATGACATTGCTGCACAAAGAACTACTGGCTATGCCATTGACCCTAAGTCTGGTGAGATTATTCTTCGCCAAGGAGAAGGCGGTTCTGCTCGTGGTGGAGTTGCTATCGACCCAACCATAACTGCAGAACAAGCAAGAAATATGGGAATCAGTTCTGGTATGAATGTTTCCTATGGACAACCTGCAAGTGCTGGTGGTACATCGGGTTTTTTTGGAGGATTTCCAGGTGGTGGAACTCCATCTACTGGTGGCTCAACTATAGTAAGTAATCCATCTAGCGTAACAGTAAAGTATGGACCTGGCTCGGCTGGTTATGCAGAACGTAAATCTGCCTATGATTTGCTTTATCAACAATTTGCTAGTTATGGATTAGGTTCTTTGGTTGAACCATTAAAAGGCTTAATCGAAACTGGGATATCACCATCTGAATTTACACTCCGTTTACGCGATACCGATGCTTACAAAAAGCGTTTTGCTGCCAATTCACAACGCATCAATAAAGGCTTAAGAGCCTTATCTGAAGCTGAGTATATTGCTCTTGAAGACCAGTATCAAAATGTAATGCGTAATTATGGCTTACCTGCTTCATATTATACACGTGGAGATATGGGAGCTCAACCAGGATTTGAGAAGTTCATTGCCGGTGATGTATCAGCCGCTGAATTAGAGGACCGTATTGCCACTGCACAGAACCGCGTTATCAACGCTGCTCCAGAAGTATCACGAGCACTACGCGAGTTCTATCCAGATATTACTAATGGCGATATCCTTGCCTATACTCTTGACCCACAGCAAGCACTTACCAATATCAAGCGTAAGGTAACCGCTGCTGAGATTGGTGCTGGTGCTTTACAAGCAGGTCTTGCAACAGGACTATCACGAGCAGAAGAACTCCAGAGATACGGAGTTACTGGTGAGACTGCACGTCAAGGTTATCAAGCAATCGCTGGACTATTGCCACGAGCAACTAAACTTGCAGACATTTATGCCAAGCAGGGAATGGGACCATTTACTCAAGCCACTGCTGAATCAGAAGTTTTTGGTACACCAGGTGCTGCAGAAGCAGCAGCCAAGCGCAAGAAACTTACTGAACTAGAGACTGCACAGTTCTCTGGTCAAGTAGGTAGAGCAGGAAGCGCACTAGCCCGCGAACGAGCAGGGCAATTCTAGGCCTACTAACGGGGCGACTGGTCCGTTAGAGAGAAAGAAAACCAGGAGTAGAAGCCATACAGACAATCCCCGAATCTGTATGTGGTCTACGAAACCAACTAATAAAGGGAGAAGGACTCTATGTCCAACTACGACTACGAAGATGACGACTTTGATTCACCATCAAATGATGGAGATAACCTCGTCAAACAGTTGCGTAAAGCAACAAAACAAAAAGACAAGGAACTGGCTGAACTTAAAGCACAGTATGAAAACCTTGCTAAAGCAAATCGAGAACGAGCAATCAAAGATGCCCTCGCAAGTCGCGGGGTAAATAGCAAAATTGCTTCATTTATCCCACAGGATATAGACCCAACTGAGGAGTCTGTATCAAAATGGCTGGAAGACTATGCCGATGTATTTGGTGTACAAACCCAGTCGACCCAGGCAACACCGAATGTGGACCCAAGACAAGCGGCTGCATATCAACGAATGACTAATGCTGTAGAAACAGGAAATACTCCTGAGTTCCAAGCAGAAGTTCATCAGAAGTTGATGAATGCAACAAGCCGTGAAGAGTTGGATGAAATCATTCGGCAGTCTGGACTCTAATTCCGAACCTAACCGAAAGGCACTAAAGTGGCAATTCCTACGGGTACGCTGACTACGACATCGGATATTTCCAATCTCGTAAAAACAGCATATGACCAGTATGTACGTATGGCACTCCGCTCCATCCCTGTGATGCGTGCGCTTGCTGACGTAAAGCCAGTGCAACAGGCTATGCCAGGTTCGTCAGTTGTATTCTCCATCTACTCAGACTTGAACACACAGACTGGTACTTTGTCAGAATCAACAGACGTTTCCTCCGTTGCATTTGGTAACCCATCTCAGGTTACCGTTACCTTGAATGAATATGGTAACGCAGTAACAACCACCAAGAAGTTGAACCTCACATCGTTCAACGACGTTGACGCTGCTCTTGCAGACGTTATTGCTTACAACGCAGCCGATTCTATCGACGTAGTTGTAGCTAACGTTCTCACTGGCGGAACAAACGTAATCTACGGTGGCACCGCAACAGGCGCTTCAGGCGTCACAGCATCTGGAACAATGTCCGTTGCTGATATCCGCGAAGCTGTTGTACAGCTCCGCACCAACAAGGCTGTTCCTCGCATTGGCGAGCTCTATGCAGCTTACCTCCACCCACGTCAGTCTGCAGACCTTCGTGCTGAAGCTGGTACCGGTGGATTCCAAGAACTCACCAAGTACGTTGAGCGCACACCATTCGTGGCTGGTGCAGTCGGCGTAATCGAAGGTGCGTTCGTTGTTGAGACACCTCGTGTTCTCTCAGCATCTAACGGTGCATCTCCAGCAGTTACACTTTACAAGGCAGTTGTTGCCGGACGTGAAGCACTTGCTGAAGCACAAGCAGCCGACATCTCAACCGTCATCGGTCCAGAAATCGACGCACTCCGTCGTTTCCGCACCATCGGTTGGTACTACTTCGGTGGCTTTGCTCGTCTCCGTGAAGCGGCTCTATACCGCATCGAGACAGCATCTTCAATCTCCTAGTTGATTGACTATCAGGCAGAGCCTTGAAACTCTGCCTGGTGGTGGGTTCGCTATGAAAGGAAACTATGCCTTACAGACTAAATACTCCTTGGCGTTGGGAAACGTGGGGAATTAACGAGAATCGTTATTCTCCATATGCTCGCCTAGCTGCCAGAAGAATTGATGGTGGTACTCAGTCTGGAACTATTAATCCATATCTCACTGACATTCCCCGCGGTTATTCATTGCTTGTAAATGGAACCACTGTCACAGAAGTACAAACTCCATATCAAAATGATATTGAAAATGCTGATGCCTGCTATATGGGTGGACACGAATACATCCTAACTAATGCAGAAGCACAGATTCTTATTGATGCAGGATATTCCTCTTACCTAACACCGATTACATAACTATGATAAAGAATCCTAACTGTCGTTCTGGGTGCAAAACTCAAGACCACGACTCATACTCTGATTGTCTTCAAGCAGCAAACTTTGCATTTGCAGGGTGCTTCCCTACTCGGCAAGGCTGGGATAAAGACAAAGAAAAACGGGATAACAAAGAATTGGAATCATATTACTCTGCTGTAAAGCAGGGAGTAGAGCCAATATCTACCAAGCAAAAAGATATAGACGCAGCAATCAGACTATCCAACGAATCTGGTAAAGCATTCGATGGAAATACACTTACCTTCAAGGAGTAAGAAATGCCAAAAGAAAAAGACCCAAACTTGCAGAACAATAAGTACAACCCTGCACTACATCCTGGCTGGTACACAGAGTACCCAGCAGGACAAAATGACAAGCCATTTATGTCATACGAAGACTTGCAACGTGGCGCTAACGGAGCCTATCCAAAGGGACAGAAGTAATGTCAGCCAAGGGTGAAAAATATAAGTCCAAGGCAGCCAAAGCCAAGCACGAAAAATCAGAAGGTGCTAAAGAGCGCAAAATGGAATACGGCAAGAAGTCCAAGAAGAAGGGCAAAAAATAATGGCGAAGAAGTCAATGAAGCACCCAGGATTCAAAGCGGTTCAAAAGAAAATTGCCGCAAAGCAGGGTGTTGAGATGGAACGCGCTGGTGCAATCCTTGCGGCTGGTGCTCGCAAAGCCAGCAAGAAAGCAATCAAGGCTAACCCTAACCTGAAGAAAGTTTCAGGAATGAAAAAGAAAATGGGCGGCAAGTAATGAAGAAGAAAGCCGCAGCCAAAAAGGTTGAAAAGGTTATGCGTGAGTTCAAGGGTGGAACTCTTCACTCAGGCAAGAAGGGACCAGTAGTCAAGTCCCGCAAGCAGGCTATTGCTATCGCTCTATCAGAAGCTGGCAAGGCTAAGAAAAAGAAGAAGTAATGTCATCGGGTCAATACCGTCGACGTGAGAAGTTCAATTCTGTAATCATCAGAGATGGGATGGTAGTCCGTCTGAATAAGAACGGAACTATCCGTGCTGTCCTAGGAAAGTATGGAGAATATGGCAAGCAAGAAGGATTCAAGACTAACTAGGGCTGGAGTCTCTGGTTTCAATAAACCTAAGCGCACGCCAAACCATCCAACAAAGTCACACGTTGTTGTGGCTAAGGAAGGTTCTCAGGTCAAGACAATACGATTCGGACAGCAAGGCGTAACAGGCGATAAGAAGCCTACAAAGCGCCAAGCATCATTCAAAGCCCGTCACGCTAAGAACATTGCCAAAGGCAAGATGTCTGCAGCGTATTGGGCAGATAAGGTGAAGTGGTGAAAAAGGTGGCATTTTGGGACAAAAAGTCCCCTAACAAAACATCAAAGAAACTGACACCAGCGCAGAAGGCTGCAGCTAAGAAGCGTGCTAAAGCGGCTGGTCGTCCATATCCAAACTTGGTAGATAACGCAGCAGTTGCAAAGAAGAAGAAGTAAGGAGAGATAAGTGGCACTCGGAGTAGATGGAACAACGCTCAATCAAGAATTGAACCGGCTTGCTAATGGTGGCACTTATCGTCTCAATCCACAAATGGTAGATATGGCATTGGCTGCACGCCAATGGGCTGCTGCTAGAAACGTTACTACCTACCATACAGATACAGTAGGAGTTCTCAATGATATCGCGGGTCTTACGGGCTCTGCCAATACTCATCTTGACTTTAGCGGCGTATGTAATAAGCTCGCTGGCACTTCTGGATTACCTGCTGCGGCAGCTCTCAGGAAAATCTCATCCTGATGAGTGCTAAGTTTAATTTGACCTGTGACCAGGCAACCACATTTAATTTTCAGTTCCAAATTAAGAATGACTCAACTCCTTGGAACTTGACTAACTATACAGCCGTGATGACTGTGCGTCCTTTTGTTGGTTCAACAACCATCACAGTGACTGCTAGTACAACCAATGGCTACATTGTTCTTGATGGAATCAATGGCAGAGTGACTGTGACAATCCCAGCATCTGTCACCGAAGGCATAGCGCCTGGTAGATATTCATATGATTTAGTTTTAGATTCTGGAACTGTTATCACCAGAATCCTTGAAGGCAAATTTGTCGTGACAGGAGCAGTGACTACGTGACAACAATCATTGTAATTGAATCCATCACGCCACAAATTGGAGTAGAGTTTTCCAATGACCAAGGACCGCAAGGTATCCCAGGCGTCACTGGTCCCACAGGACCAACTGGCCCTGCAGGTTCCACCGGTCCTACAGGAGCAACAGGTTCTACTGGCGCTACAGGAGCCACAGGACCGACAGGAGCGACAGGTGTTACAGGAGCGACTGGTCCAGTTGGTGCCACAGGCCCTACGGGTCCGATTGGTGCGACAGGACCGACAGGAAGTACAGGACCCACAGGTGTTACGGGCAATACGGGAGCAACAGGCGCAACAGGACCTGTTGGTGCTACAGGCCCAGTCGGAGCGACTGGAGCGACTGGTCCACAAGGAATCCAAGGCGCAGTAGGCGCAACAGGTGTAACTGGACCGCAAGGTGCAGTAGGTGCCACTGGTCCTGTTGGTGCAACTGGCCCACAAGGTGTTACAGGCCCCACAGGTCCAACAGGACCTATCGGCGCAACAGGTCCCACAGGTTCTACTGGCCCAACAGGTGATGTTGGTCCAACAGGTGTTACTGGTAGCACAGGTCCTGCAGGGGCTACAGGCCCCGTAGGAGCCACTGGACCGCAAGGTGTGACTGGAGATGTAGGACCTACTGGTCCAATAGGCGCTACAGGCCCTACAGGGCCAACTGGTGCCACAGGTCCAGTCGGCGCTACAGGTGCTACTGGAGCAACGGGTGCTGATGGACAGTCTGCAAACTACTACGACTATGTAGCTAAGACGACTGCTACAAGTGGTTCACCAGGAAACACATTCCTGCTATGGAATAACGCAACTCAGACTTCCGCAACCCAAATCAACGTAGACCACATCAATGCTGACAATGTTGACATTGACATCTTCTTGGCTTTGATTAGCACTGGAGATGTTCTTGTTATCCAAGACAAAGCCAACTCTGCTAACTACCAGAAGTGGACTTGCTCTGCAACGCCAACCATTGTTGCTAATGACTACATTCAAATTCCAGTAACCCTTGTTACATCAGCAGGTACTGGAACCACAGGTTTTGCTAACAATACAAACGTCATCTTTGCGGTTGTATCTCAAGGAATTATTGGACCTACTGGACCTATCGGTGCCACTGGACCTACTGGTCCACAGGGTGTAACAGGACCCACTGGTCCTATTGGAGCCACTGGTCCTACAGGACCGCAGGGAGTACAAGGAGTAACAGGTGACATTGGACCTACTGGGGCTACTGGTCCCGCTGGCGCTATTGGCGCTACTGGCCCCGTCGGGGCTACTGGACCGATTGGAGCAACAGGTCCTCAAGGTGTCGAAGGAGCAACTGGACCGACGGGGCCAATCGGAGCAACAGGACCGCAAGGAACTGCAGGCGCTGTGGGAGCAACAGGAGCCACAGGCCCTCAAGGAATCGCTGGAGCCGTAGGTGCAACTGGTCCCACTGGACCAGCAGGTGCCAACGGTGCTGTGGGTGCAACTGGTCCTACAGGACCAATAGGAGCAACAGGGCCAGTAGGTGCTACTGGACCTACTGGTGCGACAGGTCCTAGTGGTTCTAACGCTACTGCTCTACCAGACATCCTAATGCTAGGCGGAATGTGAGTCTTAGTAAATACTTTGACAGAATTACTGTCATCAATGTTGAACGCAGGTCTGACCGCCTCAATCAATTTGATGCAGAAGCCAAGAAGATTGGATTTGATTACACAGTCCACAAGGCTTTAGATGGCAAGTTTATAGGTATGGACCCTATTGTGGCTGGCAGACTAAGTCACATAGAAGTTTTACGAGGAATCGGCAGAGACGAGCGAGTCCTTATCTGTGAAGATGATGCTTTATTCAGAGAAGATTTCAACGAATCTTTGGATGAATATATGGCAGATTTACCTGAAGACTGGGACATCTTCTATCTTGGAGCTTTGAAGGTAACTACCACCCCAGTCAATAAACACTGGGTTAGACAGGTAGAAACCACAGGAACTCAGGCTTACTGCATTAGACCAGAGAAAGTGGATTTATTTCTACATATTGCTCGTGAGGGCGAGAAGTGGATAGATGTGGCCTATAGGATGTGGGCTGATAGAACTAAGGCTTATGTGGCTACACCAGACCTGGTAATCCAATCTGACGGATTCTCAGATTTACGCGGCGAGTTTGTCTCTGATTTTAGAGGTTTCCGATAGAATTGTGGTATGAGATTCCACGTCGTAGCTCTACCCCATACCCAAGTAACTAAAGAATTTGCAGGCTGTGCGTATACTGAAAAGGTACGCAGGTTCTGCAATATGATGAAAAGCCTAGGTCATACAGTTTATCTGTATGCCGGTGAAGAAAGTGAAGCTCATACAGATGAGCTTATACCTTGCATCACAGAAACGCAACGCAGAATCGTTGTAGGCAAGAAGCCATATGTCGAAGCACCGTTTGACTACAAGCTTCCGCATTGGGAAAAATTTAATAACAAGGCAATCAAAGAGATACGCAAGCGTATCCAGGAGCAAGACTTCATCTGCCTGATTGCAGGTGCTACACACAAACCTATCGCAGATGCGTTCAAGTCTCACATCTCCGTTGAGTTCGGAGTTGGATACTCAGGTATCTTCTCAGACTACAAAGTCTTTGAGTCCTACGCTTGGATGCACGCAGTTTATGCACAGTTCAAGAATGCTGCTGTGGTAGATGGAATGTTCTTTGACACTGTCATCCCAGGATACCTAGACCCAGATATGTTCCCGCTTGGTGAAGGTAAGGGCGACTATTACCTTTACATAGGAAGAATGATTCCACGCAAAGGTGTGGATATTGCAGCTCATATCTGTAAGACTATCGGTGCCAAGTTTATTATGGCAGGTCCTGGTAATTACATTCCACAGTATGGTGAGTATCTAGGTTCTGTAGGTCCTGAAAAGCGTGCAGAGTTGATGGGTAATGCCATTGCAACATTTGTTCCAACGCTCTACATCGAACCATTCGGTAACGTCAATATCGAATCACAGGCGTGCGGAACTCCAGTTATCACAACAGACTGGGGAGCATTTACCGAAACTGTTGTTCAAGGTGTTACCGGTTATCGATGCCGCAGCGTAGAAGAGTTCATCCTTGCTACGCAGAATGTTAAAAATTTAGACCGCAAGGCTATACGAGAGCGAGCAGTATCGCTCTACTCCGTAGATGTCATTGCAAAGCAATACGAATACTACTTCCAGCGTTTACTCACATTATGGGGTGATGGCTGGTATGAAGAAGGAAAAGCAGCCGAAGCCATCAAGAAGGCTAAGGAGAAAACGACGGAGGAATAATGCCAACATTTAATGACCTGGTAGATGAGGTCAAGGCAAATCTGCAAGGCTACACCCTGCGCCAAGACCGCATCACCTATGTCACCAATGCCGGTGGTCTGACAACTACATCATCTTCCATCACTGTTGGCTCCGCTAGCAACCTTGCAAAAGGTATCATCGAGATTGATGATGAACTTATCTGGATTGATACCTTCACTAAAGATAACAATACGCTCTATGTAGCACCAGGTTTCGGACGTGGTTATATGGGAACCACAGCCTCACCTCACGCACAATATGCACAAGTTACATTGGCTCCGACATTCCCACGTGTCACAATCAAGAAGGCTATCAACGATACAGTCCGTAGCCTTTACCCAAAACTATTCGCAGTAGCCTCAACAACCTTTACCTTTAACGCATCACAGGTTACATATCCACTACCTGATGACTGCCGTGAAGTTTTGTATATGAGCTGGCAGACAACTGGTTCATCCTTGGAATGGTTACCTATCCGCAAGTGGCGCTTTGACCCACTAGCTAATACACCAACTTTCAATACTCAAAAGACAATCAACCTCTATGAAAATATCCAGCCTGGACGTACCGTCAAGGTCTGGTACACAATGGTTCCAGATACGATGGATGCCAATACCGATGACTTCGTAGATGTCACTGGCTTACCAGAGTCCTGCCAGGATGTCATCGTTTATGGCGCTTGCTATCGTCTCTTGTCCTTCATTGATGCAGGCCGTATCAACCTATCGTCTGCTGAGGCAGATTTGAATGACAGCAAGATTCCATCATCTGCTGGTTCTTCTGCTTCTAAGTATGTCTTTGCTTTATTCCAGCAGCGTTTGCAGGAAGAAGCATTGAAGCTTTCTGACCAATTCCCCATCAGAATCCATCTATCTCGCTAAGGAAGTGCAATGACAGTACGCAAGTTCAGCTCAATCAGCGTTGAGACAACGCTCGCATCTGGCATCGGTGCTACTGGTACTACAGCGACTGTTGCCACAGGAACTGCATCCGCCCTATTAGGTGGAATTACTCTTGGTGCCTCAGTTGGCGGAGTATATCCAGACCAGTTCACAGTTGCTATTGACCCAGATACAAACAACGAAGAAATTGTTTTCGTCAACTATGTATCAGGAGATACGCTCACCATCGTCCGAGGTAGAGCTGGTTCATCTGCGGTATCGCATTCGTCCGGAGCTACGGTCAAACACGTACTGACTAGTGATGACTTAACCTGGTTTGAGTCAAACACCAGTCCATTGACCTCAATGGGATTCAAAGGTTCCTCATCCGGAACTACGACTGTACAAGCTAGCGCAGTAGCTTCTGGAACGCTAACGCTACCTGCAGCAACAGATACCTTGGTTGGTAGAGCGACAACAGATACGTTGACTAACAAGACGTTGACTAGCCCAACCTTGAACACACCTACTATCAACGACGCTAGACAGAATTTAACTCTTAACGCCCAGACAGGTACAACGTACACCTTTGTGCTTACTGATAATGGTCGCCTGGTTACTTTAGATAATGCTTCATCCATAACAGTAACTGTGCCTGCTAACTCATCTGTCGCATATGCCACTGGCGCAATCATCAACCTACAGCAGATTGGCGCAGGGCAGGTAACAGTGGCAGCAGCAGCAGGTGTAACCATCAATGGAACTGGTACTAAGACCCGCGCTCAGTGGTCTGCAGCAAGCCTTGTCAAGACAGCAACAGATACCTGGACATTGATTGGAGATATTGCCTAATGCCAACATATAAAGTACTAGCGCAGAGTGCACCGAGTGCAGCAACAGCAACAACCTTGCTGACTGCATCAAGCGCAACAATCGTATCTACACTCAATGCGTCCAATATCGGTGGAACTCAAGACACCATCCGCATTGCAGTTAGACCAGCAGGTGCAACCTTGGCTAACCAGCACTACATCGCCTATGGCGTACCACTAGCAGCAGGGGCGGTATTTAGCCTCCAAGGTGGTATCACACTGGCTAATACAGATGTCATCACAGTCTATTCAACGACTGGCAACACTTCATTCTCAGCATTCGGAAGCGATGGTAACTAATGAGCGTAGGAATTATCGGCGGTTCAGTAAGCCCGTCAACGGCACTGACTCTCAATGCCCAAACAGGTACAACATATACATTTGTTTTGACAGATAGCAATAACACTTTAGTTACTGCATCTAACGCATCTGCTCAGACATATACAATTCCGCCCAATAGCAGCGTTGCATATCCCATTGGAGCACAGTTGAACATCATCCAAATTGGTGCTGGTCAGGTTTCTTTTGCTCAAGGTTCTGGCGTAACCATCGCATCTAATGGAGCGACATCAACTGCACCTAAACTTCGAGTTCAGTATTCATCTGCATCAGCAATCAAAGTAGGAACAGATTCTTGGTATGTAGTAGGAGACATCGCATAATGGCACCTATTCTTGGTATTTGGTCATCCGCAATTTCAGGTTCAAAAGCAGGACTTTCGGTTGATTACTTAGTCGTCGCTGGTGGTGGCGGTGGTGGTGGAAATCAAGGTGGCGGTGGTGGTGCTGGAGGTTATCGCAATTCTGTTAGTGGCGAAACTTCTGGTAGAGGCTCTACTGCTGAAACACCTCTTACTATGAGTCTAAATACTACCTACACGATTACTGTTGGTGCTGGTGGTAGTGGTGGTAGTGGAAGTTCTTCTACTACAGGCGTTCAAGGTTCAAATTCTTCAATTTCAGGAACAGGAATTACAACTGTTACATCAACAGGTGGAGGATACGGTGCTTCTTATTCATCACCTACGGGCGGTAATGGTGGTGCTGGTGGTGGTGGTGGAGCAGGGCCATTAGTTCAATGGTATGCAGGTGGAAGTGGAACAGCCGCACAAGGTTATGATGGTGGTCGTTCTCCCGGTTCTTCATCGGCGCATAGAGCAGGTGGCGGTGGTGGTGCTGGTTCTGCTGGTGGTGACGGTTCTCCCGGGCCCGGTGGAGGTTCACCTTGGTTTGGAGGGCCCGGAGGTAATGGACTTTCATCTTCTATAACTGGTTCAGCAGTCACTCGTGCAGGTGGCGGTGGTGGCTCAACTGAAAATGGCACAGCAGGTACGGGTGGTACAGGTGGCGGTGGTAATGGCGGTAATGCTAATGGCACACCGGGTAATGGAACTGCAAACACAGGAAGTGGTGGTGGCGGTGGTGGTAACGGTAGCGTCAATGGTGGCACTGGTGGCTCAGGCGTAGTTGTTCTTCGTTATTTGACTTCTGCTGGAAGTTATTACGGCGGAACTATAACTACATCAGGGTCTTACACTATTCATACATTTACATCATCAGGAACTTTTTATACAGGCGCGGCAAAAGCAACTGGCGGAACTATCAGTTTTGACGGAACTTATTTTTATCACACATTTACTTCAACAGGTTCTTTCGTTCCAACAACAACTATCACAGGAGCAGAAGCATTAGTTATTGCTGGCGGTGGTGGTACGAGCATCAACTACGGCGGTGGCGGTGGAGCGGGTGGATTACAGTATTCAAGCGGTATTACTTTTGCTAACGCAACAACTTATACCGCAACTGTTGGTGGCGGAGGTGCAAAATCTAATACCGATTCAGTAAGAGCATCACAAGGCAGTAATTCAAACATCACTGGTGGTTCATTATCTCTAACTGCTGCTGTTGGTGGCGGTTATGGTGGTGCTCGATTTGGCGCTAACTCAAGTGGTGGTAATGGTGGCTCTGGTGGTGGTGGTGCGTTTTATAGCAATCCTCCAGCATCTGGAGGTACTGGCACTTCGGGTCAAGGAAATAATGGTGGAAGCAAAACTACTGGTGGTTCTTCAACTGCTGGTGGCGGTGGTGCAGGAGCCGCTGGCGGCAACGACAATAATGCAACTCCTGGTAATGGTGGTAATGGTTCATCATCATATTCATCGTGGGGTTCTGCTACAAGCACAGGTCAAAACATTAGTGGAACTCGTTGGTATGCTGGCGGTGGCGGCGGTGGTGCTGAAACTGTTGGCGGTTCTGGTGGAAATGGCGGTGGTGGTGCTGGATGTGCAAACGGTGGCTCTGCTACCGATGGAACGGCTAATACAGGTGGCGGCGCTGGTGCGCCAGCAGGTGCTGGTGCAAGTTCTGCTAACGGTGGTAGCGGTATAATAATCATCCGCTACGCAGCCTAAAGGAGCCGCTATGTCAAAGAATAAAGATGAAGGCACATTAGCCACACACGCATATACATACGAAGTAAAAATGGTTGTCCAAATTCTTGCCGAAGATGAGAAAGAAGCAAGAAGTCGTTTGGATAATCAAGGAGGCTATGTCACAAGTCGTGAAGTAGTCTTGAAAGATTCAGTCCCATTGTTCAATGGAAAAGAGAAGGATAAGTAATGGCACATTTCGCTGAAGTAGACGCAGACAACACAGTTCTTCGCGTCATTGTCGCTGATACCAAAGAATGGTGCGAGCAAAATCTAGGTGGTACTTGGGTTCAGACATCGTATAACACACACGGTGGCGAGCATCCAGAAGGACGACCACTACACAAAAACTATGCAGGAATTGGATTCAAGTGGGACGGAGTAGGGTTCTATGCCCCACAACCATTCCCATCCTGGACCAAGAATGAAGACACTTACCTATGGGAAGCACCAGTTCCAATGCCTACAGATGGCAAGCCTTACACTTGGAATGAAGCGGATCAAAAGTGGGATGAAGTAGTTCTCTAAACTTTATAGCGTTGCAGACCTGAGTACGTCTCTAAACTGCTCAATTTTCTTTTCAATCAAAGGAGTAGTTAGTGGCACCGTATGGCGATGATATTACAGAAGGTATTCCCTACGTACTTTCAAATCCTGCTGGATCAACTAACTATCAAGCCACAGGAGTTGCCTACAATATAGCCATCAACGGGCTGCCGTTCTTTCTGGCTGCCAGTGATGATTCACCCTATCGCCGTGTCACGGCGCAGTATCGTAAGCAGCAGTATGACCAGACTAGAGAAGCAGGCGAGCAATCGCTGACTGGCTGGTGGTTCAGATCTCAGTCG
>Ga0214917_10000831_pt1 | contig 40160 bp, 33 predicted proteins | sample LL_1208_BB_MetaG_FD_177983 | JGI IMG/M metagenome (GOLD analysis project Ga0214917, IMG submission 177983) | Freshwater microbial communities from Lake Lanier, Atlanta, Georgia, United States - LL_1208_BB | ecosystem: Environmental > Aquatic > Freshwater > Lake | place: USA: Georgia | collected... | reverse complement strand
AGATAATGGCGTGGGAATTGATCAAAAGAGAATGGAGGAAATATTAGTTGGGCAAGATGAAGGTGGAAAAAAATATGAAAGTACAAATATTGATTCATTTGGCCTGGGGTTAAATATAGTAAAAAAACTGGTAAGTCTTCAAAATGGCTATCTAGAAATTGATTCTCAAATTGGCGTTGGAACTAGGGTTACAATCATTTTTAAATATTAAATGAAATTAATAAGTGAAAAATTAAATAAGTTATTTTTTCATAAATTATCTAAATATTTTTTTGTTTCCATTATTATAGCCATATCTTATTGGATTGCAGTTATTTATTCTTTTGAAAATTCTATTTCAAAGACAATGATTATAGAGAGTAAAAATATAGAGGATATCATTACTAAGAAAATGAATCATACTAAAAAGGTTATGGAGTTAATGATATCTGAAATAATAAAGAATCCTCAAGATACAGAAAGTATAGATAAAATATTGCAAAATTACCAAACAAAACCTCAATTCAGAAGTTCCATGTCTTGGACAATTTTTTCTTGGACAAATAATGATAACCAAATAATTGTAGATACAAAATATAGAATAATGAAGAAACCATTTGATCTCTCAAATAGAGATTATATAAAAAAATCTTCAAAAAATCCCGGAAAATTTTTTATAGGAGAGCCGGTTTATGGCTCAACAAGCAAAAAGTGGATGATACCGGGAGGGATAGGAGTTTTTTTAAATAAAGAATATATTGGGTCAATTACTATTGGATTTGAAATAGAAATTTTAGCAGATATCGTTAAAAGAGAATTAAGTGATTCCAATATAACATTTTATTTTATAAGTTCTGAGGGGCGCCCAATATTTTATACCAAGTTAAATGAGGCTAAGGCATGCAATTACTTTGATAATGCTTTAATGCTTCCAGACCAAATAGGTTATGCTTATGAGAATATAAAACATTTTTCAAAAGAAGACAAATTTTTAATAAAAATATTTGGAAAAAGAAGAAATGCCATTTATGCAATGAAAACAGAAGAATATCCATTTGTAATTATTGCTCAATATGATAAAAATGCTCTTGAGAAGCAATTTTCTAAATATCTTATAAAATCCTTAAAACTTGCTTTTTTATTAGTTATGATTACAATAATGGGTATTATCTCTTACAAAAGTTTTAAGAATGAAAGAAAATGATTTAAGTCCAAATCTTATAGATGAAAGTCAAGAGTTAGAAAAAATAAACGAAAATGTACTCAGGCCGCTCTATCTCAAGGATTTTCTCGGTCAGGAAAAGTTAAAAGAAAATCTTGCAATTTTTATCTCTTCAGCAAAAAAAAGAAATGATGTTTTGGACCATGCATTATTCTATGGACCGCCCGGCTTAGGAAAAACAACTCTGGCACAAATAATTTCTCACGAAATGGGCGTTGGTTTTAAATCAACCTCAGGACCAGTTATATCTAAATCAGGAGATTTAGCGGCAATTCTTACAAATCTTCAGCAAGGCGATGTTTTGTTTATAGATGAAATTCATAGATTAAATAAAAATGTTGAAGAAACATTATACTCTGCTATGGAGGATTATAAATTGGATATAATTATAGGCGAGGGAGTTTCTGCTAGGGCCATAAAAATAGATTTGCCTAAATTTACTTTAGTAGGAGCAACAACTCGCATTGGCCTTATAGCCAATCCCCTTCGTGATAGATTTGGTATTTTAACGAGAATTGATTTTTATAATGTTGAAGAACTTTCTCAAATAATTATTCGTGATGCTAAAATTCTTAGCATCAAGATTGATAATGAGGCGGCTCACGAAATAGCTAAGCGTTCACGAGGAACTCCAAGAATTGCTATAAGGCTTCTTAAAAGAGTCAGAGACTTTGCTTCTGCCCAATCTCTTGAGATAATAAATTATGATATAGCTGATAAATCTTTAAAAAAACTTGAGATAGATAATAGGGGGCTTGATTCTTCTGATTATAGATATTTATATTTTATCGCTAAAAATTATCGAGGGGGTCCGGTTGGCATTGAAACCATTGCTTCTGCTATTAGTGAAGAGCGAGATACTGTTGAGGATGCTATTGAGCCTTACTTGATTCAAATTGGTTTTATTGAAAAAACGCCAAGAGGCAGAATTCTTACTGCGGAGGCTTTAAAGCATATTGGTATATATTAAATATAATTTAAGCTTTAGCTAAAATCATAAATTTAGAAAAATGTCAAAAAGGATTTTGTTGGTAATAACTGGAAGTGTTGCTGCATATAAGGCTATTGAAATTGCGCGTCTACTTCAAAAAAAATCATATGATGTTTCTTGCATTTTAACAAATGCTGCTCAAAATTTTGTTACCAAGCTTCAAGTTGCCTCGGTCCTAAAAAATAATGTATATTGTGAACTTTTCTCGCGAGATGATGTTGATGGAATGACTCATATCAGGCTTTCGCGAGATAATGATCTTATTTTAGTTGCTCCTGCAACTGCTGATTTTATTGCAAAAATTGCTAATGGATATGCTGATGATCTAGCCTCGACGGTACTTTTGGCTTCAGATAAAGATATTATAATGGCTCCAGCAATGAACCATTTGATGTGGGAAAATAAAATAACTAAAGAAAATATTGTAAAATTAATTAGCAGAGATATTGCAATGATTGAGCCCATAAAGGATGAATTGGCATGTCAAGAAATAGGTTATGGAAAAATGTGCGAACCATCTGATATAGTTTCTTCAATCGATGATTATTTCGAAAATAAGAAAAAATTAAGGGGCAAGAAGGTTCTTGTTACTGGAGGTGGAACCAGAGAATATATTGATCCAATTCGTTATATTGGTAATGATTCCTCGGGAATACAAGCGATTGAAATTGCAAAAGCTCTGAAATTAATGGGAGCCGATGTAATCTTTGTTGCCGCTAATATTTTTATGAAAATACCTCTCAGTGAGAACAAAATTTATCATGTAAAAAATAGTGAAGAAATGTTTAATGTTGTTAAAGAATTAATATCTGGAGTCGATATTTTTATTGGCTGCGCCGCTGTTTCTGATTATAGAGTAGAAAATTATTCAAATTACAAAATAAAAAAAGAATCTCACGAAAGAATTAATATTGAATTGGTAAGAAATGTTGATATTTTAGATTTTGTTGCTAATGAATCAAACATAAGGCCAAAAATTGTTGTTGGTTTTGCAGCTGAAACTCAAGATGTTGTTGAAAATGGGAAAGCTAAATTGCTTAGAAAAAATTGTGATTTAATTGTTGCAAATGATGTTGAAAATGGCAACATATTTGGCTCTTCTGAAAGTTTGGCTTATATTATTTCACCCAACGAAATTGATGATTTAGGAAAAATTAGTAAGAAAAATCTTGCTAAGAAAATAGCTGAAAAAATATCTATAATTGCATCTGTAATTTAATTTATATCCAAAATTATTTATAAAAATATTCTTAAAAAAATGATTAATGAAATAAAAAAAATTGTACCATTTTTAATCAATAAAAAAATATCTTATTTATTATCGATGTTTCTAATGTTTGCTTGTGCCAATGAAGATGTGTCTCGATATGGAAAAATTGTGCCCTATGACGATTCAAGTGGAAATGATAAAAGATTTGTTTTTTATGTCGAAGAGGAATATATTATTGCTCATAAAAATTCTAAAAAGGATGACAAGAATCCAATAATGACAAAGGCGGAAACCTTTTTATTAGAAAAAATATTAAGAAATAAAAAGCAATGCATAGATCAAAATAACAAAATTCTTTCTTATAAAATAACATCTAAACAAGAAAAAATTTATGATGTAACATTCGCTAATTTAATAGAGCAGAATTACAATGCCCGCCCAGCAAGTCCCCTGATGTATTATGGATTATGTCTATAAAAATTTTTAAATATGCTTAATTCAAATTTAATAATTGGCATTAGAAATTAAAATTTTCATAAAAATTGTAAAAAAAGCTTGATAAAAGCTAAAAAATATGATATAATGTCAAAAATATTAAATTTATAAAAAAATAATCATGCCTCCAAAAGCAAGGCCTAAAACAAGAGAAGGAATTGAAAAAGAAATTGGTAAGTTTTTTGCAACAGAAGCAAGTAAAATAAGTGAAGCTGATGCCGCAAAAAACATAATAGCTTTCTATGAATTGTTAAAAAAAGAAAAATATCTTCAAAAATATTGTTTTCAAGATGATAATCCTACTGACCCTGAACATCATCGATTGATATTGATTGATCGGCAAGAAGCAATTGATCAATATAATTTTTTAGATGATGATGTTGATGAAGAGCAAAAAGCGAAATATTTTATCGCTTTCTTTGCGATTAGGGAATTTTATAGACACGCTGAACATGATGGTTTTATAAAAGATCCTGATAGTCGTTTATATCTTCTTTTAGAAGATGAGGATGGGCCACTTGCAAACCCACGAGATTTATTTGATGCTATGAAACAATCAACATCTCTTCCGGATAATAGACCCTTTTATGACTATATGTTTGATAAGGGTAGAGATGTTAATAAAAATGCGCAAATAAATCCATATAAAGAGAAAGAAGGAGAAGAAGCTCCTTACAACGAACAACTTTTAAAAGAAATTGGAGATGAGGCAGCTAGAGCACAAACAAAAGTGGCTGCTAATTTTAGGGGTCATTTAGTTAGAAAAAAACTTAAAGAAGAAAAGCTTCGTGAAAGCGAAAAAACTGCTGCAACTAAAATCCAAAGAAAATTTAGGGCCTGGAGAGAAAAAAAGAAAATGCAAGAGCATTTCAAAATTAAAGGATCAAAAGAGGGGTTTTTTGATAGAGACAGCTTAATCGATTCACTTCCAGAAAAAGAATTTTCTTTAGATCCACCCAAATCTTTAAGAGAAATTCGCGGATCAAAAGAGCCTCTTAAAAAATCTCTATCATATTTTGTTACTGGATACAGCGATGTTATTAGGTCTGGCTCCTCTTCTTATCCTCATGATGATATTAGGATGAATTCGCAAGGAATTTATTATTCTGTTTATCAAGCAAGTGGCAATGTTGATGGGGTAGTAAAGCTTCAAGAGCATGTTGATAGAGCAAGGCTTGCAATGCAAGGAGCTGATAAGGGTGAAAAAAGTTTATCCTTGGTAAAAATAGAAGGAAAGAGATTTAAAACTACTATAAATCCAACAACAAGAACGGTTGATACCCAAGAAGAATTTGATCCATTATTTTCATTAATACATCAAAATGGTAGAAATGTTACGCAAACATTTCTTGATAGATCGGTTATTGAAAAAATTGAGGCCGATATAAAGAGTCAATTTGAGGAAGAGAAAGATAAAGCGAACTCTTCTTTAAGGGATTATAAAATTAAATGCTTTAATGCTATATCAGAAAATCCACAATATGCTTCGCTTACAGAGGATGAGAGATATGAGATGGCAAATCAAATGGTAATAACCCATTTAAGACAAAAAGCTCAGGATAAACTTATGTATTATGTAGAGCAGAGCGTTGAGAATTGTAATTCAAGATTTCGTAATAGTCACCAGGCTCTTGAAGATATATTGGAAACAAAATCTGGTCTTTTTGGTGGTACTTTAAAAAGCAGAGAATCTTTAAGAATGTCTATTCATAATCTTAAGTCGGTTGGAAATCCATCTGGGCCCGTTGGAATTTCAATTACTAAAGATCCAAGAAATCTTAGCAGTGTAAAAGTATTATTTCGCCAAGATAATCCAGGGGATAAAATTGATGATATTTGTTATATTGCTGTTCCTAATACAAGCGTGCACATGGCGGTTCGTTATGCAGCAAAAGGTGGAGAGGTAACTTATTATGAAAATGGTATCTCTAAGACCAAGCTTTGTAAACAAGGCGAAGTTGTTATGGATATTAATACTGCAATGTTTTTTGATGCAAAAACCAAGCAATATGTTCCTATAAGAGTTCATGGACAAGCTAATCCTAAAAAAGGAGAAGTTGACATGAAAACCTTTTTTAGGGCCCCCGGAGATGCTGCAAGAATTACAAGATCTATAGATAGAATGAATATACAAGCCTTTGGAATGCTTGAATCCGATATTGAAACTACTGTTAAATTTTCTGGAAAAAAGAAGCCGGTTAGTGTTTCGCTTGATAAGGCTGTTGGTGCTAATTGTGAAGTTACTGTTCTTTTGGATACAAGTAAAATTGAATTGGATCATAGAGATTTTTTAGCAAATCCTTTATCCGCGCAAGATGGATCAACTCTTGATATCCGAGAAGATGGGTCAATAAGGTTTGATTTTCCTGATCTTGGAGAGAGTTTTTTTGGAAAAGGCGAATTTAATAAAAAAACTAATGAATTCAAGTTTTCAAAAGATACAACAAGAAAATATGATGCATCTAGAAAGCTAAAACTTGTTGTTAGATCTGCAAATGCTAGTGATGTTGTTGAGGTTGGTGTAGGTAAAAAGCAAGTAAAGGGCCCTGGAGGTATAGTAAGCGGAGTTTTTGCAAAAGACGGTAAAGCCGGAGACGCCACAATAGTTGAAGTTGTTGACGAAAATGGAGAAGTAAGAACTGTTGCTGATTTGAGGGATGAATTCGGTGATAAATTTGTTGAAGAATTGTCAAGAATAAAGCTTGCGGCAATTGTTAGAGATCAAAGAAAAGTTTACGAAGAGCAATTTCGTGATGCTGCTAAAAAAGGGGATGTTAGAACATTACAAGGATTATTGAATTTATACCGATCAAATCAAGAAAGAATTGCGGAAATTGTTGCGCAAGTTGATTTTGCTATGTTATATCCTGCTTTGTCAAAAGAAGACATTCAAGCAAAAAAAGAATCTATGTTTCAAAGCTTAAATGAGCAATATAATTTTGACATTTTCGCTACATCAGATTTTGTTGCCGGTAAAAAGAATGCTTTGCATCTTGCGGCTGAAGGTAATCATAAAGAAGTAGTAGATCTTCTTTTACTAAATGGATTTAACCCAAAGCAAAGATGCGATCTTAAGTCTAAAAGAAAAGATAAAGAAACTATGACTGCTGCCGATTTGGCAACATATCGTGGACATCGTGATTTATCTAGTCATTTAAGAGACAAAGCTTTACATTCTCAAGAATTGTCTGATCTGGAATTTAAAAGACAAGTTACAAGTCAGGCTCTAGCTTCTTATGAAGATAAACCATCATTTTATGATTTTGTTAATGAGCGATTAAAGAGCGTGGTTAATTTCCCCAATCCTCCTCTAATCCCTCCAAGTCAGCAATATTTAGTTGAACTTAAGGTAATATATTCTGAAATAAAAGCTAGATTTGATAATCTTTTAAAAATGCCATTTGATTCTAAAGAAGAGAAAGAGGCGTTAAAAAAGTCATTATTCAGAGACATTGTCACTCAACTTCACGATGTCGGAGGGCTTCCTCCAACAAAAATTTCTCATCTCAAATATTACATGGCTTATTGTTCTGATGAAGAATTTAGTAAAGAATTAATAGATTTTTTATCTAGACAAGAACTCTCCAAAGAAAAAACACCATTAGATCGATCTTTTTATAGAGAAGATGGTGCAAATAAATATTTCTTTGAACTTGTTCAAGATACAAATGATCCGACGCGATTTGGTTTTAGGGTGGCTGATGGTGGGAATCCTCCTAATGTAATTCATGAGGCTGGAGAATTTGTTGTTGGCGGCGTCCCCCCTTTTAATGATAAACAATCTAATGATAAGCTGGAATTGGGTAGAAAAGGTTCACTAGATGAAACATATCAATTTTATCAAGATCTTGAAACAAGATTTAATGCAGTGGGTGGTGCTCTTGGTAATGGCTTTCAAACAATGACGGATCATTATGTTATTTATAATCCACCAGCTCCACCAGCTCCGACAATTATTCCGCCAAAAAATATTTTGGATGTTTTGGTTCAAAAAAATTTTCATCAAACAAAAGATGGTTCAGAATTTCTTAAAGCATTAGTTGGAAAATTTGGTAAAGATATTGAAATTAGTCAATCACTAATTGATAAAATCGCTGACCCTGGATTAAAAGAAGTGTTGTTTGAGCACAAACATTTTGACGTTTTTTATGTTGCATTAAATCCTGCGGCGGCGGGTGCTCTGGCGCCGGGTACTCGCGCTGAATATATGAAAGTAAGAGTAGCTAAAGAAGATTTTACATTAATAGGTCAAGATGGCAAAAAATATGAATTCAAAAAAGACCAACTTTCTTATGATAAAGATAATTTCTATACTCGTGTTCAGGGGGATCCCGCTAATCGTGCTAATCCAAGCCCACTAGATCAAGTAATGCAAAAAACGCCAGTAGGAACTGCCCCACTATCTCCAACAACCCAAGACATTGAAAGGGCAGTTAGTGGAATTTATAAAGCATCGCCGCCGCCAAATTTTGTGGTTGTTGATGGAAGTGATGCTGTTAATCAACCAGCTATAAAAAAACCGCCCGAAGCTGTTAGGGCACTTGATATAAAAAATCTTTCACCCGCAAGATCAGCAGGAGTTGTTGCAAGCGCCGCATAAAAAACAAAAAAATGAAAAAACTTTTAATTTTTGGTAAGAACGGACAAATTGGATCAAATATTATTAAATTACTTAAAAATGAACAATTTTTTGATGTTAGATCATATTCATCAAAAGATATTGATTTTAGTAATTTAGATAATTTTAAGATATTTTTAAAAAATATTTCTTCAAAACCAGATATAATTATCAATTGTGCTGCATATACAAATGTTGATAAAGCAGAAGAAGAAAGAGCTTTGTGTGATGCAATAAACCATAAAGCCGTGAAAGAAATTGCTGATTTTTGTAGAAAAAATGATATTATTTTGATTCAATATTCAACTGATTATGTATTTAACGGTCATGGTAACATTGCGTTCAAAACTTCTAATAAAAAAGACTTATCACCAACAAATTACTATGGGAAAACAAAGCTTCTCGCAGAAAAAGCCATACAAGATTCATCATGTAAATATATAATTTTTCGTATTTCTTGGATATATGATTTTGATGCAAAGTTCAAAAATTTTTATAACACTATTAAAAAATTAGCAAAAGAAAAAGAAGTTTTATCAATAATTGATGATCAAGTTGGAAGTCCTACAAGAGCTGATTTTGTTGCATCTAACACTATAAAAATTATTAAGAAAATTGATGGAAATCCTAAAAAATATTTAAAAAAAATATTTCATTTAAATGATGGTCGTTATATTTCTTGGTATGATTTTGCGGTTGAAATTATTAGAAATTTAAGAAATTCTGGCGAGAAATTATTGGTTAAAGAGATCAAGAGAATAAAAAGCTCTGAATATAAAACATTAGCAATAAGACCTTTAAATTCAAGGCTTTATCCTAGCTTTATTTCTGTTGCTAAATTTAATTTTATTAAAGTTTTTTTTCAAGCGATTATTAATAAATTAAAAAGAAATATTGAAAAAAAGAAAGAAAAATTTGCTTGTAAATTTCTTAAAATATCAAAAGAAGAAAAATTTAAATTGGAAGAAATAAAAAAAGAATTTCCAGAGATTATGTCTCTGAATGAAACTTTAGATTATATTATTTCAAACCAATCTTCGATATGCAGATTTGGTGATGGCGAGCTAGGAATAGCTAATTTTCTATCTCCTAATAATTCTTATCAAAAATCATCTGATTTACTTACAAAAAGATTGAATGAGGTAATTAAAACAAAAATTTCCAAAGATTTGTTAATTTGTATATCGCCAATTAATTCTCCTAAACACTATAAAAATTGGTATAAAAATTTGCCATATTGGGAATATTTTTATTTGAATAATTGGGATTCAATTAAACATATGTTTATTTTTAAAAGATATGGTAATGCTCTAATTTCAAGGGATTCAATATTTTATGAAGTTTCTCTAGATAGAATAAAATCTGTGTGGAATGAAAGAGATGTTGTATTTGTTGTTGGCAAGAATGGAAGATTTGTAGAAGATGAAAGATTATTTAATAATATAAAAAGCAAGGAATATGTCTATGTCAGAGCTTCTCACGCCTTTGATGAGTATGATAAGATCTTGGATGAATGTTTAAAATTTTCTAAAAATAAATTATTTTTTATTAGTGCTGGCCCTACCGCAACTGTTCTTGCATTTGATCTTCATCAAGCAGGATATCAGGCTCTAGATTTTGGGCATCTTCCAAATTGTTATCATCAATATTTAAAAGAAAAGAAATCACCAGAGTCTCTTAATATTGAATTAATTAATTAATAATAAAACTAAATATGATTTGCAATTTTTCTAAAAAAATAATTAATAAAAAATTATCCAAAAAACTTATAATGACACTTCTTGTAAAAAATGAAGATGATATTGTTGAAGAATGTATCAAATTTCATCTTGCAAGCGGGGTTGATCACATTATAGCAACAAATAATAATTCAACTGATAATACTAGAAATATTCTTAAAAAATATGAAGATCTAGGAGTTTTGACGCTTATCGATGAGTTTGATAATGATTTTAATCAAGTTAAGTGGGTTAATAGAATGATTAATGTCGCAATTGATAAGCATAAAGCCGATTGGATTATAAATGTTGATGCCGATGAGTTTTGGTTTTCTAGGTTTGGCAATATAAAGTTGGCTTTACCTCAAAATCATAGTGTTGTTTATGTTAATGGTTTTCATGTCAGCCCCCCTGGTGCACAAAATGAAGGGTTCTCTATAAGAAGAGATATGAGAGGATATATAGATTCCAACTGGAAAGTAATTCATAAGTCTAACGGATATAAATTAATAGATGAGGGTAATCATGATGTTAAAATGAAGATTGGCCATAGAAGTTTTTATTCTTCATGCGATATAATTGTTTATCATTTCTGGATAAGGTCTTATCCTCAATATGAAAGAAAAATTATAAATACATTCAAGTCAATTGAAGAGGGTTACAAAAAGGGTTTATATAGCAAAGATTTTGGAAGTCATGTTAGATTAAATTATGAATTATATCAAAATGGTCAATTATTTGATAACTACAAAAGAATTAGTGAAGATGGCAATAAGAATGTAATTATAGATAATCGCCTCTATGATTTTATTAATAATAATTATAAGTGTCTCGAGTCAATTATTACTATTAATAATAACGTATTTAACAATAAAACAAGATCAAAAAGAAAAAATAAATTTGAAAAAATTTTAATTTCTTGTCAAAGAAGAATTAATGAAATTAAAAATATTATATGAATATAATAGTTGCTGGGGGAGCTGGTTTTATTGGATCACATACATGCAAAGCACTAAAAAATAAAAATTACAATCCAATAGTTGTAGACAATTTATCATCTGGAAGCGTTGATTTGGTTAAATATGGAGATTTTGTGAATTGTGATATTTCTGATTATAGTAAACTTAAAGAAATTTTTGTAAAATATAAGCCAATCGGAGTTATAAATTTTGCTGGCTTTAAAACCAATAGTGAGTCACTAGTTAAACCCTATGAATATTATAATAACAATTTTTCTTCGGTAAATATTTTGCTTAAAGCAATGGTTGATTGTAAAATATTACACTTTGTTTTTTCATCAAGCGCTGCAATTTTTGGAATTCCTCAAGATCCAAATAAACTAATTGATGAATCATGCAAGAAGGATCCGGTAAGTCCATATGGGAAATCAAAATTAATGGTTGAAGAAATTCTTAAAGATTATGAATATGCATACGGTTTAAAATCAACTAGTTTAAGATATTTTAACGCTTGTGGCTCTGATCCGGATGGTGAAATTGGAGAGATTCTGGGTTCAAAAAATATTTTCCCACAGATTTTTTTGGCAATAAAAAATAAAAAACCATTTACAATTTGTGGAACAGATTATAACACCAAAGATGGTAGTTGTATAAGAGATTATATCCATGTGTGCGATCTTGCCGATGCTCATATTTTAGCACTTGAGAAGCAAATAAGCGATAAGAAGTCATCTCAAATCAATTTGGGTAATGGTTCAGGCTTTTCAGTAAAAGAAATTATTGATTTAACAAAAAAAGTAACTAAAATAGATTTTGAGATTGTTTTTGGCGAAAGAAGAATTGGTGACCCAGAAAAACTAGTCGCAGATTCAACTCTTGCAAGAAATTACCTAAATTGGAAAATAAAATATTCTAAAATTGAGGATATGATAACCCATTCTTGGAATTGGAATAAAAAATTTTTATAAAATATGCCGCTAGCTTCAATATTTATTCCTTCTTATAATCACGAGAATTTTATTTCTGATACACTAAAAAGTGTATTTAAGCAAACTATTCAAGATTTTGAAATTATTATTTCTGATGACAATTCATCCGATGATACCTGCTTGTTAATAAAAGGATTTAATGATAGTAGAATTAAATTAATTGAAAACAAAATAAATAGTGGACCGTCATGTAATTCAACAATTGCAATATCTAATTGTACGGGAAAATATCTTGTTGCAATTGCTTCGGATGATATGATGTTTGAGAATAGAATTGAGGAAACTACAAATTTCTTAGAAAAAAATCATGAATATGATGCCGTTTTTACTTTTGTTGAAACTATAGATGAAAATTGTAATCCTGTAAAAAGTAAGATCGCTGATATTTTTAATCAAGATATCGAAAGTGATCACATTTTAAAAAAACTATTTTCTGAAGGAAATTTTTTATGTGGAACAAGTTTAACGATCAGAAAGGTTAGTATAGAAAAAACTGGTGATCATAATTTCTGTCTTTTGCAGTTGCAAGATTATGATTACTGGATAAGAATGCTTCTAAATAATTTAAAAATAAAAATCATTCCTAAGGTTCTTACTAAGTATAGAGTTCATAAAGATAATTTGAGTAAATTAAAAGGTGGTCCGGATAAAAGTTTTATGTCAAGAATTGCCTTTGAGTATTCTTGTATTTTACCTCACTTTGCCAAGATAGATGATGTAGATAAAATTTCTAAATTTGTAGATTTATCAAATTACAAAGTGGTTGATAACAAATACATAAAGTTTTACATTGCCATGGAGTGTTTAGAGGTAGCAAAAAAACAACCGTTTTTTATAGCGCAATCATATAAGAATTTTTCTCTGTCTTTAATGAACGAGGTTTTAAATGATAAAAATTTAAGAGAAGAAATTTATAAACAATTTAATTTCTCAATGAAGAATTTCTATGAAATTTCAAGTCAAAACCCGATAATTGAAATTGTTGATCAGTCAAAATTAAAAAAGAAAAAATCAATAATAAAAAAAATAAAAAACAGTTTATATAAAAGATTAAGAAATGAAAAATAGTATAAAAAACTTTGATGTTATTGGAGATAATAGAGGCTCTTTAATATCTATCGAGTCTGAAATTGATATTCCTTTCGCAATAAAAAGAATTTATTATATTTTTAATACAAAAAAATCTATTAGGCGAGGTTTTCATGCTCATAAAAATTTACAACAAGTTTTAATTGCGGTTTCTGGCAGTTGCAAGATTTTGATTGATAGCGGAAAAAGTAAAGAAGAGGTTTTGCTTGATTCTCCAAAAAAAGGTTTGTTAATAAAAGAACTTCTGTGGCGCGAAATGTTTGATTTTTCTGCAGATTGTGTTTTGCTGGTATTGGCTAGTGAACATTATGATGAAAATGATTATATTAGAGATTATAACCAATTTTTAAAAACAGTATAATTATTATGTTGAATTTTAATAAAAAAGGACTTATTTGCAGTTACCAAACATTAGATATTCCATGGTATAAAAAAAATACCATGGTTCCAATCACATATTTAATAGATGATAAAACACTTCGTATTTTTATAGGAATGTGCGACTCTGAAAATATTGGTAGAATTGGATATGTTGATGTAAATCCAAACAACCCAAGTGAAATATTGGATTACAGTAAGAATCCTTCTTTAGATATTGGAAAAGAAGGTTGCTTTGATGATAATGGTGTTTTACCATCTGGTATATTGGAAGAAGACGGCAAGTTGTATATGTTTTATTCTGGATATCAGTTAACAAAGAAAGTGCCTTATTTGATATTCGCTGGAATCGCTGTTAGTGAGGATAAGGGTAAAACATTTACTCGTTTATCTAATTCTCCTTTTTTAGACAGAAGTAATGAAGAATATTCAATAAGAGCGGCAGCAAATATTACAAGGACTTCAAATAATGTTTATGAGATTTTATATCTTGGGGGTAGTGATTGGATTGATAAGGATGGTCATTTTATGCCATCATATAATATAAAATATAAATCTTTAAAGTTGAATAAAATAACAGATATTTTAAATGACTTTTCTAATCCAATTGTTGCAGTTAATATACAGGGATCTGACGAGTTTGCTCTTGCGATGCCGCAAGTTTTTATTGAAGGCAATACACATAAAATGATTTATTCAATTAGATTAAAGTCAAAAGGATATAGAATGGGATACGCTGAATCTTTCGATAAAGGCAAAAATTGGCAAAGAATGGATGATAAAATAAAAATAGATGTTTCTATGGATGGCTGGGATAGTGAAATGATATGTTTTGGACATATGCAATCTTACAAAAATAAAACATATCTTTTTTACTGTGGGAATCATTACGGTATGGGTGGAATGGGGTATGCTGAATTAATTAAGTAAATTTATGGCTAAAATATTAATAATGGGTGCCGGAAGTGCTCAATCTAATGGAGTAATAAATTGTTTATTAGATGTAAAAGATCCTGAAGAAGTTATTGGTGCTGGTTGCGAACCTGCCGATTTAATCTTTTGCAAAACAAAAAAAAAATATCTTCTACCTCATTCTTTAGATAAAGAATATAAAGATAAATTATTACTTCTTTTAAAAAAAGAAAAGCCTGATTTTATTCATTTCCAGCACGATCAAGAATTATTTATAATATCAAGCTTTAGAAATGATATTTTAAATCTTGGTGTTAAATTGTTTATTCCTGATCACGAAGATATAGATAACTGTGTTTATAAATATAAGTCTTATCTAAAATTTAAGGAAGCTGGATTAAAGGTTCCTGAAAATATTATTATCAATAGCGAAGATGATTTAAAATATGCATTTATAAAATTAACTTCGAAAAATAAAAAAATTTGGTTTAGGCAAATGTCTATTGGTGGAGGTGGGAAGGGATCTGTAGCTACTGATAATTTTAACTTCGCAAAGGAATGGATAAATCATAATAAGGGATGGGGAGATTTTGTGGCAGCAGAAATCTTAAACCCAGAATCGGCAACATTTGTTTCAATTTGGTATGATGGCGAATTGGTCGTGGGACAAGGTAGGTCAAGAAAAAGCTGGAGTGGAAGATCGGTTTCTGGAGTAACTGGTATTACAAAAGTCGGAAAAATATCAAATGATGATCATATTGTTGATATTGCAATTAAATCAATTAAAGCTATTTCAAGTAGGCCACATGGAATTTTTGGAGTTGATATGACTTATGATATATATGGCATTCTTAACCCCACTGAAATAAATATCGGTAGATTTTTCACAACTATTGAATTTTTTAAACAAGCCGGTCTTAATATGCCTGAAATATTAAAAGATATAGCTATATATAATAAATTTCCAAATCTTAGTAAAAAAATAAATCCTCTTGATAATGAGAAACTGATGTGGCTTCGCGCAATGGATGAGAAGCCTTTATTAATTTCAGAAGAAATTTTAGAAAAGAAATTAATAATTTTATGATAGGAGCTAAATACATAGCACATTTTCTAAAAGAAAAGCAAATCAAGGATATATTTGGTTATCAAGGAGGGGCTATTGCAAAAATTTTAGATGAAATATGCTTGCAGAATTACACCCGATATATTCAAAATTATCATGAACAAGCATCAGCTTTTGCGGCATCTGGTTATGCAAAAACAACCAATAAAGTTGGTGTTGCAATTGCAACATCTGGGCCTGGTGCAATTAATTTGCTTGGAGGTTTAGTCGATGCATATTGTGATTCTGTCCCCTGTTTATTTATCACTGGAAATGATTACTTAAAAAATATAAAAAATAATCCCGGAGTCAGGTTAAATGGTTTTCAAGATCTAAATATATCTTCAATTGTAAAAGATATAACAAAATACTCTGTAATGATTGAAAATATAAATGATTTACCTCTTGAATTAGAGAAATGTTATCAAATTGCTTTATCTGGCAGAAAGGGTCCTGTTTTGATAGATATCCCTCTTGATATTCAATTTCAGGAAATAGAAAATGATTATATAAATAATTTTAAATATGAGTTAGTAGTAGAAGATGATAACTATGAATTAGATAAAATTTCAGATATAATAAAATTATTAAATGTTGCAAAAAAACCAGTTATTTTATGCGGCGGGGGGGTTGTTTCTGTTGGCGCTAAAGAAGATCTCAATGAATTAATAAAAATTTCTAATATACCAGTGGTCGCAACTTCAAACGGACTTGGATCTTATAATAATTTAGTAGGGTTTTCCGGTTTAAATGGAAATACATCTGCAAATTTAGCCATTTTTAATGCTGATTTATTATTAATATTTGGGGCAAGAATGGGTCAACAGCAAGTTGGAAAAAATATTGAGCAATATACAAAAGCTAAAATTGTTCATATTGATATTGATAAAAAAGAGCTTGGTAGAGTCTTCAAAGATAGTTTAAAAATTCACTCTGATTTAAAAAAATTCATCCAAAATCTTAATAAATTATTGATAAATATTAAATTACCAAATTATCAAGATTGGCATAAAGAAATATCTATGTTGCAATCAAAATATGAAAGCAATATTTATTGCAATCAAGATTGTAGTCCAATTTTTATTATTGATAAAATTATAAAATCTATTAATGATGATGCTATAATCACCTTGGATGTTGGTCAAAATCAAATGTGGGTTTCTCAAGTTTGTAAATTAAAAGAAAAACAACAAATACTCAGTGGCATAGGTTATGGCTCAATGGGTTGTTCTATTCCCTATGCAATTGGAGCTTCATATGCTAGCGAAAATAAAAAACAAATTATTTCATTTAATGGCGATGGTGGATTTCAAATGAATATGCAAGAATTAATGTTAATTGCTGACAAAAAATTGAATATCAAAATTATTATACTTAACAATAAAGGATTGGGTTTGATTAGAGAATCTCAAGATAGATATATGAATTCAAGATACTATGGGGTAGACTTAAATTATGTTAAATGCCCAAATTTATCTCTATTGGCAGAGGCATATGAAATATCATATTTAAAAATAGAGAATAATAAAGAATTATTAGATACGAATATTAGAAACTTACTTAATAAAAATGAGCCATCTATTATAGAGATTATAATTGATAGTGATGCAAATTTATTAAACAAATATGATGATTACAAAAGTTTGCAAATTTTATGAAAAAAAGAAAAATTTTTTTTGATTTAGATGGTACATTGATTGATTCTTCAATAAGAATGTATCATCTATTCTGTTTGTTAAGTAAAAATTGTAAAATGAGTTATGATGAATATTGGAATATTAAAAGACAAGGAGTGTCTCAGAAGCAACTATTAATGAAATATTTTAATTACCCTGAAAGTGAATGCGAAATATTTCACAATAAATGGATGAATAATATTGAAAATGATGATCTCTTATTATTTGATAAACTATTTAATGATTCTATTGAAATCCTAACAAATGTTTTTGATAACAATGATCTTTTTGTGGTTACGTCGAGACAAAAAAAAGAAAATACTCGTTCGCAATTAAAAAAATTACAAATAGATAAATTTTTTCAAGATATTTTAATTACTGAGCAAAAAACCGATAAATATCTTATTATTAAAAATAATGTATTCAATATTAATAACAATGATATAATAATAGGAGATACAAAAGAAGATATAGAAACGGGAATTAAATTGGGAATTAAAAAATTTGCAGTCACAACTGGAATGTTAAGCTATGAAAGACTTAAGACTTATAATCCTGATAAAATCTATAAAAATCTAACGGAACTTTATTTTGAAATATGTTAATAAAAAAATTTTCACAAGAATACTTTTCTATCTGGAACGAATTTGTTAAAAATTCCAAGCAGGGAACTTTTCTTTTAAATAGAGATTATATGGATTACCATTCAGAGAGGTTTATAGATTATTCGCTAATGTTTTATAATGAAAAAGATAATTTAATCGCATTATTACCAGCAAACATTAAAGATAATATTTTATATTCTCATCAGGGGTTAAGCTATGGAGGATTAATTTATGGAAAAGAAGCAAAAACAATTGACATTCTTAATTGTTTTCAAAGTTTAAAAGATTATGCGACACAATATAATATTAAGCAATTAATTTATAAAAGAATACCATCTGTTTATTATAATTATCCAGCAGATGAAGATTTATATGCGCTTTTCAGAAATGATGCCAAATTAATAAGAAGAGATATTGGCTATGTAATTGATATTCAAAATCAATTAAAATGGAACGAGCTAAGAAAAAGATGTTTAAAAAAAGCAATAAAAGAAAATTTGATTGTTAAAATCAGTCAAGATTACAGAGTCTACCATGACCTTCTTTCACACATCTTAAATATTTCTCATGATACTAAGCCAGTTCATTCGGCAGAAGAAATGGAGTTATTGTCCTCAAGATTTCCTGATAATATTAAACTTATTTGCTGTTATCGTAACAATCAAATTGTTAGTGGGGTTTTACTTTTTATTGAAAAAAATACAATTCATACTCAATATATTGCCACTTCTAGTGAAGGTAAGGATTTTGGTGCTTTTGAGGCAATTGTAAATTTTTTACTAAATGAATTTAGGGATAAAAAATATTTATCATTTGGCATTTCAACGGAAAACAATGGAACACATCTTAACGAAGGATTAGCCCAACAAAAAGAAAGTTTTGGAGCTAGAGGTGTGTGTCACGATTTTTATCAATTAAATTTTTAGTTTTTTATTCATGAATAATAGTTTAGAAGTTTTAGAATCTCGTATCAGATATATTTCTGATAAATTTAATGTTGTATATGGATTGTCAACGCACTATGATCATTTTATTGATGTTAAGGATTATGATTTAGAATGCCAAGAAATTGGATTGGAAATATTAAAAACACATAATAAAGACAATCTAGAAAACTTACCTACTTTTGATGAAAATATAGCTGTTTTTATAATTTCGGTATTATTAAATCATGGAGGTGGTGTGAGGATGCTAGAAGATTATGTCAAAATATATCAAAATTTAGGAATGAAATGCAAAATAATAGTTACGGAGATTCGGAAAAGTCATCCAGACACAATTAAATTTTTTCAAAATTTAAACACGGAAGTGATTATTTTCAGTGATGAAAATGATTATACGACAAGAATTGTCAAATTGCAAAATTTATTGATGCAATTTAGACCGCATACAGTATTTTTATTTCATTTTCATTCAGATTTTGCAGCAATTTGTGGTGTGCAAAAGCAATTAGTTAATAAATTATATTTACCCCTGATATTAGACCATAGCATATCAATAGGAATTCATATACCTTATATTGATAAAATAATTATTAATAGAAAATATTTGATGATGTATTTTAAAAATTATATCAAGATTCCAGAAGAAAAATTATGCTATATTCCTCTTTCAAAAAATGATATGATCGGAAATAAGATCGCGCTAGATAGAAAATATTGTGTTAATGGATATATTACCACTGGTTCTTGTACATCTTGTATTACAAAAATAACAAATACATTTAAATATAAATTTATTGATGTTATTGTGGAGGTGTTAAAGATCACAAAGGGTAAACATATACATATTGGCGCAATAACTGACGACCAGATTGTATTTATAAAACAACAGTTGATATCAAGTAACATTGATCCAGAATCTTTTGTTCATATTAAAAATACATCCTGTCTTGCAAAATGTTTTTTGGAAAATAATATCGATATTTTAATTCAAACATTTCCAATTGGCGGTGGTTTGGTTTCGGTTGAGGCAATGCAATCTGGCTTAAAGATTATTAATTATTTACATGAATATTCATATATATATAATATGAAAGATTGGCTTTATCCCGAGGCATTTTTTTGGCAAAAACCAAAAGAGCTGTATGAACATTTAAAAGATCTGAGAGCTGAAAATATAGCAAAAGAAGGTCAAATCTCAAGGAAATTTTATGATGAACAATTAACTAATCAAGAAAGGTTATATGCAAAAAATAACATTAAAGGAATGGCAGTTGATTATGAAGTTGTAGAAAAGATTTTTAATTATAAAATTAATATATTTGATTATTTGTTCAGTATTGCTTCAAACAAAATAAATAAATCAGAAGTTGATTTTTATAAAAGTAACACAGTTGATTTTTATAAAAGTAACACACTAAAAAAAATTATGAACCGCATTAGAATAAACTTATTTCGAATAATAAAAAACAAGCCTTTAATGCATATTGTAAAAAAATAATTCCAAAAAATGATTCCCTTTCTTGATCTCCAAAAAATTAATTTCAAATATCGAGCAGAAATAAACCAAGCAACAGCAAGAGTTGTTGATTCTGGCTGGTATATTTTAGGCAAAGAAGTAGAAGATTTTGAAACAAATTTTGCCAATTATTGCGGCACTAAATACTGTTTTGGAGTGGCAAATGGTCTTGATGCTTTAATTCTCATTTTTAGAGCTTATAAAGAAATGGGTTTAATGAACGATGGTGATGAAGTTATTGTACCAGCCAACACCTATATTGCTTCTATTTTGGCGATTTCTGCCAATAATTTGGCTCCTGTTTTGGTTGAGCCAGATATTTCAACCTATAATGTAAATCCAGATTTAATTGAAAAAAAAATTACACACAAAACAAAGGCTATATTGGTGGTTCATCTTTATGGCAGAGTTTGTGAAATGGAAAAAATAAATAAAATCGCCAAAAAGCACAATTTAAAAGTTATTGAAGATTCGGCACAGGCTCACGGAGCTATTGAAAATAATAAAAGAGTTGGCAATTTATCTGATGCAAGCGGTTTTAGTTTTTATCCCGGTAAAAATCTAGGAGCCTTGGGCGATGGTGGGGCAATTACCACCAATAACAGTGAATTAGCTAATGTTCTGAATGCTCTTAGAAATTACGGTTCTCATCAAAAGTATCAAAATATTTATAAAGGTTTTAATTCTCGGCTAGATGAAATGCAGGCTACTATTTTAAGTATCAAATTAAAATATCTTGATTTACAAAACCAAGAAAGGCAAAAAATCGCCAAATTTTATTGTGAAAATATTAAAAATAATCATATTATTTTGCCAAATTATCCACAGAACCAGCAATCTTGTGTGTGGCATTTATTTGTAATAAGATGCAAAAATCGAGATGCCTTGCAAAAATATTTGCATGCAAATGGGGTGCAAACCGTTATTCATTATCCAATTCCACCACATAAGCAGGGTGCTTATCAAGAATTTAATCATTTGCATTTGCCAATTACCGAACAAATTCATCAAGAGGTTTTGAGTTTACCAATTTATCCTTGTATCATAAAAAATGATATTGATAAAATTGTTGATTTAATTAATAACTATTAAAAAAATTAACTTCCAGAAATGAAAATAATTGATACTTTTATTGAGGGTCTTAAAGTTATAGAGCTCGATGTTCATAGAGATCATAGAGGTTTCTTTGTGGAAAGATTCAATGAGGATTCCTACAAAAAACTTAGAATTGAAACAAATTATTTTCAAGATAATCATTCGTTCTCAATTCCGCGAGTTATTAGAGGTTTGCATTATCAAAACAATCCCTCGCAATTGAAAATTGTTGGTTGCATAAGGGGATCAATATTTGACGTCGCAGTTGATATCAGAAAAAATTCACCAACTTTTGGCAAATATTTTGCATTGGAATTAAATGCTGTAAATGGTAAAATGTTGTATATTCCAGAAGGTTTTGCGCATGGATTTTGTGTTCTTGGGAGTGAGCCTGCTGATGTTATTTATAAAGTCAATAACCCCTATAACAAAGAGGGTGAGGGTGGAATTTTGTATAATGACCCAGAAATAGCAATCGATTGGCCAATTAAAGATCCAATTATATCAAAAAAGGATGCAGAGCTACAAAGTTTTAAAGAATATAGAAATTCTCAATTTTTTAATTTATGAAAAAAATATTAGTCACGGGTGGTTTAGGTTTTATCGGAAGCTGCTTTATTAAAAAGGAAATAGCAAAAGGTAATTTAGTTGTTAATATTGATAAAGTTACATATGCGGCAAACTTTGATAATATTAAAGAAGTTGCCAATAGTGATAAATATGTTTTTATAAAAGGAGACATTTGTTCGCAAGATTTAAGTTTTGATTTATTGCAAGATTATAAAATTGATTCTTTAGTTAACTTTGCTGCGGAAAGTCATGTTGATAATTCCATAAAATCTGCATCAGAATTTATTCACACCAACATAAATGGCACATTTTCACTTTTGCAGTCAGCAAATAAATATTATCAAAATTTATCTGCTCATGAAAAAGATATATTTCGTTTTTTACATGTATCAACAGATGAAGTTTTCGGATCATTATCTCTTTCTGATAAAGCTTTTACAGAAGAAAATCCATACAAACCTAATTCTCCATATTCTGCTTCAAAAGCTGCATCGGATCATCTTGTGAGGGCTTGGTTTGAAACATATAAATTGCCGACAATCATAACTAATTGCTCTAATAATTTTGGATATAATCAGCATAAAGAAAAGCTAATTCCAACAATTATAAGAACTGCTATAAAAGGCGTTGATATTCCTATCTATGGAAATGGTAGCAATATTAGGGATTGGATTTTTGTTGAAGATCACTGTTATGGAATTTCTCTTGCCCTTAATAAAGGTGCAATTGGTCAAAGCTATTGTTTTGGAGGTGAGTGTGAGATGAAAAATATCGATATAGCATATTTGATATGCGAAATTCTTGACAGGATAAAGCCAAAAAAAGATTTAACATCTTACAAAAAACAAATTAAATTTGTAGAAGATCGCAAAGGTCACGATTTTAGATACGCAATTGATAATAGTAAAGTAAAAAAAGAGCTTGGATACTCTGTTAGCAAAGCTTTTAAAGATAGATTAGAGGAAACGATAAAAAGCTTTATTTAATTTTCATTAATTTGGAAATTGCTCTAAATAAATTCTTAAATATCCTATATGGCTTTAATATTGTTAGTTTAATCAATAAACCCAAAAAGAAGTTAATGATTTTATAGTGCAATATTTTCATTAGACAATATTTATCAACAGATTCTATCCTTTGTTTTTGCTCATAAATAAATCCACCAAATGCCCTTTCCATAATATGCGCAAATTGATCTCTTCGATTATTGGTAGAATTAAAATCTTTAATTTGTATATTAAGATCTTTTATTTTGTGAAATAAATTTGATTTAGCTATAAACATCGTTCCTGCAACAAAGCTAAATTTATTAATCTTGTTAGAGCCTGAGTTATTTACATATTCTAAACTAGTATTGTAAGTTTTTTTTGAGTGCCTGCCATCAGAAACTATCAATGAGTTGGCGCAAACAATTCCAACCCCGTCTTCTTTTAATTTATTTAAATGTTTCTTGAAAATTTTTTTACTAGAAAAGGGGTAAAGTAATTCTTTGCGCCATTGAGATAAAATTAATGAATAACCATTATTTTCAAAAAATCTATCCCGCAGCTTTAAGCTTCTCTTCGAATGCATCTTAACAATAAAATCAAATTTAGCCAAATCAATATCATTAATACATGAAATAAAAGGAGCTATGTCATAACCAATGTTATCAGAGTATATTATGCGAACATTTTGAAAATTATTTAAAATTTCTTTCTCAAGGAGATTATTTTTCGAAGACATGGTCACAAATAGCGATATCTCGGTATTTACTAAATAAATGTTAGAAATAGATTTCTTTAACTCAGGCCACATATCTTGATAAAAAAGATGTATATGGGCAAGAATTCTAATCTTTTTCATGAAATTAGTTGATTATTTATTTAATTATTTACCGATAAATATTGATCAGCTGTGCTTTGACTTATTTGATTGGCTGCAACAAGATTTTTTATCGCATCCTTAAATGTTAGCATTCCAAACTTTTGACCAATTTCCATCATGCTTGGTATCTGTGATATTTTATCTTCTCTTATTAAATTTTTAATTGATTGACTGCCTACCATGATTTCAAAAACCGAAGAGAGTTGATTTTGGTTATTTTTAACTAGTTGTTGAAGAATAACCGCATTAATTGAGTCGGCAAGCATCGACCTAATGATGTTTTTTTCTTGAGCATCAAACATATCGATAACCCTACTTATTGTTTGCGGAGCTGTTCTTGAGTGAAGAGTTGCAAAGACAAGATGGCCAGTTTCAGCTGCAGTAATTGCAAGGGCGCAAGTTTCTTTATCACGAATTTCTCCAACCATTATAACATCGGGAATTTCTCTTAAAGAATTTCTCAGCCCATTTGAAAAAGACTTTGTATGAGACCCAACTTCTTTTTGAAGAATTAAGGATTTTTTGTTTGTATGAATATATTCTATAGGATCTTCGATTGTGATAATGTTATAATTGCGGTTTTCATTGATATGGTTGATCATCGCAGCTAGAGTTGTCGATTTTCCCGAGCCTGTAGGTCCCGAAACTATAACTAATCCGCTTTTTTTTTCAAGAAGTTCATAAATAATCTGAGGGCAATTAGATATTTCTTCTAATTTCCTTGCTTGAGAGCTGATAACCCTAAAAGCTATTGCGGGGCCGTTCAAAGTGTTGAAAGCATTAACTCTAAATCGAGCTATATTATCAAGATTATATGCAAAATCTATTTCCAATATATTATTATATTTATCCATTTGCTCTTGAGTCATTACTGAAAATATCATGTCCGTAACTTGTTGTGCAGACAACTCAGAGGATTTTGGTATTTTTATAAGATCGCCACTAATTTTAACAAATGGACAACTTCCAGTAGAAATCAAAACATCAGAGCATTTATTTTTGGCGGCATAGGCTAAAATGTCTTTTATCATAATTTTTCCTTAATATGTTCAATCCTATTTTGAATTTTCGTGAGGTCTATTTTATTGTTTTTATGAAGATCCTTATCATAATTTTTAAGGGTCAACATATATAATTCTAGGGCCTTTTTAAAGTTTTTATTTTTATCATAAAAAATTGCCAAATTATAACTATAATTAATTTCTGAGCTATTGATTTCTCTAGCTTTTTCCATATATAAAATTGCTTGATTATAATTATTTTCTTGAGAATAGATCATTGCAAGTTGGGCATGTAAGTAATCAGAATTAGGGTTCTGCTTTGATAATTTATTGAGAATAAAAATTGTTTCTTTAGGCTTTTCCTTTGACATCGCTAGAAACAAGTTGCTAATAATTTCTTGTTTGTTTGCTATTTTTTTGTCACTTAGAAGTTCCTTGTATATTACTATGGCTTCTTTATTTTGCCCAAGTTTCTGATATATTACGGCTATTGAAAATTTGGCATATTGGTTAGAATTGTCAATTTCAATTATTTGCTTGTATAATTCTATTGCCGCTTCATATTGTCCGCTTAGATACTGATTATAAGCCATTCTTTCTTTTGCTTTTAGATCAATATCTATTTTATTTTTTGATTTTTTAGATTTTATATTTAAGTTTTTATTAATCGGTTCCCTACTATTTTTATTTTCTGTTTTATCGCTTAGAGAGCTGATGTTCGATAATTCATCATTGTCAAATAATAGTGATTTTTCTATTTCTTCGTAAATAGCTGAATCAATAGCAGAGTTGTTGCTTGTAGCTGTTTCTTCAACTTCATTAGCCAACAAATTATGACTTGCAAAAATAGTAAATATTAAGGCTGTAAAATATTTCTTTATGTTAACCATTATTTATAAATTTTATTAAATCTATAATATCATCATACTTTATAGAGCCTTGATAATGTTTAATTATTTTTCCGTTTTTATCAATCAAGAAGGTTTCTGGAACGCCTTTAACTCCAATTTTTTTTCCAAAAATTCCATTTGAATCGATGGCTATTTTTTTGTAAGGGTTGCCATTATTTTCTATAAATTTTTTGCCATTATCTTCAAGATCTTGCCATAATATCGCATATATATCAACAACATTTTTCTTGGATAAAAATAAAAGTTTTTCATGATCAGCGATACAGGGGGAGCACCAAGAAGCAAAAAAATGTATTAAAAAATATTTGTCTTGAGATTCTTTTAGATACTGTAAATTAAAGCTTGAATTTTTATCGTCTAGAAACTTCAAAGATATTTCGGGAATCGATTTTGCTATTAAATCTTCCTTGTTAATATCTTGATTGCTTCTATAATTTAACAAAAATGCAAAAAATATTATTGTAATTAATAATACTAGTAATGGCAGGAATTTAACAATTTTTTTCACTTAATGAATCAAAATAGTAATATTTATAAGTTTAGAATAAATAAAAAAAATAATAAAGCAAGAAGGGGTGTTGTTTCAACTGCTCATGGCAATATTCAGACCCCAGCTTTTATGCCAGTAGGAACTCTTGCAACCGTTAAGGCTATGAAGGGTTTAGATGTTGCAAATAGTGGCGCTGATATTATTCTTGGTAATGTATATCATCTAATGCTAAGGCCTGGGCATGATCTTGTGTTTGAGTTGGGCGGCTTACATAAATTTATGAATTGGAGCAAGCCAATACTTACCGATTCAGGGGGCTTTCAGGTAATGTCTTTATCGAAAATAAGAAAAATAAATGACGAAGGTGTTGAATTTTCATCGCATATTGATGGCTCTAAACATCTGTTAACTCCAGAGAAATCAATCGAAATTCAGTATAAATTAGGAAGTGATATAACGATGATTTTTGATGAGTGCGTTAAATATCCAGCAACATATAAAGAGGCAGAAATGGCGATGCAAAGATCGCTTCTTTGGGCAAAAAGATCTAAAGATGCATTTATTTCAAGATATGGCTACGCAATATTTGCAATTCAGCAAGGGGGAATTTATAAAGATTTAAGAGAAACTTCTTCTCAAAAATTAATTGATATTGGATTTGATGGATATGCATTAGGCGGCCTTGCTGTTGGGGAGGGGCAGGATGTTATGTTTGAGGTTTTAAATTATGCGGTTGATTTTTTGCCGGAAGATAAGCCGAGATATTTAATGGGAGTTGGAAAGCCCAGTGATATAGTCGGCGCAGTTTTGCGAGGTGTTGATATGTTTGATTGCGTAATTCCAACTCGCTCTGGAAGAACAGCTCAGGCATTTGTTACTCCTGAAATTGAGGGGGGAATTATAAATATTCGTAATTCTAAATATCGCTATGATGAAAGGCCTCTTGATCATAATTGCCAATGTTATGCATGCAAGAATCACAGCAGGGCGTATTTGCATCATCTTACAAAATCAAAAGAAATTTTATCGGCAATGTTGCTAACTGAACATAATTTATTTTATTATCAACAACTTATGAGAGAAATTCGTGAAAACATTGAAAATGAAAGCCTTAACGAATTTTCAAAAAAATTCTTTTATAAGGATTAGCTATTTTCGATACTATCAAAAATTATCGCAACCTTAAATTCAAGAGCTTTATCAGCTATTTCTTGAGGAGGTATGGGGAATTGTCTTTTGCAATTCACAATTTTTTCAGCTAATTTATCAAAAAAATCATAGCCGGAATTTTTGTTTATGTGATAAAATTTTAAATTACCATTTCTGTCAAGAGTGATGTTTAAAGTCACGGAAGTCTTAACATTATCAGGGGCAAAAGCCATGCTAAATCTTGATTTTCTTTTTTCAAGTTCTTTAGCGATCACATTAACATATTCCTGCTTTTGATTATCAATTTTCTGATTATTATCAATAGATATATCTTGATTATTTGATGAATTATTTATTTTGGCAAAGTTATTTTCTATCTTGCTTTGAGTGTTGATAATTGAAGATTTATTCTCTAAAAAAGTTGAGAAATTTAATTTAATTGAGTTATCTTCTTGCTTTACTTTTAATGTATTAAAAATTCCAAAAGCCAGCATCATATGAAGCAATAAAGACAAAATAACATGTTTGTTTATATTATTTTTATATATAAAACACAAATTATGAACAATTTTGTAAATCATAAAAAATATTAAAATATTTTATTGACAATGATAATTATTATCACTATTATTTAAATGATAATGATTATCATTATTATAACTAATTTAATCTAATCAAAGTAATTAATGAGATTAGATTATTTTTTTTGTTAATTTTTAATAATGATAACTATTATCAATAAAATTAAAATAAAGTCAATATAATTTTAAAAATATAGTAAAAATGCAAAAAAATTTTAGAAGGGCCATCATATTATCGACAATTTTTTCACCGTTCTTTGTTGACAATATATCTTTAGCGCAAAATCAGCAATATTCAAATGAAGTGCCGGCTATAACTGTAAAAAAAGATAAAAAAACCGGAAGTTATTATGTGCCGTTTAAATTCCCGGCATCGGCTAGTTATATTTCAAATAAAGATATATCAAAGAAACAAACAAATGATATTAATAGGGTAATGAGAGATGTTTCTGGTGTAAATATTCAAGAAGAAGATGGTTATGGATTGCGCCCAAATATTGGTATCAGAGGTAGTAGAAGCGACAGAAGTGCTGATATTGTTTTAATGGAAGATGGGGTTTTAATTGCCCCCGCTCCTTATTCAGCTCCATCTGCATATTATTTTCCTGCTATGGGAAGAATAAAAGCTATAGAAGTTAGAAAAGGTTCCTCTTCAATAAAATTTGGACCAAGAACAACCTCTGGTGCGATAAATTTAATTTCGGTTCCGATTCCAGAAGTTGCTTCTGCCCAAATTACAACATCATATGGAAGTTTTGATGAAAAGAATTTAAATGCAAATATCGGCAATTCGTTTGAGAATTTTGCATATGTTTTGAATTTTGATCACAAGTCAAGTGATGGCTTTAAAAAGCTAGATAATGGCCAAGATACAGGATTTAATGTAAATGATTATCTCGGCAAGTTTCGTTTAAATAGTGACAGAGGGGCTGATATTTATAATTCTTTAGAGTTAAAGATTGCTCATTATAATGAAATGTCTCACGAAACATATACTGGTTTAACATTTAAGGATTTTGTAGATAATCCGTACAGACGCTATATTGCTACATCATTAGATAATATGCGCTCTAATCATGATCAAATTCAACTTACGCATCTAAGTGAATTTAGTGAAAATTTCTCAATTAAAACAACATTATACCATAATAAATTTAATAGAAATTGGTACAAATTAAATGATGCTAAGCTTGACAATGATACAAAATTTACCTCTTTATCAACTATATTTAATGATAATTCGCAAATTCTAAATGTTTTAAGTGGAGATTTATCTGGTGATTTAAGAGTTAGAGCCAATAATCGAGAATATATTTCTCAAGGAGCGCAAACTAATATTATTTCTAAATTTGATTTATATTCAACTAAGCATGTAATGGAATATGGGTTTAGAATTCACGATGATTCCGAGGATCGCTTCCAAAGAGACGATATTTATGATATTAATAATAAAAACATAACATTGACCTCAAGAGGGGTTGATGGGGCTGCGGGGAACCAGGTAAGCAAAACCAGAGCATATTCACTTTTTATCGAGGATGAAATCTCTTATAATAAATTAACCATTGTTCCTGGCTTGCGCTACGAAAATATTAATTCTAAAAAATTAAGCTATACCTCGACTGATCTTGTCAGAAATAATGCCCAAACCACAAAGAACGATAACGAAGTTTTAATTCCTGGAATTGGTTTAAGTTACGAATTGAGTCGTGATTTAGTAGTTTTCGCATCGCTTCATAAAGGCTTTTCCGCACCTTCTCCTGGAAGCCTTGCAAATGTTGAAAAGTCTACAAATTATGAAATTGGTTTTAGAAAAAAAGGAGAAAATAATTTACTAATAGAGTCAGCATTTTTTGTAATTGACTATGATAATCTTTTAGGAAAAGATACTTTGTCTACTGGAGGAAGCGGGAGCGGAGATCAATTCAATGCTGGAAAAGTTTTAACCTATGGATTAGAACTTTCAGCGGGTTATGAATTTAAAACAAAATTATTCAATAAAAATATTAAATTACCAACAAAATTTAGTTATACTTATAATCATTCTGAATTTAGATCGACTTTTAATCAAAATGGAATAGAAGAGTGGGGTAATGTGAAAAAGGGTGATAAGTTGCCATATATTTCCCCTCATCAATTGGCAATTAACTCGTCAATAATTATTGATAAAATTTCACTAAATTTATCTGCAAAATTTAACGATGCAATGAGAGATAGAGCATCTTCGGGATCTATTGAAAAAAGCAAAAAAGTTCCTTCTAATTTTGTAGTTGACTCAACTATTTTTTATGAATTTGCAAAGTCAAAAAAATTATTTTTAGCTGTTGATAATATTTTTGATAGACAATATGCTGTGGCTTCAAGACCTTATGGACTTAGACCCGGTAAGCCATTAACAGCTAGAATTGGAATGCAAATTGATTTTTAAAATATTTTTGCTATTTCAAAAATTACGGATTGCCTTCCAATTGTTTTGTTGTTGGGGAATTGCAATCCTCCATAAAATGTTAAATTCTCAGGAGCGGCGTAACTCAGTCCAAGCGCCGCTATTCCTAGATTATGATTTTTAGAATACCAATCTCCAATTATATTTATTCTATCGTTTATTTTTTGTTCAAATCCCCCTAAAAAACATATGATTTCTTTGCCAAATATTTGTTTTGTTCCGTAACTAACGCCTCCAGTGACTCTTGTTTTAGTTTTGTTTAGATATAAGGAATTTTCGGCGTAGGTCCAATTACCAACGCCATTATCATTGAGAGATATTGGTATCATGCTGCCAATTATTAATGTGCTATCAATATTTTTAAATAATTTGTAGCCAATTTTTTTTGAGTTTTTAAAGCCAATCGCAAGCGACAAATTATTGGAAGATGGCGATGATAAATTAAATAAGGTTGCGTCTAATTCTGTTTCTTTACCTACTCCATAGGAAAGGTAGTTAGTAGTATTAATAAAGCTATCTGGATTTTTTGTCCTAAATTGAGACTCATGTTGAATAAAAATTTTATTTTTCTCAACGATATCTGCCGAAGGTACATTGAAAATAGTTTGTTGGGAAAAGAGGTTTTTTAAAGAAAAGAAAAAATAAAAAACTAAGAAAAATAATATTTTACTAAAAGATCTATTTCTCACCTTCTTTCATTAATTTAAAGGTTATTGAATCAAAAATTGCGCGATATGAAGCATCTACAATATTTTCAGATACTCCAATCGTAGTCCATTTATCGCCATTTTTGTCCATAGATTCAATTTGTACTCTGGTAATGGCTTTTGTTCCAGCGGATGGAGTTAAGATTCTTACTTTGTAATCCGATAATCTTATATCTTTAAGAACGGGATATTTTCTTGATAATGATTTACGAAGCGCGCTATCAAGTGCGTTTACTGGGCCATTACCCTCGGCAACGCTGAGACGAATTTTGCCATCTATTTTTACTTTAATTGTTGCTTCAGAAATTGTAATTATATTACCTTTTTCGTCATATTTTCTTTCATCTAGCACTCTAAAGCCAATTAAATCGAAGAAATTAGGTACAACAGCAAGAGTTCTTTTTGCAAGAATCTCAAAGCTTGCATCCGCTGCATCATATGCGTATCCTTGAGCCTCTAGTTCTTTAACTTTTTCTACAAGATTAGATATTTGGCTAAATTTAATTTGATCTTGGGGGTCGAGTCCAATGTCTTTGAGTCTGGCAATTATATTAGATCTTCCCGCTTGATTTGATATCATGATATGGCGAAAATTCCCAACCAAATCTGGACTAATATGTTCGTAAGATTTTGTATTTTTTGCCATTGCGGAAACATGAAGCCCCCCTTTGTGCGCGAATGCAAACTCTCCGACATAAGGAGCGAATTTATCATGCTCTTTATTTAAAATATTGTCGAGATCTTTTGAAAGTTTAATAATATTTTTAAGATTTTCATCGCTAATACCAATATCAAATCCCATCTTTATTTTAAGAGTAGGAATTAATGATATTAAGTTGGCATTTCCACATCTTTCTCCAAGGCCATTAATGGTTCCCTGAATTTGCCTAACGCCAGCTTCAACGGCGGCAAGGGAATTAGCAACGGCATTTCCCGTATCATTGTGACAATGTATTCCTAGATTTTTCCCAGGAATATATTTGACCACCTCTTTAACAATTTTATTTATTTCGCTTGGAAGCGATCCTCCGTTGGTATCGCACAAAACTATCCATCTCGCACCAGCTTTATAAGCAGTTTTGATGCATTCTAAAGCAAATGCTTTGTTTGATTTAAAGCCATCAAAAAAATGTTCAGCATCAAACATTGCCTCTTTTTTGTTTTTTAAAATCTCTTTAATAGAATCTTTAATCATCGAAAAATTTTCCTCAGGAGAAATATCTAATGCATTCTTTAAATGAAAATCCCAGCTTTTCCCTACTATGCAAACAGATTTAACATTTGATTTCACGAGCGCCTGTAGTCCAGAATCATTAGCGGCAGAGCTTGATGCTCTCCTTGTCATTCCAAATGCACAAAATTTTGATTTCTTTAACTTGGGTAATTTATCAAATAATTCATCATCGATATTGTTGGCTCCGGGCCATCCAGCTTCAATGTAATCTATGCCCATTTCATCCAGTTTTAAAGCTATATCAATTTTGTCTTTGACACTAAAATTTACTGTGCTGGTTTGAGCTCCGTCTCTAAGAGTTGAGTCATATATGTATATTCTGTTATCTTCTTTTTTCATTATTTTGATATCTGGTTTCTTTTACTTACTTTGACGCCAGTTCTTTCATTAAGCTATACCATTTCTCATTTTAAATTAAACTGTGAAATTATATTATATAGCTATCTAAATAAAGTTCAATATTTGAATAATATTAATGTCCTGCGAGAATAATAAAGAAGAGGTGCTACTGCGATATGGGTTTATCCCATATAAAGACGGCATTTACGTCAGTCAATTTTTCTTGATTATTATCAAATAAGGAAACTTTTAGCATAATTCTATCCTCATTTATATTAATAAGTGCCTCCTTAGGTATGGTTATAAATAATTTAAATGATTTGTTGGATTCGGGATTTATTGATAAAATTTTATCATCATTTTCATAATTTATTATTTTTATTTCGGCATCTTGAAAATTGCTGATTCTTAGAAAGATTTTCTGAGCATTATGAGTTTTATTTATTAGCTTTAATTCATAACCATTTCTAATAGAGCCATCTGATAATGTTATATATGCAGGGTTGCGATTTGCAAGCATAGTTGCCTCGAAACTAGATTTATTTATAAGACTAAATAACATAATACTGGTTACGCAGGTGAGTATTACGCTGTAGAAAAAGAATCTGTTGGAGAAAATTTTAAATTTAGACTCATCCAGTCGCGAATCAAGATGAGATTGAGTATCGTATCTTATTAAGTTTTTTGGTCTATTAATTTTTTCCATAATATCATTGCAGGCATCAATGCAAAGCCCACAAGCAATACACTCCATTTGTAGACCATTTCTTATGTCAATTCCCGCGGGACAAACTACTACACATTGCTTGCAGTCAATACAATCGCCTCTTCCTTCGAAGCTGTCTCCTTGTTTATATTTTCCTCTAGGCTCACCCCTTTTCTCGTCATAGGATATTATTAGGGTATTTTTATCAAACATAGCTGATTGAAACCTTGAATAAGGGCACATATAAGTGCAGACATGTTCTCTTGCAAAACCGGCCATTATGTAGGTGGCAAAGCCTATACCCAAGGTCCATCCAACTACATTAAGAGAAAGTTTATTGTTAAAAAGATTACTAATTTGTTGATATGAGTCATTAAAATAATTTGTAAAAGCAAATCCAGTTACAATTGAGACAATTATAAAAGATAAATGAGTTAAGCCTTTTTTGTAAAATTTCTCAAAAGTGTTTTTTCTATCAAGAATAATTCTTTCATTGCGATTACCTTGAAATAGCCTTTCAATTGCTATAAAAATATCCGTCCAAACTGTTTGAAAGCATGCATATCCACACCAAACTCTACCAAATAGTGATGTGATGAAAAATAAAGTTATTGCTGCAATTATTAAGATTCCAGCCAAGTAATATACTTCATTAGGCCATATTTCAATAAAAAAGAAATATGCTTTAGAGTTAGGGAAATCAATTAATATTGCTTGATCTGGGGCATTTTCTCCTCGATCATATCTTAAAAAAGGAGATAGTAAATATATTGTTAAAAAAACTGTATTTAGAATATTTTTTAATTTGCGGAAGTGGCCTTTTGCTGCTTGTGGATAAAGTCTTTTCTTGGCCTCAAAATATTCAGATATGCTCATATTTTTTTTCTTTAAAACTGTTTTCTAATTTAGCAATTGCAACACATGCGGTGGCATTGCCAATCAGATTTGTAATTGAGCGCGCTTCTGACATGAATCTATCTACTCCAAGGATTAAAACTAAACTACTTACAGGTATTGTTGGAAACATTGATAATGTTGCGGCAAGAGCTATAAATGCACTTCCAACGACTCCGGCTGAACCCTTGGAGGTTACAAGCAAAATAAAAATAATTTGTATAATTTGCCAAATTGATAAATCAATGTTTAGAGCCTGAGATAAAAAAATAATTGCCATTGTAAAATATATACATGTGCCATCAAGATTTAGAGAGTAACCAGCTGGAATAACAAATCCTACAATTGATTTTTTGCATCCAAAATTTTCCATTTTTTTAATTATTTGTGGAAGAACTGTTTCCGATGAAGATGTTCCAAGAACTATAAATATCTCTTCTTTAATATGTTTTAAAAGAGAGGATAAGCTTGAGTTGCATGCTCTTAATATAAGACCAAAAACTATAATTACGAATAATATACATGTAACATAGAAGCATAACATTAATTTTGCGAGGGGAATTAAGGACGTAATTCCATATTTACCAACAGTGTAACTCATTGCTCCAAAGGCTCCGATCGGAGATAGTTTAACTATGTATGATATTATTTTAAAAACCACAATACCAAATTCATCTATTGACTTAATTATATTGGGAACCTGTTCTTTAATGTGAGTCAATGCTATTGCAAATATTAGTGCAACAAATAAAATTGGTAGAATTTCTCCATCTACAAATGCATGCAATAGTGTTTTGGGTATTATATTTATTATGTATTGAGTAAAGCTTGTTTCATTTTGACTATAATTACTTATTGCACTTGCATCAAGAGAGGAGGGTTCAATATTCATGAGCGATCCCGGCTTTACTAATAATGCTACAATTAATCCAAGTAAAAGTGCCAAAGATGTAACAATTTCAAAATATATTATGGCTTTTAATCCCACTCTTCCGATTTTTATGTCACTTTCATTAATAAATCCATTAACAATTGTGCAGAAAATTATTGGACCAACGCACATTTTTATTAGCTTGATAAATGCATCTCCAAGCGGCTTCGCTTCTTGAGCTAGAGATGGATATGTGATTCCAAATGCTATACCTAAAATTATTGCAACTAAAACCTGAATATAAGTATGTTTTAGTATATTCATTTTAATGAATTAAGATGTTTTATATCCAAGGCCTGTCATATTCAGGAGACTCTTCGGAAAGAGGGGCTGATGGAATATCTGCGTAAATATCGCCATTCATTTTTATTACAACTCTTCCTGAGTTGGTGACTGTTCCAATAACAGCAAAATCAAGATTCCATTTATCAAATATTTTTTTTGCCTCTTCTTCCTTTTCTGGTTTAAGGATCATCAACATTCTTTCTTGGCTTTCAGAAAGCATTATTTCATATGGAGTCATGCCAATTTCTCTTTGGGGAACTTTTTCTAAATTAAGTTCAATACCAGTGCCTCCTTTTCCTGACATCTCAAAAGAAGAAGATGTTAGGCCAGCGGCTCCCATATCTTGAATTGAGAGAATGGCATTTGATTTCATTAACTCAAGACAGGCCTCAATTAATAGCTTTTCAGTAAACGGATCCCCAACTTGAACTGTTGGTCTTTTATCTTCGTCGCCCTCTTTAAATTCATCTGAAGCCATAACCGCTCCATTAATGCCATCGCGTCCAGTTTTAGAACCAACATAAACAACCGATGCCCCAACTTCGGAAGCTGCAGAATAAAATATATTATTTTTGTCAGCAAGTCCAACTGTCATTGCGTTTACTAAAATATTGCCATTGTAGCTTTTGTCAAAATTTATTTCTCCACCAACTGTAGGAACCCCAACACAATTACCATAACCTCCAATACCGGATACTACGCCATTAACAAGCTGTCTTGTTTTTGGGTGATCAATATCTCCGAATCTTAAAGCGTTGAGATTGGCAATTGGTCTAGCACCCATTGTAAATACGTCTCGTAAAATGCCGCCAACTCCAGTAGCAGCCCCTTGATAAGGCTCTATGAAAGACGGATGGTTATGACTTTCCATTTTAAAGATAATAGCTTGATTATCACCTATATCTATTACTCCGGCATTTTCACCTGGACCACAAATAACCCATGGCGCTTTTGTGTGCATTGTTTTGAGCCATTTTTTTGTCGATTTGTAAGAGCAATGCTCAGACCACATTGCTGAAAATATTCCAAGTTCTGTAATGGTTGGCTCGCGCTTAAGAATTTCTAAGACTTTATTATATTCTTCGTCGCTTAGATTATGTTGTTTTATTAACTCTTTAGTAATTTTTGCTTCGCTTTTCATAATTTTGCCTCAATTAATTTGTTGATCTATTTATGTGTTTGAGAGCCTCTTCAAAAGTTTGTTGCGCGTTGATATTGCTATTGTCGATTATAATAGCATCTTTATCAATTACAAGAGCGGAATTTTTACGATTAATATCATTTTCATCGCGCTTTATCAACTTTTGGAATATCTCTTCGTAGGATACATTTATATCTTTTGCTTTCAGTTGATCAAAACGTCTTTGTGCCCTAGAATCAATGTTTGCCGTTATATAAAATTTATAATTTGCATAAGGCATTATAACCGAAGATATATCTCTGCCATCCAGAATAACTCCAGACTTTTCTTTTAAAGATTTCTTAATAAATATTTTTTGTGTTGATAAGAGCGCCTTTCTGAGTTTTTTATTTTGTGATATTACGGACGCTATCTCGCCAGTACTTTCAAGAAATAATTCTTCATTTTCTAGATCTTCAGTTGCAATATCTTTGGTTATAATGTCAATTTTATTTTGAAAGTCTTCTAAGGATATGTTGTTTTTTATTAGTCTGAGTGCGCATGCTCTGTATAAAGAGCCGGTATTAAGATATGGTAAATTATAATGGCTAGCTAATTTTTTTGCAACACTACCCTTGCCAGAAGCTGAAGGTCCATCAATTGCAATCATTATTTTGTTTCTTAAAAAAAACTTTCTTGAAATTTTTATAGCATGATAAATCCAAACAAATATTTGTGATATGATAAGAAGATTTGCAACTGCATAAAGAAAGTAATCAATTACCCTTATATATAAAAGTTGGAAATTTTGAATTATATGAAAATATGCAAAAATTAATAAAAATAATATTAGTGGAATATGTGTACAAAAAAACTTGCTGAATTTATTATCAATATTCTGATATGAGATTGATTTTTCTTTAATTAATTTTATTAAAAGAGATATATAAATAAAAAATTGCGTAATCAAAAAGGTAAAAAATAAGAATCCAAGAATAAAATCAATGGTTCCAATACCATTATTTTGATCTGAAATCAAAGAATAAATAGCGGGAACAGATATTGTTAAACCCAGGAAAATATTGTACCAGAAATATCTATAAATTTTTTTTGTTGGAGCTTTTATTAAAGAAAAGATATTAAAAACAGATGCAATAATAATAACGCCGCTAAATGTAAGATAAGCAATTGTTTGCGAATAACTTTCATCAAAAAATATCGAATATGTAAGTATTATTGCAATTAAATTAGATATTAGTAAAATTTTATTTTCTTTAATAAAGTTATTCATTTTAATTATATTATTTTTATTTTAATCAAAGCATTTCGCCAATTTTCTTGGTTTTAAGAATCTCTCTGGCTTTTAGGTATTTTTCATCATACCAAAACATAAGACATCCATTACAGCCTTTACCACAGCAGCCTTCTACGCCACTTCTAGGAGTTTTTGGTGATAATCTTTCATCACCTATTTGTCGAACTTGGAAATATTTTTCTTTTTTACTTTCATATTTTTCTTTTTTTATTTCTCCACCTTCTAGTTTATGGGCAAGTTTTCTTTCTTCGATTTTAATATGCTCTGCATTATCAATCATTTTTTCTTTTCTTATTAAAGAAAATGCGGGAAGTAATTCTTTGATTTTATCTTTATTTTCCAAGTGAAACTGATTTGATGAAATCTTGATAAGAGGCTTTTGTCCCGCATGAATAACTTTTGAAAAAATATTTTTATTCATATCAAAAAATTCATAAAGTCTAATGAGAATTGGCTCTCTTTGAAATGGAGATAGAAATTCTAATACGTCTCCCGAATCAAGTCTATTTTTGACTTCTATAATCATATCATCTTCATCCCAATTGATAACTCTTCCCGCATACTCATAAAATGATGTTGATTTCGTCGTGTCATAATCATGAGCAAGATTTGTAAGTCTACCTTCATGAAAAGCAAGGCTATATCCTCTATTTGCAATAGAATTTATTTCATCCATATAATTATCGGCATCAAAATTTTCAGGATCTTTTATGTAATCATCTATTGCAGCCCTGTAAACACGAGCAACCGAACCAACATAGAATTCTGTTTTATTTCTTCCTTCAACTTTAAGAGAATCAACTCCAAGCTTAATATAATCATCAAGTTTAGGAAGGAGACATAAATCTTTAGCATTAAGGATATATGATCCGTGAACATCTTCTTCGAATGGAAGAAGTTGTCCTGGCCTTATTTCTTCCTCTAGAAAAAAGTCAAACAAATCTTTGTTATCTTCTGTAATTTCTATTTCATGTTCGGTATTATCTTTTAATTTTATTTTTAGTTTGTATCCCCATCGACATGAGTGGGCGCAAGAGCCTTGATTGGCACCTCTTTCAGCAAGGAAATTTGAAAGCAAGCATCTTCCAGAATAAGTCATGCACATAGAGCCATGTACAAAAACTTCTAATTTAATATTTTTGCATTTTTCTCTAATCTCTTTAAGTTCATCAAAACTAACCTCTCGCGCCATAACTACCAGTGATGCACCTTGTTTCTCCCAAAAATCCACAGTAAGCCAAGAACATACATTTGCTTGAGTAGATATGTGAAGCTCTAATTCTGGAGCATTTTCTTTAACAAAATTAAATACTCCAGGATCGGAAACTATTAAACCATCGGGGTTAACTTTTCTAACTGTTTCAATAAATTGAGGCAGCTTTTCAATATCTTTGTTGTGAGAAAATAAATTAAGAGTTAGATAAACTTTTTTATTATATTTATGGGCAAATTCAACACCTTGGATAATATCCTCCAGAGTAAAAGATGATTTTACGCGAAGCGACATATCAGGAGTTCCGCAATAAACAGCGTCAGCGCCGTATAATATTGCTGTTTTTAGTCTATCAAGATTTCCCGCCGGAAGAAGTAACTCAGGTTTTTTCATCTAATAAATATTGCAAATATAAAAAATAAATATAATAGTAAATTTATCTCAATTAGAAGTGTTTAATAAATTCATTTATTTGAGAAAATTTAGTTTGTTTTTTTGTTAGTTTTTTTGATTTAAAAAATTATTAAATAAAAACATTATAAATCAATGCTGATTTAAAAGCAATATTAGTAATTTCTAAAATAATATAGCAATCAGATACGTAAAATATATTAATGAGCAGAAGGTCTTCTTCTAATATAAATCACTCAGAGGCTACAAGTTTTAAATTCAGCAGTTTCTTTCAAGAAAAGTTATTTGCTAAATTTTATTCAAAATACTCTCAAGAAAGTCTTGAAAAATCTCAACAGCTAGAAAGATCATTGCTGCTTGACAAGATATGTAATACCAAATCCCATCTATAATTCAATATATTAATTGACACTAATAATTTATTAAAATAAATTTCTTTGGCATTTTTATTATTAATTTTTTTAGTTAATTTATGCCAAAAACTATTCTC